>JABNAD010000207.1_pt1 | contig 46959 bp, 49 predicted proteins | sample 7240381 | NCBI WGS metagenome assembly JABNAD01 (sample SAMN11332834, study PRJNA596920) | anaerobic digester metagenome | biome: digested sludge; isolation source: digested sewage sludge-derived enrichment culture grown on H2/CO2 | place: Germany: Goettingen
CCGGGGGAGTTCTAGCCCTGCTTGCCGCAGCCTGTATCCTCTGCACCGCGTGTGGTTGTCTCGGCGCATCCTCGCCGCCGCCATCGGGTGGCGGCATCACCTCCATCGATCTGCCGGAGCCGGAGGGCTATACCCTCACCGAGGCTCTCGCGGAACTCGATATGCTCAGCGTCGAAGGCGGCCTGAACATCACCGGCACCTCGATGCACCAGGTGCTCGGGAACCGCGTAACCCTCGATGGGAGGGCGGCCACCTGGGCCATCGGCCTTGAGGACGGCGAAGAGGCGCGCTGGTTGACCTCCGGTGTCACGGGCTGGAGGGAGACCTCGCTTCGTGCCCCCTTGCCCGACGAGGAGGTGAATATGACCGGGATCCTCTCCCCGGAGGATCTCCTCGCGGCGCAGGAAGAGGCGATCCGGCCGGCGATGGTGCGCCTCGATGCGAGCACGGTCGATCTCGTGCTCGCGGAGGGAATCTACACCATCACGATTCGTTCGGACGCCGGGGTGGAGGTTCTCACGTTCCGGGCAGATAACGGGGAGGTGATCGTATAAAACCAGCAACAGATGACGGCGTGATGTCGCTTGACTTCCTCGCGGGATTCACGATCTTCATGCTCGCCCTGATCATGGTGGTGAGCATGGTGCCGGGGCTCCTCGCGAGCCTGGAGAGCAGCGGCATCGACTACGATGCGGTCGCCTACCGCACAGGGGTGATCCTGGTGGAGGATCCCGGCTGGCCGGTATACCCGCCATGGGAGATGAAGACCGGGGCCTATAAGGACGAGATCGAGCGGATGGGGCTCGCGGTCTCGAAGGAGACCCCGAACATCCTCCTCTCGACGAAGGTTAACGCCTTCTTCAACGACTCGTTCTTCACAGAGGACGACTACCGCGGCAAGGCGATCTTCGGCGACATTCCCTACTCTTACAACTTTTCGCTCCGGAGCGGTGGCGAAGTCAAGCAGGTCGGCGACACACCCCCTTCCGGCTACGGCTACATCCGCCGGGTGGTGAAGATCAAGGAGCCGGGGGTGGCGAATATCAGTTACAACAGCAGTTTCAACGAGACCACGCTCGGCCCTTCGGAACCACGGATGTTCACCGTCCAGCTCAACTTCAGCCAGCTGCTTGACCAGAACATCAGCCCGGCCTACCGGATCGACCCGAGGATCGAACCGGTGAACGTCACGATCACGGAATTCGACAGGTACCTGAACAGGACCGAACCCTCGGTCACGAACGCAAAGCTCAAGAGCGTGGCATTTTTGAAGAAGGATCCGACGAATCCTAACTCGGGGTTCAGCAATATTCCGTTCTTGTATGCTACACTCGATCCCGATCTCTACACCCTGCGCATCGACGGCACCGACATCCAGCACTCGCTCAGACCAGATGCCGCTGTCGAATCCAACATCTCTCTGGTGCTGAAACCGGCGGCCATCTCGCTCTTCACCCTGGACCAGAACAGCATTCTGGATATCCGGTTCACCTTCGATGACGGCAACCCACAGAGAACCTTCATGAACGGCACGTTCCTGTATGACTACAATAACGTCACCCGTCCCGACATGAAGCCCGCTGCCCTGGAGGTGGCGATATGGTGAACGATGGAGGACAACTCTACACGATGGAGGGGGTCGCGGCCGGGGTCATCATGCTCCTCACCGCGTACATCGTCATCAGCACGACGAGCGTCTACACCCCAGGAGATACCCACATCCCGGACATGCAGCTCGAGCAGCTCGGGAGCGACGTGCTCGCGATGATGGATACGCCGGATGCGGATGGGAGCGAGAGTCAGCTCACCACGCTCGTCCAGGGGGGAGTCCCCGACGGCGAGATACTCAGGGAACAGTTCCTCGACTACTGTAAAATGCGAGCGGGAAGCGACGACAACGACCTCAGGGCCCAGGTCTACCTTTCCTACAGGACAACGAGCGGCAGCGTAAACACAACGCCTCTCTCTTTACTGGACCCGGAGTTCACCGGGCGTGAGAACACGGTGCGGGTGACCCGGTGGGTGCACCTGAATGAGAACCCCCCTGGGAATCCCCCCGGAATTCCTTCGGATATAGGGCCTTTCCGCCCCCGGACAGTTCTCCTGGAGGTGCTGCTATGGCGTGCATGAACGAGGACGGCCAGTGGATCGTCCTGATGGGGCTTCTCGTCGCCGTGGGGCTGTTCTTCCTCGCGCTGATCATCAACCAGTCGGCGCTCGTCGGGCAGACGACCGCGGAAGGAGTGCTCGAGTTCCCGAAGAACGATATCCGGGACCTGCGGTCGGAGATCTTTGATCACTATGACCGTTACGAGAGCCTTGGCCCTCTGGATCGTCCAAACAACGTGGAGGACATCGTCAGGATATCCCTTGAGCGGAAGAACGCCGTGGTGTACTTCTGGAACACTACACCAGAGGAGATCTCCGGGCGCACGCTCTGCCCGATACACATCCACTACTACAACGGGGTGACGAAGTACGATGAGACCGTGTATTACTGAGCCGCCGAACGAAGAAGGCGTCACGAGGCTGATAGAGTACGTCATCATCAGCGGCATGCTCCTCCTGCTGATGGTCGTCATGATCTTCACCGTCAACGCCGTCTTCATGGAAGGGCCGGCGAACAATCTCCGCTACCATGCCTTCGTGGATATCGGGAACGGGGTCAGCACCCGGATCGTCGACCTCTACGTGATCGCACCCGGGAACGGGACGATAGCGACGAAGTTCGATATCCCCGACGACGTTGCCGGGGCGGACTACTTCGTGAATGTAGACATGACACGTGCAAACCAGGTGATCCAGGTGCAGGGCGGTGGAATCCAGAGCAAGATCGCCATCGCCGGCATCGGAGCGACGAGAGGCGTCATCGGCAACACCACCGGCGCCGGATGGAACATGATCCAGTATGACTCAAGCGGGGTTTAGGAGGAGATAACCGTGAAGATAAATGAGAAGGCGGTATCAGAGGCGATCGGGTTCATCCTGATCCTCGGGATCGTCATCACCGGCATCGGGCTGGTTACGCTCTACGGCTACCCGGTGCTCGTCAAGGAGCAGAGCAACACCGACGTAAGGAACATGGAACGGACAATGATCGTCATTCAGAACGACATGAAGAGCCTCTGCTTCAAGAACGTGCCCTACAAGGAGACGGCGCTCCAGGTGAGCGGCGGGACGTTCGAGGTGATCAACGCCAGCGATTACGGCGGCTACATCAACGTCACGAACGGCACCACCCTGTTTCAGGAAAACTACACCGTAGGTGCACTGACCTATCGCTCCGACCAGGGCACCGGGGTGATCACCCTCGAGAACGGTGCGGTGATGATACGCCAGGAGTGGGCGGCGGGGTCGGCGATGCTTGCCGAACCGCGGTGGTTCTATGACGACGAACTGAGCGAAAGAACGTTCGTCATCTACATCATGAACATCACCACCGACACGTATATGGCGAAGTCCGGGATGACGACGGTGAGGATGAGCCTGGAGAGTTCGGAGACGCAGTCGGTACCTGTTCCCGGAGGCAACGTGACGGTAAAGTATACGAGCGGTTCGTCGGGCGACTACTCGACGGCGTGGGAGAATTACCTGACCGGCAGCTCGGTCGGGATGCAGAAGACCGCGCCCGACAACTACAAACGGAACGACGTCGACAAACTCGTCATAAAAGAGTACAGGATCAAGATTCACGACATCTAAACTTTTTTAACCCGATACAGCACTTCTGCTGCTGTTGCCCGATTTTTCGCCGGGCAGGGAGATACGGTGTAAAAAAGATATCAGAGGTACCGGTTCTTCCGGAGCCACTCCACCTGAGGTTTCGTGTATCGGTAGACGATATCGCACTTCTCGTCCTGGAAACTCCAGGGGACGATCACCAGGACGTCTCCCTCCCGGATCCAGACTTTCTTCTTGATCTTGCCCTTGATCCGCCCGGTGCGCGTCACCCCGTCAAAGCAGCGGATCCGGATGTGGTTTGCCCCGAGCATCAGTTCGGCGCTCCCGAACATCTCGCGGTTCCTCTTGTTCGGCAGGCGCACACGGATAACTTCATCCCCCGCTTCCCCTCCATTGGACCCGGGTTTGCGCTTCGTAGGATCTGTCAGTTAATCAACCCCATGTTCCAGAGTATTCGGTCTTTTGTGTGTCAAATTTATACAACTGCTAGGTTATCAAATATTCTCCCGCGAGCCCAACGAGCGGCGGACCCGCTCCGGTTGACCGCGATGGAGCCTGAGCACAATTCCAGGAGATTGCCGGCGGAGCGGTTATGTATATTTGTCTGGAGTATCCATTCAACGTCTCCATGGCATGCCCGAACCCCCCGCGCGGGATCTACCTCACCTACATCATCCAGGGTCTCATACTCCTCGCCGCAGTCTCGAGTATCCTGGCAGGCGAGTACTTCCTCGGGATCTCGGCAGGCACCGCGTTCTTCCTGACGATGACGCCGTCCCTCATGACGAGAAATCTGCGCCTCTGCCTCCCCTGGGAGATCAACCTCCTCGTCGCCGTCTCCTTCTACCTCCACGTCATGGGGCACGTCGGGGAGTATTACGTCACCCTCGCGCCCTACTACGACAAACTGACCCACCTCGTCTCCTCGGTCACCGTCGCACTTATTGCCTTCTTTCTCGCGCTCCTTGCCGACCACCAGGGGGAGATCCGGCTGACGGGTCCGGCAATCGCCGTCTTCATCCTGACGTCCACGCTGGCAGCGGGGGCGGTCTGGGAGATCTACGAGTTTGCGGTCGACCAGGTCTTCGGCACGAGCCTCCAGCTCGGCAACACCGATACCATGTCGGATCTCATCGTCGATCTCGTCGGGGGGGCGATCGTCGCCGCCTTCGCCGCTATCGTCCTCGCGAGGGGCGAAGAACATCGATTTGTCCGGTTCTTCACCGAACCGCCCTCCGGTGCGGAACCCTCCGAGATCATGGGCGATCCGATCGATCCGGCTCGCAGCCGCTGACCCGCCCGGATCCGATCCTGCGGATCGTATTTATATTCTAAAAGTAGAATAAAATGCAGTGAATCTGAAGGCACCCGGTGCGCGACATATGGCGATACTCATGCTTATCGTGCTTCCTTCCATGACGGGCTACATGGCCTGGGAAGCACGTGCCGTCGAGGTGACCGTTCTTGATATCGAGGGGGCGCCCGAAGGCATCGTCTATATCACCGATCCACACGTCAGGGCGTCCAACATCGACCACGTCCGGGAGGTGATCGATGAGGTCAACCGCCTGAACCCCTCGCTTGTCCTGATCGGCGGCGATTTCGTCACCGGCGAGGAAGAAGACTTCGCCTCCCAGAAGGTATGGAACTCGCTCGATGCACCGGCCTATGCCGTGCTCGGGAACCATGACTACCGGGTGGGGATCGACGGCCCGACGGGCATCGAGAGGCTGCTCGCCACCTCGGCGTCGGCCGTGGTCGCCGCCGACGCCTACGACGTCTCCGCCTTGAACGACGGTTCCGCCGACACCGCGTTTGCCGACGGACTTGCCGCGACGCTCGAAGAGAACGGGGTGCGCGTCCTCAGGAACGATTACGTCTGCACCAGTGTCGGGGACGAGGAGATCGTCATCGTCGGGATCGACGACGGGTGGGCGGGGATGGCGGACCCGCCCGACGTCCCGGCAACCGATGCATTCACCGTCTACCTCGTTCACGAACCCTCGTGCCGGGCGGACTGGGACGCCGACCTCATCCTCGCCGGCCACACCCACGGCGGCCAGTTCCTCTTCCCGGTCGTCAAACAGCTCAACGACTTCGGCGTCATCGAACTCGCCGGACTCTTCGACGGCGACGGGAGGACGCCCACCTATATCTCCCGCGGGGTCTGCACCTCGAGTGTTGCGGGAGTGGAACTCCGGTTCAACTGCCAGCCCGAGATCGTCCTCATAAACCCGACCGGGGAGCAACTCCGGGCGATCGCCTGATCTCACGGTTCGAGAATGGCACGCGCCCGCCCGGCGATCAGCAGCACCTTCTTGAGGGGGATGCCCGTGTCGCGTGCGATGGCCGCGGCGTCGCCGTAGGCGACCTGTTTTGCCGTGACGAACCCGGCAGCGGCCAGCCTGGCCGAGACCGACCGGCTCACCCCGGTAACGATGGTGACCGGGTAGGACTGCGTCTTCTCGATCATCGTCCGGAGGTTCTGCTCCTCCGGGTAGTCCCACCCGATATGCCCGATCCCCCGACAGGTGGCGTAACGCTTCGCATGCCCGGAGAGTTTGGTGTTGCAGACGATCAGGGCGCCGTCGATCGAGACGGTGCACCGTCCCGCCCGGAACCCCTCCTGAAGGTCCTCGATGATAGCCCGGGCGATCCGGCCTTCGTCCAGGCCGGTCACCCCGTGGTGGCTCGCGTGGTGCTTCACCTCGACAAAGATGGTGGCGCCGTCTCTCTCTGCGATGGCGTCCACCTCGTGCTCTCCGCACAGTCCGGCGAGAACGCATCCGGTCTCCACCCGGTAGCCGTGCTCCCGGAGGAGGACCCGCACGAACTCCTCGAAGTCCGGTTTCGAGCGCAGAAGGCCAAGCGCTCTCCTGAGGTTCGTCCGGTGCCCGGCGGCGGGGCGGACTGCCTTTGCCCGGGAGCGGATCATCCGGAGAACCGTTGCGGTCTTCACCCCGTCCGGCACCGATTCCTCGATCTCGTGGGCGATCCGTTCTGCATCCTCCGCGCCGACGCCCATGTTCCGGAGCGTCCGCTGCACCCTCCCCCGGTCGAACGGCTGCCGGGCACCGTTGACCTTCGTGACGTGCTTCATCAGGTACGGTAGCTCGGCACCAGGGACGAAAAGCGTTCGCCATCCGGTTCCCGGGGGCTCCGGGCCCGCGATACCGCACCGTTATCATCTTCTGGATCCAACAGCAACTACGGGAAAAATGGAGTCACTAAAACGCCCGGCCGTCCTGATCCTCGGCGCGGGGGCGGTCGGCCTCTCGCTCGCCGGAAGACTGAGCCAGGTCGCGACGGTCTACGCGGCCTGCCGACCGGTGCATGCCGGCGCGATCCGGGACCGGGGCCTCGTGATGGAGGGCGTCTGGGGGGACCGCACCGTCGGCACCGTAGCCTGCGTCTCCGGGCCGGCCGACGTTCCACCTGCGGTCGATGTTGTCGTCGTCACCGCGAAGGGCACCGGCACCCGGGCGATCTGCGAGGAGTACGCCGGGGTGATCCGGGGCCGGCCGACGGCAAGCCTCCAGAACGGGATCGGGAACGAAGAGATCATCGCTGAGTACACCGATACCGTCATCGGCGGAACCGTGACGACGAACTTCTCGGTCGCGGGCCCGGGGCACGTCCGGGTCCTGAGCGAGAGCGCCCCGATGCACCTCGGGGTCTGGTCCGGCGGGGGCGGGGAGGCCCTCGGACGGCTGATCGGGATCATCCGCTCCGCCGGGATCCCGGTCGAGGCCGACAGCGATATCCGCTCCGGCAAATGGACGAAAGCCCTCCTCAACATCGCGGTGAACCCGATCTGCGCTCTCCTCCGCGCCCCGGTCGGGGCGGCCGTCGACGAGGAGATCCGCGAGATCGTCGACGGCCTCGTCCGCGAGACCTTCGCCGTCGCCGGCGCCGAAGGGGTGCGGCTCCCCTGGGCGACCGCCGACGACTACCTCGACTACCTCTTCCGCGTGCAGGTGCCCGACTTCGCCGCGGTCTACCCCTCGATGTACCACGACCTCCGGCAGGGACGCCGAACGGAGATCGACCTCCTCAACGGGTATATCGCGGCCCTCGGGGAACGCCACGGCATCGCAACGCCGCAAAACCGGTGCATCGCCGGCCTCGTCCGCTACGCAGAGGCGCACCCGGACGCGCGGTGACGCATCACTCCCTGCCGAGGTTCGCGGCGAGCCGCCGGGCCGCCTCTTTTGCCTTCGCTTCCGTCATCCAGAACCCGGTCTTCCCGACGGGATGTTCGTCCCGGTCATAGAGTTCCACGTAATAGCCGCCGTCCTGGCGGGCAAACCGGACTTCTCCGACGATGCCGGGGCCGTATTCCTGCATACCCTGAGAATGTGGGCGCGAAGGATATGATGGTTCCGCGTCCTGCTGCTCTCTATGGGATGAGTGCACTACCCCGCCCGGAGGGATGGTGATGATCCTCATCGTATACTACTCCGGCGAGGGGCATACGGAGAAGGTGGCGACGGTGCTTGCAGAAAAGGTCGGGGGCCGGCTTGCGAGGATAGAGCCGGTATCCGAGGTGGGGATGTTTCGAAAGGGCATGATGCCGATGTTCGGGACGCGGGCGGAGATCCGGCCGATGAAGACGGATCTCTCCGACGTCGACTTCCTGGTCGTTGCAACCCCCGTCTGGTCGCGGAAGGTTCCGCCCTACGTGAACGAGTACCTCGCCGGGGTCAAGAACGCCGCGGGAAAACCCTTCTCGGTGCTCGCGGAGATGGGCGGTTCCGGGGGGGAGAACGCCGTCGAGATCGTGAGAAAAAGCCTTGAAGCAAAGGGGATGCGGTTCGTCTCGTCGGCCGTGACCGTCGAGAGCGAGGTCGATGCCGGGCGGTTCGGCCCGACAATCGAGGAGTTCGCCCGGACGATCGCGGGGGTTGCCGCCCCGGCTTCGTAGTTCTCAGAGCGTCAGCGGTATCCCGAGGAGGTGCAGCACCACCGTGATGATGACACCGAATATCCCGCCGATTGCACAGATCAGGACGGTGATGATGTTGATCGGGATGTCGTCGGGCTGACCGAGGAGTTGCATCAGGTCGAGGAGGTTGATCAGCCAGAGCAGGATCACGCCCACGACGGCGTTGATGATGAGACCGGTCACGCTTTTCACGGCCTTGTAGAGGACGAACGCAAGGACGATCACCAGGATCAGAGCAAGGAGTCCCGTGAGTAAGCTCATACCGCTCATATGACGCGCCTGGTATTGAACGTTCCTGCGCGAGGGCCAGGAGACCATTCAGAGGTAGCCCAGCGCCTCAAAGACGGGCTGGAAACAGACCCCTTCCCCGATTTTCACGCACCGGACCGCAGGATTTCCTTCATAAGCGCCCATTGTCCGGCCGTCGCCGAGTTCGACCCAGTCGTGGACGGCAACGCCCTTCCCGAGGATCTCGACGTGGAGGGCGTTTGTCCGGAACGCTTCCGTATCCCAGACCATGATGCCGTGAACCGGCCGGGCAGGGACGCCGTTCCGGCAGAGAACTTCCGCCCTGAGGAGCGCGAGATCGGTGCAGTCGCCTACCCCGCAGGCAAGGGTCGCGTTGAGACCCGAAGGAAACAGGCGGGGGGAACCGTCGACGCAGGCGAACGTCGTTCTGTCCACCCGGTCGATGAGGGTGTCCCGGGTTTGCTCCGGGAGGGGTTCGGAAAGAAGGGCAATCCTGTCTATTTCTGCTTCGCTCACAGTGCTGAACCCATCACCCCCTTCTCCCCCGTCATAGATCAGGTAACCCTGAGGGATGAGGAGGGAGAGAAGGAAAATCGCGTTAAGAATGCCCCAAACCACGTTATTTTCCCAATATATTTTAATGATGTCTCAGATATATCAGGCATTCTATTTTTCTTGCAGAGATATATATGGCGGATATATGATTTGCCGGATTATGATCGAGGAGAGAGGCCCACACGCGCACCCCGCGAGAGATGGATCTTATGATGTACGGTTGAGAGAACCGGGGGTCCCGGAGGTCACCGGGAAGCGTAAACGCCGGCGATATGCCCTGCGGCAAGCGCTGCCGTGGAGAAGGCGGCCTGGAGATTATAGCCGCCGGTGTCGCCGTCGATATCGAGTGTCTCGCCGATGCAGTAGAGGTTTTCGACGATCTTTGACGCCATCGTTTTTTTGTTGATTCCCTCGAGAGCGACCCCGCCCCGCGTCACCATCGCTTCGTTGAACCCGCCGAGCCTCTCCACCCGGAACGGGTACTCCGCGAGGGATGCGGCGAGCGCGTTCCGGGAATTTTTCCGGAGCTGAGCGCAGGTCTCTCCCGCCGGAATCCCGGCGAGGTCGAGCAGCCGCCGGACGAACCGTTCGGGGAGGGCGAGATCGCAGAGCACGGTCTTTACCTGCCGGGCCCCGCCCGCCGCAATCGCGTCGGCGAGATGCTTTCGCACCTCCTCCGCGCTCGCCCCGGGGAGGAACGTGACCCGGAGTTCGTCGCGGGGGCGGATGGAGCGGGAGAGATCGAGGATGCCCGGGCCCGAGAGCCCGGTGTGCGTGAAGAGGAGATCGCCGGCGTGCCGCCCGACCCGCTTTCCGTCGCGGTAGACGGAGAGGGTGAGGTTCTGAAAGGAGATCCCGGCAAGGTCGGCGAACGGGTAGTCCTCGACGTAGACCGGGGCAAGCGCCGGGGCGACCTCCGTTGTCGGCTGCCCGAGCGCCCGGGCGAAGGCGTAGCCGTCACCGGTCGAGCCGGTGGCAGGGTAGGAGGCCCCGCCGGTGGCGAGGACGAGGACGCCGGCCCGGACGGCTGCCGTCGCCGTCCGGACGATGAACCCGTCGCCGTCGCGTTCGACGGCAAGGACAGGGTCGTTGCACCGTATCTCCACCCCGCAAGCGGCGCACTCCGTGAGGAGGACGGCGAGGACGTCGGCGGACGTCCGGGTCTCCGGGAAGACCTTACCCCGGGGCTCGGTTTCCATCCGAAGGCCGCGGTCGGCAAAAAACGCGATGAGATCCCGGTTCGTGAAGTTCATGAGCGCGGGCCGGAGGAACGCCCCGTGGTCACCGTAATGAGAGAGGAAATCGCCGATCTCACCGTCGTGGGTGAGATTGCACTGCCCCGACCCGGCAATGAGGAGCTTTTTGCCCGGCGCAGGCTTTTTCTCGAAGAGGACGACGTTCCCCCCGGCTCCTGCCGCCTGCAGGGCGCAGAAGAGCCCGGCGGGGCCTCCCCCGATGATCGCGATGGTCTCGTTCACGGCATTAACCGGTGTACCGTGCTCTTCCACGAAGCATCAGCGTTGGGGTGCGGCAGCCGCTAGTTGGATATAGGAGCGGGTTCCCACGGGGGGCGGATTACCATGGATGCCATCTGGATCGTTCTTATCGGAGGGGGCGCCGTGCTGCTCCTCGCGGCCGGTTCCGGGGCGGCTGCGGAGATCCCGCACGCCGCCGGCACCGTTACTGATACACTCGCGGACGTGATCCCGCACTACTGGTTGGGCGGCGATACCGCCGGGGTCTTCGCCCACCACCGGACGGTGTCGGTCGACAACCCCTCCGACGTCGATTATCTTGCGGTCCCCTTCAACGCAACCTACCTCCCCGGAATGCGGCCGGATTTCGCCGACATTCGCTTTACGGAGAGAGACGGGACGCCTATCCCCTACTGGATCGAGAACGCGACCGCCGGCTCCCATGCCCGCGTCTGGCTCGCCCTCCCGGCGAACGCGACGGCGATCACGATGCTTTATAGCAACCCGGAGGCCCGGGACGCCGGCGATCCCGACGCGGTCTTCCTCTTCTTCGAGGATTACGAGAGAGGCGATCTCTCGCGGTGGTCGTTCTGCGGTTCGAGCGCCGAGGTTCAGTCCGGCATCGTCCGCGACGGTGCATACGCCGGGGATATCAACGTCTCCAAACCGGATCTCCCGGAGTTCAACGACAGAAGGGTCTGTACCGTGAATATCTCCGCGGGCCCGCTGGCGATCGAAGGGGACTTCCGGGTCAGTGAGTTCGGGCGGTGGTGCGGTTCGGGCTACATCCAGGCCTGGAACGGGACCAACCGGCTCTACGCCCTTCACCTCAGGAACGGGTCCGTGCAGCACTACGACGGCGTCCACCGGAACTTCTCCGCCGACGCTCCTGCCGGAACAGATACCTGGTACCACGTCAGGGTCGTCCTGGATACGCCGAACGCCACCGAACACGCCTGGATGGACGGCGAGTACCTGGGGAGCGCCCCCATGCAGTTCTCCGACGGGTCACCGGTGCCGAAGGATACGGTCTTTGACGACTTCGCCCTGATCGGGTCTTCGGCGTGGTACTCCGGCAATCCGCACCACTTCTACGCCGACAACGTCGTCGTCAGGAAGTACGAGCCCGCCCCGCCGGTGCTCTCCTACGCGGACGACGCATAGGGGACAGAAGGCTGCGGCAGACCCATATCCAGGAAAAGTATACAAGGCCTGCATATGGCGCCCCACCATCGCCCTCGGCGGGGTCGCGGTCCGAGAATGTCACCCCGGGGTGCATCGACCTTTCGCTCCGGCTGGTCGTCGACAACCCTGGAATCTATCGGAGCCGGAATATGAGTACAGGCTACTTCCAAGTTATTGTCTCACAAAGTGGCTGAGGAGGGATGCATCGCTCCTAGCGGGGACATCCTGGGATCATCGTCTCGGTCATAACGTTATATTGATTTAAGACTAGCAGTATAGAGGAACAATCAATAAAAAATAGGGGCACCGCCCCCGCGGAATGGCAAATCATGGTTCATATTATAGCACAACTAAGGGATCTCCATAATTTGTTCAGACATCCCTTGTATCTGAATTCATTTTATATTTTACTTACATATCTATCAAGTGCGTTTTTTGGGTTCATTTTTTGGATCGCTGCCGCGAAGATGTATACCCCACAAGAAGTCGGGATCGCTACAGCTCTGATCTCCTCTATGAGTCTGATCGTTCTCCTAGCAAAAGTGGGTTTGGACTTCTCGATCATCCGGTATTTTCCTGCGCGGGATAAGAGCGTAGTATACAGCACATCTATAGTCATCACGACACTATTTTCCCTGATCTTCGGGTTGATCTTCATCCTCGGAGCGGATCTCTTCTCGCCGGAATTAAAAGACATTTATACCCTTGAATCAGCAGGATTGCTGTTCATATTCATCATTGCAAATGCAACAGCCAACTTAGCGGGAATCGCATTTGTAGCGCTTCGGCGTTCAGAATACTATTTGCTTCAGAACCTTCTTGCAGGGTCGAAAATTCTCTTCCTATTCCCACTGGCGTACCTTGGAGCGTTCGGGATCTTTGGTTCCGTTGGTATTTCGTTCATACTCACCGCCGTATTCTCGTCGTTGCTGATCGCGAAGTCCGGCATAAAGCACTCGTTCCGTGTGGATAGGGAATTTATAGCAGGATCTTTTCACTTCTCATTGGGAAACTATCTTGTCGGGCTCTTTCAGACCGCCCCAAACTTGGTCCTGCCAATCATGGTGTTAAACATCCTCGGAGCTGATGCGGCCGCGTATTATTATATTGCATTTTCCGTCGCCTTCATTCTGTTCATCGTCCCAAACGCAATCAGCACATCACTGTTTGTCGAAGGCAGCAATGGTGAATCCTTGCGACAGAGCACGATCCGATCCTCGATCGCGATCTACGCGCTGCTCATTCCTGCAGTGGTAATCCTATATTTCTCCGGGGATATCATCCTGGGGCTCATCGGAAAAGAGTATGCAGCGAACGGGTTTGAGCTCTTCCGGGTGATGATCTTCACGAGCCTCGTCCTGCCCGTGACCTACATCTACTCCGCGGTGAAGCGCGTCCAGAACGGGGTGCGCGATCTGGTACTGCTGAACGGGGTTGTTTTCGCGTCGCTGATACTTCTTGCCCAGACCTGTACGACGGCGTACGGGATCGTCGGGATCGGCTACGCCTGGGTGATCAGCTACGCCGTCGGTGTTCTTTTGATCGGTCTGGGCACACTCTGGGAGCGGATTGCAACGGCCGGTACCGGATCGCACGTCTAGTGAGGCGCGTCCATGCATGGGAGGAAGTACCTCCTCACAGATCCGAAGAGCAGCAAACCAATTTATGCATACCTGCTTACACAGCCGATGTCACCGGAAGAGTATATTTTATTCAGAAGAGGATTCTCTTCGAGGGTGCTCCGGTAGTTGGACCAGGAGTTGAACGTCACCCAACTCTCGGCGGAAAAGTAGGTCAGCCGATAGTTGATGATGAAAACATCGTCTGGATTTTTCAGCCCTTCATCATCATGCAGCAAGAGCAACGCCATCTGGTCTTCAGAGAACGTCCGGGGGTAGTACCTATCGACCAGCTCCGTCTTCTTCATCCCGGCCGCTATAAGGCCTCCGGTAAATACGTCCGTATACAGAGACCCCTCTACACTTGGGTCATCGTAAGGGGCTTTCTCTACATACCAGTCGGCGGGAACAGTGACGTATCCGAAGCTGTTGTAGTCCCGAATCCCCCGGTACTGATCTTCATATGACATCATCGTAATGTAGCCGTTCAACGCCAGCAGGACGAGCAGGGAGGCTACAACAAGGTGCCGATGCATCGTTGAGCCTCTCGCTATACTGTATAGCAAGAGGTAACCGATCAACCCCGAGTATACAAGGTACTCAAAGACGGACAGCCCCAGGAGATTATAAATGCCAAATACGCTGATACCAGCGAGGATAAACCCAAAAGTGACTTTTTCACCGTTCGAAAGTTCCTCGCCCCGGTAGAATTTATATGCGAGGTACAGCGTGGTCACCAGTACGCTGAGCAGTAGCAGTGCCAGCCAGGCGGTCAGGGCATTCCGCACGCCCGCAGGGTATGTGAAGTAGTATGCGTCGAATGGCGTTGCATTCGGGTTGTAAAACGAAAGAATTAGTTTATCCAAGCCCGAGAACGGCGATTCCGAGGCTTCCTGCAGTCGGGGGATGAAACCCTGGTATAGGATCTGATTAAAGGCAAAGGTGAACACTATCGAGAAGAGGGCCAGTTTCGTAAGGCCCGGGCGGAAGCGAGACTCACCCCTCCACCGGAAGTTATACAGCCAGTCGACGACCAGAACGCCAACTACGAGAACAACACTGAAGAATACCAGTTTGTACGAGATGTAGTTCAGACTGAACACGATCAAAATGATGAGTATCGATAACGCCTGCCGTTTTTCGAGAGCGAGCGACTTTAAGTAGAGCAAAAGAGTCAAGCACAGAGTTATTGCCAGTACAAACCCCAACCCGTGGCAATAATACATGAAATAACTTTTGTTCCCATACTTCGAGACGAACACCAGCATAGCCAGAATGAGGGCGAGGGCAGAGTAAGATCTCCGGCCGACGACCCCTCTCAGCAGCGCGATAGAGACGATGATGACCGCAACTGCTTGGAGCGGCAACGTCGGCAACGCTTCATAGGGCAGGGAAGCCAACTCGGCTATCATGACTCCAAAGACGTAGTAGCCCGCATTCTGATAGTCCGGCTCTATATGCCCGCTCATACCAACGGATATTGCCTTTCCCACATGCCAGAAGTCGAAGTTGTCGGATACGACAGGGTAGTAGAAGAGATTAAAGAACGATAGGAAGACGCACAACACAATGATTGAGACGTAAGTGATTCTCATTGAGGAAAAAGAACTGTTTTCCATACTCTACCTGGCCATCACAGGATCATTCCATGCCAACGACGAACACCTGTCTGTAGAATCAAGTCATATGTCAGGAGCCGGAGTACCGGCGGGCATATATGACCTCTAAATCCGCACAGATCCTCTCCCAGTTGAACTTCTCGGACACGAGGCTCCTGCAATTCTCGCGGAACTGCGACGTCCGCACATCTTGGCTCAGTATACGTGCCATGGCTTCGCTCACTTCAGTCACGGAATACGCCGTCGAGAACCCCGCGACGCCATCGATCCAATCCAGGTAGTCTCCCGCATTGGTCGTGACGATCGGGAGCCCGCAGGCGCACGACTCCGCAAACGTTATCGGAAACCCGTAGAATTTGGGCGTCACGAAGACGTCGCTGTCAATGAACGCCGCATACTTCTCCCGCTCCGGCACAAGCCCGGTAAACCGGACCTTCTCTTCGATACCCAGGTCGGTGATCTGTCTCTGCAGATCAGACTCGAACCCGCCATCGGGCCCAACGAGCACAAGCCGTGCGTCCTCTATACGCGGCGCCAGATCTGCGAACGCCTCGACGAGGAGGTCAATCCCCTTGCTCTTATGCAGTCGCCCCAGGTAAAGGACGACCTTCGCATCGGGTTCGATCCCGTACTTCCGCCGGAACTCACCCCGACCGGGTAAGTCCTTGAACCGCTCCAAGTCGACCCCGTTCGGCAGCACGTGAACCTTCTCCCCGGCAACCCCGAGCCGCCGGTGCGCGTCGGCCTCGCTCTGCGAGAGCGCGATGAAGGCCGAAGCGCTCGCAAGCAGCCTGCTCCCCCACACCTGGTCGTAGAGCCACTTGATCCCCTTCCGTTCCACAATCCGCATGATCGACCCGTGCGCCTGGAGGACGATAGGAACGTCGTTCTTGGTGGCCTGGCTCATGACCACGGAGTTCTGGTAAGAGCGCGCCCCGTTCAGATGCACGACGTCGTATTCGCCGATATGCGTTCTGCACCAAGCCTTCAGGCTGGGAGAGGGGATGTAAAGGCAGTAGTTGAAGAGGTGCTCGAACGGGATGACCTCGACACCGATCTCCTTGATCGTCGCCGCGTAGTCCGCATCGAAGAGGTAGTCGGTCGTCGCAATTGTCACATCGTGCCCGCGCAGGGCGAGGTGCTTGGAGAGGTTGTAGGCTACGTCGACGCCACCACCGAGGCTCGGGTTGAATCGTGGAATGACCTGCAGTACCTTCATGACCAAGACCTACCCAATCAACTCGGCAACGAGCCTCGCGTTGAGGAGAGTTCTCTCGCGGAGTACCTCTGCTGCCTGCCGTTGTTTCGCCGCATAGAGCGCTCTGTTCTCCCAGACCGTCTCGAAGTTCTTGCAGAACTGTCCAGCAAAGGTCTCGGTACCCAGATCCTCGACATCAAGGTAGAAGCCCTCAAGGCCGACCAACTCCAGATAACTCTTCACCTTACCGCAGTAGGAGATCGGGACGACTGGCACCCCCATCATGGTGGCGAGGATCAGCGAGTGGAGGCGCATCCCCACCAGGACATCGGCACGGGACAGCGCCGCGAAGACCGCGGTGAAGTGGGGGTTGTACTCCAAGACATCTGCCTTTTCCGACGAGGGCATGAGGTCCCGGATGGCCGCATAGCCTTCGCGGTCCACCTTTACCGTCGGGACGAGCAGCATCCTCTGATCGTGTTCGCGGACAATGGACTCGAAGATCCCGGCCAAACTCTCTCTCCGATCCCGAAGATCCTGTGCTGCCTCAACCGCGTTCCGGGAGAGATCTGAATCGTGCAGCCAGTTGTAGGCAGTACTCGCGATGTAACGGTCGCCGTTGGTTATGTTCAGTGACGTGAGATAGGTGCCGATCACCGTCGGATCGGGCACCTCGATCCCGAACGCCGGGTCCGCGGTGCGGATGACGTCCCGGACGCCGCATCTTTCGAGAACCTCCTTCGACATCGAGTCGCGGACGGTCACGAGGTCGGCCTCGTTCAGGATGGAACTGCACAACTTCCGGCCGAGGTGGGTATCGATGGGGCCTGCACCGATGCCATAGATAACCGTCTTCTTCCCGTATCTCTGCGCCAGTCTGACGAGGGAGAGGAGGGCGGGAAGATAGTAGACCCTTAAGTCCTGCAGAAGGGAGCCCCCGCCGAGGATGAATATATCGCAGTTTCTGATCTCCCGCTGGATGGCCGCAAGCTCCCCTTCGAGGATCGTCCTTCCGATGAACCTCAGAACTCCCTTCTTGAAGGACTGCCGCACGGGCCTGACGTTGTGCAGCGTCCGGGTCTCCTCCAAGTTGTTTGTTATGACCGAGACGTGCGGATCGTCGATGTACTTCCTCAACGAGGTCACCATCCCGGCGAGTATCGCTTCGTCACCGATATTGCCGAGCCCATAGTAGCCCGCTATGAGAACATTCGTCATCGTCATCCCTCTCAACAGCCCTCATACGCTCCGAATCGCCTGGCGCTTCTCTGCACCGAGGTATTCGAGGAACACTTTTGCAGACATGAGCATGATCTTCAATTCGTGAAGACCATGCCTCCGCAAGATGTTGCTCAACGCGACGGGCACGAACGATGGGTTTAGATAGTACTCTTTGAGCGCCCTGTTGACGTAGTGCTCGATATCGACCTTGGTGAAATCAGGATACGAAAGGATGCATTTCTGGTAACCACTCTGATCAATACTCTCCTCAAGGTTGTCAACCAGCAGGTACCCATTCTCTTTGGCCCAGTCGTAGAACTTCGTTCCAGGTATCGGGGTTGCCACAGCCACCTGAAGAATATTTGGCTTTAGTTCTCTGATGAACTTAAGCGTCTGCTCTGCGGTCTCGTTTGTCTCACCGGGAAGGCCGATAATGAAGTCACCATGAATCATCAACTTGGCTCTCTTTGCATCCCTGGTGAACGCTCTCATCTGCTGGGTACCCACACCCTTCCTGATGGTCTTCAGGATCTCATCATTCCCAGACTCATACCCCACGATCAAGAGCCTGCAACCGGCGCTCTTCATCTCTTGCAATGTTGAGTAATCAAGGGTAGCCCGGGCATTGCAGGACCAGGTAATATCTAGTTTTCGTTCTTTTATTTTCCTGCAAACATCGAGAACCAGATTTTTGTTTATGGTATACGTATCGTCCTCGATGAAGATCTCTTTGACTTCCGGAAGATTCTGACAGATATATTCGAACTCGTCAACGATGTTGTCAGCTGTTCTTGAGCGGTATTTCCTCCCCATCAAATTCTCAGGCCAAGAACAGAACGTACAGTGAAACGGGCACCCTCTCCCCGTGAAGATCTGGACTTCCGGGTAGAGAGTCTGGCTCAAATAGTAATCCTTGATGTTCAGGTGCCTCTTATAGACAGACGATACAAAGGGTATCCGGTCAAGATCCTCGGAAGTAGTGTACTCTCTGATGGGGTTGTGAGCGATCTGCCCGTTCTCTTTATACGAGATGCCGTGAACGTTCTTTAGTGGCAGACCCCGCCCCACAGCTCTGGCAACATCAAGCAACGTAAAATCATATTCATAGAGAGCAAGGATATCTACCCCCCCATTGCCAAGGATCTTCTCCGGGAACCGTGCTGTCGGGGGACCGACCATAACTGTCGTTGCACCGCACGCTTCCTTGAGTTTCTGCGTAACGCCGATGTCATTTCCAAGGCTGGAAAAGTTTGTCTCAACGACGACCAGATCAGGCTGAAACTGCTTCACATCGTTGATAATATCGGCTGTGTGTAACTGACTCGCTGGTGCATCGACCAGTTTTACCGCGTGCTCCGTCTCCAGTAACCCGGTTGCATATGCAAGCCACTTCGGATAATCAAGGCCGCCACTGCGGGCTGCAGCACCCTGCCATCTGCCGCACCGGACAAAATTTTCAACGAACGGTGGATTGAGCATGTATATTTTCATAACTAGCACCCCGCTTTAATCAAAATACGATCTAATTTCTTTGCGATGGCGGCCCACTGATACTCATCCGCGACGATGCGGCTACCCTCTGCTCCCAACCTGCTACATAACTTGGGGTCCTGATACAGTTCCATGATCCCCTGTACATACTCGTTGACATCGGAGACAAACCGAACCGTCTGACCGAAGCCTTTCTCGATAGCATCTACGTGAGTGGAAATGACCGGTATGCCGCACGCCATGTATTCAAACAATTTCAGGGGGAGTGAGTTGTTTGAAACGTTATCCTGTTTGAACGGAATCACGCCCACATTCATACACGATATGTATTCAGGTACCTGAGAGTACGGAACCGTGCCGGTGAAGACAGTATGTTCCTGTATCCCCAGGTCTCTTGCCATCTCGACAGTTTTATCATAACCTGCGCCTCCACCGACAATAAGTAACTTGACATTGCTCTTCGAGGCTAACTCTCTGATCGCAATGAAAAGCGGCTCCAGATCCAGCCACTCTCTGAGGACACCAACATGACCAACAACGAATGAATCTTCAAGGCCGTATTTCTCTTTGATATGGCCACAAGGCCGGGGCGAAAATAATTCGATATCAACTCCGTTCGGTAGCAGCTCCCACTTCTCGCACGGAATGTCATAGGTTTGGCAGAGTGATTCCGTTGTTATCGTGACTCTCTCTGAAGTACGGATACTCCAGTTCAGGATCGCTTTCCCGACCCAGCCGCAAGTAGACCTCATAAATGAGGGAATTTGGGGAGACGTCCGGACCATTTCCGGCAGATCGTCAGCGATGTCGTATACCGTCGGGATTCCGCGGGAGTGGGTAGATCTTCCAACTGCATACCCAGAAACCATGCCATTGTAATTGAAATGCACATCGTAGTCCGATATCCCGATCTTATCAAGGGTGCCTCCCACAGTTGCAACCGATAGAGCTTCCTGGACGACCGGGCTTACCTGCCTATCGGTTAGGTAAAAAAGATCGATGTTCTCAAAGAGATCCTTAAAGCTCTGATTGTAGTTTTCTGCCGTCCGGTCCCACCTGGCTTTCCAGCAGTCGTTTACACTTAAGACGGAAATGTCATGATCGCGTGAAAGGTACTTCAAAAACTGGTGGAGCCTGCTGTTATGGACAGAGTTTTTAAGATCGATGATCGATGAAACCAGGATTTTCATTATAATCTCCCTTGACGGCGCTTATTCGTGTTTGAAATCCGGAAAGATTGACGAGGACATGTCTAGACCTGGTCGATGCAGCTCGGTGTATTGGATTTGATCGGTACCTTCCTCATTCCAGGCAAACCCCCGCAAATCGTAACAATCATCCTGCCCGCCATACCGTCCCCAAAGGGGTTCTCCCAGGTCCCTGTTCGGGAGAGCATCTGCCCGACAGATGTCAGAATCTTACCGGCCCCCGTCCCGGCCAGGACGTTCGCCCCCACCTCGATCGTCTCGGGGCGCTCGGTGTTCTCCCGGAGGGTGACACAGGGCACCCCCAGGATGCAGGTCTCCTCCTGGACGCCGCCGGAGTCCGTCATGACGAGGCGGGCGTTGGACTCGATCTGCAGGAATTCGAGGAAACCGATGGGGTTCATAACGGATACCCCGTCCAGGGACATTCCGAACTGCTCGACCATCTTCCGGGTACGGGGGTGCATCGGGAAGATGACGGGGAGCGAGTACTCCCGGTGGACTGCCTCCAGCCCCGTGATGATGTTCCGGAGGTTTTCGGGATTGTCGACGTTCTCCTGCCGGTGGGAGGTAACAAGGAAGTACTCACGGGGCTCCAGTCCAAGAGTATCGAGGATGTTTGCTCTCTTCTTCGAGATCTCCCTGTTCTGGAAGACCGCGTCGACAATAGTGTTCCCGGTCCTGCAGATCTTGTTCTCCTCGATCCCCTCGTTCAGGAGGTAGCGTCGTGCATTCTCCGTGGGGACGAAGAGGTAATCGGAGATGTGGTCCGCGACCACCCGGTTGATCTCTTCGGGCATCGTCCGGTCGAAGCTCCGGAGGCCGGCCTCGACGTGGCCGACCCGGATGTGGAGTTTCGCGGCAGCGAGGGCCCCGGCCATGACAGTGTTGGTGTCGCCCTGGACGAGGACGATATCGGGCTTCTCCTGCATGAGGACCTTCTCGATGCCGGTCAGGATCTTCCCGGTTTGTTCGGCCTGAGTCCCGGATCCGACATCGAGGTTGTACTTCGGCTCGGGCAGTTCGAGATCCTCGAAGAACGCCCAGTCCATCTCATAGGAATAGTGCTGCCCGGAGTGGAGGATGAAGTAGTCGAGGTTTCGTGCTTCGCATTCCCGGATGATCGGGGACATCTTGACGATCTCCGGTCGGGTTCCAAGTACAACCGCAATCATTCGCAGATCCTCCCTAGTGGGAGCTCCCCTGCTCAGCCTTTCCGGCCCCCTTTCCAACTGCGGTTCCGACCGCGGGAGCGACTACTGCTCCCCCGCCCCCCTGCATCAACTGCACGAGCGAGTACAGGGCGACCCCCATCGTCGCGAGCAGGAGCCCCAGGATCAGCATGGAGAACCCGCCGGTGAAGACTATGTAGTGGAACTGGGCGGTGCGGTAGTACTCGGAGAACGTGTAGATCTCCGCAATAATCCCGATAAACACAAAGAGCGCCCCGGGAATCCCGAAGAGGAGGAGCGGTCGGCGGAGACTGATGAGCCGCACAATGTTCATCAGCACCCCGACACCGTGGGAGATCGGGTTCGCGCTTGAGGTCCCTTCGATGTCGTAGCGCACCTTGATCGGTACCTCGGCGACCTTCAGGCGGTGGTCGCTGATCTGGATCAGGATCTCCGAGCCCGCGCTCATCCCCTCGCCGCTGATTCGGATCGCCTCGATCGCTTTCCTCCCATAGGCCCGAAAACCGCTCTGGGAGTCGGTGATCGCGAGGTTGTTTCCGGCCATCGTGGTCACGGTATCGAGGACCTTCATCCCGACCTTACGGTAGGCCGGGATCTTGCCTGCAGAGCCCTCGACGAACCGGGAGCCGATCACGACATCGTTCCCCTTTCGGAGTTCGGCGAGGAGCCGGGGTATGTCCCGGGGGTTGTGCTGGCCATCGGAGTCGATGATGACGAGCTCCTCCGCGCCGAGGTCGCAGGCGGCGGCAAAGATCGACTGGAGCGCCCCCCCGTAACCCTTGTTGGTCTCGTGCCGGACTACGCGTGCCCCAAGGGCCTCCGCAATCGGGACGGTGTCGTCCGTCGAACCGTCGTCGACAACGAGGACGGCACTGGCATACTGTCCGGCACCGATGACGGTCTTTGCTATATACGCCTCCTCGTTGTAGGCCGGCATGGCGACGAGGGTTCGGATGCTGCCGGCCTGTTTCCGGGATTGTTTTCCGGAGGCGTGGCCTGCGTTTTTCCCGAAGGGGAAAGTTGCCCTTCCCCCGTTATCGCCGTATTCGAGGACCGTATCCACACCACCCGCTACAGGGGTGGCACTCATGCGGCCGGTCACCGTGATCCCCCCGCAGATGTGGTGAACCGACCCTGTCCTCGTGATCTCCTGCAGCCGGGTCCCCGGAGCCTGCGGCTCACCGGGAGTCCGGTGACCTGCCGCTCGTTGCGCACCGACTCTGCAACGTGTGTCGCATGGGTGCTTCCTCTTCGCGAGAGGTGTTTGAAGTTAACCGACTCTGTCATAGGCCATCCGGGGATACGGGCCTCTCTGAGGGGACCGGACAGTCGCAGGACTCCAGACATGGGCCCGTACCGATATAGGTGAATACCCGGGCCTTATTAAAAAATTTTTCGATCCTTCCCCAGGAGTCGCCGTTGATTTAGAGGTACGGGATCCGCCCTATAGATAAAAGAAGCTCATAAAACGATTTACACAATTTGTAAATATAAGCAGATCCGGAACATACAGTATAAATATATTTCCAAATCATTCGAGGACATACCCGTAGCCGATTCGAATAAAATTACCTCTAAGGGAACGTTCGCGGAAAATTGTTTCGTTTGCCCTGTCTCGACGGGGCTCTCTGCAGGGATGGCCCGGAAGATAGATGTATAACTGTTATAACCCGAAAACTCGGGTCAACAACGATTTTTAGCCGCGGAGCGACGATGAGGGCGGTCCGGTTCATGACCCGGCGGCAGGTTGGCCGGAACCGGCAACCCGGCGGACCCGCCGGATCCCCCCGTGGGAGCGGAATACGGATTTGCGGGGTTTGATGAGTATGCGCGCCACCGAATCGGCGCCAATCTGAGATGAGACCAATATCCAACGATTTTCGGAATGTCCCCGGTGCGGGGAGCCCCCGAGCCCGCGGCATGCCCGTCATCGCCTGCGAGCGGGAGATCGTACCGGCTCGCTCCCTGCATGCCGGGGTCTGTAGGTTCCCCTGTCGTTCGGAGCCGCACCTTCTCCAGAACCCGTGAGTTAAAAAAAGCGTTCCCGATTCTCATACGCTCCGGTGGGAGAACACAGGAGGCCTGAACCCTTTTTTACGCAAGGCCGGGAGTGCTCTGGCTGGCTCCCGGGGTTGAACTGCCGCGCTCTCCGGCTCGGGCCGGGCAGAAAGATCAGAGGGTTCGCTGCCGCGATTCCGGGAAGCCTGTTTATCCCCGGCGTACGGGGTGGAGGGCAGTGGAGGACCGACGATATTGTCCGGGACGCACCGGCCCGCACGCATCCGGGACAACAACAATTCAATACCATTATTTGCCGCAGTGAGAATGTAAGGTTCGATGGCGGGTACAAAGAAGTACTCTGCGGTGGCCGTACTCGCAGCCTGGCTCATGGTCGTGGCCTTCTTCATGGTCCTGAACCGTACGCTCGACCTCGAGGTCTTCTTCACCCTCTCCCTCATCGGCCTCCTCGTCGTCGCGGTCCTGATCGATGGGGCCTTCTCGCGCCCGCGTTACATGCGCTACCTCGGGTACCTCATCGCCGCCGAGGTCGCCCTCTTCGCCTACATCATCACAGAGAAAATCCTGGAGATCCTTGCTGCATGAAAACCTGGACATCGCATGCCATCCTCGCGGTCGCCACCGTCGCGACCCTTCTCCTCCTCGCGGGAGAAGCGACCGCTCCGGTCCTCTACACTGCGGCAAACATCTCGACCGCTGCCCACGCCGACCCCACAACGATCGAGAAACGATCCCCGGGCGACGCCGCCGCCGTCCCGCTGATGGACGACCTCCTCGGCGAGACCGGAACCCTCGCTCTCACGATCCGGCTCAAGGACTACGAGAGCGCCGAGCGCGACCTCGCCCGCTACAGCGAACTGTCGGCCCGGTTCGACCGGCTTGTCGTCACCCTGGACGTCTCCGGCACCGATATCGGCGAATTCCAGCGGAACAACCGACAGAACCTTGCCTCCCTTGAGACACTCCTCAACGACACCCGGCGGTTCGACGACTTACAAAGGCTTGAGATCGAAGTCCGGGGAGACGACGACCAGCACATGGCCGTCGTCTACGAGGGCGAGGCCCTCCGGCAGAAGATGCGGGAGGGGTTTGCCGCCTACGCGGATCGCGAGGCCACGATGACCGGGATAGCCGGACACTACAACATCAATGCCACCCCGTATAAGAAGAGCATCGAAGACTTCGCGGTGATCGCCGACGCAGCGGACGACTGGCAGGCGGGGACCAGGGTGGATACAAAGTCTCCCCTCGACATCGCGGTCGCCCCGGGCGAGGGGCGCTACGGGGACCTCCTCACGATCACCGGGACTTACACCGGCGGTCTCCCGGGGGCCTCCATCGAGATCTACGTCGATAGCCGGATCGCAGGTAACGTCAGCCTCGACGAGAGCGGTAACTACATCTACCCCTACCGGATCGACCGGCTCCTCGCCGGGCCACACCTCGCCTATGCGACCGCAGGTGCGGTCTACTCAGATATCGCGACGTTCCGGGTCCACCCGGGCGATACCGCCATCACCCTTGCCCTTGCAGAGGTGAACCGGACGGCATTCGCCTGTACCGGGAATCTCACGACCGGGGGAGATCGGCCGGTCGCGGGCGCCCCCGTCCTCCTCCGGATCGACGAGACAACCCTGGTCAACACGGAGACCGATCGAAACGGCACGTATGCCCGGGACATCGTCCTCCCCGCCGGGGAACATACCGTCCGTGCTGAGTTCCACCCTGCAGGATACCCCCTGAACGCCTCCGAAAGCCCGATGGAGACGACCGTCGTCCGTGGAGAAGACCTCTCCCCCCTCCCGTTCGCCGCGGCAGTCGGCGCCGTGCTCGGTACCGGCTGGTACCTCAGGCGCCGGTATCGTGCGACGGAGGAGAATCCTGCCGTGGAGCCGCCTGACATCGTGGTGGAGGACGAGGCCGTCAAGACCCCGCCGCAGGTGGAGATCGCGGGGCTTCCTCCCCGCGAGGCCGCGACCATCCTCTTTTGCGCCTTCCGTACCCGGCTCGGCCTCCCCGAGACGAAGACCCCGCGCGATTGCACCCGACTCTGCCCGGCTCATGCCGGATTCTTCGAGCGCTACGAGCGGATCCGGTACGCGGGAGAGATCCCGTCGGAGGAGGAACTTCACGCGATGGAGGGAGAAACTCTCGGGAGTGATGAAGGTGCGGCGTGAGGTTTGGGCGGTCATCCTCATCCTTCTCCTCGCCGGTGCCGCGGCGTACGTCCACGTCACCACCACCGCCGAAGAGTACAGCCGCTACAACATCGGCTGGAACGGCACCTCGGGCTTTGCCGGGGAGGAGCTCTCCGACCTCCGGGACCTCGGGCAGCACCCGGAGGAGACGCTTCTCATCCTCGCGCCTGGGACGGAGTTCACGGCCGACGAGGTGGGGTACTGCCGGGCGTTCCTTGATGCAGGCGGGCGGATTGTCGTTGCTGACGAGGAGGGGGCGGCAAACCGATTCCTCACCGATCTCGGGAGCACGATGAGAGTTCGGCCCGGAAACCTCGCGAGCCTTGAGAGGGATCACATCGACCCGGGCCTCTTCACCACCAGGGTCGTCGGGAACGCAAGTCTCTTTGCCGGGGCCGAGACTGTCCTGGTCAATCGCCCGGCGGCGGTCGAAGGCGGCGACCCGGTCCTCGAGACCTCGGTCCTCACCTGGGACGACGCGGACGGCGACGGCCGACCCGGTGCCCGGGAAACCTTCGGGACCATGGTCGTCTGCGCACAGGAGGGCAACCTCACCGTCCTCGGTGACCCGAGTCTCTTCATCAATGCCATGCTCGGCGAAAACCCGCGGTTCATTGAGAACCTTCAGCCGGCCCTCATCGACGGCGTCCACAGCAGGACCGGCACTAAAAACCCAATCATCAACATGGTCATATGGCTACAGAAGACGCCGCCGGCAGCGGCTGCAATTGTCGGCCTGGCCATCCTGCCGGTTGCCTACCGGTTCGGGAGGAAGGAAGATGAGTGACGAAAACCTGAGAGAGCGTATCGGAACAATTGCCAGAACTTACGAAGACATCAGACAGATCACCCAGCAGGTGGTGGTCGGGAATGCGACCCTCATCGAGGAGATCTTCATCAGCATGATCAGCGGCGGCCACCTTCTCATCGAAGGTGTTCCGGGAACGGCCAAGACCACCATCTGCAAGATCGTTGCCCGCCTGATAGATTACGAGTTTCGGCGGGTCCAGGGGGCCGTAGACATCCAGCCCGCCGACATCATCGGAGTCCGGGTCTACGACCGGAACAGGAGTGAGTTTGTCCTCCAGAGAGGCCCGATCTTCACGAACTTCCTGATGGTCGACGAGATGAACCGCCTGACCCCCAAGACCCAGAGCGCCCTCCTCGAGGCGATGAGCGAGCGCCAGGTGACGATCGACGGGACGACATACCTGCTCCCCGACCCCTACTTCGTCATCGCCACCCAGAACCCACACGAGGCCGAAGGGACCTTCCCGCTCATCGAGGCGCAGCGCGACCGGTTCATGTTCAGCACCGTCCTCACCCATCTCGACCCGAAGGACGAACTCGAGGTCCTCCGGCGGGAGTGCTCCGGGGAACTGGACTGGGGTGTCTACCGGGACCGGATCACGCCCATCCTCGGCCCCGCAGAGATAAAGACCATGGCCGCGACCATCCGGGAGATCCGGGTCGACGAGACGGTCCTCGGCTACATGCGCGACCTCGTACTCGCCACACGTGCCCACAGCGATATCCGACTCGGTGCGAGTTCCCGTGCGTCCATCGCTCTCTTCCGGGGTTCGACGGTACGTGCGGCCCTGAACGGCCGGACCTACGTCATCCCCGACGACGCCCGGGCTCTGGCCCTCCCGGTCCTCCGGCACCGCATCCTCCTCACCCGCGAGGCGTTGATCACGGGGGTCACGCCGGAGGCGGTCGTCAGCGAGATCGTCGAGAGCGTCGGGGTGTCCTAGATATGATCCGGCCGACCCGCACGAGCGTGGGAATTGCGGCCCTCGCGCTCGCACTCACCGTCGTCGCCCTTCTCCTTTTGATGCCGGCTGCAGCTCTCGCCGCCGGCTCTCTCGCTCTCTTCCTCCTCTGGCGGGGCTGGCGGTTCGAGTGCGACCTCATGTCTGCAGTCGCCTCTCTTGCCGTCGACCGCGAGGTCGACCGGACGATCCTCCGGCAGGGGGCGACCGTGAACGTCAGGGTGCAGGTTACCCTTGCCGTCCCGACCGGGATGGAGGTCAGGGTGCGCGACCTCCCGCCGGCGATCGCGGCTGGTGAAGGCGCCCTCTGCGACCCCGGGCGAACCGCGGCCTACACCTTCCGACCCATGGCCCCCGGCGAGACAGCGTTTTGCGGAGTCGTCCTCGAGGCGAGCGACGCTTTCTTCTCGCGGGATCTCGTCTGCCGCCGGTTCGGTGCCCCGCATCTCCGGGTCTTCCCTGCAGGAGCCACGGAAACCGGCCGGGGTAAGGGTTCCAGCGGCGGGGACGCCGAGGTGGACCGGCAAGCGGAACTTTCCGGCCAGAGCGTACGCGGGTTCCGGCCCTACCAAACAGGCGACGATCCGGGGCTGATCGACTGGAAACTCTCTGCGCGGCGCAACGCACCCTACATACGCCAGTTGACCGCCCTTGAAGGCGGCACGCCCCTCATCGTCGTCGACCTCCCGGCCCGGATCGAGGATGATCCGGAGGGCTTCGCCCGCTTCTCGATGGCCGCCTGCAGCGCGGTCGAGGGTGCGATCGATTCCCATGACGGCTGTTCCCTCATGGTCGTCGCCGGCGGAGAGATTGTCAGGTACCTTCCCCTGACACAGGATCTCCGGGAAGCGCTCGCTGTTCTCGGCGGGCTTGCCCCGGTCGAGCCCCGCACTCCTCTTTACCGGGCGCCGGGACCCGCCGTCCTCGCAGCCCGGGTCCATCGTTCCGGTGCAAAGGGCAGCCCGGGGGAAAGGACATACGGGGAGAGGCTCGGCGGCGTCCTTTCGGCGTTTGCAGCAGAAAGCCCGGCGCCTTTCACGGCGGCGGTGCGGTCGGCGCTCGGCCGGGCGGGGACCACGGAGGCCTGGATCTACTCCCTCCTCCCGGCCGGAGACATGAGTCACCTCATCCAGATTACCTATGAGGCGAAGGTCCGGGGGATGCGGGTCGTCCTGAAGGCTCCCTCCGGCGCTGGTACAATTCCCGGAATCGATGCCGTGGAGGCGCTCTGATGGAGGTCGATCGTCGATTTCTCCTCCTCTGCGCGGGTGAAGTGCTGGTCGTTGCCGCGGGCAACCTTCTTCTTTTAACGCTCTTCCTCCAGGCGCTTGTCCTCGGTGCATTCCTCGAAGACCGGCGGGGCTACCCGATCTTCGTCTTCGGAGTGAGTCTGATCGGTGTCGTCCTCGCCGTCAGCGGCACCGTTTTCCTCCCCCTTCTCGCTCTCGCAGCCGCCCTCGGGTGCGGCTACGTTGTCCTCGCCCTCCGGGACTACCGACTCGTCCGGTGGGCGGGAGGTGAGACATGATTGTAAACAGCCCCTATCGGGCGGCCTTCCTCCTCATCGTCGCGGCCGCAGCCCTCCTCGCCCTTGCGACCGGGACGGGCCGGGGTGACCTCACCACCGCGACCCTCGTCCTCGCAGGCACGGGGTGCTTCATAGCCGGGGTTTTTCTTCTCGCGCTTCACAAAGGCGAGCCCCTCGACCCCGAGATCACAGCTCTCCTCCCCGTCCAGGGGACGATCGGGATCGCCACCCTCTGCGCGGACCTCGGGGTCCAGGGAGACGCCTGGTTCGTTCCGGAGGGGGAAGCGGTCATCGAGATCGTTCCGGTCGCGACCAGCCTCCCGGCGGCGGCCGATGACGACTACTCCTACATCACCGGTGAGGGCGGATGCGCCGTCCGGCTCGTCCCGACATGCGCCCCGCTCCTCGCGCGGCTCCGGGAGAAGCACGCTCTCGAGATCCCCAAAGAGGAGGAGGACCTCCTCGCCTGCATCACCGAGGTCTGCGACGACCTCCTCGAGATTGCAGGCAAGACCGGGGCCGTGAAAGACGGCGCAAACATCGTCGTCACCCTCGCCGGCTACCGGCTCGTGCCCGGATGCCGGGCGGTCCGGGCGGCATCCCCGAAGTGCTGCACCATGGTCGGCTGCCCGGTCTGCAGCCTGCTTGCCTCGATCGCCGCCCTTGGGACCGGAGCCCCGACAAAGATCGAGCACGCCGCCGTCGATGAAAATAGGGGAGTACTCCGGGTTATTCTCACCGGACCCGCACCCAGAGATGCAGGTCCCGGTAACTCGCGTTGATCCGGTCCTGCTCCGTGACCCCCTCCCCCGGCACCGTCTCGTTGAAGAGCAGGAACTCGATCCGGTTGTATTCCGGCGAAGAGACGGAGAAATTCCAGATGACCTCTTCTGTCTCGTTGTGCGGGACCGTGATCGCGAACCGATCGAGCGGCACGGTCGCGTGAATCGTAGACGTATTCGTCACGGGATCGAAAGTCCGGTTCATGGCGAGCACCTCGACCGTGTAGGGAACCTCCCGATGCTCGTGGTTTCCGACCCCGACGATCAGCGTCTGCGTCGAGCCTGCCGGGAAGTCAGTCGGGTAGTCTGCGGCCTTCCCACCCGGGCCGAGGATGTAGAACTCGGTAAAGTGTTCTCCCTCCTTCGGCACCGCGACGACGTAGACCGTCGTCGCGAGTGCCGTCACGATCGAGACCACGAGGAGAACGGAGAGCCCCCGGTCGAGCCGGGATGCCGCGGGGTCATATAACTCAGCCCACGCCCCGCCGATCATCTCCCTCGCCGGAACCGCAAAACGCTCGTCGGCCGGGAGAAGGAGCCGCCGGTACCAGGCGATCAGGGTCATCGCGAGGGTGAAGAGGGTCAGCGATACAAGGATCGGGTCGAGCCGGATCCCCCAGGGGGTGTAGTTCAATGCAAACCCGATCAGGGGGGATACGGCGATCGAGAGCCCGAACGAGAGGGCGACCCGCTCGATCCCGTCGAGATCCCCGCGCGCCGGGAAGAGCGCGGCGATCAGGGCGTAGCCGGGGATGAAGAGAACCATCGTCACGCCGAGGAGAATCCGGAGAAAACTCTCGTTCAGCACCGGGACGTAGACGCAGGCAAGGGCCGCGACCGTGACGGCAACGACCGTAAGGAGGTCACCGGGACGGTACCCGGCGATCTCGAGGAACAGGGGGTTCTGGTCTTTCGTAGTCATGGGCAGGTCTGTTAGTCTCTTCTCTTCCACCCGAACATCAATATGGCGAGAGCGATGGCGGGGAGGAGAGGGGTGACAGGTGCGGCGGCGGGGGTCGTCGTTACGGGGGGTGCCGAAGTCGTCGTCACAGGTGCGGCCGGCTCAGCCGCCGATACGGGGACGAGGAGGAGATAGGATCCCGCCCGGGAGACTGATGCCGTGATCCGGTCGCCCCCGATCTTCGAGGGGATCGGCGTCCAGGCACCGTTCTCGTAGCGGGCGAGGGTTGCCGTCGCGTCGGCCGACAGGAGCCGGAAGGAGAGGGTCGCGGCGGGGTCGAACACCCGGCCCTCCGGAGTCACGGCGTAGGCGCTCTCGGGAGCGGACCAGCCGCCGGGGACGATGCCCTCCACGGCGAGGGGGAGGAGGCCGACGTCCTCGAGATCGGTTCCGGTGAGGGAGACCTTCCCGTCGGTTGAGGCCACCGTCGCGGACCCGGCAGCGGGCGCGGGGGTGCTGCTGCCGTTACTGATGCCGTTGCTGCTGCCGGGAGAGCCGCCACTGCCGCTGCCGCCGCCCTGCGTGGTGGGCGGTCTCGGGGAGGTCCCGATCGCGATCGTCCGGGCAAGGGTTTCGCTCCCGTCGACGTAGACGGTGACCGTCGCGGTGCCGTGTTCGATCCCCTCGACGGCAAAGGAGATTGTGCCATCGTCAGGCCCCTGCTTAACGCCCTGCATCACCACCTCGGCGATGACGCGCTCGGTCGTGGGCGCGGCCCGCCCATCCAGGGTGATCGCCGCGTAGGTTCCGCTGGAGATGTTGTAGGCCTGGGTGGTCCGGAACTCGCCGTTCGCGTCGGCGTTGTTGCTCAGGCTCACCGAAGCCCCGTCCGGCATCTGCACCGCAAGCCCGGTCCACTCCGTACCCCTGCTGTAGGCGCTCACCTCGCCCGAGCCGAGGGAGAAGGGGAGAACGAGGTTTCGGGCCGTGAACGCAAACCGCTCGCCGGGGATCACGGTGAACTCACCGCGGATCCCGAGTGAGAAGGCGGCGCCGTCGGGAAGGCTCTGCACGTCCACGGTAACCACGTCACCGGGGTCGATCGCGTCGGGGGTGATGGAGATCGTCGCCGCTGTTGCGGCGGGAATCAACAGAACAAGCACCAATAGAGGCAAACCAAGTCTAGACATAGGGGAACTCCGTTTTGGTTGAACAACCTATAGACAACCGATTCAAATAAAAAGGTTTATGTTATGGGAAAGAAAAGCGAGGCTCATGACTCAGCAACGTAGGTATCTCCTCCCGGGCGTTATCCTCGCCCTCCTACTCCTCCCCGTGGTGGCAGCAGCCACGGGAGGGACTTATATCACAGTGGAGGGGGACGTCAAGGAGTATAAAAAACTGTGCATCGGCACTGTCGATGCCCTCGATCCTCTGCATGTAAGCAACACACTGGTGACCCTTGGCAGCACCGAAACGGGCGACCTCGACGAATTCGAGTACCCGCTGTTCGGGGACATCGTCCGTGAGTTCGATCCGGCAAGCGGCACCTACCACGGTGTGGACGTGACCGTGCACTATCCGGAAAAGACCGTCGACGGGCGCACCCTCCCGTGCGAGTACCGGGTTTATGTCAAACCGACGATCCCGAGCTTCACCGTCAAGGTTCCCGGCCGGTGCGGCAACGTCCTCCTGATCAAAGTCCCGGAGAACCTTCCTGAAGGCGCCACCTTCACCGAGCTCTTCAAGGCCGCGTCGAAGGAAGGCTACCTCTTCAAGAGCGACGCCATCATCTACATGAACCAGACGGGCATCACGGCCCACGGCACCATCTCCAGCGATGACTACGACGTGAACAACCTGACCTACACGCTGCTCAAGAACGAGGTCAATCTCAACTGCTTCCAGACAAGAGCGAACCTCGCGCGGAGCATGATGGACGCCAAGCCCTACACGCGGCCCGAGGCCGGGGAGTACCTCATCGCGGCGGTGGAGTATGACAGTGACTGCGACACGATGCATCTCCTTGCCGCCATGCCGGTCGTCATCCTCGATGGGAACCAGGCCGTCGGCTGGGACGGTGGCGACCCCTACTACCAGGACCAGAACAAGGACGTGAACGTCTCCTTCTCCGGCGCGGACAAGGTCGCCTACGCCCTGGTCAAGGAGGGGACAAGGTACGCTCTCTCGATGACGGTCGATACCGGGAAACTCGCAGAGCAATCCATCCCGGTCTCGGCTGCAGATCTGGTAGAGATGCTGAGAACGATCGCGGGTGAGGCGAGCCCGGTCACCTACACCCTGTGCTGCGACGGCTCCCCGGTCGACGTCGACGTACACTCCGGCTTCGTCACCGCCGAAGGTTACGGATGCTCCGGGTATGCGAACGCGTCTTCGGTGACCGTTGCGGCAGCGACCCTCAAGACACTCAAACCCGGTACTTATTCTCTCTACGCCCAGGGCCTGGACGACAACAGGGTCATTGCAATCGACCAGAAGTCCATAACCATCGCTGCCGTCGCACCGACACCGACACCGACATCCACCCAGCACCACGGCGGTGGCGGTGGCGGTGGCGGCAGCGCACCCTCCTCTTACACGGAGACCGGCACCCTGAAGATCAGTAGTTCAGGCACCGTGCTGCGGTCCATCATAGTTAAGGCCGGGGACAACGTCGGGAGCCTCCTCGTTCCGATCGGTGTCAAAGCGCTCGACGCGAACGGCAACCCACTCACCAATATCTCCCTCACCCCCCTCAGCAGCGATACGATGCCCGCAGTCCCGGGCGGAGCGGTGTTCCAGTTCGCCGGATTCGTCTACGAAGCCAAACCCAAAGCCGCAACCTTCGGCCCGGGGATCACCCTGACCCTTAAGCTCCCCGAGGATGTCTGGAACACGCTCGACCTCCCCGACCAGCAACTCACGGTGAAGTGGTGCAACAAGGAGACCGGCCAATGGGAGGACGTCCCGACAACCACCTCTCAGAGCACAAGAAGCGTTGATGCAACGTTAACTCACTTCAGCATCTTCGCGCTCTTCACCGAACCGGTGACGACGGCCACGCCAGTTGATACAGGGACCTCAGCAACCCCGACAACAGCAACGGGCGAAGAACAGCCTGCTGAAGGACTGCCCATTACAATGATCCTCTTCGTCGTCACCGCCGTCATCATCGTCGCGGCGGTTGGCTACTACTTCATGACGAGGAAGTAAAACACCCCTCTTTTTCAGGCCGAAACGGCCGCGTAGATGAAATAGATGACGACAAGCCCCTGGAAGAGGAAGTAACCCACGATATTCGCGACTGCGAAGGGAAGGGTACACGCCCGTCCGGCGCACCGGTGCAAGAACCCCCACAGAGCAATCCCGAGCGGGATGAGGGATACGAGCGCGACCGGCCAAAAGTCCACGGGCGCGAAGAAATCGGTGAGGGCGAAAACGGCGAGCGACGCGGTCGCGAGGGTCGCCGCGAGGGCGATGAGCCAGAACCCGAAGACGCGGCCTTTCCGGACGACGAGCGTCCGCTTGCCCCCGGCGATGTCGCCTTCCCTGTCCGGGATCTCGACGCTCGTGATGAAGACGAGCCCGTAAAGGCAGAGCGGAACGGCAAAGGCAAAGAAGGCGGCATCAAGCGTTCCCATCGCGACGAAGTAGCCCGCCCCCGGCATCAGGAGGCCGAAGGTGATCATGTTCGTGACCTCGCCGAGGTTATGGTAGGCGAAGGCGAGCGGCGGCGCCGTGTAGAACCAGCCGAGCAGGTTGCCCGCGATGCCGAAGACCAGGAAGACAACCGGGTAGGCGTAGACAGTCACGAAGAAATACCCGATCAGGACCGAGACCGCCATCAGGGCGACGGCCGCCCGGAACGCAACGGGTTTCAGGTCCGGGTTGGCGGCAAGGACGCCGCTCCCCCCGGATATCGGCGTCGTCTCGACGAACCGGTCGGCGTCGGCGTCGAAGTAGTCGTTGCTGTAGTGGACGGAGAGGTGCGCCGCCGCCATGGCCGCGTAGCCGATAAGGAACTGGGCCGGGGTGAACCGCGCCCCGAGGAGGAACGCGAGGAGCGCCCCGGCGGTGAACGGGATAAAGCCCGAGAGGAGGAAGGGGAACCGGCCGAGCCGGATGAAATCTCGGAGGGCACGGGTGTCCATGAAAGAGTCTCCCGCCGCGGAATGGGAGGAGCGGATATATAGCCTTTTTCTAATCCCTATCCGTCCCGACCGCAGGTGAGGAGCGGCACCACGGCCCGTAGCGCATCGACGCCCCCTTCGACGTAGATGAGGCCGAGAACCGCCCGGGCAAGGGTCTCCTTCTCCTGCTGGAGCTCCTCGTTGTCCGGAGTGCGGCGGAGCCCGGAACCGATCCGGCTCTCGTAGAGGTTCCACCGGTCAGAAAGAACCGCGAGGCCTGCCGCCCCGGCGTCTTTGCCGGAGAGAACCTTCAGCCGCAGGGTGACGTCGCCGATGAGCGCAAGAGCGTGGTAGTCGTCAGCGAAGTTCGCAAGCATTGCCAGGTCGTTTGCACGGATCGGAAGCGCGTCTTCAGGGAACCCGGCAAGTATCTCCGAAAAGAGCCGTTTTGTAGAGGCAGCCATCAGAACCCGGGCAAGGCCGTCCGGGCCGCGGAAGGCATGCCCGGTCTCCTGCTCGATGCGGGGAAGGGTGCGCTGTGTCACACAGGCGGCCTGCTCCGCCAGGCGGCCGGTCGCCCTCCACCACCCGCGTATCCGCCGGAGCCGCCGCGATCGGCGGGCCGAACGCCGGTGAGCGGGGAGGTAATCCAGACGGTACTCGCGCATGAGCCCCTCCTGCAACGCCGCGAAGACCTCCTCGAGCGGGCGGGAGAGCGCCCCGTACTCGTACGCCATACGATATGGTGGGATAACGGATTGATTATAACTTTGTCCCCATGTAAACCCTCATCAGTTGATGAGAGGTTACACAAATCCCGTGACGAGCGCGGTGGCAAGCACGAGGTGGAGGAAGAGGAAGAAGGGGACGAGCCGAAAGAGCGGCTTCTGGGTCTTGTGCCGGAAGGCACGCATCGCGGCAAAGGCCCCGAACGGCCCGAAGAGAGCGATGACGAGGAGCGTCTTCTCCGGCGTTCTCCACGCCGATCGTTTCGCCGACCGTTTGTCGCGGTAATAGGCGATGAACGAGACGGCGTTTGCAAGGAGGTAGACCGCGATCGCGGCGAGAGCAGGGGTCACGCAGATTGTTTCTCCTGCCCGGGCGTTTTTCGCCGGATACGTTCGCAGATCCCGGAATCCGATTGAAGTACCTCGACCAGAAGCCGGATCTGCCGTATCGTCTCCGGGTGGAGTTCGTGCTCCATATAACAGGCGTCGGAGTTGGCAATCTTCTCCGGGACGTTGATGGCCATCAAGAACTCCTTTAAGGTATCGTGACGGAATTTGACGGCCTCGGCAACCTCGCGCCCGGTAGGGGAGAGCACCACCCCTTCGTAGCGCCGGTACTCGACAAGGCCCATACCGTCAAGTTTCTGGAACATCTCCACGACTGTGGACGGGCTGATATCCAGCTCGCACGCCACGTCCTTGGTGCGGGCGTATCCTTTCTCCAGCGTGACGTTGAGGATGGCCTCGAGGTAATCCTCGACCCTCCTGCTGAGGTTTACTGCACATCCCCGGTGTCTCATACGGCACATATGTTTCATACGGCAAACGATATATGATCTTTTGGGACGAACCCATATATCAGCATTCCATCAGTTTGATGAAACGTAATCTGTTTTCAGTGCATTTTGTCAGGGCACGATCCGAGATCCCTCTACCGGGTCATCTCCACCCGCCTTTCTATCCGATCCCTTTCGGAATTGTTGCGTTAAAAAGAGGCGGCGATCCTGTGGACCCCCTCATCCAGGGTATCCATGCACACTACCTGCGCTTCTTCCCCATCAGCACGATACCTGCACCCATTATGCAGAGCAGGGCCAGAAATACCCCGCCGCCCAGGACATCCAGTTCCTCCTCTTCAGGAGGCTCGATCTCGATGAACAACTCATAGTCCGGTTTTTGCAGGAGATCGGCCCTGAGAGAAGACCACTTCTCCAGGAATTCGGCACTCTCGGCCTCGGTCGCAGTCTTATCAACGTTCACCGCCCTGCGCAGTTCAAGAAAGTCTTCCGGGAAGACGTCCTCGCGGAGCGTGAGCGTCGCGGACTCACCCGTGGAAAGCCGGGTTACTTCAAACCGGTAGTCGTCAAGGCACCGGTTCTTTGCAATCCCCATCCTCGCCTGTGTTGAATAGTCGGTCAGTGCAGACCCGTTGGGGGCAACCAGCGTCAACCGACCGGCGGAACCGGCGTCCATCCCGGGGCCGGTGCCGGTCACGTACCAGGCGGTATGGAGAGCTCCGTCCGAAACCAGGCGGCTCTGCACGCCGATATCGGACCGTTCGGGGATTTCATCGCCCCAAACCTCGCTAATACCGGCCAGCAGGACCCTGTACATGCAGACGCAACAGATACAGGCATCGGGCTCTTTTCCTTCCAGCCCACCATGGTATGCCGCAATATCGTCGATGCCGATCTCCACCGGGACACCGTTATCCAGAACAACAATCGGACCGAGATCCGCCTCGGGCGCCGGATCGGCGCCGGGCATGTGGGCAAGAGCGCCCTGGCAGAGCACCAGGGCGGCAATCAACACAATGAATCCTTCTCTCCTCATACCTCATCAAACCTCCCGTTGAAGAGGAAGTAGACGATCCCCAGCGTAAACGGCAGGAGGAGGATCGCCGGCGAGTAGGGCGGGGCAAACCCGCCGACGAACCCGGCAACCGAGTTGAAAAACTCCGGCGCCTCCTCGCCGGCGGGAATGCTCTCGCATAACCGGGCGAAGATATCGGTGCCGGCAATGATCCAGATCATGATCGCGCCGAGCACCGTCTTCCCGAACTGTTCCATGGTTCCACGGCCCCTCAGGCTGCCGAGCATGAACAGGCCGCCGAAGACCAGAATGGCGCCTCCCCATGCCCAGCGGAAGAAGTCGCCGCCGGCGATCTCAAGAATGCCGATTGAAAAGCCGGGACTCGCCCCGGCCCAGACGAGGATGTCGGCGAGGCCGAACGCAAGCGTAACGAGGCCGAGCAGCCCGGTGTAGAGTGTAAACATACTGGAATTCCGGTTCATTTATGCAACCCCCATGAGGATGCCGACGGCATGGATCAGTCCGCCGTAGATGAAGACCGTCGCCACGAGCACTGCAACCGCCGCGGCAAGTTCCTTCCACCCCTCCCGCAGCATCACCACGAAGGTGGCCACGCAGGGGAAGTAGATGGAGACGAGCACCACGGCGGTGATCATCTGATACGGCGTCATGGCGATGGCGGAGAGCTGAGCGACAGCGAGGTCTTTCCGGAGGAAAGCCGCAATGAGCGGCCCCACCGTCTCTTTCGGCACCCCGAACCAGGTGACGAAGAGCGGTTCGAAGAGATCGGCGAGTGCGCCGATGATACCGGCCAGATAGAGAACGTTGACGACCAGTACCCCGAAGAGGACGAACGGAACCGCATCTTTGAGGAAACTCTTCGTCCGGTTCATGAGCTTTTTAGCGACGTTCTCCCACAACGGCCAGTGATAGGGCGGGACGTCGATGAGGATCTCGGGGTTGCTGCCGGGGATGATCCGGTCGAGGATAAACCCGAAGATTCCGAATCCGATAAGCAGGAAGAGCATGACCCACCCTACCGCATCGGGAATGACCTCGAGCATCACGCCGAGCTGGGCGCCGCAGGGGATGAATATGGCAAGCAGGGTCATCATGATGAACCGCTGTTTCCGTGTCTCCAGGACACGGGTCGCCGTCACCGCCGGGGCGTTGCACCCGAGCCCGAGGATCACCGGGACGATGGCGTAGCCGTGCAGCCCGATCCGGTGGAAGACAGTGTCCATCAGGACGGCGAGGCGCGGGAGGTAGCCGGAGTCCTCAAGGACCGTCATCATCAGGTAGAAGATGAGGACGGCCGGCAGAACCACCCCGATCGAGACGAAGAGCCCCGACGTGAGCATCCCGAACGCCTCGAAACAGTTTTCCGCCAGCGGGTCACCGACGAAGAGGAAGTAATGGATGCTTGCCGGATCGGGCCAGACTTCCTGGAGCCACGGAAGCCAGTAGTTGTCGAAGGCCTTGACCATGAAACCGTCCGTGACGAGGGCACCCGCGAACGAGGAGAAGATACTCCAGAACGCGTAGAGCACCGCAACCGCGACGGAAATGCCGGTGAGCGGCCTGACGGTGAGGTCACCGAGAACGTCGCCGAGGTTCTGCCGGTAGACCCCGGCGGTCACCGTTTTTCTGGCGATTGCATCGACAAGGTCCCACCGTTCCTGCACGGGAAGCGCCATCCTAGCATCCCCCGCACAGGCCGCACCCGGCACACTTGCCGGACCGTTCCGGCTCATCGAACCGTCCGTCGGCCCGAGCCCGTACCTTCTCTATATCGGCCTTCTGCGCCTTGCGGATCATCTCCGCAAGGTCCCGGACGCCTTCGCCGCTGACGGCCGATGTCGGCACCACCGGCACGCCGAGGATCTTCTGGAGCACGTGGGTATCGACCACGATCTGCCGGTCGCGTGCGGCGTCGATCATGTTCAGCGCGATGACCGCCGGACGGCCCCGTTCGATCACTTCCAGAGCCAGGTAGAGCCCCCGTTCGACGCGCGTCGCATCGAGGACGACCAGAACCGCCGCATCCGAATTCTCCGAGATCAGCCGGACCGTCACGCTCTCGGCGGCGTCCCGTGCCTCCAGGGAGTACGTCCCCGGTGCATCGATGACCTTGTATTCCCGCCCGGCGACGACGAGGACTCCCTTCGTGTAGTCGACCGTCGTTCCCGGGTAATTGGAGACGACCGCGTCTCCCCCGGTGAGCCTGTTGAAGAGCGCGCTCTTCCCGACGTTCGGGTTGCCGACCATCAGCAGTGTTCCGAACGGTTCCGTCATACCCCGGCCTCCCCGTGGCCATCGGTCTCAATGACGACCCCTTCGGCGATCTCCAGCCCCATCGCCACTTCCATGTCGTCGACGACGACGACAACGGGACCTTTGATAGGCTGGCGGGTGACCATCTTCACCTGTTTTTTCATCCTGATGCCGAGACAGTTGAGTTCGTGTTGCGAGGCTCGAATCTCCCGGACCAACCCGGATTCGCCATATTCCAGTTCGGACAATCTTTTCACGAAATTACACCTTCCGTACCTGAATTTTCCGCGCCATCCCCCGGCCGAGGACGAGCGTCTCATCGCTAATCCGAACGACAACCGGGCCGAATCGGCCGGAGAGGGCGGTGAGGGTGCACCCCCCGGCAAGCCCGCGCAGCGCGAGGTGCTGGCAGAGGCACTGCCCGCCTTCGATCGCAACAACCCGGGCACGTTCATTCGGAAACAAGTCAGTCAGTTGCATTTTCTCGTAAAACGGGTATCCAATTCGGCCGTAATCAACCAGAGCCGAACACTTTTCGGAAAACCGGGGATTCCCCGGAGAGGTTTCGGAAGAAGATGGTGAACCGAAAGCCGACCGGCTCTCTGGCGAGCAGCGCCACACGCCCTTTCATGGGAATGCGATGCGCTCAACAAGATATGAAACAGGATCCCGTCCACCCTGCAGCGTGAGTCTCAGCCTCACGGGAATTCAAAAAAGAGTCGTTTATCGGATGATGTAAGATCTGGTACGTTGTACAGAGTGAGGCTCTACCATGGTTATTCTATCCTCTCCCTGACCCGAGTGATAACCTGGGAGAATGCTGACTTCAGCGAACAGCTACACCGGATCACCTCCGGGGTTTCGGCCTGCATGGTTCGGTGCCGGACAGGTTCCCTCCTCCAGGGGAACGATCCGGAGGGACTCCGGGCCAGAGAATGCCGCGCAACCGTCACCCGTCTCGAGTCGCGCGATCACGGCGAACGCCTGCGCGGGTTCTCCGCCCCTCTGTGGGGCTGCTTTTTTCGGCTTCATCACTTTTTGTCTCCTGGCGGACTCCGCCGCCACATACCCTGTGTGTTGTTCGGGGGGCATGTACTCTCCCCGCATCCTGTTCGGTTTTGCCCTGAAAACGAGAGAACTGTTCGGTTCATCGCCAAAACCAAAACCCCCGGAGGCAGGGGTTCGACCCGGGCTACCCGGCCCGTGGTTCTTCCCGCCGCTCCGGGTCCAGGCAGGAGAGGCGTCGGACGAACTCCTGGATCGCCTCTGGATCCCGGACACCGCGGATCGAAGCGCCGCTGCTCATCTCAACCCCCCCTGAACAGGAATTCCGACTCTGTATCAGCGGAAAACTCTTCTTCGTCTTCTCATATCTCGTGCCTTTCATCTTCATGGCCTCCCGTTCCCGGTATATCCGGTAAGGTGTTCGGGAGAGATGATTCTCACCCGAAATGAGTTTGGATCCGTACAAATGCCCGGAAAACGAGACGAACTGGAGAGCCCACCCGGCAAGAGGGGGCGGGAAGCGCCAGTCCCCCGGGAGGACTTCAAACGCGGCTCACGGCGGAGAGCCCGCATCACCGGTCATTTCGTCATAGATGTGCCCGCATATCGAGCAGCGGCAGGTCTGCATGGTCGTGGGGTGTGCCTGCAACGCTTTTTAACCCGGAACGTAGATCTCAGGAGGTAGATCATGAGAGAGACCCTCGCGGCGTTCGCGGACCTGACCCGCGCCCACTTCTTCTTCGTCTGGCCCCTGCTCTTCTGCTCGGGGCTCGCCCTCGCGTTCGCCAACTACGGCGGGTTCTCGTGGGAACTCGTCGGCCGTGCGGCGCTGATCGGCCTCTTTGGGTTCGAGGCCGGGTTCGTCCTGAACGATTACGTCGACCGGGAGTACGACAGGAGAGATGTTGACGGCTCGCTCACCCGCTACTGGCGGCCGTTCGGCGAACGGCCGATACCGGCAGGGAAACTCTCCCCCGGGGCGGCATTCGCCGTCTTTCTCGTCCTCGCCGGCCTCGCGGCCGCGCTCGCCGCAACCCTTCCTTCGCCGCACAACCTCTACGTCCTCGGGATCATGGGCTATTCATACCTGGTCGAGTACTTCTACCAGACAAAGAAACGGAATCAGACCGTTCCCGTCGCCCAGATGGTCGGGCGGACGGATTTCGCCCTCTTCCCCGTCGCCGGCTACCTGGTGTACGGGAATCCGGACGCGACCGCTCTCCTCTTCTTCCTCTTTTTCTACCCCTGGACGCTGGCGCACCTCGGGGCAAACGACATCGCCGATATCGTGAACGACCGCGCCCGGGGGATGGCGACGATCCCGAGTCTGACCTTCGGTCTGACCGGGTCGGCTCCGGAGGACCCGACTCCGGTCCTCTACGGCATGAAGGGCGCGGCCGCCTGGGTTCTCGGCTTCTCGGCCATTCACGCGGGTATGGCGCTCGTCTTCGGCCTCACGCTCGGGCCGATCGCCATCGCCGGGTTCGGTGCGGGGCTCATCCTCCTCGGGGCTGCAAACTACCTCATCCTCCGGGGGAAGACCGCGGACGCTGCGATGCGGGCGCTCCCGCTCATGCACGCATCGCTGCTCATCTACGCCGCGGCGATCATCGCGGGTGCCGTTCTTTAGAGGCTCTTCTGCATCCAGACGACGTCGAAGAGGGAACTTCGCGCCCGGCTCCGACGTTCTGGAACCGGGTGCGATCGCCGCGAACCCGAAGGTTGCCGGCGGGGCCTCCTACGTCACGATGAACGCCCCGTGCATCGCAGGATGGACGTCACACCGGAAGAAGTAGTTTCCCGGGGTCTCGGGCGCCGTGAGGGTGTAGGTGGCGCGGGTGGGGCCCATGACGATCTCGCCGACGAAGATCGCATCGCTTGCTGAGGAGTCCGTGTAGACCGCGACGTTGTGCGGAACCCCGTCATCCCGGTTGTCGAACTCGATCGTCACCTCCGCGCCTGCGGGGACCGTTATTGTCTCCGTACTGAAGCCGAAGTTCTCGGCCGCGATTGCGACGGTCACCCTCGCGACGACGCGGGCCGCTTCCGGGGTCACGCCCGCACCCCCGTACCGGACGCCATGACTACGGTTATTCGTGCCATGAGTCCCCCTTCAGGCGGCCGGGAGGCATAAAGGTTGTCTTGCCTGCGCTATAGCAACCCCCCGGTGCGGCGACCACGCTCTAAAAAGGAGAGGGAGGCTCCCTCTACTCAACAACGAACTCTCCGTCCATCGGGGGATGGACGTCGCACCGGAAGTAGTAGGTTCCGGACTCCTCCGGCGCCGTGAAGGTGTAGGTCACCTGGCCCGGGCCGTCGATGATCTCGCCGACGAAGATCTCCTCGGCCACGGAAGAGTCCGTGTAGACCGCGACGTTGTGCGGGATGCCGGTATCCTGGTTATCGAAGACCATCGTCACGTTCGCCCCCGCCGGGACGGTGATGGTGGACGTGTTGAAGGCAAAGGCTTCGGCCACAACCCCCACGGTCACGTTCCCGGCCGCGGCCGGCGTAACGTTTCCAGTCGGGATTGCGGTCACGTTCGTGGTCACGGCAGGTGTCGTGGTCACGTTCGCAGTCGGAACCGCCGTAACGTTTTCAGTCGGCGTTACGGTCACATTCCCGGTCACGGTCGGCGTTGCAGTCATATCCGCACCCGGAACCATCGTCACGTTCGCCGTCGGAGTCGGCGTCTCCGTCACGTTCGCCGGGACGATCTTCCAGACCGTCCCGGTCGCATTGGCGGCGTCCGGGCCCGCGTCTTTGGACGTGAGCGCGTAGAGTTCCGACTCTCCATCCTCACCGAATCCCAGGAGGTAGGCGTCCAGGGTTCCCGCGGGCGTCCCGGTCACGTTGAGCCTCTGCAGGCTCCACATCGCGACGTCTTCGGGAGTGAGGTTCTCCGCGGAGTCCGGGAACGCCGATGCGTTCCACCCCGCCGGGGGTGTCGCGACGAGCAGGGTGGCGTTCCCGACGCCGAAGCCGGTGCTCCAGTAGCCGAAGATGTAGCGTCCCATAAGATCCGGGAGCGCCGTGCCGTTGTAGACCCGGCCGCCGACGAAGACGACACCCAGGTCATGCCCGCCCTCGATGACGGGGCCGATCAGGGGTTCGCCGGAGGAGCCGTTTGCCGGGCAGGTCGCCGGGGGCGTTTGGGGGTTTTCCGGATCGAAGCAGTGGGTTCCCTCCCGGAGGCGCCACCCGTAGTTGCCGCCGTTCACCACAAGCGAGACTTCCTCAAAGAGATTCTGGCCGGCATCCCCCACAAAGAGGTTGCCTTCGGCGTCGAACGTGATGTACGCCGGGTTCCGGAGACCGTAGGCGTAGATCTCGGGCGGGATGCTTTCGTTCGCGACGAACGGGTTGTCCGCCGGGATTCCGTAGAGGGGACCCGCCGCCGTCGTCCGGGTGGCGTTCTCCAGCGGCTCCGTCACGTTCCTGGCGGTGACGTTGTCCACGTCGATCCGGAGCACGCTGCCGTAGATCTTCGTCAGGTCCTGGGCGTTCCCGATCTCCGGGGTGTGGCCGGTGCCGTTGTCGTTCGCCGCGCCCCCGTCCCCGAGCGGCACGTAGAGGTAGCCGTCACGCGGGCCGAAGGCGATGCTCCCGCCGTTGTGGGTGGACTGCGGTTTGTCGATCTCCATTAAGATCTTTTCCGAGGTCGCGTTGACCCGGTCGGGGTTTGCGAGGTCGACCTTGAACTCGGAGAGGCGGTTCGTGCAGTCCCAGTCATCAGGCGCCTCCTCGCGGAGGGGCGTGCTGTAGAATGCAAATACCCGCCCGTTCTCCCCAAAGTCGGGGTGGAAGGCGATCGAGAGGAGCCCGCGCTCGTCGAACGACGGGGTGAGGTTGACCATCCGGTCGCGGACGTCGAGGAACGGTTCCTTGATGAGTGTGCCGTTCTCGTCGATGATCGAGACCGTCCCGACCTGGTCGACGACAAAGAGCCTGCCCGTGCCGTCGCCGGCATCCGTGAGCATCAGCGGCGCGACGAGGCCTTCGGCTACGAGTTCGAGACTCACGTTAATCGTCTCGTTCTCCCCGGCAAATCGGGTGAACGAGGTGTTGTTCAGGAGTTCCGCCGCGTACGCCGACCCGGCGTTCGTCAGGTTTCCGGCAAAGGCCGTTATATCCTCTTCTTCGGGAGCGGAAGTCTGCGTGAGGCCGGTTCCACCGTCCGGGTACACCCCGGCCCCGGCAACGCCTGCCAGGGCAAGGAGCACGAGGACGGATATCATGACTGCAGTTACTCGTGTCATGGGCCCCTCCTGTCGGGGACGAGCATATATTCGTTACCCTCCCCGTTCGTATATCCTGACACCCCCCTCGTCGTAGATGAGACGAAGCTCCCGGTCCGGCAGCCGGACGTCGTAGCGCTCGTGCTCGGGCTCGCCGACGTAGAGGAGGGTCGCGTTGTACTTCTCCATCAGCGCGACGGTCTCCTCCGGATTCTCATAGATCGCCCGAATATCAGCCGGACGCTCCGTGTACCAGGCGCCGTTTCCCCGCCACGTCAGCTCGTGGCCGATCTGCCCGAGAATCGTCGGGATGCCGGAAAAAGACGAGACCCTCGAGTAGTAGCCGTAGTCGCCGTTCTCCGCCTCGACGATCCGGTGATCGCCGTCGAGCGTCCGGAGGAAGTCGATCGCCGCGGCTTCACCCGGCCGCGTGGCCTCGAGGTAGGCAAGCCCGTCCAGAGTGGTGTAGCCCGCCGGGGGGTAGTCGATCCCGAGGAGGCCCCGGCCGATATCGACGTCGAGAGCGAACGGGGCGACGATGAGGGCGACGGCTGCGGCGACGGCAAGCCACCGCCCCGCCGGGAGGGCCGGCCGCCGTCCTGCAAGCCACTTCCCGGCGAGGAGGAGGGAGCCCGTGCCGAGAAGGATCCAGGCGTCGAAGTAGAACTTGAAGATGGTGTTGAACCGGCTGTAGTCGCCCCCGAGCATCTCCTCAAGGTAGAAGACCTCGCAGAAGATGAGCACCGAAAGACCGGCGATACAGAGGAGGTCCGGGAACGCGTGACGCCTCCGCAGGAGAAGGTAGGCGAGCGGCACCAGCGCGATCCCGAGGGCGGCGTAGCCGGCGACGAGGGGCGGGACGGCGACGGCGAGCGCCACCGGAAATCGCCGGATATCCCGGACGACGGCTGCGTAGACGATTGCGAGGAACCCGCCCCAGACCGCGAGGAAGGCGAGCGGGTCGGTGGGAGGAAGGCCCCACCCGATCCCGCCGATACCCGCGGGTTCGAGGTACAGGTAGTAGGGGAGATAGATGAGGAAGGCGACCGCGGGGACCACGGCGGCGGCGACGAGGGGGGAGCGGTCGCGGAGAGAGAGCACGAGGAGGAAGGCGGCGACGATGGGGCCGTAGACGAGGGCGTCCCAGGAGGAGAGGAGCGGCATCGAGCCGATGGAGAGGGCCAGGAGAAGGGCGAGGGTCCCACGCGCCCGAAGATCGAGCCCGCCCCACCGGCACCATGCAAACCCGAGGAGGAGGAGAAGGAAGGCCTGGTTGAACACGGCCATCTCGAAGGCGTGGACGTTCCCGAGAAGGAGTGAGAAGGCCGGAAACTCGAACCGGGCGCCGGCAATGATCCAGTTGGCGTCCTGCAACGCGTTATAGAGGTCGGCGCCCGCGGCGAGGAACCAGACGACCGACGGCGGGACGAGGAGGAGGGGCGCGAGGGGGAGCCACCGCCACCGCGAAAGAAGGAGATGCCCGAGGGCATAGAGCGCGACAAACGACGTCCCGTAGACCGTGGCCGGGATGAGGTTGAAGGCCACCTCCGACGGTATGGCGGTGACGATTGCAAGGCAGCCCATCAGCCAGTGCCCGAGGTAGTAGTAGACCGTAAGGTGCCCGCCTGCAAACCAGGGATCGAGCGGCGGCACCACGGGCTCCCGGATGACGCTCGCGAGGAAGGCGTGGTTCATGTACTGCTCGCTGAAGTAGCCGATGGGCGGGTTTACGAACCGGACCGCAAGCGCAAATAAAAAGCCGACAAGGAAGACCGCGTCCCAGAAAAGGAGGCTCCGAAGCTCCCCTAACCGGTAATCGCCCCGCTGGATGCCGTATACGGCGAGACCAACGAAGAGGAGGAGGGCGAGGGCGACCGGGACGCGGAGGAGGCCGCAGTACCAGGTCGCGAGGGCGAAGAGGAGGAGGGAGGCCGGG
>JABNAD010000208.1_pt1 | contig 46950 bp, 26 predicted proteins | sample 7240381 | NCBI WGS metagenome assembly JABNAD01 (sample SAMN11332834, study PRJNA596920) | anaerobic digester metagenome | biome: digested sludge; isolation source: digested sewage sludge-derived enrichment culture grown on H2/CO2 | place: Germany: Goettingen
CATTTTGCTTGGATCTGCTTCGCAGGACCTTATACAGAAAACGTCAGAATCGCTAAGTGTAACCTATCAAACTATTCGCCGGTATATCGACCTGATGGAACAGACCTTTATTATCCGTTCGCTACCGCCATTTGAAAAGAATATCAAGAAACGTCTGGTTAAATCCCCAAAAATTTTTGTGAGAGATAGTGGGTTATTACATAGGCTGTAAGTTTTCTTTTTATCGCAGTGCTACAGGGGATAAGTTAGACTTGCTTATTGAGAGGGGTTCCCGAACGATAGCGGTAGAATGTAAAGCCTCATCGGCACCACAGGTGACCAAAGGCTTTTGGAGAGCTATAGAAACCACAAAACCGGATAAAACATATATTGTTTCTCCCGTATCAGCATCTTATCCATTTAAAAATGATGTGGAAGTTTGCGGGTTGAGTGATTTTTTGGATACACCAATTAAAAATAACTATTCCAATCAATTATGACTTAGAAAACCCAACGTTAACTCGTATTAAAGTTAAGTGTCAATTTATTCCGAGAAGAAAATTATTTAATTTTTTGTATTCGTATATTTTGAACAGTGGCACTTCCATTTTTTACATATATGAAAGAGTTTGTGCCTTTTTGTTCAGGTAAACGATTCAGTATACACCTTTTGTTATTTATTGATACATCAAATAAATCTCCATAGACTATTACATCGAGAGTGATTGGATTATCTAAGTCCTTTACAGCATAAAGTGATAGATTATGCATTAAGACGGTTTGATTGTTAACATTTAATGCCAATCGGTACCCATTCTCCCATTTATTAGTTGCTCGTAAAAATAATCCCAGCTCCTCATAATTCCCAATTGGTGTAATTTTCATTGAGATACGATAATTTTCTGGTAGGTTTGGAAGTGAAACGATTCCAATATTTCCTGATGCATTTATTTGAACATTGTTGTTGGACATCGTAACTGTATTTCCTTGTGAAGGTATTTCTATTGTTGGATTAGTTATATGCTCCATTGTTGGTAACACCTCCTTTAAAAATTTTGTAGATAATGTACCATCCGTTTCTTGATAAACTTCACGAAACAAAATAGTTCCACCCCATATCCTGTCTCCATTATCTTTATCATCTTTGCGGTAAGGGGAATATGCGACTGCTATACGACGATTATTTTTAAAACAGGTAGTTTTGTATACACTACCAAAATATTCAATTAAAGTTTGAGAATCAGGGTATATCCATGGGCCGTAGGCTTCTTTTGATAATAGATAATAAGTATGACCGCTAATACTGTATAACAGATAATACCAATCATTCCACTTAAAATAATCAGCACATTCTGGAGTTCCTCCCTGGCCTTGTAATGGGGACTCTACTTCTTCCCAACTCTTTAAGTCGCTAGAAATCAAATGAACAAGATAACCTCCAAAACCTCCTAAAAAGGGTTCTTCCAAATTTCCAGAAATAAATAAATGAAAAAGACCATTTGCATCTTTAAAAATCTTTGGATCTCTGAAATCTCTACTAATACATTCTTCAGGAGCATAAAAAAATGGATTTGGTTCCTGTTTTTGAAAATTGTACCCTCCATCAAAACTGATTGCGTAGCTTAATTGTTCGTGTACTTTTTCGTTTTCTTTTACACGTGTAGCGTAAAATGCATAGAAATTATCACCTTCTGCGATAACTGATCCTGTGCATATAGATTTCTCCCATTTCTCGTTATCTATCCCTAATGCTACAGGATAATGTTTCCAATTTATTAAATCTGTTGTTGTGCTTAATGCCCACTGATGCCCTCCCAATCCTTCCAATCCACTATGATGCCCCTCATCTAATAACCAATATAAATAAAAAGTTCCATTATAATAATAAGGCATACAATCTCCAGAAAATAAATGCTTTTCCAGCGGTTTAAAATATTGCATACTTGTTGTACGTTGAATAGAAGGATTATAATCTTTTACCACTTGTGCAAAAGTTGAAATTGTTGTGAACAAAAAAGCTATGAGTAATTTCTTTTTCATCGAGATACGGTTTAGAGGTTATTTTATAATAAAATTTTATTTGTATTTATCTTGTTATTTTTGAATATAAATACTTTAATTAAATAAATGAAAAATTTTATCTTTTTCAAAATAAACAATAACATAGTGTCATATGCTATTTATATATGGTATAATATATTCTTTAAGTTCATACAATACAAACTAGTTATAAAATCTCGCCATAATTCTCTTTTAAATAATTTTATACTTCATTAAATCCTTATTTAAAATGTTTATAATTAGTTTTTATCAAACATATGGATTGTTATTTTTTATCGAAATTTAATGTATTACGGTGATTTTAAAAACTACAGAACTATTGAAAAATACTTGATTCACGTATTTTTATTTCACCGTCTAAATTCACTTTGACAGGCATCAATTTTTTATTTTTAATCCGTCTAAGTATAAGTTCAACGCTAATAATGGCAATTTCTTTGCAGGGCTGTTCATAAGACGTTAGCGAAAATTTTAAATGGTCGGAGTATCTCATATTATCATACCCACAAATCAGAACATCAGACGATATTTTATAACCGATGGAATCCAAAGATGAAATAAGTACCGCGGCTGTAGAGTCGTTCGCACAAACTATGCCTGTTTTTCCGGGATCAATTTTAATTGATTTTACAAATTCAATATCTGCTGGATCGCCACAATAAATATTTTGGTTATTGAATAAAAAGTTGTTTTTTAAAACGGTATCTTTTACGCCTGATAAGCGTAAATCTACCGAACTGGCTGAACAAGGACGATAAAAAAAATGAACAACTTCGCATCCCGCATCCAACAAATGTTTCGCCATAATACATCCCGCATTGAAATTGTCAATACCAACAAGGTCATATTTACTTCTCTCCGGCGGCGTCACGATATCTCGGTCAATTAAAACGAGTGGTATGTTTGCTTTGCTTATTTCGTTGCATATTTGAATATTTATTTGGTTACTATCTTTAATCCTTTCTACAGGAGAAAAAAGAATACCATCTACTTCTTTTTTGATGTAGTCTTTACACCAGAATTCTATCATAGATCTTCTTGTTTGTGCATTATTTGCAGCAGTTCCTTCCCAAAGAAAATTGTAGTTTCCTTCCTCGGATAAATGTAACAGCTGGTCATTAATTACAGAAAAAATCTCAGATTCTCCCGCACCAGGCAGCAGCAATCCAATTATATACTTAGCCTTACTAGATGGTTGCTCGAATATAATTTGATTTCCATAACCTCTTTTTTTGCGAATATATCCATTCTCTTGTAGGGCAAGATATACTTTAGATATCGTTGGACGTGAGACAGAAAACCTCTGAGCTACTTCTTCTTGAGTAGGTAATAGTGCTCCAAATGCATATACACCATTAATAATATCCTCTTTTAAATAATTATAGATTGTTTTGAAATTTTCTTTTTGATTTAGCATATTATTAAATTTAATGATACAAAGATAATATTTTTATACAATAAATTTACATGGATGTAAATAATAATATGTTAATAATATTTAAAATGCAAGTTAATTGGTAGGTTGTATTGTTTTGATGTAAATATATATATTACATTTGTTTTTTAAATTTATTGTTTATTTGATAATATATTTACAATGATGTAACGTAATAGTTTGCATGAATGTCTCAAGTGGGGCATTGGAGCAGAAAACCAAGATTGTTGATTTATTTCAAAGTATCGTATTGAAAAGCATTATTTGCGATAAGTCCAAATTTAAATGAAAAGCAGTGTTTAATTAAAAAATGTTATTACAGCCATGAGTAAGAACCTAAACAAAGTAATATCCACACGTTGTTGGATATTTGTAATTTTTTTCAGTATTTTTCAAATACACATGTATGGGAAGACAGTTCTTGTGTCTAATTCAATTGAGATTGACAACATCTTGCAGCAACGAATTACAGTTACAGGAAAAGTTGTTGAGCCAAGCGGTGAACCAATAATTGGAGCAACAGTTATCGAAAAAGAGAACAGGGCTAATGGAACAGTAAGTGATGAAAATGGAAATTTTTCATTGGAAGTAGCTAATAATAGTTCACTCGTTATTAGCTTTATCGGATATAGGGTTATTGAAATCAGAGCTTCTCAAGTTAGCAATAGTACTATTACTATGTCGGAGGATATACAGAGTTTAGATGAACTTGTTGTCACAGGTTATACAACTCAAAAAAAAGCCGACTTAACAGGTTCAGTATCAGTAGTTAAAGTAGATCAGATCAAAGCAAGTACAACTGGGAGTGCAATGAAGGCTGCTCAGGGAAAAGTTGCCGGAATGGCTGTGACATCATCAGGTTCCCCAGATCCTTGGGCTACAGTTAGAATAAGGGGTGAAGGAACTTTGAATAATAACAACCCTTTATATATTATAGATGGAACCCCCACAACTCGCTCTATGGCTGAACTTGCTTCATTGGATATTGAGTCAATTCAGGTCCTAAAAGACGCTTCTTCGGCATCTATTTATGGTTCGAGAGCGGCCAATGGCGTTATTATTATTACTACACGTAAAGGAAAGAAGGGAGTGACGGTCGATTTTCAAACTTCTCAAACCATAGTAAGCAGTGCAAAACCATATGATTTAATGAATACTGAACAAAGAGGTATTGCACAATTTTGGGCGATTGTGAACGATAATCCTAATGCAGATCCAAATAATGTGGGAATTGCACAATTATATAACTATGATTATAATAAAGGTGCAGATGGAAACTTTACTTTAAATAAAGTCACTTGGCGAGAGTGGTTGGATCCGCAAGCAAAAACTATGAGGTCATCAGACACTGATTGGCAAAAAGAAATTTTAAGAACAGGGCATATTCAACAATATAATGTTACTCTGTCAACCGGATCCGAAAATGGGAACGCGCTTTTTGCACTTGATTATTATGATAATAAAGGCACTATTAAGGGAGATTTTTTTAATCGCATTAATGGACGAATCAATTCCGACTATTCATGGTTTAATGGACGTGTAAAAGTTGGCGAAAACTTGACTGTTTCCAAATGGCGAAATGCTACAAACATTGGAGATGGAAACTTAGGAGGCACAAGGTCGATAATGTCTATTGTTCCTGTTCATACTGAAGACGGTGGATGGGGTGGCCCAATAGGTGGGATGAGTGACAGACAGAATCCTGTTCGGTTAATAGAAGATAATCTTCAAAATCAAGATGACAACATGAGGCTTTTTGGAAACACGTTCATAAATATAGAATTTTTACAGGGTTTGACCCTTAGGTCAAATGTAGGAATTGATTTTACAGGGTATTGGAGGAGAGCCATGGATCTTACTTACAAGTCTGGGTTCCTTAGTGAAAGCCGAAATAAAGTCACAAGTTGGGCAAATTATGATGCTAATTGGAACAACAGTAATATCTTACAGTATGTTTTCGATATTGGAAGAAATAGTTTTGATATTATGCTAGGACAAGAGACGTTGGGCCATAATTATAATCATATATGGGCAAGTAGAAGAGTTTTTGCTTTAGAAACCGTTGATTATATGTATTTAGATGCTGGAGAACAAGAAAAAGACAATGGAGGAGGTAGCAGTAAAAACAGGATGATCTCTTGGTTTGGGAAAGCAAACTATAATTATGGAAATAGATATTTAGCTTCTTTTACCTTGAGACGTGATGCTTCATCTGTTTTTGGTGCGAACTATCGATGGGCAACATTTCCAGCTTTTTCGTTTGGTTGGGTATTGAATAATGAGAAGTTTTTATCCGATTTTTTATCCGATTTTTCACAACTAAAACTTCGATACGGTTGGGGGCAGAATGGTAATTCTCAAATTGATGATTATGCCCATTTCCAAATGTATAGAACCTTGTATGACAGTAATAATGTTTGGGATTGGAATTTTGGAACTGCTTATGATTTTAGTGGTACAGGTGGTACTTTGCCTTCGGGCTTTATACGAACACAGAGAGGTAATCCGAATTTAAAATGGGAAAGCACATCTCAGCATAATTTCGGATTAGATTTTGCAGTTTTTGACTCTAAGTTATCGGGGTCATTTGACTATTATTTAAAATATACACGTGACATTCTAATGAAACCGGGGTATGTGGCTACTTTGGGTGAAGGTGCAGGAAAGTGGCTTAATGGGGCAGATATAGATAATAAAGGGTTCGAATTAACCCTAAATTATAAAGAGAAAATTGGTGATGTTGGAATAGATTTGAGTGGTGTATTTTGGCACAATAGCCAAACAATAGTTAATGTACCAGATGAAGTAATAAATAATTTTCCAGGTGATGGAAAAGATGACAATATTCTTGGAAGGCCAAGATATTCAATGTATGGATATGTAGCTGAAGGTTTGTTCCAATCACAAGCAGAAGTTGATGCACATGCGACACAAATAGGAGCTTCGCCAGGACGTATTCGCTACAAAGATTTGAATGGTGACGGAAAAATAAACAGTGATGATCGCACATGGATAGGAGTTGAAAATCCAGACTTAGAATTTGGTACCACTGTAGGTCTTACATGGAAAAATTTTGACTTCACTTTATTTTTTAATGGTGTGTTGGGTAAAGATTTGAATGTTAGTGGATGGAAATCTTGGACTGATTTTTATTTTTTGGGAACTGTTGGCGAAAATTATGGCACAAGGATGTTGAATGCCTGGACTCCCACCAATACGTCATCTTCTATTCCAGCTATTTCAGTAAACAATTATAACGATGAGGGACGTTTTTCCACTTACTATGTTGAAAGTGGATCTTATGTTAAAATAAGAAATGTAGAAGTAGGGTATACTATTCCTGAAAAATCTCTTAAAACATTGAAAATTCAGAGGATAAGATTATCTCTCAGAGCAGACAATATAAAAACTTTTATGAAGGCATGGGGTAATAATGCTTATACGGGCCTTGATCCAGAAACTCCTGGCAATATGTATCCATTGCCATTCGCTGCGACATTTGGATTGAGTATGACTTTTTGAACAAAATATTATATAATTCTATAAGATATGAAAACAACAAGATTTATTATTAGATTTAGTTTCATGCTAATATTTTTCATCTCGTGTGAATCAATATTAGATCAAAAACCGCAAGGAATAATATCTTCGGATGATCTAAATACTAAAGAGAAAGTTGAACAAATGATAAATTCAGCATATTCATTTACCGGTCAGAATCATTTCAATAAGCAATTTAGCATGCCATATGAAGAAGGGTCTGTAAGAGGAGGAGAAGCGTATAAAGGTGGAGCGGGCACCAATGATAATGGTGAAAGAAATCTTTGGGAAACATTCACTTATATGCAGCCGACGACTTCAGGTGATTTAGATAATTTATGGTGGGTTCATTATGTTGCAATAGGTCGTGTTCATGATGCTTTAAGAAGAGCTCAGAATTTAACTGTTGATGAATATCCATTAAGAGATCAAAGAATTGCAGAATTGCGATTTTTACGAGGACATATTTATATGTATATGAAGTTATGTTTTAAATCCTTTCCCTTCATTGATGAAAATACTCCTGAAGAAGAATATTCAACAATAAGTAATGATGCCTTAAGTGATCAAGAACTATGGGGTAAGCTAATCGATGATTTTCGTTTTGCAGTAGCAGGACTTCCCGATACACAAGTGGAGGTGGGGAGACCAACAAAGTTTGCTGCAAAAGCGTACTTGGCAAAAGCATTGCTTTTTGCTGCATATGAACAGGATGATAATCATAATGTAATAAATATAAATAAAGAGAAGCTTGGTGAAGTGGCTACTCTATGTAAAGATATTATAGATAATTCGGGAAAAAGCTTGTTTCCTGATTTCGCTCAAAATTTTTTATGGGAATATGAGAATGGAGAAGAATCTATTTGGGCCATTCAACACTCAGCAAATAATGATAATTCACCTACAGGTCGTCTAAATGCTTGGCTCATATATCCTGTAAATTCAGAATATGGTTGTTGCGGATTTCTGCAACCTTCTGTAAATATGATGAATCGTTACAAGACAGTTAATGGTGTCCCCGATTTTGATAACTTCAATTCTGGTATTACCTTAGATAATAAAGAAGCTATTGGGAAAACCCCTTTGGATCCACGTCTTTTGCACACTGCATGTGTACCCGGTCTTCCTTGGAAATATGATCCAGGTTTTGTTATGCAAAATAGCTGGTGCCGCCAACCAGAAGTATATGGGTACTCAATGAGTCAAAAAATGATAGTGTTGCCTACAGATCCGAGCTTTAGAAAAACTAATCCATTTATGGGTAGCGGATTAAATTGGGATGTAATTCGATTGGATGAAGTTATGTTGTGGAGAGCCGAAGCATTAATTCAACTTGAAACAAATTTAGATGAAGCACTTTTATTGATAAATAAAATTAGAGAAAGAGCAGCTAATAGCACTTGGAGATTGAAATTTGCGGATGGTTCTCCGACGGGTAATTTTAACGTAGAGCCATATAGACCAGGAGTTAATAGTCCGGCCTGGAATAAGGATTTTGCATTTAAAGCGTTACAATGGGAGCGAAGCTTAGAATTTTCTACAGAAGGGAAGTGGTTTTTTGATTTAGTACGTTGGGGAATAGCAGCTGAATACATGAATAAATATTTTGAAGTAGAAAAAACAAGACGAACCTATCTCAAGGATGCAAAATTTACAAAGAATAGGGATGAATATTTTCCTATTCCAGATCAACAAATAAGCTATGTGAAAGGAATTTACAAACAAAATCCAGGATATTAAATCGATACATTGGCAAGAGGATAAATCACATTGTGATTTCATCCTCTTGCTACTCAGAAGCGTCTCTATGAAAATAAAATCAGAAATTCATTTTTCATGAGTTTAATTATTATTCTACGGCAGTCTTGTTCTTGAAATTTTTAAAAGGTGTGCATAGATATGAAAAATTTATTTTTAATAATTTGTTTATTTATTTTCTTTTCTGCTTGCAATAAATCTGACAGTTTTAATAATGCCAAGGGAGTATGGTTATTCACTGATATTAATGACAAAACGGAACAAAATAGCCAATTAACGTCATATGGAGATATAGAATTTGTCACTTTAAAAGGTAGTGAAAACAGTGAATCTAAAAGAAGAAACGGTGATGGTTCGGTAGTTTATCTACGAAACGGTTGGTTTGATGCAGGTTTAGGAATAAATGAAGAATTAAATTTAACAGGCAAAAACATTTCAATTTTAGCTAGAGTAAAAGCCGACACTATAAATGGTTACACTCCAATATTAAATAAAACAGGCAATGATCAAAATATAGCATACGCTATTGCATTTAACCAAACTGAAGAAAAGGATGTATTTATTGAAGCAAAAATTGGTTCGGATGATATTGCTGGAGCTCATTTATTAAAATATAAAATACCAAAAGAAAAAATATTAGATTGGCAAGATATAATTTTCAGATTTAATGGTAGTAAATCAGAATTGTATGTAAATGGGGCACTGTGTGATGATGAAGTTACGGTTGGCGATATAAGAGATTGGAATCGTCGTCCTTTCCTAATAGGCGCACAATATAAAAAGCCTTATGGATACAATGAGTCTAAAGATGAATATGTAGAATCAAAACTTAAAGGTTATATTGATCATATCATATTATGGGAAAGGTTTATTTCTGATGAAGAAATAAAAAAGTTTTCTGGTGTAAATGAATTACAGGATGCTAGACCTGATTATTATAATGAAAAATATAGACCTCAGTTTCATTTCACTGCTAAGAAAAACTGGCTTAATGATCCTAATGGCTTGGTATATTACGATGGCACTTATCATTTATTTTTTCAATATATGCCACCACACCGCCCGGGGGCTTTCAAAGACTGGGGACATGCTGTGAGTAAAGATCTTGTTCATTGGGAACAAATACCAAATCATATTACGCCTCATAAGGTTTGGGGAGGGTGCTGGTCAGGATCTGCTGTTGTTGATGTTAATAATGATGCAGGGTTTCAGGTTGGAGATAAAAAAACCATTATTGCTTTTATAACTAATGGTGGAGGACAGGGCAGTGGCCTTGGCCCCCTAAATACACAATGTATAGCTTACAGTACAGACGGTGGCTTTACATTTAACTATTACGACCAAAATCCTGTAATTTATAACATTTATGCTGCTAATCGTGATCCAAAAGTTGCATGGGATGAAGCATCAAAAAAATGGATTATGTCTTTGTATATGGATAAAGGTTATGATTTTGGACTTTTTTCATCTTCAGATCTCAAAGAATGGAAGTACTTGTCAACAATTTCTCTTCCAGGTGTAGCAGAATGCCCAGGATTTGAACCTTTACCAGTAGATGGCGATTCATCTAACCAAAAATGGTTACTTTTTGGTGCAAATGGTAATTATATGATTGGTTCTTTTGACGGTGCAAATTTTGAGCCTGAAACTGAAGTTATTCGTATGGATTATGGAAATAACTTTTATGCCGCACAAACATGGGATAATGCACCGGACGGACGATGTGTACATATAGCATGGATGCCTACAAAGCGTTATCCAGGTATGCCTTTTGAACAACAAATGAACTTTCCCACAGAGCTAACTTTACGAAATACACCAGATGGAGTAAGAGTTTTTAGAAATCCCGTACCAGAAATAGCAAATTTATATGAAAATAACTACAGCTGGAAGGATACCTTGTTGACTGCAGGTGAAAATCTCTTTAAAGAGTTAAATGGTGATTTATTCGATATTAATATTGAGGTAGATTATTCAAATTCTTCCTCATTTATAATTAACCTTAGAGGTGTACGCATATATTACGATATTGAGAAGAAAAAAATAATATGCGAAGGACCTGTTATTGAGAATAATATTGTTCCTGATATATGGAAGTCAGAGTCTGAACCAAAAAGTGATTATTTAAATAAACTTGGAGAGGCACCTCTATCGCCTATTGAAGGTAAAATAAAATTAAGAATATTAGTAGATCGAACGTCGATTGAGGTCTTTGGAAACGACGGTCAAATTGTTATCACTTCTTGTTTCATGCCAGATGACGAAAAAGTGTATTCATTTATTTCCGAGAATAAAACTAAAATTATTAGTTCGGATGTTTACTCGTTAAAATCAGCTTGGAATTTAGAAAGATAATTATTTATTGTATCTCGGTTTTAAAAACATAAAAAATTCGCAATAGATCAGAAAAATTTGAGGATAAACATTATGAAGCAAATTTTTATTATTTTATTTCTTTCGACTACATGTACTTTTTCCTTTTCTCAATTCTCTTCAAAACAAGAATCAGGAAAAATGGAGTTATTGAGTCCCTATTTTCTTTTTCCTGAAAATGGGAAAAGTAGTTATTCTTTAGATATTGATAATGCTCAAGGTAAATTAATAAATGAAATCAAAACGGATGAAGGATTTACAATAAAGTTGACGGTAGATTTTAAAGAATTGGAGAAAGATGCCACGATTCTCGATATACCCGAGGTGATTAATTTGAGGTTTCGAAAGATGGATCCAAAACTTCGGGACAGACAAAATTATCCTGCTTTTCCCGCGAAAGATGGTTCAATATTTGTTCTAGAATCAAGTATAACGTTAAATACTTCTATTGAGAAACCCTTTAGAAAAGTAATGACTATCGGTTTTCCTCTTGCAATGCTTCCTGAATTAAATGGAAAACATGAAGTGATTCTAAATTTTACAAAAGCACAATTTGTAATGTATGTTGATGGGAAGATTGTTGACGCTGATTTTCCGATCGGATTCCCCGATTGGTCTGCTGAGAGAACATGGGAAATTAATTCGGAATACGTAAACACAGCAAAAATATTGTTTTCGGCTATCAATCCTGAAAGAGATGTTTCGAAAAAATCAAATTTTAAACCGGAAGTGCAATATTGGACACCAATATGGCATAATGCATGGGTTGGAGATGTAGCTACAATTTATTATAATGGGCGTTATCATGTTTTTTATCTCTTTGATCGTAGGCATCATTCAAGTAAATTTGGTGTTGGAGGGCATTATTTTGAACATTTCTCTACAAAAGACTTTAAAACTTGGACAGAACATGAAGCTGCCACACCGATAGAAGAGCAATGGGAAACTTTTGGAACAGGCACTCCTTTTGTTTATGATAACAAATTAATTCTTTCATATGGACTACATACTTCAAGAATATATCCTGATAAATGGACTCTCACTTCTGATTTAATTGACTATTATAATAATAATGGTAAAACAGGTTTTTTTAAGAAAGATTTGGGAAAGAAAGTTCCATCAGGCTCAACTTATTCAATTTCAAAAAACGGAATATCTCACTTTGAGAAAACGAAGAATGTTTTCCATTATTGTGAAAATCCAAGTGTTTTCACAGATTCGAATGGAAAATTAATGATGTTTGCAAATTTTCGTTCAAAAGGCACTTGGACATCAAATTCACTTGATGGTGATTGGTATTGTATTAATAAAAATTTTCCGAATGGAGGTGATTGTACTTTTTATTTCAAATGGGGTGACTATGAGTATGCTATTGGTGGATTTGTGAATTTATGGAAGAAAATAAAAAGCAACAATATTACTGAAGGATGGGAGGATGTTGTTAAAGAAGGAACAGATTTCTACAACGGTGTAAGCGTTCCTTCAATTACTGAAATTGACAACGGTCGTTTTTTAATGGCGGGCTGGATTCCTATACGTGGATGGGGTGGTCCGTTTATTATCCATGAGCTGGTTCAACTCTCCAATGGGAGAATTGGTACAAAATGGATGGAAGAATTGACTCCTGAGGCAATAAGTTCTAAAAAAATAGCTAATAAAATAATTAATGAAACGCTGTTTTCGGTAAAAGAAAAGTCTTTCTTATTAACATTCACCGTTAATCGTATTAATTCTCAAAATGGTAAATTGGGAGTTTCTTTTCTTTCAAGCAATAGAGAAGATGGATGTGAATTCCAAATTGATATAGAAAATGCATTTGCCCAGTACAGCAATAGCACAAAAGAGAAGTTCGCATTAAGAGAAAAATCTTTGAGGCAAGGCGGAGCTCCCCACTTAGTAGGAAATTATGCCATTGAAAATCTTATTGAAATAAATAAACCCTTTTTAGTTAGGATGTTAATTAAATCTAATCCAAAATTGGGTGGTACAATTATTGATTCCGAAATAGCTGGTAAGCGTACAATGATAACCTATAGAGCAGACTTGGATATACAAAACTTATTATTTGAACTTGAAGATGTTGAGATAACTAACTTACAGTTATCTGAAATAAATTAATTACTTTGATTTTTCATTTTACAATTATTTTCAGGACAAAGTAAATTCACTTTATCTATATGTAAATGTAACAACATTACTTGTATAAAAGACTAGTACGCTTAAAAAGGTGGTATAACCCTTATGTAAATTTATGGTGATTTTGTTTATTATATCGATTTATCACACTTAACTCAAAATGATATTTTTAGATTAGATTTGAAATCAACTTTAGTAAATATTTAAAATTTCACAAAATGTACTATCTAGGTATTGACATAGGGACAAGTTCTATTTGTGGTGTAGTTTATGATATTGCAAAAAATAAAATTGAGTCAATAAATAAAGATAATGATTCCGATATTGAAACACCTTATTCGTGGGAAAAAATTCAAAACCCTACTAGAATTTTATTTATTGTAGAGGAAATAATTAATCATTTTTTTCAAAAATTTCCTCTAATAAAAGGAATTGGAATTACTGGACAAATGCACGGAATCATATATGTCGATAGTGAGGGAAATGCTTTGAGTTCTTTATATACATGGCAAGATAATCGGGGTAATTTGATATATAAGAATGGCCTGACTTACGTACAGTTCTTGAGAAAAATGACAAATCATTTCGTTGCTTCTGGTTATGGAATTGTTACTCACTTTTATAATATCATCAATAATATAGTTCCACCAAATGCAAGCAAGATATGTACTATAATGGATTATGTTGTTATGAAGTTAACGGGTACAAAAGAGCCATCTATCGATCAATCAAATGCTGCGAGTCTTGGATTTTACGATATAAAGAAAAAGATATTTGATAATAAAGCTTTAAAAAATGTCGGAATAAATATTTCATTTTTACCAATAATATGTGAATCAGCAACCGTAATAGGATATTTTAATAATGATGTTCCTGTTTATTTAGCTGTGGGAGATAATCAAGCAAGTTTCTTGGGTTCTGTGAAAAATATACAGAACTCCATTCATATAACTATTGGAACCAGTAGTCAAATATCAATCTTTACAGATAAATATATTGAAATTGAAACGCTTGAGTTACGACCTTTTTTAAGAGATGGATACATTTTAGTTGGTGCTGGACTTTGTGGTGGTAGGTCTCTAACCGTTTTAAAATCATTCTTTGAAAATACGGTAAAGTTGTTGACCGGTTCTTCTGATGGAAATATAGATTTCTACGATGTATTAAATACTATTGAATATCATGATGATAATAATGAATCTCTTAAAGTAAATACTTTTTTCGATGGCACTAGAAAAAATCCTTTGTTAAGAGGAAGTATAACAAATATCTCTACATATAATTTAACACCTGAGAATATAATGTTAGGATTTATGAAAGGAATAAGCCAAGAATTGTTTGAATTTTTTAAATTCATTCCTAGCGAGGTTAAAAATGAAAAAACAATTTTAATTGGCTCGGGAAACGCTATCAAGAAAAATAAAATGCTATGTAGAGTAATTGAGAGACATTTTAATTGTGAGTTAATCCTTTCTGAATACGATGAAGAAGCTGCATTTGGAGCATGTATTATAGCCATAATAGGTGATAGCTATAAATAACTCTTTTTTAGACATAAATAATAAGTCACTTTCATACTTTCGCATCAGAATAACAGTACAACATAATTAAAAAAATAGATTATTATGATTAGAAATTTTTTTATCCATTTTATTATTTTATTTGGATTCATTGCATTTACAAATGCTCAATCCATCTCGATGAAAGTAACGCAGAATTATTTAAACATTCCGGTTTCACATACTGTTAGTCGGCAAATTATGACAATAGAAGTGGACGGGAAAAAAGAACGAACTTTTGAAATTCGCTTGGCGGAAGAAAATCCAGATTACTGGGTGTTCTGTGACATATCGATGTTTAAAAACAAAACGCTCAACATCTCATTCTCTTCTGAGCGCAAAGGGTTGCACCAAATTTATCAATCCGATGAAATTGCAGGGCAGGACAGTTTGTACAAAGAACAAAACCGTCCACAGTTTCACTTTTCGAGTAGAAGAGGGTGGAACAACGATCCGAACGGTTTAATTTACTACGAAGGAGAATATCACTTATTTTATCAGCATAATCCGTATGAACGGGAGTGGGGAAATATGCACTGGGGGCATGCTGTGAGTAAAGATTTAATACATTGGAAAGAACTCCCTATTGCACTTTATCCTGATGAGAATGGCACCATATTTTCGGGTTCTGCTGTCATCGATTATGAGAACACGGCAGGATTCAATAAAAATAAAACACCTGCAATGGTTGCTATTTATACTGCTGACAATCCCGACAGACAAATTCAATGTATTGCGTACAGCCTTGATAAAGGTCGGACATGGAGGAAATACGACAAAAATCCGGTGATTGACTCAAAAGAAAAATGGAACAGCAAAGACACTCGAGATCCAAAAGTTTTTTGGCATAGGCCATCTAAAAAGTGGGTAATGGTTTTAAACGAAAGAGACGGACACTCAATTTACAACTCAGTCAATTTAAAAGAATGGACGTACGAAAGCCATGTCACTGGATTTTGGGAATGTCCTGAATTGTTTGAGTTACCCGTGGATGGTAATGAAAACAACAAAAAATGGGTGATGTATGGTGCATCAGGTACCTATATGGTTGGTGCTTTTGATGGAAAAAAGTTTACACCTGAAGGTGGAAAGCACTACTATATTACAGGCTCGGCCTACGCCGGACAAACCTACACGAATATTCCTTCGTCCGACGGAAGAAGAATTCAAATAAGCTGGGGACGCATTCCTTCTCAGAATATGCCGTTTAATATGTTGATGTTATTGCCTGTGGAATTGGCGCTTCGTAACACGAAATCCGGTATCCGATTGTTTGGTATGCCTATAAAAGAAGTGACTGCGTTACACAATGAAAACTTCAGTTGGCACAACCTTAACACAGACGAAGCTAACAAGCATTTACAGAAATTCAATAACGAATCTTTGGTCAGGGTTAAGTTTACGTTGAAGCTTTCACACGCCACTGGCGCCGGATTGAATTTACGAGGGCAATCTTTAGTGAACTACGATATGAATTTCAATTTAGTAAACGGCGTGTTCTACTCTCCAAATGATATGACCAGTATGGAAATAAGTGCTGATATTTTTATCGACAAAACATCTGTAGAAGTTTTTATTGATGATGGAGCCTATTCGTATTCCTTTGAGAAAAAGAATATGAACTCCGATCAAGGATTTTATTTCTGGGGAAATAACATCACTATCAAAAATCTCGAAGTATATACTTTAAAATCAATTTGGAATAAATAAAACAGAGTATCAATTTGCATAAATGCCTATAAGCCTCTGTTAATGCTTCTGCATCACATATAATTTACACATCTTTCTTAGATCAATTATGTCTTGTTGTTTAAATATCTGAAATTATTTTTTAATATGATTTTGCTGCAGATGTAAAAATAGCATACTTTTTATTATTCTTTTTTCTTTAGTTAAATGAAAGGAATATCTCAGATATCGATGAAGATAGAGTTTATATAAAAAAATAATTAAATAAAATTGTGAAAAATGGATGATAGTTTTGAAAATAATCTTAGACAACCTTATTTTTTTAAACCAAATCGTGTTTGGCGATTATATAAAGGTGGATTATTATTAGACCGTTTCAAAAATGAGAATAAAGAGGCGGATGATCATTTTCCAGAAGAATGGTTGGCCTCTACAGTGAAAGCATATAATGGTGAGAATACGCAATCGGAAAACGAAGGTGTTGCAGAAATCAATAGCGACGAATTAGGATTTCAATATTTTTCGGAATTCCTATATAATTATGGAGAAATGATTCTTGGTGAAAAACATTTTAAGAAGTTTGGCCCAAATACAGCAATTCTGTGTAAATATCTGGACTCAGCCGTAAGACTCCCAATTCAATGTCATCCGGATGTTGAAATTGCTAAAAAACTTTATAATTCGAGTTTTGGTAAAACAGAATGTTGGCATATAATTTCTACACGCAAAATTAATGACATAAAACCTTACATTCTGCTAGGTTTCAAAAAAGGTGTAAAAAAGGAAGATTTTAAAAATGCTGTAATTAATCAAAAAATTGACACAATGATAGAAATGCTTCATAAAATTGAAGTAAAAGAAGGAGAAACCTATTTCGTACCGGCAAGGATGCCACATGCTATTGGTTCGGGTGTATTTATGCTCGAAGTCCAGGAACCTAGTGATTGGGTTGTTCAGCCAGAACAGATGTGTGCTGACTTTATATTGTCTCAAAGTGATATGTGGGGGCCATTGACGCCTGAACAGGGATTGGAAGTTTTCGATTATACCGGATATACCAAAGAAGAACTTTTGTTAAAAATATCTCCTTCCAATGAATTGTTGGTAGATTCAAACAATTTAAAAATCCAGGAACTTATTGGTAAAAAACATACTAATTCTTTTAGGCTCTGGTCAGCAAAAATAAAAGGAAATGCAGAGATTCAAATATCAAATTCTACATTAATAGTTGTTTTAAAAGGAGAAGGTTATTTAAAGTGGAATAATAGAAATCGCTTTATAAAAAAATCTGATTATTTTTTTATTCCTGATTTATTAAAAAGTATAGTGTTCCAATCAGATGAAAATGAATTGTTGGAAATACTAATTTGTATGCCTCCGGAAATTTAGATAATACTCAATAAAAAAGCTATCAGTTGATGTTAAATTTAAATATGGAGAGAAACTAAATATGATTTTTTTTAATAATCATACAAAAATAAAAAACTTGGATTTTATCATTACTAGAGCTGCTCAGATGATGATCAAAACATACCTAAATGGCGGGAAAGTTCTCGTTTGTGGAAATGGTGGAAGTTGTTCTGATGCCGATCATATTGTAGCCGAACTAATGAAAAATTTTGAAAAACAACGTCCACTAAGAGAAGATTTACAAGACAGACTAAAAATGCTTTCATCAGAAAGGGGCAAATTGTTGGCTGAAAACTTACAACAAGGTCTACCTACCGTTTCTCTTACAGTTCATAATGCTCTTATAACAGCTATTTCTAACGATATTAGTGCTGATATGATTTTTGCTCAACAAGTTGTTGGTTTGGGAGAAAAAGGTGATGTCCTTATTGGTCTCAGCACTTCTGGAAATGCCAAAAATGTGATTGATGCTTTTATTGTTGCAAAAGCCAAAGGACTAAAGACCATTGGAATGACTGGAGAGTCAGGTGGAAAATTGAAGGAATTCTGCGATGTACTAATAAACGTACCAGAAACAAGAACTGCTTACGTTCAGGAGTTACATTTATCTGTTTACCATGCCATTTGTATGAGGATCGAAGATGAGATTTTTAGAAAAAAATAGATAAATACGAAATAATAAAAGCAAATGTTTTTAAACAAAAAAATCTTCTATTGAATTGAGCAAGTGCATACAATATCTTAAAAAATCTATTAATAACTATGATCATTATAAATAGAAAATTAAGAGTTTATTTTTTGTTTCCGTCTATATTGCCTTTAATATTTTACTAATAAAAAGAGAGGTATAATAATTTAACATGAGAATGAGTATAGGGCAACTTCAAAAAGTGTTAAACGACATTAGCAAAGTAAAAATCGCTGTAGTAGGTGATTTTTGTGTAGATGCTTATTGGTTTATAAATAAGTCTAAAAGTGAATTGTCTATCGAAACCGGTCATATGACAACACCAGTAAAGCAGCAGGAATACTCACTTGGCGGTGCTGGAAACGTGGCTAACAATCTTACTGCAATGGGCGTGAGAGATGTAAGGGCATTTGGAGTGATCGGTTACGACCCGTTTGGAGCTGAAATGGTGAAAATAATGAAGGAGAACGGGATCAATCCTCAAAATTTGATTCTTCAGAAAGAAAACTGGTCAACGCTTGTTTATACCAAGCCTATTATAGATGACGTAGAGCAAAGTCGTATCGATTTTGGCAACTTCAATGAAATGACGAATGAAACAGCTGACAAACTGTTAGAGTTGTTAAGGTTTGAAATACCACAAGTTGATCTTATCATTATTAACCAACAGGTTTTGGCAGGTATTCATACCGAATATTTCAGAAACAAACTAGTGCAGATGATAAAAGATTTTACTGAAAAAATATTTATCGTCGATTGTCGCAATTACAATGAGGTTTTTGATGGTGCCTATCGGAAAATGAACGATATTGAGGCAGCTGGTTTAGTTGGTCTGAAAAAAGATAGTGATGACTCTATATCTTATTCTGAAGTAATAGAAGCGGCTGAGAAACTGTATAAAAGATTTGGTAAACCTCTGTTTATCACTCGAGGTGATCGAGGATCAGTTGTAATAGATAAGGATGGCGTAGGCAGAGTTGAGGGATTAATGATATTATCTGAGGTGGATACTGTTGGTGCTGGAGATAGTTATCTTGCAGGAGCTGCTTCGACACTGGCTGCAGGTTACGATATGAAAACAGCTGGTGAAATCGGGTCATATGTATCTGGGGTTACTGTACAAAAACTATTTCAAACCGGAACTGCTTCTCCTGAAGAAATTCTAAAAATAGGCACTGATCCGGATTTAATATATAATCCTGAGTTAGCCGATGATATCCGTTCTGCCCATTACTTGAATGATTCCGAAATTGAGATAATCAATAAATGGCAAGAAAAACTGCAAATTACCCATGCGATTTTTGATCATGATGGTACTATCTCCACATTACGCGAAGGTTGGGAGCAGATAATGGAGCCTATGATGATTAAAGCTATTTTAGGTGAACATTTTCACGATGCAGATGAAGCCTTGTATCACAGAGTTCAGACACGTGTTCTTGATTTTATTGATAAAACAACAGGCATTCAAACTCTCATCCAAATGCAGGGTTTGGTAAAACTTGTAAAAGAATTTGGTATAGTGCCTAATGATCAAGTTCTTGATGAGTTTGGCTATAAGGAAATTTACAACAAGGAATTACTGGAAATTGTTAAAGATCGTGAGGAAAAACTGAAAAAAGGAGTATTAGCCGTTGAAGATTTCACTTTGAAAAATGCTGTTATATTTCTTGAAAAACTGCACAGAGCCGGTGTCAAACTCTATTTAGCCAGTGGAACTGATGAAGAAGATGTTAGAAGTGAAGCAGAAAATTTAGGATACGACCATCTATTTGAAGGTAGAATATACGGAGCAGTAGGCGATGTGAATAAAGAAGCCAAAAAGATAGTTCTTGATCGGATTCTTGATATGATTGGTGAGTCGAAAAAAGGTCAGTTAACTGTATTTGGTGATGGTCCTGTTGAAATACGTGAAACCCATAAACGAGGTGGTTTAACAATAGGAGTTGCAAGCAATGAGATAAAACGTCACAGTTTGAATAAAAGCAAACGTTCGCGGCTTATTAAAGCTGGGGCTGATGTTATTATTCCTGATTTTTCACAGTTGTCACAACTTCTCAAGTTATTAAATGTTCAAGACTAAAAGTAGATGCCTTACCCAAAATTTAACAGAGATAAGCTAGATATCAAAAGGCTGATCGATCGGAAAAACAAGGTTTATATTGAACGAGATCATATTCCTGTAAATCAGATACCTTTAAACTTATCAGATTCAGTAATCTTGCGGATTAACCAAACTGTTGCGCGAATTAAACGGGCACGTGAACTTAATCGATCGGTGATACTTGCTTTTGGCGCACATACTATAAAAAACGGTATGGCCCCAACACTTATCGCACTTATGAAAGAAGGATGGATTACCCATCTTGCTACCAACGGAGCCGGAATCATTCATGATTGGGAGTTTGCATTCCAAGGAAAATCAAGTGAAGATGTACGTGAAAACGTTAATCTAGGTCAATTTGGTATTTGGGACAGTACTGGTTTTTACATTAATTTGGCCCTTATTGTAGGTGCTTATGAAGGGTTAGGTTACGGTGAATCAATAGGAAAAATGGTACACAGGGAGGGGTTAGATATTCCAGAAACTTCTTTTTTATATGAATTTGCCAGGAATAATATTGAATCTAAACCTGAACAAGTTGCTGCTGCTATAGATTTTCTTGGAGTGATTAATCATTTTAGTATTCCTTCAGGTTTTATGAAGATACCTCATCCATACAAAAAATATTCTGTACAAGGGAATGCTTACGAGATGAAAATTCCATTCACAGGTCATCCTATGTTTGGACACGACATCATATATACACATCCCATGAATCATGGAGCAGCTGTTGGTCGTACGGCAGAAAATGATTTTCTTTGTTATGCGCAAAGTGTTAGCAACCTCGAAAACGGCGTTTACTTGTCCGTAGGCTCAGCTGTAATGTCACCTATGATTTTTGAAAAATCAATGTCTATGGCCCAGAACATTAAGATCCAGTATGGCGAACATATAGAAAACCACTATATACTTGTGGTAGATTTGGCCGAATCGAACTGGAACTGGAATAAAGACGGTGAACCACCCATGGACAATCCCGCGTATTATTTCCGCTATTGCAAAACGTTTTATCGAATGGGTGGTGAGATGCACTATCTTACGGCTGATAATCGAGATTTTTTGCTCGCGCTGCACCAAAAGCTCAAATAAAGTTTGCGGAATACTTATATGGTACTATCATCAAAAAATAAATAATAGTTAAAAAGTTCAGTGAAAATTTTTCTTCAAAAAATATGTAAAAAATTGCTCTTAAAGAAGTTTTATTGATGATGGAACCAATCCATATTCTTTCGAAAAAAGGAATACAGATACTATATGGGAATTCTATTTTTCAGAGAATAACATTGGCATCAGAATCTCGAAGTATATACATTGAAATCAAATTGGGAATAAATCAAAAAATAAAATGATGAATAACAAAAAAACGCAGTGTAAATCATTTTACCATTTATTATTAGTTGCCTTGTTTTTTTCGGTTTCATGCAAAGACAACAAAACAAACACGAATAACGACGTCCCTTTTCAGGAAAAATACCGTCCACAGGTACATTTCACGCCGCCTAAGCATTGGATGAACGATCCCAACGGGATGGTGTATTACAAAGGTGAATATCATTTTTTCTATCAGCATTACCCTGAAAAATCGTTTTGGGGTCCGATGCATTGGGGGCACGCCATCAGCAAAGATTTGGTACACTGGGAGCACATGCCCATTGCAATTTATCCAGATAATTTGGGCTATATTTTCTCGGGTAGTGCCGTGTTGGATGCAAAAAATACATCGGACTTGGGAACGGCAAAAAATCCGCCGCTAGTCGCTTTTTTCACTTATCACGATATGGAAGCCGAAAGACAGGAGCGTTTCTACGAAATTGAAACGCAGGCCATCGCTTTTAGTCTCGATAATGGCCGCACGTGGACAAAATATGAAAACAATCCTGTGTTGAAAAATCCTGGCATACGCGACTTCAGAGATCCTAAAGTGATGTGGCACGATGAAACCCAATTATGGGTCATGAGTATTGCCGCTGGTCAGGTTATCCAATTCTACACATCGCCTAACTGCATCGATTGGACATACGCCAGTGAGTTTGGCGAGGGTGTCGGCAATCACGATGGTGTGTGGGAATGTCCTGATTTGTTTCCATTGAAAGTGGAAAACTCAGACGAAATCAAATGGGTGCTTATCGTCAACATCAATCCTGGCGGTCCGGCTGGTGGATCGGCCACGCAATATTTCGTGGGTGAGTTCAATGGAAAAACTTTTACTTCTCCGCAAACAGACGCCCAATGGATGGATTATGGGAAAGATAATTATGCCGGTGTTACCTGGAGCAATGCTCCTGACAACAGACGTATTCTTGTCGGTTGGATGAATAACTGGCAATACGCAGGTGAAAAACCTACGCAAATATGGAGTGGTGGCGTAACTTTTCCGCGAGATTTGGGTCTGGTAAATGTCGGCGGAAAATACCTGCTTACATCTAAGCCCGTAAAAGAGGTAGAAAAATTATATGGAGAAAGCAAATTGATGAAAAATACTGAAATTACAAAAACTAAAACCATATTCTCGAAAACTTCATTTGCAAAAGTGCCAGTGGAAATTTTGCTGAACTTCGATGTAAGAGACAATAAACAAATGGACTTCCCTGAAAAGTATGGCATCACTTTCAAGAATTCTACTGGAGAATATTACACTATTGGATACGACAATGAGAATGAATGTTTTTTTGCGGACAGAACTAACGCAACCAGCGAAGAGATTTCTGAAAATTTCCCGTCGATGCAAATGGTTCCTTTTGTCATAAACTCGGGAACTACAACGTGGCGGATACTTGTAGATACTTCTTCAATGGAATTTTTCACATCCGATGGAAAAGTTGTTATCACTAATGTGGTTTATCCATCTGAAAGCTTTAACCAAATAGAAGTTTTCGCGGAAAACGGAAAGATTAATTTGATAAAAGCCCGTATTACAGAGTTGAAATCTATCTGGAAAACAGGCAAATAATATCATAACAACATGAAAAAGAAACCCATTATCATTGGTATAGGTGAATTGCTTTGGGATGTGCTTCCAACGGGCAAGAAAGCGGGCGGTGCGCCCATCAACTTCGTATATCACGCATCACGCCTCGGAGCTGAAAGTTACGCTATCAGCGCGGTAGGTAACGATCCACTTGGCGACGAAATTATGCATGAGATTTTGAAAATAGATATCGGTTATCTGATTCAGCGCGTGAATTATCCCACAGGAACTGTTTTGGTGAAACTTAAAGGCGGAATTCCTAACTACACTATTATTGAAAATGTAGCTTGGGATCATATTCCACTTACCGAAGATATGAAACAGTTGGCTAAACGTGCTGATGCTATCTGTTTTGGAACATTGGCGCAGCGGTCAAAAACATCACGCAAAACCATACAAACGCTGCTTTCCTTCGTGTCTAAAGATGCGTATAGGATCTTCGACATAAACATCCGTCAGCACTATTATTCAAAAGAGATCATAGTTTCTTCCTTGCGCAATTGTAACGTTTTCAAAATCAATGATGATGAATTGTTGTTAATAAAAAAGATTTTTGAAATCGATACAAAGACCGAAACCGATGCTTGTAAATGGTTTGTGGAAACCTTTAATTTGAAATATATGATCCTTACTGCCGGAGCAGATTACAGCGCTATCTACACATTTAACGACGTTTCGTACATCAAAACGCCGAAAGTGGAAGTAGCAGACACAGTGGGTGCGGGCGATTCGTTTATGGGAGCGTTTATATCTTCGATTCTTGATGGTAAAACACTTGTCGAAGCTCATCAGGTAGCAGTAAGTAGGGCTGCTTTCGTATGTACCCAAGTTGGGGCATGGGTATCCATTTCTTTTTAATATTTTTTTGAAGAAAGACTTTATAGGTATATTTTAATCTCAACCTCAAAAGAACCTTATAAAGAGATTGATAATAAATAAAAACAACAAATAACAAATGAAAAATGAAAAATAAAAACTCACTTGTACAACTTATTCCTGTCATGCTCGCGTTTTTCACGATGGGCTTCGTTGATTTGGTTGGCATTGCTACCAATTATATTAAAAACGATTTTTCACTTAATGATACTATGGCGAATACAATGCCACTAATGGTTTTTTTGTGGTTTCTTATTTTTTCTGTTCCAACAGGAATGTTAATGAATAAAATCGGACGACGTAAAACCGTTCTATTAAGCATTGTTGTTACGCTACTTGCATTGTTGGTTCCTCTTGTTGGCTACAGCTTTATCACCATGCTCATTGCATTTTCACTGTTGGGTATTGGGAACACGCTGATGCAGGTTTCGCTTAATCCGCTAGTATCAAATATAGTAACTGGAGATAAATTGGCCAGCACACTTACCTTTGGACAGTTTGTGAAATCAATTGCTTCGTTTCTCGCTCCGATAATTGCTGCATGGGCTGTTATTCGCTTTGGTGATTGGAAAATGCTCTATCCCATTTTTGCGGTGATAGCTTCTATTGCCGTTATAGCATTATTTTTTACAAAAGTTACGGAAAAAGCTGTCGAACATCAATCAACATTCGGAGAATCTTTTGCCTTGTTGAAAGATTCATACATTTTTATGTTGTTTCTAGGGATAATGATGCATGTGGGTATCGATGTCGGTATTAATATAACTGCGCCTAAGCTGTTAATAGAACGTGTAGGAATGGGTTTAGCACAAGCTGGATATGCTACGAGTGTTTATTTTCTTTTCCGTACTATTGGGTCTTTGAGTGGAGCATTTATTTTGGCAAAATTTTCATCAAAAAAATTCTTTCTCATAAGTGTTGTAATGATGGTCGCAGCAATTGTTGCACTATATTTCAGTTCTTCTACAATTGCAATTTATGTATGTGTAGCATTAATTGGATATGGAAATTCCAATATTTTTTCTATTATGTTCTCTCAAGCATTATTGCATTTACCACAGCGTAACAATGAAATATCGGGATTAATGATTATGGGATTGTCTGGTGGTGCTATTTTTCCGTTTTTGATGGGCGTAGTTTCAGATGCAATAGGTGGTCAAATTGGTGCAGTAATTATTCTTACATTTTGCATTTTTTATCTTATTTTTTTATCTTTAAAAATCAAAGAAAAGAGGTAATTATAGTATTAAAGCAGTATGGGACAGTGTCCGAAATTCTGTGTAAATAAGAAACAGAGGGTTTGGCTGTATATACAGCTGAACCCGATTTTCAAAGATAGCTAAAAGTTGGTTGAAAATCAATCCCTAGTTCTGAATGTGTTGTGTCCATTTTTTCGATATTTGCATAAGGGAAAGAAAAACAGACTTTTTCAGTGATTCATCGGTAGGGAATATCATCTTGTTTTTGGTGTACTTTCTAATTTTACCATTCAAGTTTTTAATCAGGTTAGTCGTGTAAATAATCTTCCGGATCTCGAGAGGGAAGGCAAAAAAAACGGTCACCTCTCCCAATTGTTTTGCCATGATTGGACAGCATAAGGGTATTTGCCATGGGGAAAACATTGGTTATAGCCCAGGTAAAGCAGTTCAGGTTATCGGTTACGGTGACCAAGGTATCTTCCACACCACGGGCTTTTAGGTCGCTCATTACGTCTTGCCAAAAAGCAGCCAATTCGTCCTGCTTCAACCACATTTCCAGGATTTCCTTGTAACCTTTACGGTTTAGCCCCACGGCAAGGTAAATCGTTTTATTCACGACCTTTCCTCTCTGACGAATTTTAAAGACAATACCGGTCCATCCAAACGATGCAGTAAACTGCCTCCAGCGAACGGTTTTGCCATTCCTGCACCTGCCGGTTGACCTTGTCTGTAATAATGGATATAGCAGAAGGGTAGAAACTGTAACCATAGATTTCCTGGAGTTCCCACTCTATATCGGAGACGCTCATTTCCTTTGCATAAAGTGATATGATGATGCTCTCTACCGGTGTGGCAGTACTCTGCTTGGGGACGATGATTGGTTCAAAACTGCCCTGGTGGTTCCTGGGGACCTCGATGGTCGATTCCCCGAACTCGGTCTTGAGTCTCTTGGAGGTCGTGCCATTCCGGGTATTGGTATTCTCACTCTTCTCATTTTTGGCATAACCCAGATGAGATTCCAATTCCCCCTGAAGCATTGTTTCGATCAGGTCCGAATGGAGATTCTTCAATAAACGGCTGACATCTTCCTGTGTTTTGAGTCCTACCAGGACTCCACTCTCTTCAATAATTTTCTTGAATTCTTTTTTGGATACTACTTTTTTTAACAGGGAGTATTACGAAATTACAGGAATCCCTAAACTTTTTAAATAATTGAACGTTGCATCGTAATACTCCGGCTTTCTTGTTGAGTCTTCTGAATTACCATCAGGAACAACGATGATCATACCTTGTCTTGCTCGGGTCAGTAATACACGGTAAGCATTGATTAAATATTGTTTTCTCTCTTCTTTCTTGATATTTAGCCATTTACTTCCTCTGAACTCATAAGTTTTCCATCCGTCGTTAGCATACCTCAAATCGCCATCCCAAGCAATACAGGCCCAGTTTAACTCCAATCCTTGTACATGAAATTCTGTTGCCACATCTTCCAAGAAGTACGAGGAACGCACATCATCTTTCCCATTTAAGAACCAGTGAATCGGATCCATCGGCGATTTTACATCAATTGCATAGGGTTTAAGTCGCTGCGCTTGCGAAGAAACCACTATGCCATACCTTTCACTACCTCTAGCCTTCTCTTTCAGCCATTGTTTTGCCTTTTTCAGATCTCTTGTCAACACGATAGGGTATTTCTCTTTGACTTGATTGAACGTTTCAATTGCTTTTTCTTTTTGGATATCCAACATATTTTTCACAAAAAGAGAAAGGTTTTCAGCTCTAAATGAACGCATGGAGACGGATAGATGTAAATCGGGATTGAGATGCACTTCGGTTACATTGCTTAGTGCTGCAATAGCATCGGTTGCTGAATATTCAGAATCAGTTAAATTCGGTGATATATGGACACTCCAATGTGGGCACCAATTCTTTATAGCTGCCAACCATTCTGAAATTCCGGCTTCGCCCGTATTGATTTCCTGACCACCACCCACGAGACAAACAATAACTGCCCAATCTTCATGCCTATTCAGACAGGAAATCAAAAATTCAGGCTCCGAGTGATCAAAATCAGGTTTGTTCTTTTTTCGTTTCATGAAGGAGACCGTTTCCTCCTTATTCCACGCCCTTTGTGCTTCGTCAAAAATGGCCACATGATCGTATGGTGCGGTAGGATCTACAAGATAACTATCTCGATAGTGATGGATGTTTTGTATAAATGTTTTGACGCTCGACTTGGCTTTCCCTTTGGTCAAAGTGACCCCTTTCTCCTTTTCATTTTTGATCTTATCACGTGCCAACGCTTCTTGTAGAATGGCCACCAATGGACCATTCCCTGAAAGATAAACACTTGCTTCTCCACCTTCATCATCCAAGTGTGTAGTCGCAACTTTCAATCCCACAAGTGTTTTCCCTGCACCAGGGACTCCGGTGACAAAACAGATAATTTTTTTGTTATTCTCCCTTGCTTGGGTGATAATTTCAGAGATTGTGTCAGTTGTTTTGGAGAGATTTGTTGCATCTGCATCACTTCTCGTAATCTCATCTACGGTGTGGTTCTTATAGAGTGAGATTGCAGCTTCAATGATTGTAGGGGTGGGAGAGTACCTTCCAGCAGCATAACCGGTAGGGTCAACAGTTTGGATTTCATCATAAAAATCCAATACAGCATGTATAATGATTTTCAAACTTTCCCCGTTGGTTTTGATTGGAAGAATCAGATTGTCGTTATGAGAGGTAGTGACAATCTCACTGAATATGTTCTTTGCTTCTGTTGCTACTAAAATAGGCACTAACAGTGCTTGATGGCTTGGCTCGTGGAAGTTTTTCAAATCCAGTGCATAATCCCATACCTGTTCTACACTGGATTGGTTATATTTATGCTCTCCTACTTTGAATTCAACAACAAAGATTACGCCTTCAATGATGATCAATGTATCCACTCTTTTTCCCATTCGAGGAATAGAGAATTCAAAGAAAATAGTGCCTTCCAATCCTTGAAGGGCCTTTTGTAAACAATTAATTTCAGCTACCCATGAATGATTCTGATTTAAATTGGAATCAAATTGATTTGATATGGTAATTTCACCTATTACCTGATCAACACTCTTTGTTAAGAATGAACAGATTGAGTCTTTATAATAATAATTTAGCATAGTCTTATAAAAGCGAATTCACATATATTTGGAGCATTTCTGTTACTAACAGTAATGTTTTTTACTTGTCCGCAGCTCTTATTTTATCATATTTAAGAAATCGTCCTCTATAATAATTCGGATTTTGAAGCCCGACAAATTTAGGTCTTCAATTTTCTTCAATTTTGAAGGTCCTGCGCCTTGTCCAACGATAACAAAATCTGTTCGTTTAGTGACACAAGTATCGATATCAGCTCCCAAATCTTTAACTCTTTTTGCCGCTTCATCTCTTGTCATGGTTTGCAGAATCCCTGTAAATACTACTTTTTTTGCGTAAAATGGATTTAAAATATTCTCAACATTCAAATCTGGTTTAAGAATGTTTCCTGTAAGTTTCTCATGTCCAGCAAAAGGGTTTGAATTCTTATATTCTCTTATTAAAGTTAGATTTGGTTTAATCCCTTGCTTAAGAAACAAATAGGCTTGGGCACAAGCTTTGGCATCTGAAAGAGCATCATGATGCTTCGTCATTACAATTCCTAAAGACTCAGCGAGAGACTTTAATTTTAATCCAGAAAGCTGATAAGTACAATCACAATTACATTGTGGTCTTGGCAAATTGTAATATGCAAGAGTTGAATTTAATATGTTTATATCAAACTTACATTATGTGCTACAAGTAGTGAACTTATAAATTCATCTTTAATATTTTCCCAAACCTCAGGAAATAAAGGTTTATCTTTTGTTCTTAATGAATCAATTCCATGAATACAAGAGTGTCGAGCTTCATATTCATTGCCCGGCGGCTGAATAAGATATGATTTTTCGCTTGTGATTTGTCCTTCTCTAACAACAACAAATCCAATCTGACAAATACTCGCACTATGACTAGTTGCTGTTTCGGTGTCGAATGCAGTGAATGTTAAGTTGTCCATATTTCAAAGTATTTGATTTTGAGTTGCCTATAATATGATAGAAAAAATCATGGATGTATCTTGTATCTAATAAACCAACCGTGTGTTTGTCGAATAAAATTACTGACTGCAAGTTTAGTTAATTTAAGGGTAACATTCTCATTTTTCGACAAAATTTTTGAACATCATGATTGAATATATTTAAAATGTGTTTGAAAAATAGAAATGAAGTGTAAGTGTGAAGGACTCCTGCAGGACGTTGAAATTCGTGAGAACAATATGATAGCAAGAAGGAATCGAAATAGGTTTCCTCTTTCTCTACAATTTGACCCTTATCTAAAATCCATAACAGGGAATTCCCCAAATTGACTCTTTCTTACAGTTTCCTGAATTTCAACAATTCTTTTTCGGTTATTTTACGAAACTCTTTTCTGGATCCTCAACTCGGGATAAGTCCATCGCAACCAGACATCTTGGGTATATAAACTCTCCGTGGATGTTTTTCATAGAAAAATTAGAAAAATCAAACAGGTGAACATAGTTACTCTGCGGTTGTAGATGATATAATAATCTTGACGTATGAATGATTTCAGCAGCGACAAGTCCTGTCCATAGATAGATTTCTTCATTCCTGTAATTGTCAACAAGCGTTTTTATTGTTTCCACATCTCTGTTTATGAGCGTAAGCATGCTGTCTGCATCCATTGATGTGGAACAGTAAATACTTTTGACAACCAGTTACTCTTTTTTCCTATTTCCTCCACAGCGTCTACATCGCAAATGGACCTACATTTAAGATATCATTTAAGCAAATCAGTTGAATTGAATTCAAATCTATTGCGTAGTGCAGGGAAAAGTTTAAGGAGTTGAGTATTTTAAGGGAAAAGAAAGACATAATAGGATGAAAAGGTTTATATAATATCTCATAGTTTAATATTTCCATCAAACTATATCAAGATTCGTAATGTTTTTATGCAGCAGAGAGCCTCTGCAATAAATTTCACCTCTCAATACGTTAATAAAAGTTATATTATTGTTAAATATCAGGTTTTATAACAAATATTTAAAATATTCTTCATTTATTTGTCAGACAAATCAGATTAATAGTATCTGTTGTGCATTTTTATCTGAAAACATCGCTCATTTTTAAGTGAGAAAATATATTTGAAAATAATCTTACGATGGAAAGGCTTAGGATTCAAAACAATTCAACTACACTGGTAGATCAGGTCGAGGACAGGCTTTTGAACTATTTCAAAGAGAAGGACTTGCAAAAAGGAGATGCTATTCCGAATGAAATGGAATTAACCGTCTCATTGGGGGTGTCGAGGAGTGTAGTACGGGAGGCATTAAGCCGACTGAAGATGATGGGAATAGTGGAGACACGCACAAGACGGGGCATGGTACTTTCCGAGCCTTCTATATTCGGCGGAATGAAACGTGCTGTTGATCCGAGAATTCTAAGTGAAGATACCCTCTTTGATATTCTCGGATTTAGGATTGTTCTGGAAATAGGCATTTGTAGTGAAATATTCCGAAAAATTACTCCTGATGATATTGCAGATCTGGAAGAGATTGTGAATGTAGGAATCATGTATGAAAACAACGAATATGCTCCTTTTAGTGAATTTGCTTTTCACACAAAGCTTTATAAAATAACTGGCAACAAAACTATCTCCGAATTCCAGAATATCATTCATCCCGTGATGACATTTGTGAAGGACAAATTTCAGGAGTTTCTGGCACCCATTAATATCCGTTTAAAAGAGGAAGGGCGGATTGTAACCCATCAGGACTTGCTACAGTTACTAAAAGATGGAGACGAAGACAGGTATAGAAAGGCCTTGGAGGAGCATTTTGAGGTTTACAGAATTTTTATCAGTCAAAGAAATCAATATCACATTGCTCAGCAAAACGGTTGATTTGATCGGTACAGTGCGATGTTGCTATTTAAAGTGTTTATAAGGCTTTTTCGTCCTTGTAATCATCAGCCGAACACAAAAAGTATATTTACCAATTAAAATATCTATGAACAATTACAAAAAACTAAAAGGGCTAATTGCTGCAACCTTTACACCCGTTGATACTAACAGCGATATAAATTATTCTGTGATCAGAAAATATGCACAGCATATTAAAGATTCCGGAATATCGGGTGTATTTGTTTGCGGGACGACAGGAGAGTTTACTTCCCTCACCACTGTCGAAAGAAAGCTGATCTTGGAGGAATGGATAAAACGTGGTGAAGGAGACTTTCAAATTATTGCCCATGTGGGCAGCAATAACCAGCGCGAGGCAATGGAGCTGGCACGTCATGCTGCAGTGAAAGGCGCAGATGGAATCGGATGTATCGCCCCTTCTTTTTTCAAGCCTGAAAAAGTGAAGGATCTGATCGATTTCTTTACGCCCATTGCTTCTTCCGCTCCTCAATTGCCATTCTATTACTACAATATGCCCTCCATGACCGGGGTAAACCTTTCGGTTGCACAATTTCTTCACGAAGGGAAAAAAACTATTCCCAACCTGGCCGGAGTGAAGTTTACACACAACAACCTGATGGAAATGGGCGACTGTATTCAGCTGGATAACGGGGCATTTGAGGTGTTGCATGGCTTCGACGAGACACTGATTTGTGGATTAGCACTCGGAGCCGTAGCCGGTGTGGGAAGTACGTATAACTATATACCCCATGTTTATCTGAATATTCTGAAATCTATGGAAAGTAACGATGTGGAAACGGCGCGTGCCTTTCAGATGCAGTCGGTAGAAATGGTGAAAATCATTATTCAATATGGAGGTGGCGTGAGAGGCGGAAAAGCCATCATGAATCTGATTGGAATCGAATGTGGACCCTGCCGCCCTCCTTTTGCCACATTCGAAAGGGAAGAGTATGATGCTCTCAGGGAGAACCTCCAGGGCATTGGTTTATTGGTAAAATAGAGAAGGGAGTGTGTCCTCTAAACAATACCCCCTTCTGGAAGAATTTAAAAACACAATTATTTTTAAAATCTATACAAAGATGAGAAAAATTTATCGATTTTTGGCCTTATTAATTTTTTTAATTGCTACACTTTCCCAGCTCTCCGCACAGGAAATATCGGTGTCAGGGACAGTGAAAGATAATGAAGGTGAAACTTTGCCTGGTGTTTCTGTGGTAGTCAAAAACTCAACTCACGGAACAGTCACGGATTTAGATGGTAATTTTGTAATAAAAGTACCTCAAGGAACAACGCTGGTATTCTCTTATGTGGGATTCCAATCTCAGGAGATAAGAATTACGAATCAAGGACATATCAATGTGGTTCTTATTAGCTCAACTGTAGGATTGGATGAGGTATTGGTTGTTGCCTATGGAACCCAGTCAAGAAGGACTTTAACCTCAGCCGTTTCAAAAGTAAATACGGCAGAGTTGGAGAATATGTCGGTCAATAATATTATGGATGCATTAAAAGGTAAGGTTGCCGGTGCACGGATATATGGAAATTCTGGGCAACCCGGTGAATCTCCTACAATTATTATACGTGGAGGATCCTCCATTAATAAGAGTAATTCTCCTTTGATATTAATTGATGGTTTTGAGCGGAGTTTTAATGAATTGAATCCTAACGATATTGAGTCGATACAAGTTCTGAAAGACGCTGAATCTACAGCTTTGTATGGATCACGTGCGTCCAATGGAATTGTACTTATAACGACAAAGAGTGGTTCTTCTGCTACTCCACGACTTACTTTCCAAAGTGATTTTTCTTTACAACAAATAGAACGATACTATGATCTATGTTCGGCCGAGGAATACTTGTCTGTTATTCGTCCAAGTGTGGCGAGAAGTCCGAATCCTAAATGGAATCAACAGGATATTAGTGGATATAGTAGTGGAAATTCATCTTTATCTTCTTTTACAACACGTTATTTGGAACATGGAGAAACAGTTCCGGTAGGATGGAAAACAATGCCTGATCCGCTGGATCCATCTAAGACTTTGGTTTTTCAAGACAATAACATGTTGGATGTTGCTTTCAGTACGGCGCTCCGTCAGAACTACTATTTAGGAGTTGACGGAGGAAATGAAAAATTAAAGTATTCTGCTTCTATGGGATACACAGATGATGAAGGAATAGCCATGAGTACCGGCTGGAATCGTCTATCTACCCGAGCTCTTGCTGACTATAGAGTAAGAGATAATCTGAGTCTATTTAGTAATTTCAGTTATCAAAAAAGTAGACTTGAAGACTATAGTAATCAAAACAATGCTATTTCAAGATCTTTATACCTTCCACCAACGACAAGAGTTTATAATGATGATGGAACTCCGACAAAGGGGTATAATGCAAACGCAGCTCCATTACCTTGGTGGGTCAATGTCCATCAAAGAGAAACAATTTTACGTCAAACGAATGTATCAGGAGGTATCAACTGGGGTATTACGGATAATATAATTGCCAATGGAACAGCAACTTCTTACTTCTCGACGCAAGAATTTGATGGATTCCAAAGAGCCAATGAATTTAATAGTTTACGACCTGCAACCTCGACATTTGGCAATACCGAAAGAAATCAATATGAGGGGTTATTGAAATATAATAATACTTTTGGAGATCACTCTGTTTCCGGTTTGTTAGGAACATCTTATATAAATACACAAGTAAAATCATTGACTGCTGCCGCTCAAGGCGCCAGTTCTGATAAAATCGAGACTTTGAATGCTGCTCCGGAAAAAACAAATGCAACCACTACTAAGACTGAAGAAGTCTTAGCCAGCGTATTTGCTAAAGCAACATATAATTATCAAAATAAGTATTTATTGTCAGCTTCTGTCAGGAGAGATGGTTCTTCACGTTTTGGAGCAAATCACAAGTGGGCCTATTTCCCTGGAGCATCCTTAGGATGGGTAGCTTCGGAAGAGAGTTTTCTCAAAAATAATTCGACGTTATCATTTTTTAAATTACGAACAAGTATAGGACAAACAGGTAACAATGCTGCGGGCATTTATACAGCACAAGGGGCCTATACTGCAACCTATAAATATAACAACGCTGCGGGGATTGTAAATACTTCCATGCCTAATCCGAACCTCACTTGGGAAACCACAACACAAGTTGATCTTGGAGTGGATGCGGGATTCTTAAAGGACAAGATACTCCTGACTTTTGATCTATTTAACAAAAGAACCGATGATTTGATCTTCAGTAAGCCGCTACCGAATACTTCAGGATTTTCATCCATAGAAACAAATATCGGATCTGTCAGGTTCTATGGTTTCGATTTAGAAATTACATCAAAGAATATACAAACCAAAGATTTCTCATGGGAGACCAGTTTTGCCTGGGGGTATGTGAAGAATAAAGTAGTTTCTCTTCCGGATAACGGACAGGTGAAAAATCGTATTGGAGGTATTTATCTTCCTGATGGTGAAAGTTTTGGTGGGATAGCTGAGGGCGAGTCTCTTTATAGGATTTACGGATATAAATCCGAATATATCTTGGATACTGATGAACAGGCAGCCAATGCGAGATATGACGAATTGGCCAGAGGTTATGATTATCGTACCGGGAAATTCACTAAAGGACAAAAATTTGCTGGTGACTACGAATGGAAAGATCGTAACGGGGACGGGAAAATAACAGAAGTCGATCAATTTGAACTAGGCGTTACAGTTCCACACTCCACAGGTGGTTTGACAAATACTTTAAATTATAAGAATTTCTCTTTACGGATTTACCTTGATTGGGCGATTGGGCACACATTAATTGATACAGATTTCAAATATCATATGATGTCCACTTTTAATGGTAATGCTAATCTGGTACGTGAAGCATTAGGTGCCTGGAAGGAACCTGGCGACGCAGCTAAAACCAATTGGGCCCGTATTGCAGCACATGATAGTAATGAAAACTGGAATTACAGGAGAGATAGCGATATTGTTACCTTCAAAGGTGATTACTTATGTATCCGGGATGTTTCTTTGGGATATACCATTCCTCAAAAAGTAATGGGTAAAATAGGTTTACATACAGCAACAGTCTTTGTATCCGGAAATAATCTGCATTATTTTACAGCAGTCCAGGCTACACCCCCTGAGGTCGGAGTGATCAATAATTCAGGTACAGGATATCCTCCTATACGTAAATTCACTTTGGGATTCAAATTAGAGTTTTAACTTTAAAAATATTGAAAGATGAAAAAGTCAATTCTATATAATCTGATCTTTTCTTTTATCGGATTATCCATTATTTCTTGTGATAATATACTGGATATTACCCCGAAAAGTTCCATTACGGTAAATTCTATGTGGGAGAATTCGGGAGATGCAAAAGCTGCGCTTAATGGAGCATTCAATCGTTTTCGCTCGGCTTACGCTACTAATTATATTGTTTGGGGAGATTATAGAACAAGTTTTTACGGCAATGGTCTTGATAACGGTGCCGTGAATCGTGGTACTGTATGGAACAACCAGTTGATTCCAAGTAGTATGGGAACAAACTGGGCAGGTTTATACAACGCAATCAACGATTGTAACCTTGTAATTAAACATACACCCAATATCTTTTTTACTTCTGAAGCTGAGAAAAATCATATCATTGGTAGTGCTTATTTTCTGAGAGCACATATGTATTATACAATCGCTCGTATTTGGGGAGATGCACCGCTTTTAACAACAGGTTTTGAGTCTGATAATCAGGAGGGATTATTTCCTGTTCGTAACTCTGTGAACGAAATATTTGATCAAATAGAAAAGGATCTTTCAGAGGCGCTAAACCTTGTCGGCAATAACGGTAAAGTTCCATTCGAGGTTACAAAAGAGGCCATTTGTATGTTACAAACCGATTTCTATCTCTGGCAGGCTAAGCAAAATGGAAAAGGAAACACTGCGATAGATAAGGCGGACACCTCTATAAGCACGGTTCTCCAATCAGGTATAAAACTGTCAGATAATTATGAAAGTGTGTTTCGCGATGACGAAAATGAGGAAATTATCTTCTCTATCGCCTTTGTCGAGACTGAAAATACAACTTCTTTTGCAAATGACTTCTTACTTAGTTTGGTCAATATTTCTAGTGAATATTATAACAATCCTGTTCAAGTGGGAAGTCATGCTCATTGGGTATCAATTACTCCCGAACATAAAGATTTTTTATGGAGTGTGGAGAACGACAGCCGTGCCCCTGTTAATATCTCTGATTTTACTAATCCTGAAGGTAAATATTTTTCCTGGATCAATAAATATTTGGGTACATGGAAAGAGGGAACACGTATTTTTGATTCTGATATAAGGGTATATCGTTATGCCGAGGCATTATTATTTAAAGCCGAAATTGAAATTGCCCGAAATAATTTTCCGGAAGCATTAATCTATCTTAACCAAATTGCCAAACGAGCTTATGGAATAGATAATTATTATTCAGGAATATACACCCAAAATGAAATTGAGACAATCCTGCTTGACGAGAGATTGAAAGAACACGCCACTGAAGGCAAAGCATGGTTTGATTTGATTCGTATGGGACAGGTATTTAACCGGGTAGAGACGCTGAAAGGACGCGAGAATGAATTAAATATTCTACTTTGGCCTGTGGATAATGCTTCTATCAATACGAATCCGGCGATTACCCAGACTCCGGGATATGAGTAAATAGCAGTTCCCATCACAGACAGCAGGTCAACTTATTGATTTCTAATCAGAATTTGAAATGTAGTCTGTGATGGACTCCTAATAATAGACTTCAAAACTTCTAAAGATGAAATTAAAGCAAACTATTATACAGCTTATTATCGGATTATTAATCACTTTTATCTTTTTCTCTTGCTCCTCAGGGAGACCTCCGGAATTTACACAATCTATTGTTTGGGATAAAGGGGAAGGCGATGTGGAAGGTTACAGAATACCCGGCATAATAGTCACTTCTAAGGGGACTGTATTAGCTTTCACCGAAGCCCGGATCAATTATCATGATCAAACACCTAATCATATTGTTTTAAAACGGAGTATGGATAGTGGACAGACCTGGTCACCATCCATCTATATAGAAGAAAGTAATGGAGGTTATTGGGCTGCCCATAAAGAGCGGATTGATCCGTTGGATGATCCCGAGAAAAAAGAAGTCTGGACAAATATTGCTCCTATTGTAGATCATATAACAGGACGTATCTTCTTCTTTTATTCATTAAGTGAAGGGGAAATTGCAGGAATGAATTTGCAGCGTTATACTAAAGTATTCTATAAATATAGTGATGATGATGGCCAGACCTGGTCAGATAGAATAGAAATTACCTCTTTACTCCATGTCAAGGAAGATGGTACACCCAATACGGATGATACAGGTAATTTCCTTCGGGATGTAAATGGATTTCCCTGCGATTATCTGGGGCGTGCTTTTCACATGCCGGGACCGGGACATGGAATCCAGCTGACTTCCGGACGCCTGTTACTGCAAATATGGAACCGGACTGCTCTCGGGAAAATCGACAAAGGAGGAAAATCTGTTCCCATACCGATAGAAGACCGGCGATATGGCGTTTCTACTATATATAGTGATGATCATGGTGAAACCTGGCATTTTGGCTCTTCTTTCGGCGAAGATATCCATATGAATGAATCACGCATTGTCGAACTTGATAATGGTGATGTTTACATGAATGCCCGTTATACGATTCCGGGACGAGATGCTCATCGGGCATCCGCTATCAGTCACGATGGAGGAATAAGTTGGGGAGATATAAAAATTGACACTAATTTCCCATTCACCAACCAATGTGACGGAGGATTGAATAAAGTTACAGATCCTAAAACAGGAAAAAGTTATTTGATTTATAGTAAAAACGAATCGCCGGAAGGCAGAGAAAACCTGGCCATTCGTTTAAGTGAGGACAACGGGAAGACATGGCTTATTAGTAAAGTCCTTGACCCTGGTACAGTGTCTTATAGTGATATCGCCGTTTTGCCTGACAATACAATTTTGATACTCTATGAAACCGGAAAAGGAAAGCCTGTCTATTGCATTCGCACCAATTTAGAATGGGTGCTGGATAAAAGAGATCAACCGATCCATTGGATAAACTGTGAAGTGGGGTCAATACCGGAACTGCCTGTCAAATCCGGATTAGGTGGCGCCTTTGCCGGTACCCACAATGATGTCCTGATTATTGCCGGAGGTTCTTACTTTAATGCTCCGTTATGGGAAAACGGAAAGAAGGTTTATACCGATTCTATCTTTGTATGCAGACGGGAAAATAACGAATACAAATGGTCTTTTGCCGGCCTTCTTCCTTATCCTGTCGCACATGGTGCATCCGTTTCTACCAACAGAGGATTATTATGTATTGGAGGAAAAACAGACGACAATGATTTCGAGAATGTGTGGTTATTACAGTGGGATGCTTTGACCGAAAAAGTAACTATCGATACAAATCTGCCTCGATTACCTCAGGCGTGTGCCTATCCTTCTGCTACGTTCATTGACAATCACATATTCGTTGCAGGTAATACCTTTGATGATCTTTTGAAACTGGAATTCAGGTTGGGGAAAGAAACACAATGGCAGGCTCATGGAAAAACTCCAGGGAAAAACCGTCAGGGAGCAATATTGATCAAACAATCAAATGGAGAGAATGATTGTCTCTACTTCTTTGGAGGGAAAAATGGCACCGAATATTTGACTGATGCTTATTGTTATAATTACACCAACACTAATTCAACTCTATCCGAATGGATCAGGTTACCGGATCTTCCCCGTCCTGTATTCGGTTCTCCTGCAATAAACTACAGCACCTCCAATATTTTTCTTTTCAGTGGATCGGATGGTCACGACATGGATAAAATACAGCAGATAAAAGATAATTATCAGTTCACTACCGATATTCTTTCATATAATACAATCACAAAAATGTGGTCTTCCGTGGGAGTAATGCCGCAAGGTGTAGTCAATACTCCGGCCATTCAATGGTACGGACAAATTATTATTCCCGGAGGTGAAATAAAACCAGGTATCCGTACTACACAAGTGTTCACCGCTTCAGCCAAAGCGGAAGAGAAAGGAGTCTTTTCCATACTTGACTATGTCACATTGATCGCTTATCTGTTATTAATCGTATGGTTGGGGTATTATTTCTCAAAAAAAAATAAATCTTCGAAAGACTTTTTCCTGGGAGGGCAAAAGATACCTTTTTGGGCAGCCGGTCTCAGTATGATGGCAGCACAAGTCAGTTCAATAGGTTTTATGTCTATTCCTGCCAAGTCTTTTATAACCAACTGGAGCTATTTTGCCGGGGTAATGACGTGGTTTATTGTTGTGCCAATAGTGATTTATGCGTTTGTCCCATTTTACAGGCGTTTGAATGTCACTAGTGCCTACGAATACCTGGAAAAGCGCTTCAATGTCTTTATTCGTAAATTCATCGCTTTCCTTTATTTATTATTCCAGTTATTGGGACGTTTGGGAGCAATCATTTTCCTTCCGGCTATCGCCCTTTCTGCTGTAACGGGTATGAACACCTTATTATGCATTTCAATTATCGGAGGGCTGGCAACACTATACACTGTTTTAGGAGGTATGCATGCTGTTATATGGATTGATGTTATCCAGGCGCTTATTCTTTTCGGGGCTATTTTCCTTTGTATCGGATATGTTATTGTTAGTATAGACGGAGGAGTCAGTGAAATATTTACCGTTGCATTAACGGATAACAAATTCAGCTTAGGACGTATGGATTGGGATATGACAGCAGCCGTCTTCTGGGTGATTGTTATCGGGAATATATTTAATCGAGTTGGTAGTATGGCTACCGATCAGTCGGTTGTTCAACGTTATTTAACCACAAAAGATGAAAAAGAAACAGCAAAGGCACTATGGACTGATGCTTTGGTTTCCATTCCTTGGGCCTTATGTGTTTTCGGTTTAGGTACAGTCTTGTATGTGTTCTATAAAGTGAACCCTGGTATGCTTAATCCATCCATATCCAATGATGAGGTTGTTCCTTTCTTCATAGGGCAGAACCTACCAGTTGGTTTGAGCGGGATGGTGATTGCAGGGATATTTGCGGCATCCATGTCAAGTGTCGACAGTTCAATACATAGTTCGACGACTGTTATTATGCAAGACTTTATGAAAGGTATCCTTTCCCGTATTAGTGAAAAACAAAGTGTGAAACTGGCAAGGATTATAACAACTATCATCGGTCTGTTGGGGACAGGAATTGCTGTTGTTATGACATTCTTCGATATTAATTCTGTCTGGGATGTAATCCTTGAATTTGCCGGGTTATTTACCGGGGCTATGACCGGAGTGTTTATCCTGGGAATATTCTCATCCCGGGCTAACGGGAAAGGAGCAGCTATTGGAGCGATATCAAGTGCCCTAATTCTTTTATATGTGAAAACCTTTACTCCATTGAATTTCTTCTTATATAGCGGTGTCGGAATTATAAGTTGTGTGCTGATTGGTTACCTAGCCAGCTTTATGTTTAAATCAACTAAATCTACAGAAGGATTAACTATTTACAGTGTAGGAATTAATGAAAAAAGATAAGAAATAATTATGAAATTTGAAAAAGATATCAACAACATAGAAGCATACGATGTAGTAGTTTGCGGTGGTGGCCCTTCCGGATGTACGGCTGCTCTCTCTGCTAAACGGGAAGGATTGAAAGTATTATTGGTAGAAAGTATGGGGCAACTGGGAGGAATGGCCGTTTCCGGTCATGTTTCCCATTGGCTCGGAGGACGTACCCAGGAAGGAGAATGGGTAGTTGGGGGCCTGTTTAAAACCCTGACAGAAGAAGCAGCAGAAAAAGGATATGCGATAATTCCTTTTTTGGAGCCTGAAAAAGACTATCACCCGTATGGGTGGTTCAATTGGTTTATTCACGGTATACCTCTGGATCCATTTTCTATCGATCTTTTTTTAGATCAGAAAATGAAAGAGGCTGGGATAGATGTACTCTTGCACACTCAATTTGTAGATACAATCATTGAAGGAAATCGGATTACTCAGGTTATTTTATTTAATCGTAGTGGCTTATTCGCTGTTCCGGTAAAAGCCATTATTGACGCTACCGGAAATGCAGATGTAGCTTACAGGAGCGGATGTGAGACGATTAAAGGTCGGCGAGAAGACGGTCTGATGACTCCTGCTTCTCTTATCTTCCATGTTTACAATGTGAATACGGAAGAATTAATGTCGGCCGTGGAAAAGAACAGAGATCCGAAATTCCGTGACCTTATCAGCCGTTTGCGACAAGATGGAATATGGTCTTACCCTTATGATATTTTTATTTGTACCCAGTTACCTGGGAAAGATGAGTTTTATATCAACACCTGCCGATTGGTAGGCGTTGATGGAACTGATGGCAGATCGTTATCAGAAGGTATGCAAAGGGGGCGTAAAGAGACCCATGAACTTATGCATATATTTCAACAATATTTTCCCGGGTTTAAAAATGCACGAATAAAATCTGTCGCTTCTCAATTGGGGGTAAGGGAAACGCGTCGTATTGTAGGAGATTATATGCTTACGGTGAGTGATTTGCGAGAAGAAAAATCATTTGAAGATAATATCGGTTTCAGTATGTATGGTTGGGATCTTCCTGATCCGAAGAAGCCTAGTATACAACCATTTGCTGATGATGAGAAATGCGGATTCAAATCCAAAGTTGAAAAAGGATTGAGCACTCCACTTCCTTACCGTATTATGATTCCAAAAACGATCGAAAACCTTATTTGCCCGGGGCGTGCTGTTAGTGTAGAGGGACAGGTGTTAGGCCCGGTTAGGGTGATGGCTCCTTGCATGGCTATGGGGGAAGCTGCCGGGACGGCTTGTAAGCAGGTGGTTTGGGAAAATAAATCCTTTGGTACTATTAACATTCCGGAGCTTCGTAAGGGGCTGAGAAATACAGGAGCTATAATTGATAGGCAACAATTACCTCCCATCTATCCAAGAGTCGACCAAATATAAAAAGAATCCTTATGAAAAGAATTAATATTACCAAATATTTCGTTTTAGCCTTATTTTGCTTTTACAATATAAATGCTCTTGTATTCGCTCAAAAAGAGAATAAAGTCAATATCATTTTTGATACTGATATGGGACCTGATTATGACGATGTCGGGGCACTGGCAATGTTACATACTTTTGCCGACAAAGGAGAAGCAAATATTTTGGCGACAGTGTCTTCTAATATGTATAGCAACGCTGTTCCTTGTATAGATGTAATAAATCACTATTTCGGACGACCGGATATTCCTGTTGGAGGGCCAGCCGAAGGAATAAATGTCGTGGATGGACGTTTTGTCAATAAATTATATTGGGCTGAAATCCTTCCGGCATTATATCCTCATCGAATAAAAAATCCAGATAACTATCCGGATGCTGTCGAACTATACAGGGAAATACTAAGTAAACAACCGGATGGTTCCGTTACAATCGTTACAGTAGGTTTCTTCACCAATTTGGCTGTCCTGTTGGAAACACAGGGAGACCGCTATAGCGAACTTACCGGGAAGGAACTGGTTCGGAAGAAAGTGAAACACTTGATATCTATGGCCGGTTCTTTTCCTGAAGGCCGGGAATTTAATGTATATAGGGATTCCACTTCCTCGGTAAAAGTTTTCAATGATTGGCCGACCCCTATTATTTTAAGCGGTTTTCAGATAGGTGTTGACATACGAACCGGTTTAAGATTAGTGGCAAATGAGAACATATCCGGTAGTCCGGTCAAAGATGCGTATTCCTTATGTATTCTGACCGACAAAAAAGGGCGCAGCAGTTGGGATCAAACCGCTGTATTGGTTGCTGTAAAGGGAATTGAAAAGTATTTTGATATAAAATACGGCACAATGCAGGTTTTACCGAACGGGAACAATACTTGGCAGGATAAGCCTGATGGGCGACATGGACAATTAATCCCCAGGATGCCAAAAGAGAAATTGACCTTCCTGATAGAAGATTTGATGATGCATCAACCTGTAAAAAGTGGTAAAAGATTTTCTGTGGTCCCTACTATTGATATTTCCGGACAGAAAGAAAGACACACAATTATTGCCACCGGAACGGAAACTATATATCAGGGACATCCTACGACTGTTTTAATGGAAGATGGAAAAACGATTTTCTGTGTCTGGAGTTTCAACCATGGTGGAGTTGCCGGTCCAATGGCAAAGAGTACCGATGGAGGTCTTACCTGGGAACAGGTAAAGTCACCTGCTGACTGGGGAAATATGAAAAACTGTCCGAGCATCTACCGTATGATTGACAAAAAAGGAAAAGAACGTTTGATGGTCTATTCAGCTCAGCCTGATATTGCCCAAACGTACAGCGAAGACGGCGGGGAGATATGGTCTCCTGTAAAAAGTATGAACATACCTTGTGTTATGGCCTTTACCAGTATGGTACGACTCAAAAACGGTGATTACTTGGCAATGTATAACCGAAGACCTCAAGGTCAGACAGGTTCACCCCAAAACGAAGTATGCCAGTCCATATCCAAAGACGGAGGTCTCACCTGGGAAACCCCTCGGTTAATTCTTCCCAACAGTGAGAATAACATTCCTTGCGAACCTTTTGTCTTTTATTCTCCGGATAATAAACAATTAGCCTGTCTGATCAGGGACAATAAGCGTGACGGACATTCTCTGGTAATCTTTTCCGATGACGAAGGAAAAACATGGAGTAAGCCTATTGAAACACCTTGGGGACTAACTGGCGACCGGCATATTGCACAGTATGCTCATGACGGAAGATTGGTAGTTACATTCAGGGATATGGCTCCATTAAGTCCGACACGAGGACATTTTATTATCTGGGTAGGCCATTACAATGACCTTGTTCATCAAACCCCGGGTCAATATCGAGTAAAACTATTGCATAGTTATGCCGGAAGTGATTGTGGCTATCCCGGTCTGGAAATATTACCAGACGGCACTTTTGTCGCAACAACTTATATAAAATATGAAGTCGGAGAAAAGAAGCATTCCATTGTCTCCCTTCGTTTTAGATTGGATAAAATGGATTGTTATATCACTGAGTCCCATTAAATTTGGGAAGTTATTCAAAATCAAATAAACTTGGATTATTTAGTCCGGATCGTTCTTTATCACATTGAAATTTCGTTTTGTCAATGAGTTCTCTAAGATGACTTATATCGGTCAATGAGATGCTTAATATTTAAAGAATCTCGTATGTACTACTATCATGCATATCATGTTGATTGATAGCTACAAGATAGTAGGTACATATGGCTTCATTGACTTGAATTTGAACGGTATTCTTGAGTACCTCGGAACTTCTTGGTTTTAAGTTGCTGCTTCAGGTAATTGAAGAAGAAATCTATTTGTCAGTGATTTTTATAAAGTTCAGTAATTTGAAAAGAAAAGAGGTACACAAGACTATCAAATGGATGCTTAGGTTGTCTAAAAAACAAATCAATCGTAGTTAGATCAAAAGTATACATGTTCCCTCCGAGTTTGAAGATATCTGTGATACGTATTTGCCTTGCTTCAATCGCCAGATAAAAGGAATACTTTTCAAAGAATCGGTGCTCCCTAGATTGATTGGCTCTATCCAAGAATGATCTTGAAACGTTTCAGTCCATTCCTAAAAGATTGTAAAAGATGTGATGATTTGTAAGGGTTGCGATCAAATCTCGGAGTCTTTCACTACTTGAGAGTTGACTGAACATCTTCTGTACTCATTAAACGGAATAATTTTTGAATCACAAGTATCATTTAAACAGGTCGTCTCCGAGGGATGCGGAATTAACTTCTTCAAGAAGATGTTAGTGGATACTATAATAGACGAAGGACTTAAGCCAGAAAACGTAAATTCGATACCGTTACTCGTTCTTTAACAGAATTGAAAGACTGGTTAATGGAAAATAGGGTAACCCACGTTGTAATGGAGAGTATAGGAGTCTATTGGAAGTCACTCTAGCAAGTCCTTAAGCCCTCGGTATTGACTGTTTGGTTTGTCAATGTCCGCCATGTGTGAAGTACGTTCCGGGGCATAAGAAGCACAAGCAGGTTGGCAGGTGTTGTGAAAGTTATTACTTGCTAAAACCCAGTTATATTCTCCCTCGTGAACAATGTGAACTACGGGGTTTGACGCGTTATCAGACAAAACAGATACAGGATATCTATTCGAACAAGAACTGTGTCATCCGTATTTTGGGTGATAGCAATGAGAAACTTTCGAGTATGTTAAGCGACATATGGGGAATAAAGGTAACTAAGCTGATTAACAAATTGTGCTTTGGGAATGAAGTGACCTTGGATTATATTGAAGAGGTATACCACAAAAAGATAGAAGTTACCACAGAGGAATTTTTTGCAGCCCGCCATGTCAAGAAAAGGACCATTGTAGCTATGGTCCACTCCATCATAAAGTTGGTGTATCATGTCTTTATATAAGAGGTCCCTTACAATGAACTGGAAACCGATTTTTTAATAAGCTGAGTAGATACAAGGCGCAAAAAGGTATCTGAAAGCAAAACTGGAAAAGAAGAGATTTGTGTCGAGCTTGTTCCTCAAAATCCTGTCAGCCTTGCCAGAAGTTGAAAATCATCAACCTTACAATGAACGGGAAATAAGTATAAAATGTCGATTTTTACTGGCGTATGGCGCAACCAGGCATCTAAATCGAATTTGAAACTGACCTCAACAGGTAAGCACCCAAGGTTGTTGTCCTAGAACACGCATATGAAACTTTAAACCCTTCTTGCCTGTTTGTCTTTCCGATAACCGATGCATTTTATTTGTCCAAAAGATGAGTGCTGTCTTTTGTTTTGTCAAAACAGAGAAATATATTTTTTTAAATGAATTAAATAGTTAATTAATATTCATAATTCAAACAATTTACATAATGAAAAGGTGTTTACGATTCACGGCATGTACACTTTTGATTTTATCCTTTCTTTCCGTTGATGAAAATAAGGAGAGTACCTATCAAACCGTCTTGTGGGAACAGGGGATGGGTGAATATAACAACTACAGGATACCGGCGCTGGTTGTCACCAACGAAGGAACACTGCTTGCTTTTTGCGAGGGACGTGAGTCAGGTGATACCGGAGACATCAATTTATTGTTAAAACGTTCGGAAGATAATGGGATGACCTGGAGCAATGAACAGGTTGTATGGGACG
>JABNAD010000209.1_pt1 | contig 46916 bp, 37 predicted proteins | sample 7240381 | NCBI WGS metagenome assembly JABNAD01 (sample SAMN11332834, study PRJNA596920) | anaerobic digester metagenome | biome: digested sludge; isolation source: digested sewage sludge-derived enrichment culture grown on H2/CO2 | place: Germany: Goettingen
TCTCACGAATATCCTGTGGTGTAGCTTCTTGTGCAATCTCAATGTCTGATTTAAAACCCATACTATTTCCTCCAATACTTTGATAAATTTTTAACATCTGCATTTATGATATATGATTTCAATCTAAAAATCAAATAATAAATGTGACAATTTTTTACTGAAAAAATACGAATAACGTTTACATTTACGGGGTTTACATCAATAATCTGAACAATATTTTACTCTGCGACACAAAACTTCTGTGCAATTCAACATTAGATTGCATTTTAATTCTATATAGTTTTTTAAAGCCGCTTTTAAAATGAATTCTATGACATATTTTTACAAATCATCATAGAAAATCATCCATTTTTGTAATTTTTGATGCTTTTCCATTTTTGTACCATGAATTTTATTAATCCCTTGACAGACAACTCCAGCATTCCGATGTTCAATAAGTGACTAACCTACAACTTCACCTCCAAACTTGTTTTTGAATCATATTTATCCCAAATTATGCTATTCTAATTGCCCTATTAAGTCCGCTTTATAAATACTGATACCGGGCAGGTTGTCCACTATTTACTTGTATATACAAATTTAATTCAGATTACCACCAATTTTAAAGAATGTCAAATTATTTCTAGTTTAATTCAATTTATTTTCTTTTATCGTTTGTTAAATCTCAAACAATAAAAATAGGGGTAATATATCTCTCTAAATTGATGCTCAGATCGTTTAGATTTGATTAAATGTCGTTTTTATATTGTAAAATTTTACTGTGCTTGCTAGTAGGGTATTTTCGGGAAAAATTACTGGCTTCGGTCCATCTTGTATTGCCGTTCCGATTCAGCTGTCTTTAAAAAGGATTAGTCTGGTTAACACTGCATTTCACTTCCAATCGCTCTCAACAACTTCATTGATATAAACGAATCACCTGACCTTCATTCAAAAACCGCAATGGGCTGATTTTATTCATAAACCAGCCCTCAGAAAAATAAGCCTCAGACAAATTTTTCATTATCATTCGCTGCGTATTGAAAATCTCGTATTTTACGGGTATAATAAAATCAGTTTAGAAAATATTTTACAGGTCCCCCCAATTTATAACTGAGAAAGGACAATTTTATGTCATCTTTGAAGACTATTCGCATTTTTTTCCCATTGCTGGATAAAAGTATCCTGGTTGAAACTGGAACTACCGTTGCTGCCGCCTGTGCTCAGGTTGGTTTTCCTCAAAATCTAGTTTGCGGAGGCAAGGGAACGTGTAAGAAATGCCTTGTGACCATTCGTGAAAACGATTTAGTTTCAGAAGTCCTTGGTTGCCAGCATCCCGTGTCCAACGATATGGCTATTCTCATTTCAAAAGAAGCCGCCGTATCACAAATACTGGAAACCACCGAAAATGAGACACTGAGTTTTAACCCCAAAACCAGGGTTGTGACCACCCCAATGGCACACTTGAAAACGGAGATGTGTTCCTACGATCTTGAAGCCATCCGCAACGCCCTCGATATGCCGATCAAGATGTCTTCTATTAAAGTATTGCAGAAATCTGCTGAAATCTTTCATCAGAAAAGCCTTCCTTTGATGAATTTTGTGCTCTATAATGATGAAGTGATTGATCTAATCCCCAGCAGTGAATCGCTAAACGCCTATGGTGTTGCCTTTGACATTGGGACGACCTCGGTTGTCGGCTACCTTTATGATCTCACCAGTGGAGTTCTGATTCATCAGTATTCCTCTTTGAATAAGCAAATATCTTTTGGCGGTGATGTAATCAGCCGTATCGATTATGCATCCACCTCGCCTGAAAATTTGAAGGCGATCCAACATGCTATTATTGAAACGGTCAACAACATCCTTTCAAACCTTTTCTATGAATCAAAGATCGCTGCAGAAGCTGTTTATGAGTGTGTATTCTGCGGTAACAGTACCATGGCCCATCTTTTTCTGGGCTTAAATCCCCTGCATTTGGGTCTTTCCCCATTTACCGGGATCACCCGGGATATGGTGGTTGCCGATGCCGAAGAATTTACCATCAATATTAACCCCAACGGTAAAATAACCTTTCTGCCCTTATTGGGAGGGTTTGTTGGCGCCGATACAACAGCAGTATTGCTGGGTCTGCCAAAGGATGACGAATACCGCTTGATGATTGACTTGGGTACAAATGGCGAAATAGCTGTCGGCAACCGGAACCGCTACTTTGTCGCTTCCACGGCCTGCGGTCCTGCACTTGAAGGAGCCGGTATCCACATGGGGATGCGTGGCACCACTGGAGCCATCGAAAAAATCGAACTGATTGACAATGAAATCAAATGTCATGTTATTGGCGATGCTGCGCCCCTGGGATTTTGTGGCTCGGGGATTATCGATGCCATTGCCTTCCTGTTTCGGGAAAGACTGATTTATGATCGCGGTAATTTTATTAAAGGCGAGGATCTTGATAATCACCCCTTTAAAGATCGGTTCAAAACCGACGAGAACAATCAACGCTATTTTGTTTTTGTCCGTCATCAGGATAACCCCAATGGCAAAGAAATGATCATCACCCAGAAAGATGTTCGGGCAGTACAATTGGCCAAGGCCGCCATCTTTACCGGCTGCTGCCTGCTAACTGAAAAGTACGGCATCAAAGCCACGGATCTCAAAGAAATAACTCTGGCAGGTGCGTTTGGCAATTACATCGATATCGAAAATGCTCAGTTTATTGGTTTACTTCCAGAAATTTCTGGCGTACCGATCCGCTCCATAGGTAATGGAGCCGGAACCGGTTCCCAACTTTTTCTCTTATCTCAGGATGAAGCCAAACGCTGCAAAACAATCCCCAAAGTCACCACTCACATCGAGTTAGCCACTGATCCTGATTTTTCGAACCGGTACATGCAAAACACCTTTCTTGGTCGTAATGAAATGGCCTAATTGTCTTTCTCCTTTTGATCTGGTCATTAAAAAGCAAACACATTTCTGCTGTTTGCTTTTTTTATTCCCCTGCTCCTGATTAGATGCTATAATTATTCTAAATTACCGAAAGGATGCTCAGCTATGGAAAAAATACCCAGAATTTTATTAGTATTAACCGGCGGAACCATCGGCAGCGCTGTCAATGATGGCTGTATCGATGTTGATTCCCGTCGCAGTGACGACTTACTCGCCATCTACAACGAACAAAGCAACTGTCAAGTCGAATTTGAGGTCGTCCGTCCCTTTAACATCCTCAGTGAAAACGCCGAACCAAAACACTGGCTGCAAATAATAGAAACCCTGCAATCCCATCGTCTTTGCGACTATGATGGTGTCATTATTGCCCACGGATCGGATACCCTGCCCTATACCGGGGCCGCCCTTTCCTATGGTCTTGACAGTCCTCTGATTCCGATCGTTTTAGTGGCTGCCAACTACGCCATCGGCCAACCAAACAGCAATGCCATCGCCAATTTTTCAGCGGCAGTGGCATTTATCATTAATATGAAACTGCCTGGTTTTTATACCCTTTATGAAAATAGCGATCATATTATTTATGTTCACCTGGCCACCCGGCTTCAGGAAGCGGATTGGCTACGGGATGACTTTACCAGTTTCGGAGATCCTTTAGGCGTTTTTGATCATCGGGGACTGTGCTGTGTCCCCAGTCCTAAAAATCCGTCCATGCTCAAGCTTTATAATCCGACTCCTGACTGTGTCCCAACCATTGCCGAATTTCGTAATGAAGTATTGGCGCTGCGAGCCTATCCCGGTTTAAACTATGAGGTGATCAACCTGCATAACCGTCCAATCCGGGCTGTCCTTCACTCCTTATACCACTGTGGCAGCGGTAATGTTACAGGGGAAAACGGAACGTCGCTCCTGTCCTTTATCAAAAATAATCCCCAGGTCGATCATTATCTGATTTCCTACAAAAATATACAGGGCGATCTTTATGCGTCCTGTCGGGAACTGATTGCCGCTGGCGGCATCCCTCTGGAAAATATTTCCTTTGAGGCTGCTGTCACCAAATTGAATTTTGCCTACAACCAGCAGGAATATGCCCCGCTAAACTATGTAAAACGGGAATTTTTCTATGAATTTCTGCGAGATGCCAAGGAAAATGGGTATGTAATCTAAGCATTCGATTGCTAAAAATCTAATGATACTGAAGGAGACTGCTATGTATGATGTTGCTATAATCGGCGCCGGTATTATCGGAACCTCGATCGCCCGAGCGTTAAGCCGTTACAAATTATCTGTTGTTGTTTTTGATAAGGAAGATGATGTGTCGATGGGGGCCACTAAAGCCAATTCAGCCATTGTCCATGGAGGCTTTGCCGAATCCCACACCAAAGTAAAAGGAGGTCTGTGCTACAAAGGCCGCAAGCAATTCGATCAGCTAAACGAGGAACTTAACTTTGGCTTTGAAAAAATCGGGTCGCTGGTACTGGCCTTTGAAGAAGAGCAATTGGCAAAACTTCAGGAATTATATGAAAACGGTCTGGCCAATGGTGTCGATGATCTGGAAATTCTTAATCATGACCAGATTATGGCCATGGAACCAAATGTCAACCCAGCTGTCAAATACGCCCTGTATTGTAAAGGGGCTGGCATCTGCTCACCCTACGAAATGGCCATAGCACTGGCCGAAAACGCCGTTGCCAATGGTGTTAAGCTGTTGTTGAACACCGAAATTACCAGCATCCAAAAAAACACTGACGGCTTTTCCCTGACTGACCAAAATGGCCAACAGTACCAGTCGCATTATGTGATCAACGCTGGCGGCGTATCCTCAGACGCCGTCTCAAAAATGGTTGGTGTTGATTATTTCACCATTACCCCCCGCACCGGTGAGTACATCCTGATGGTACGGGGCTCTGCCAGCATCATCAATACGGTCTTATTCCAAATGCCCACAAAAATGGGCAAAGGAATCCTTGTCACCCCAACCTATTTCGGCAACCTGCTGATCGGTCCGGATGCGGTCAATGAAGATACAGTCGACAAATCCACCCATGCCGAACGGCTCCTGAAAATTTTTAATGAAGCCAAACACACCACCGACAAATTAAACATAAAACAGTTCATCCGTAGTTTTACCGGAGTTCGGGCAGTCAGCTCCACCGACGACTTTATTATTGAAGCCACCCCCATGACCGGATTTATTAATTGCGCCGGTATTCAATCTCCGGGGCTGACGTCTTCACCAGCCATTGCCGAGATGGTTCTGGGCCTTTTAAAGGAACTGAACTGTCCCTTTGAAGAAGACCCCAGCTTTACTCCCTATCGGGCTCCGATTATTACCCGCACTGAATTAAAACCGGTGAAAGAAATCCAGCCGCTGGTAGATATGGCCTCCAGCCCGGAAAAAATAATTTGCCGCTGCGAACAAGTCAATGAAGCGACTATTATTGATGCCATGAACCGGGGTATTCCCGTAACCACCGTTGACGGCATCAAACGACGTACCCGGGCAGGCTGTGGCTGGTGTCAGGGAACCTTCTGCCGTCCCCGGGTCGCCGAAGTCATGGAAAAGGTACTTGGTCATGTGATTGATGCCGGGTTTGACGTGGAACACAGCGGCGTCAATCGGGTGGGAAAAAACGAAATCGTTGACTATATAAAAAAACATAGCGATTGACCGATTCTGCCCTTGTCCTTCGTTATCGGGACGATAACGCACGCATCGGTGTGAACAAACTTAAAAAAGAGCTACAGTCTTAATAAAACTGCGGCTCTTTTTTAGTGTCAGCCTGCGATTGCGCTGATTTAACTGGCCTATAGACGTGATTTATTGATCATTCTTTAAGAAAAACGATAACTCCGACACTTTTACAAAAATTTTCGTTGACAAAATACCTGCAACCGTTTATAATCACAGTAAATGAAAGAATATTTACTAAAATAATAGTAAATAAAATATCATATACTAAAAATTGGTTTTAAATTTGTCGCTCATTTAATCGTTATTTTTATTGTAATCGCAGTCAAAATATGAGATTGTCAGCAACTTTGTTAAAACTGATCAATGATTCATTCCAGATAAACTAAGGAGGCTATACACTATGTTAACTGTAAAAGAGAATTTAAAAGAAGTCATGACCGGTGGAAATCCAGATCGTTTTGTCAAACAATATGAATTTCTGGAAATGATTATGAGCGTACCATCTGGTCGTATCAAACCCCAAATCGGTGGCGAAGTAATCAATGAATGGGGTATTACCATCCGTTGGCCAGAAGGTCAACTTGCCTCTTTCCCAGTACACGATGAACAACATGTTGTTCTTAAAGATGTTACTGAATGGAAAGAATACGTTAAAGCTCCAAGCATGGAACGACCTGCAGGGGCGTGGGATCAGGCCATTGCTGACGCTAAGGCCGTTGATCGTGATAATAAATATGTTGCGGCATTCATCGCTCCCGGTTTATTTGAAATGACCCATTATCTGATGGGTATGGAAAATGCCCTCATGAGTTTCTACGAAGAACCCGAAGCCATGCATGAACTGATCGATTATTTAACCGAGTATGAGCTGGATTATGCTAAAGCGTTGGTTGAAAATCTGCACCCTGATGCAATTTTACACCATGACGACTGGGGCAGCCAGATTTCCACCTTCCTTTCGCCAGCAATGTTTGAAGAATTCTTTTTAGAATCCTACAAAAAAATCTATGGTTTTTACAAAGCGAACGGCGTTGAACTGATTGTTCACCATAGCGACAGCTACGCTGCAACCTTAGTTCCTTATATGATTGAAATGGGCATTGATATCTGGCAGGGTGTTATGACAACCAATGATATCCCTAAAATGATCAAAGAATACGGCGGACAAATTACCTTTATGGGTGGTGTTCACAGTGGTGTCATCGATCATCCTGAATGGACAAAAGAACAAATTGATGCTGAATTTGACCGAGCCTGCCGTGAATCTGGAAAACTCTACTTCATCCCAGGTGCTTGTCAGGGGCTGCCCGTTTCTTCCTTCCCGGGCGTTTACGAAGCCTGTGATGAAGCCATCGAAAAAATGACCAAAGAACTATTCTAGTCCAAAGCAATTTAACAATCCATACTCTGAAAGAGTGGTAAAATTAATATCCAGAGGAGAGATAAAATGATTATTATCGGAGAAAAAATTAACGGTGCGATTCCTTCCACTGCCAAAGCCATCGCTGCCAAAGATGGCGAATTTATCAAAAATCTGGCCAAGATCCAGGCCGAAGCTGGCGTCGATTATATCGATGTCTGTGCTTCCGTTGATGATGATATCGAACTGGAAACCATGAAATGGCTGATTGATCTGGTTCAGGAAGTCACCGATATCCCCATTGCTGTGGATAGTCCCAACGTCTATACCTGTATCGAATCGATGAAATACTGTAACAAACCGGGCTTATTCAACTCCGTATCCCTTGAAGGCGATAAAGTCGATGCTGCATTTAAAGCCATTGCTGATACCAAATGGGAATGTGTGGCGCTGCTTAACAGCGATAAGGGCATTCCTAAAACCGCTAAAGACCGTCTGGATGTCTTTGCTGATTTAATGGCCAAAGTCAAAGAATACGGCATTGATCCGTCAAGAATGCACATCGATCCATTGGTTGAAATGCTTTGTACGTCAGAAGATGGTATCAGTATGGTTGTGGAAGTAATCAAAAGTATTAAAGAACAATACCCGACCATTCATGTCACCGGCGCCGTCAGCAACATCTCATTCAACCTGCCTGCCCGAAAAATGGTCAACATGGGCTTTACCGTTCTGGCCATGAATGCTGGACTGGACAGTGCCATCCTTGATCCGACCAATGGTGACCTGATGGGAATCATCTATGCCACTGAAGCGCTGCTGGGCGAAGATGACTACTGTATGGAATATATCGGCGCTTACCGTGAAGGAATTTTCGGTCAGAAAAAATAGTCGCTTGTAACGAAGCCTCATTATAAAACTGTCAAACAAATTCTGTCAGCTGATCACACAATCAGCTGACAGACACTAATATTTATTATAATTACTGAATAGGAGAAAGAAATGTCAAAAATTCAAGAAGTTAAAGAAAAAGTAGAAATTGGTAAAACGAAACTGGTTCCTGGACTGGTTCAGGAAGCATTAGATGAAGGTAGCTCTGCAGCTGATATCCTGCAAGCCATGGTTGACTCGATGGGTGTTGTCGGGGAAAAATTCTCATCTGGAGAGATCTTTGTTCCAGAAATGCTAATCGCTGCTAAAGCCATGGCCAAAGGTGTTGATGTGTTACGTCCGCTGTTAGCTGGTGATACTTCAAACTCATTAGGAACCTGTATTATTGGAACCGTTGCTGGCGACTTACATGATATCGGTAAAAACCTGGTTTCAATGATGATCGAAAGTGCCGGCTTTACCATGGTTGACCTGGGTGTGGATGTTCCTGCTGAACGTTTTGTTGAAGCCATCAAAGAAAACGAAAATGTTACCCTGGTAGCCTGCTCCGGTCTGTTAACAACCACTATGCCAGCTCTGAAAGAAGCCGTACAAACCATTAAAGCCAGCGGATTGGACGTAAAAGTCATCGTTGGTGGTGCACCTGTTACTCCTGAATATGCAGCTGAAATTGGTGCCGATGGATTTGCTCCTGATGCTGGTAGCGCCGCTGTTAAAGCTAAAGAAATGGTTGCATAAGCGACAAACAATTAATTAGCCCCTTAATTTAATAACGCTATAAAAAAAGAGAAACCACACGGTTTCTCTTTTTTTGTGCTTGAAATGTCCCTATTTATTACAAAAAAACTTTTTTATGCCAATCCTACCAGTTTTCCGGCGATTGGCAACCATAATGTAGCCAGACAAACAAAAGCAATTTGAAGCCAGATTGCGGCCTTAGGCATATCCGTCATTTTGTAATAGCCAGCAGTATAGGTAATGAGTGGTATGGTGTCAATGGGGAATAAATAACAGTTACCGGCACATAAGCCAAGCGCAATGATCAGTAAAGCTGGATTGATTCCGGTGGTGGCTGCCAAACTGATAATAACTGGCGTCAACACCCCAATTAAAGCTGGAGCCACAGGAACAATTAGCATGATCACAAAGCACATGACTGAGACAAAGAAAACCCCACCCATTAGTGAGAATGATAAAGACGATGGTAATACATAGTTGACAAACCATTCGCTGACACCGTTTGCAACGATGGTATTGGCAATACATAAAACCGTTCCGATCAGAATAAATGAAATCCAGCTGACCGCTTTCATATAGCGATCCCAGGTGAGGACGCGAATTCCCGGCAAAAAGAAAGAGACACAGCCAAACAGGGCTACCACAGTTACTTCAATAAACGGATAAAATGAGCTGAGCAGCCAGAAGAAAATCATGACCAGACCAATCACAATAACTTTCAATTCCCGACTATCCACTTTTTCTTTAACCTCGATCTCCTCCAGGTAACTCGCAATCTCCATTTTATCAATCTCTGCCGGAGGAAATATTTTCGTCAAGATGAACCAGGTCAAGGGCACCATCACGATTACAATCGGAATACCACAGGCCATCCACTGAAGAAATGTTATCTGAATTCCCGCCTGGCTTTGCAACAATCCAATTGTCAAGATGTTAATGCCGCTACCCGCTGGAGTCATCAGTCCCCCCAGCATCACGGCAATTGGAATCCCCATCATCAGTGATTTTGCAGTCTGGGCACGATCATCCTCATTAACAAAGAGTTTGAGAAAACTGGCGCCGATACCCATAAACACCACCACCGATGGTACGTCTGTCACGATGGAGGATACCAGGGCTCCAGCCACCATAATGGCCAGGACACAGGTTCTAACGTCTCGGCCAAATTTTTTAAGCAGGGCGTGCAAGATCCGTTGAACAATCGGCGTCGAGGTCACCGCCTCCGCCAGACCGAATGATGCCAATACAAAAAATAAGATCGTGTTGGTAAAGCCGCTTAATCCGGCAGTCAGATTTTTTGTAACTCCCAGGGTTGGCAATAGCGCCAGACACAGAAAACAAATAACCCCAACCGGCAGTGCTTCAGTAATCAGCATGATTAAAAAGAACAGCAACAGCCCGATGGTAATCAGTCCCTTATCTGTCAAACCCATTGGTATGGGTAGAAAAAAAACGGCGATCAGCACGGCAATGCTTATGATCAATCCGATTATCTGTTTTTTATTCATAATCCACCTCTGTCGTATTTTTAAACGCTAGCTATTCTGTTGTCCCCCAACATATCGCTATTCGCTCTATGAAACAAATAAGAAGCCAATCAATTGATTTGAATATGGCTTCTTATTTTTCTGTAATTATTTTACTGTCATCATTTTAACGTCTATTATTCTGCGATTTGTTTTCTGGCGTTGATTTCAGCCTGATATTGAGTCACTTTATCTTTGGTTAAACGGTATCCAAAGGTTAACAGAACCGCGCCAGCCAAAACTGTGCAACCAGGAATGGTGCAGAATAAGGTTGTAATACCAGCTTTTAATTCTGGAGTGGCAGTTGCTGGATCCATTTTGGCAACGAAACCGACTGAAGCCAGCATGGCTGGAATGATTAAACCTTTGAAAAAGATCGCCAGTTTCAGTGGTAAATTCGATAATCCCATGACCCAGCTTGATGCTGCTTTTCCTGTTTTCCATTCACTGTAGATTGATGCATCACCATATAGTGCCACCATCAATGCGTACAGGAATCCTAAGAAGAACTGCGCACAAGAAAGGACAACCAATACCATTGTGATGTTTCCGACAACGAATTGAGTAACAATTAAGAATACACCTAAACCGTAACAGCCAATCAGTGCGGCTGTTCGTGTTGATACTTTAGCCGCTACATATTTACTTAAATAAGAGCCAATTACCGCCATAATATTAGCAACCAGTAAGTATACACTAAACATTGCAACATCGTTTGCTACATAGGTAAAGAAGTAAACTGCTGAACCGGCACAAACAAAGTTAACTATCCAACGGGCGACATCTGCTAACAGTAATACTAACAAATGTGGGTTCTGAACCAATGATCGAGCCATATCGCCAATGGAAATTTTTTCTTTTTTTGCAGTGTTTGTATTTGCTGTTCCATCTTCAATTGTTGCTTCATATCCACTTGTCAGTTTGAAGTGGATGAAATAGCCTAACCAGTAAACACATGCCATGGCAAATGCCGAAATCGTGAACCCAAGTACTGGGTTTTTAACTAATTCGCCAACCCATAAAATAGTGGCTAAGCCCATTGCTGAGAAAATAATTTTCCCAACATTTGCATAAGCGCCTCGTGTTGCCGATAATTGTGTTCGATCATCAGGTGTCGTTGAAATTGTTGGAATAAGTGCTATATTTGCAACGTAAGAAAAGTTCCAAGCCACGTGTGAAGTAATGAATGCGACACAGATGATAACCATTGGTACGATTCCAGTGCCAATAACCGTAAACATCAATGTGTAGAGAACGACGACCATTGGTGGGATTACCAGTAAATATGATCGGTATTTTCCCCATTTCATTGGTTTAAGAGCATCAATAAATCCACCATAGAACGGTGATAACACCATATCCACTGTACTTGTTAAGGTCATAATTATTGCAGTTGTACCCAAATCAAATTTTGCAATATTTGTTAAAAAATATGCAAAATAAAACACTTCGACATTCGACATCAGAGTAAATCCAAGATCCCCAACACCGAAGAATCTCTTAAGCCCTGAACTCAAGGGTTTTTTTTCCATAAAAGAGCCTCCTCAAAATTTTTAAATGATCGACCAGAGTAAAATTTCCGGAGTATTACCCTCGCCTTTTTTGATCTTTTCAGTAATATTACTAAGACTTACTAAATAGTAACCCTTTACATCAGATTTGTCAAGTATTTTTTATTAAATAATTATCGTTTTACTGTTTTTTTAGTAATTTGCATTATATTATTTTTTTATTTCATACTTTTACGGTTTTTCCTTGTTAATTTTCTCACTTAATGCTAAAATTGCTATGCCACATTGCTTATAAGGAGAATACCAATGCGAAAAATGACCAAGGGCGAGATGACAAAAGAACGCATCTACACGAGTGCCAAAGAACTATTTTATAATCAGGGCTATAATGCCACCACCATTCAACAAATCGCTGATCATTCTGATACTACTTTAGGTTCGATGACCTATCATTTTGCGACCAAAGATACCTTTATCGCTAAAATATTTGATGATTATCTGGATTCGATCCATGAACTGCTCAATCAGAAACTGATCGGATATAAACCCATTAACGCATTTGAAAAACACTTCTACTTAACCATGGTTTGGTATCATTATTTACTGAGTGATCCGCGCGTTAACCATTTTTATTATGAGATCTCTCAAAATGATTCCCTCTATCCATTTCTTCATGGAAAAATGGGTGAAATCTATCATAATTTTGTCAGCGACTATAATTTGCGGATCCGTCCAATTGAATTTGATGCCCTGTTGATTGCCGATTTTGGCGCCAGACGTGAGCTTACCCGGGCTTTTTGTGAGACCCGCATAAAAATGCCAGTGGAAGATTTTTCGATTCTAATTATCACCAATACAGCTCGCTGTCTTGGAATTCCCCAAAAATCGATCTACCGTGTTTCTTATGAAGCGCTTCTGTTTTTCCGGGAAAATGATTTTTCCGAAATTAAATTACTGATTTAAAAAAGGTCTATTCAGAAATTTTCTGAATAGACCTTTTTTTTATTTTGCTTTAAAGGTAATAATCACCCCTTCGGTGACGCTGTTGGCCCAGCTACCATCGCTGGAAAAAACGATGTGCTGTCCTTGAACAATGGGTACGATTGATGCCAGCTCATAGCCTTTCTCATCGTATTGATTACAGAGATCCTCAATCTCCTGGGCTAATTCTTCTGTTTTACATTTTCTAAAGCCCTTGTTATAGTCATTTCCGACTGACTCCACTTTATCACAAATGGTTACACTGATATACTTTTTCATTAACTTTCCCCCAACACTATTTATGACTCTATTGTATCACAAATGCCGCTGAAGATCGAACGGAGTTTTTTATCCCCCCTTTGGCAAATAAAAAGCCGCCTCTCAAGAGAGGCGGCAAGATTGACCAAAAATATTCGTATTTACCTGACGCTATCGAACTGATCAAACAGCACCGCTAAAATATTTTTGGTATTATTATATGTTTAAGGTTTTTATTACAGCTTTTTCAAGAATCCTATCCATACAAGGACATTCGTCTCAAAATCTGCATTTGCTCTGTTTTAAGCTTTTAGTCTTCCAGCATTTTGGCAACAACACCAGAACCAACAGTACGGCCACCTTCACGGATCGCGAAACGTAAACCTTCTTCGATCGCAATTGGAGTGATCAGGGTGATTTCCATTTGTACGTTATCGCCAGGCATTACCATTTCTACGCCTTCTGGTAATTTGATAATACCAGTTACATCGGTTGTTCGGAAGTAGAACTGTGGTCGGTAGCCATCAAAGAATGGGGTATGACGTCCGCCTTCTTCTTTGGTTAAGACATATACTTCTGACATGTAGTGGGTGTGTGGTTTGATGGAACCTGGCTTAGCCAGTACCTGACCACGTTCGATTTGAGTTCGGTCAACCCCACGCAGTAACGCCCCAACGTTGTCGCCTGAACGACCTTCGTCCAGTAATTTACGGAACATTTCGATTCCAGTTACGACAGTTTTACGGCTGTCGTGGATTCCGACGATTTCAACTTCTTCGCCAACTTTAACGATCCCACGTTCGATTCGTCCGGTTGCTACGGTTCCACGACCGGTGATTGAGAAGACATCTTCAACTGGCATCAGGAATGGTTTGTCGGTGTCACGTTCCGGATCGGGAACCCAGGCATCAACAGCTTTCATCAGTTCGACAATTTTATCGCCCCATTCTCCGTCTGGATCTTCTAAGGCTCTTAAAGCCGATCCTTTAATGATTGGTGTATCATCGCCAGGGAATTCGTATTCGTCAAGCAGTTCACGAACTTCCATTTCTACCAGTTCAAGCAGCTCTTCATCATCAACCATATCAACTTTGTTCATGAAAACAACGATGTAGGGAACGCCAACCTGACGACTGAGCAGAATATGCTCACGTGTCTGTGGCATTGGACCATCGGCGGCACTAACAACCAGGATGGCCCCATCCATCTGTGCTGCTCCGGTGATCATGTTTTTTACATAGTCGGCATGGCCCGGGCAGTCAACATGAGCATAGTGACGGGCATCTGTTTCATATTCAACGTGAGAGGTCGAGATGGTAATCCCTCGTTCTCTTTCTTCAGGTGCTTTATCGATGTTTTCAAAAGCGACTGCAGACCCGGTTCCAAATCGTTTGTTTAATACCGAGGTGATGGCCGCTGTCAATGTCGTTTTACCATGGTCGACGTGACCAATTGTTCCAACATTTACATGGGGCTTATTTCTTTCAAATTTAGACTTTGCCATTTGTACTTCTCCTTAAAATTTATTTTATAGCTGAGCTATTATTTACGACCTTCGATTATTTCTTCTGAAATAAATTTAGGTACTGCTTCGTAATGTGAGAACTGCATGGTGTAAACGCCACGACCCTGAGTTTTACTTCTTAGGGTTGTTGCATACCCAAACATTTCTGACAGTGGCACCATCCCTTTAATGATCTGTGCACCACCACGCATTTCCATACCTTCGACACGACCACGTCGTGAGCTGATATCGCCCATTACGTCGCCCATGTATTCTTCTGGAATTACGACTTCAAGTTTGAATATGGGCTCTAAGATAACAGGATCGGCTTTTCTCATACCATTTTTGAATGCCATCGAGCCGGCCACTTTAAAGGCCATTTCTGATGAATCCACGTCATGGTAAGATCCGTCATAGACGATAACCTTAAGATCCAATACTGGATATCCGGCTAATACACCATTACGCATTGCTTCTTCAATCCCCTGATTAATTGGGTTAATAAATTCTTTTGGAATTGATCCCCCAACGGTCTTGTTTTCGAAGATATAGCCGGTACCTGGTTCAACTGGCTCCATGCGAATGAGACAGTGACCATATTGACCACGACCACCCGATTGACGAGCAAATTTACCTTCAGCATCAACGGCTTTGGTAATGGATTCTTTGTAGGCAACCTGTGGCGCACCGACATTGGCTTCAACTTTAAATTCTCGTAACATACGGTCAACGATAATGTCAAGGTGAAGTTCACCCATTCCGGAGATGATGGTTTGTCCGGTTTCTTCATCGGTACGGGTTCTGAAAGTCGGATCTTCTTCAGCAAGTTTTGCTAAAGCAGTACTCATTTTTTCCTGACCTGCCTTTGTTTTTGGTTCAATGGCTACATGGATTACCGGTTCCGGGAATTCCATCGACTCAAGAATAATGGGAGCCTTGTCTGAACACAGGGTATCCCCTGTTGAGGTATCTTTTAAACCAACCGCGGCAGCGATATCCCCGGTATAAACAGTGGTAATCTCTTCACGATGGTTGGCATGCATTTGTAGAATTCGACCCAGACGTTCTCTTTTTCCCTTAGAGGAGTTGAAAACATATGAACCAGATTCGATGCTTCCAGAATATACCCGGAAGAATGCCAATTTTCCAACAAAAGGATCGGTCATGATCTTAAATGCCAATGCTGAGAAGGGTTCATCATCACTCACTTTTCGGCTGTCTTCTTCTTCCGTGTCCGGATTGATCCCGGTAATCGCGGGAACATCCAGTGGGGATGGCATGTAGTCAACAATCGCATCCAACACTAATTGAACACCCTTGTTTTTATAAGATGAACCACAGACAACTGGAATAATATCAACATTCAAGGTTGCTAATCGAATGGCTGCTTTAAGTTCATCAAGGCCAACTTCTTCGCCTTCAAGGAATTTTTCCATGATGCTTTCATCGTAATCAGAAATAGACTCAATTAATTTTTCGCGGTATTCGTCAGCCAACTCTCGCATGTCATCAGGAATATCGACGATATCAACTTTTTCGCCTAAATCATCTTTATAGATCATCGCTTTCATAATCAGGAGATCAATGATCCCTATAAATTCACTTTCTTTGCCAATAGGTAATTGAATTGGAACAGGATTCGTGCTTAAACGATCCTCCATCATCTTCAGTACATTATAAAAATCGGCTCCGGTAATGTCCATCTTATTGATATAAGCCATTCTGGGAACATGATATTTATCGGCTTGTCGCCATACTGTTTCAGATTGAGGTTCAACGCCACCTTTTGCACAAAAAACAGCTACCGATCCATCTAGAACTCGCAAAGATCGTTCTACTTCTACGGTAAAATCAACGTGGCCTGGTGTATCAATGATATTGATACGGTTGTTTTTCCAAAAGCACGTGGTTGCTGCCGAGGTAATGGTAATACCTCTTTCTTGTTCCTGTTCCATCCAGTCCATTTGCGCGCCACCCTCATGAGTCTCGCCAATCTTATGGATTTTCCCGGAATAGAACAGGATTCTTTCGGTGGTAGTGGTTTTTCCTGCATCAATATGTGCCATAATACCTATATTTCTTGTTTTCTCTAAACTATACTCTCTTGACACAGATGCTTTCCTCTCTTATTTCTAAATCTAAACAAAGATTACCAACGATAATGTGCAAAAGCTTTATTGGCTTCAGCCATGGCATGGGTATCATCTTTTTTCTTAACGGCTGCACCACTGTTATTCAGCGCATCCATAATTTCGCCAGCTAAACGATCCTTCATGGTTTTTTCAGATCTTTTTCTGGAGTAATTAACTAACCAACGAAGACCCAAAGCCTGCTTACGCTCAGCACGGATTTCCATTGGTACTTGATAGGTTGCACCACCAACACGGCGAGCTTTTACTTCTAAAACAGGTGTGATATTGGCAAGGGCTTCCTGGAATGCTTCCAGTGCATCTTTACCAGTTTTTTCAGTAACTTTTTCAAATGCATCGTAAACGATTTTCTGGGCAACACCTTTTTTCCCATCTAACATGATGTTGTTGATTAATTTGGTTACAACAATACTTCCATAGATTGGATCAGGTAAAACTTCTCTTTTTGGAACAGGTCCTTTTCTAGGCACTTTACTTCCCTCCTTAACATTTTATGTTCATCGGTACTCGACATCCAACGTTTCGTTGTTGTGCGTATAGCGTCTCTAACATATATTTGGTCTCGATCAATTTAAATAACGAGCGCTTGAATATGCAGCACTATGCACTACTACTTTTTAGGCTTCTTAGCCCCGTATTTGGATCGAGCTTGTCTACGAGCGTCAACACCAGCGGTATCAAGCGCACCACGGATAATTTTGTAACGAACCCCTGGTAAATCCTTAACACGTCCGCCTTTTACCAGAACAATACTATGTTCCTGCAGATTGTGTCCAATACCTGGGATATAAGCGGTTACTTCCATTCCGTTAACGAGACGAACTCTGGCGATTTTTCGAAGCGCCGAGTTTGGTTTCTTTGGTGTGGATGTTCTAACTGCTGTACATACGCCTCTTTTTTGAGGGTTTGCTTTCAAAGCTGGAGTTTTGGTTTTTTCATCCAGACTTTTTCTTCCTTTTTTTACAAGCTGATTAATGGTAGGCATTTAGTCCTGCACCTCCTTTTAATAATAATATATCAATAATCGAAACGATTATTAATGACTTGTTTTAAACCAGGGTTATCTTGACGACAACCCCGGTTAGTGTTATTTAATAATCGCAATGACAGCGGCAGCTCGATCAATTCCGCCAGCTTTTCCGAGTCCCACCTTGGTTTCAACTCGTTCCACTGTGATCTGATGGCTGTCACAACATTCAACGATGCTTTTTTTGATACTTTCATCAGTATCTTCTGCCAAAATGACTTTAAGTGCTTTTCCTTCTTTTACAGCTTTGAGAGTTTGTTTCATTCCAATCACTTTTGAAACATCAACAAATTGATTCATCGGTTCCTCCTTCTTGCTGTCTGCGTGTTTCGATAAACACACCTAATAACTATACCTGTTTGAGCCTTAAATGTCAAGAATTATTCTTTAGTTAAGAAATCCAGATCGAAGATATCAAGATCAGTAATAATGGCATCTTCGGTTTCTTCCTGTTCTTCCTCAACATAGGCATTTAAGATATCATCATCAAAAACAATATCCAGAGATTCAGCGCTGCTGTCTTCTTCAAGCATATCTTCGTACACGTCGTCTTCTTCCCGTTCATAAACCAGATCAACGTCACCATACATCTTAACTCCGGTACCAGCGGGTACCAATTGACCAATGATAACATTTTCTTTCAGACCGATCAGTGGGTCAACTTTGCCTTTAATGGCGGCATCGGTTAATACCCGAGTGGTTTCCTGGAAGGATGCGGCTGACAAGAATGAATCGGTTGCCAATGAGGCTTTAGTGATCCCCAACAGTTCCCGACTGGCTGTGGCTTCCTCGCCGCCTTCTTCCCGGGCGGCTTTGTTTTCTTCTTCAAAACTGAAAATATCCACTAAGCTGCCGGCCAGTAAATTGGTATCGCCAGGATTTTCAACCTTAACTTTTCTGAGCATCTGACGGATAATGACTTCCAGATGCTTGTCACCAATGTGTACACCCTGCATACGGTAAACTTTCTGAACTTCCTGAAGCAGGTATTGTTGTACATGGTCAATCCCCTGGATTCTTAAGATATCACTTGGATTAATTGAACCTTCGGTGATTTCATCCCCGGCAGTTAATTGATCGCCAGTGTGAACCCGCAGTCGCGAGCCGTACGGAATCAGGTAAACCTTCATTTCACCGTCTGCACCGGTAACAACCGCCTCAGTTTTTTTCTGGTTATCCTGAATTTCCACCCGTCCGTCGATTTCTGAAATGATCGCCTGGCCTTTTGGTTTTCGAGCTTCAAAAAGCTCTTCGATACGGGGAAGACCCTGGGTGATATCATCGGCGGAAGCAACCCCACCGGTATGGAAGGTACGCATGGTCAGCTGGGTTCCCGGCTCCCCAATCGACTGAGCAGCAATAATCCCTACCGCTTCACCGATTTCTACTGGTCGCCAGGTGGTTAAATCAACCCCATAGCATTTTTTACAAACCCCATATTTGGACTGACAATTAAAGGCCGCCCGAATTAATACTTTTTCGATGCCGGCTTTTTCGATGTTCTGAGCCATTTCTGTCGAGATGATTTCACCAGCCGGAGCCAGTATTTCACCGGTTTCCGGATGCTTCACATCTTCAAAGGCATAGCGCCCGACCAGTCGTTCCTGGAGGGTTTCGATGATTTCACCGTGATCATTGATGGTTGATACTTCATAACCGCGGGTCGTCCCACAGTCATCTTCCCGGACAATGACATCCTGGCTGACATCAACCAGACGTCTTGTCAGATACCCGGAATCGGCGGTTCTAAGCGCAGTATCGGCCAGACCTTTTCGGGCTCCATGGGTGGAAGAGAAGAACTCGAGCACATTCAGCCCTTCACGGAAGTTAGAACGAATCGGCAATTCGATGATACGACCACTCGGGTTGGCCATCAGACCACGCATCCCGGCCAGCTGCCGAATCTGGTTCTTGCTACCTCGGGCCCCGGAGTCGGCCATCATATTGATCGGGTTCAGATCCTCGAGGTGATCAAGTAGTGCATCAGTAACCTCATCGGTGGCTCTGTTCCAGATTTCAACGACGTTGTTGTAACGTTCTTCATCACTGATAAACCCTTGACGGTAAAGCATCATATTTTCGGTGATCTTATCATCGGCCTTTGAAAGGATTTCCTCTTTATTTTTCGGAACTTCCATATCACTGACCCCAACGGTAATCGCACCACGAGTTGAGAATTTAAAACCTAAGCGCTTGATTTCATCCAGCACTTCCGATGTTTTGGTCGGTCCGAAGGTTTTGTAGCATCGCTCAACGATTTCTGAGAGAACTTTCTTATTCACTTGGCGGTCGATTTCCAGTTTAAACTGATCTTCGATGGTTTCCCGTTTTACAAAACCTAATTCCTGAGGAATAATGGTGTTAAAAATAAATCGTCCTACCGTCGCTTCAACCAGACGGGTCACCGTTTCGCCATCGATCTCTTTAGCAATCCGTACCTTAACCATGGCGTGCAGATCGACATCCTTGTTGAAATAAGCCATTTCCATTTCGTCCAGATCTCTAAAGATACTTCCGGTACCCTTGCCATCTTTTTTGTAGATGGTCATGTAGTAGGTTCCCAGAATCATATCCTGGGTTGGTGCCACAACCGGGGTTCCATCCTGGGGCTTAAGAATATTATTGGATGCCAGCATCAGGAAGCGGGCTTCGGCCTGGGCTTCTACCGATAAAGGTACATGGACAGCCATCTGATCCCCATCAAAGTCTGCATTGTAGGCCGTACAAACCAATGGATGTAGTTTGATCGCTTTCCCTTCAACCAGAATCGGTTCAAAAGCCTGAATCCCCAGACGATGGAGGGTCGGGGCCCGATTAAGCAGTACTGGATGTTCCTGAATGACATCTTCCAGTACATCCCAAACAATCGGATCGAGTTTTTCAACCATTTTTTTTGCACTTTTAATATTTTGTGACAGGTTACGGCCCACCAGTTCCCGCATTACAAACGGTTTAAACAGTTCTATGGCCATTTCTTTAGGTAAACCGCATTGGAACATTTTCAGATCCGGTCCAACAACGATAACCGAACGGCCCGAGTAGTCAACCCGTTTTCCCAAAAGGTTCTGACGGAACCGACCCTGTTTCCCTTTAAGCATGTCACTGAGGGATTTAAACGGACGATTACCCGGTCCGGTGACAGCCCGGCCACGACGCCCATTGTCAATCAGGGCATCGACTGCTTCCTGAAGCATCCGTTTTTCATTTTGAACAATGATATCCGGCGCATCCAGTTCCAGCAGCTTTAGCAAACGGTTGTTACGGTTAATGACCCGACGGTACAGATCATTGAGATCGGAGGTCGCAAAACGGCCCCCATCGAGCTGTACCATTGGTCGCAGTTCCGGTGGGATAACTGGAATGGTTTCAAGAATCATCCACTCCGGACGGTTATTGGAACTGCGAAACGCTTCAACCGCTTCCAGTCGTCGGGCAACCCGGATTTTTTTCTGACCGGAACTGCCTTTAAGTTCTTCTTTGAGTACTGCTGATTCCTGGTCAAGATCAACCAGTTTCAAAAGTTCCTGAATCGCTTCGGCACCAATGCTGGCGGTAAACTTATTGCCGAATTGACCTTTAGCTTCTTTATATTCCGCTTCGGTTAAAATTTGTTTGAAATCAAAATTACTTTCACCGGGATCAGTGACAACATAAGCCGCAAAATAAATAATTTTTTCCAGATTTCGGGGCGACATTTCCAGGATCAATCCCATTCGACTGGGGATGCCTTTAAAATACCAGATATGTGATACTGGAGAAGCCAATTCAATATGACCCATCCGTTCCCGTCTGACCTTTGCCTTAGTTACTTCAACCCCACAGTTTTCACAGACAATGCCCTTATGGCGAATACGCTTGTACTTACCACAATTACACTCCCAGTCTTTCTGCGGTCCAAAAATTTTCTCACAAAACAACCCCTCTTTTTCCGGTTTCAGGGTTCTATAATTAATGGTTTCCGGTTTTTTTACTTCTCCACGTGACCACTCTCTGATTTTCTCAGGTGAGGCCAATCCGATCTGTAAGGATTTGAAGGTGAATTCCTCGTTTAACAAATGGCTTCGCTCCCTTCTGTTTTGAATTTATTAATATAAGTCATCTTCGAATTCGTCATCATCAATGCTCTTAATCTGGAAGCTATCTTCCAATTTCACGTCATCACCAATTTCGGAAAGTTCAGTACTGCCGATTTCGATGGCCAGTTCTTCGAGCGGATCCCGCTCGTCCATTTCGTCATCCAGAATCTTGACAACTTCCTGGTCATTTAGGATATTGACATCCAGACCCAAACTCTGGAATTCTTTCATCAGTACTTTGAAGGATTCCGGAATCCCTGGTTTGGGAATGTTTTCGCCTTTGACAATGGCTTCATAGGCTTTAACCCGGCCGACGACATCATCGGACTTAATCGTTAAAATTTCCTGCAGGGTATGGGCGGCACCGTAGGCTTCGAGCGCCCAAACTTCCATTTCTCCAAAACGCTGGCCCCCGAATTGAGCTTTACCGCCCAACGGTTGCTGGGTCACTAAAGAGTAAGGTCCGGTTGAACGGGCATGCATCTTATCATCAACCAAATGGTGAAGTTTAAAGATATACATGTATCCAACCGTTACCTTATTATCAAACGGTTCCCCGCTGCGGCCATCATAAAGCTGAATCTTACCATCTTCCGGTAAGCCCGCCTGAGTAAGCAAATCCATAATGTCCTGTTCATTAGCCGGGTCAAAAACTGGGGTGGCAATATGCCAGCCAATAGTTCGCATGGCCAGTCCCAGATGAACTTCCAGTACCTGTCCGATGTTCATTCGCGACGGAACCCCCAGGGGATTAAGCACAATTTCCAGGGCGGTGCCATCCGGCATAAACGGCATATCTTCTTCCGGCAGGATACGGGAAATAACCCCTTTGTTTCCATGGCGACCCGCCATTTTATCCCCAACTGAGATTTTTCGTTTAACGGCAATCAGAACCCGCACCAGAGTATTAACCCCCGGTTTTAAATCTTCATCTTTATTTTCTCTTGAGAAGACCTTAACATCCAGAACAATCCCGGATTCTCCATGGGGAACTTTCAGTGAGGTATCCCGGATTTCCCGGGCTTTTTCACCAAAGATAGCCCGCAGCAGTTTTTCTTCGGCAGACAGATCGGTTTCACCTTTAGGTGTGACCTTCCCGACCAGGATATCATCGGATTTAACCTCCGCGCCGACAAAGATAATTCCCCGTTCATCGAGGTTCTTCAGCGCATCTTCACTGACATTGGGAATATCCCGGGTAATTTCTTCCGGTCCCAGTTTGGTTTCCCGGGCTTCGGCTTCAAATTCTTCGATATGGATCGAGGTAAAGACATCTTCTTTTAACAGTTTTTCATTAATCAGGATGGCATCCTCGTAGTTGTAACCTTCCCAGGTCATAAAGCCCATCAGAATGTTTCGACCCAGGGCCAGTTCGCCCATTTCGGTGGACGGACCATCGGCAATGATTTCGCCCGCCTGAACATATTGACCTTTATTGACCAGTGGTTTATGGTTCATACAGGTACCCTGGTTTGAGCGCTTAAATTTAAGCAAGGTATATTTATCCAGTTCGCCATTATCGGTGCGGATATGAATAGCAGCAGCTTCCACCCGTTCGATGGTACCGGCTCGTTTGGCAATCACACAAACACCCGAGTCTTTGGCGGCCTTATGTTCCATCCCCGTACCAATGACTGGCGCCTTGGGAATCAACAATGGCACGGCCTGACGTTGCATGTTGGCACCCATCAGGGCCCGGTTGGCATCATCATTTTCGAGGAAGGGAATCAGCGAGGTCGCCACCGAAACAATCTGTTTCGGCGAGATATCCATGTAATCGACGCGATCCGGGGGAATCAGCACGAAATCCCGTTTGCTGCCGGCACGACCCGTAACCTGTTTGCGGATAAAACGATTATTTTCATCCAATGGTTCATTGGCCTGGGCAATGGTGTAACGGCCTTCTTCATCGGCGGCCAGATAATGAATTTCATCGGAAACCACGCCATCATAAACCTTTCGGTAGGGGGCTTCGATAAAACCATATTCATTAACCCGGGCATAGGTACTAAGGGAACCGATTAGTCCGATGTTGGGACCTTCCGGGGTTTCAATTGGGCACATCCGGCCATAATGGCTATGATGGACATCTCGAACCTCAAACCCGGCTCGTTCACGGCTTAGACCACCAGGTCCCAGAGCTGATAAACGGCGCTTATGGGTCAGTTCCGCCAATGGGTTGGTCTGATCCATAAACTGGGACAGCTGGGAGCTACCGAAGAATTCTTTTAAAGCGGCGTTGACCGGACGGGTATTGATTAAGCCCTGGGGTGTTAAAATTTCATCGTCCTGAACTGACATTCGTTCCCGAACCACCCGTTCCATACGGGATAAACCGATCCGGAACTGATTCTGTAACAACTCGCCGACCGAACGCAAACGACGGTTGCCCAAATGGTCAATATCATCAATGGCGCCGATGTCATAATCCAAACCAATAATATAAGAGATCGAGGCATGGAGATCGGAGATCAGCACATGCTTGGGAACCAGCTCATCCATCCGCTTTTTAAGCGATTTTTTCTTTTCGTCATCCGTCATATCTGATTCTAAAATCTCTTTTAGCACTTCATAACAGACAAATTCTTTAATGTCCAGATCACTGATGTCAAATGGCAGATCCTGAGCGTTGATGTCGACAAAACCATTACCGATAACCCGAACTGCCTTATCATCCACCCGGACATCAACCACGTTGATCCCGGAATTTTGGATATCGGTGGCGATATCATTGGAAATAATTTCGCCTTCTTCCACATAAACTTCCCCGGTTTCCGGATTAACGACAGCCTGGGCGGCCCGCTGACCGGCAATTCGGGTAGCCAGGGCTAATTTCTTATTGTATTTGTGACGGCCGACCTTGGCCAGGTCGTAGCGGCGATCGTCAAAAAACATCGAGTTAAGCAGGGATTGGGCACTTTCCACGGTTGGTGGCTCACCGGGACGCAGTCTTTTATAGATTTCAATCAGACCATCCCGGGTTGATTTCATATTGTTATTTTCATCTTTTTTGATCGTTTCAATTAATCGATAGTCATCGCCGTAAAAATCCAGAATCTCCTGATTGGTTCCCAGACCCAGGGCCCGAATCAGCGCTGTGATCGGTAATTTACGGGTTCGGTCAATTTTAACGTACATGATGTCATTGGAATCTGTTTCGTATTCCAACCAGGCCCCACGATTCGGAATGACCTGGGCTGAAAACAGTTTTTTCCCCAGTTTATCACGGCTCAAGGAAAAATAGGCGCCTGGTGACCTGACCAGCTGGCTGACAATAACCCGTTCCGCTCCATTGACAATGAAGGTTCCGGTTTCGGTCATTTTATGTAAATCGGCCATATAAACCTTTTGCTCTTTAACTTCGTTCTTTTCTTTATTAATTAAACGAACTGTTACTTTTAATGGTATAAAGTAGGTTTGATCCCTTTCTTTACACTCCTCCACTGAATACTTCGGTTTTCCCTCAATGGAATAATCCACGAATTCTAAAACCAGATTTCCCGTGTAGTCTTCGATTTTATCAATATCGTCAAAAACCTCTTTGAGTCCTTTTTCGATAAACCAGTTGTATGAATCTTTCTGAACCTCGATCAGGTTCGGCATTTCAATAACTTCTTTGATTTTAGAAAAGCTTTGGCGTGTTCTTAAACCATCTTTTTCAGGATGCAACATTACCATCCAATATCACCCCTCGCAAAAATACTCAGCAACGGATTACCCCAAAACGACTCGCGTCGAGCCTGTGGGTATCCCAAATTTGCCTGTTGTGTTTCATCTCGCCTTGTGTTATGATTAGACCGTAATCAATTTCATATCCGCTGACTCCGACATGTTTCCCCTTTGATCAGTTATTCATGACCGAGTCGCAAATGCTTCCGTTGATGCCACTAAAATTGACGACAAGGATGCATTCTAACCTTATTTTAAAAGATACCAATGCAATTTTATATGCTATCACAAAATTTTATTTTTGTCAAATCTATTTTTGCATTCAAAAAGCCTTCCGGCTCACTGACGGAAGGCTTTTTTTCGGACTTTTTTACAATTGGCTCAACAATATTTTTTGAGCCGGTATTTTTTGGGGGCTTTCTTTTTCTGATCGCGCAGGATGCTGCTTAAAAATGCCTGGGTGCGTTTTTCTTTGGGATGGATAAAAATATCTTCCGGGGTCCCCTCTTCAAGGATGGTTCCCGAATCCATAAAGACCACCTTGTTGGCGACTTCCCGGGCAAAACCCATTTCGTGAGTCACCACCACCATCGTCATGTGCTCGTTGGCCAGGCTTTGCATAACGCTTAATACTTCGCCAGTCAGTTCCGGATCCAGAGCCGAGGTCGGTTCATCAAAAAGCAGAATATCGGGGTTCATCATCAACGCCCGGGCAATGGCCACCCGTTGTTTTTCTCCACCGGACAGGGTCGAGGGCATGGCATCAATCCGATCCAATAGGCCGACCTTATTAAGATAGGCTTCAGCACGGGTATTCATCGCAACCACTTCTTCTTTTTTGACGACCTTGGGCGCCAGTTCCAGATTCTGGCGAACGGTGAGGTGGGGAAACAGATTAAAGTGCTGAAAGACCATCCCCATTTTCATGATAATGGTGCGGATCTCCGGGGCACTGGGGTAGACGCCATCTTTTAACAAAGGCTTTCCTTCCATGATAATGTCACCGCTGTCAGCCTTCTCGAGATCGATGAGGCAGCGTAGCAATGTCGATTTACCCGATCCGGATGACCCGATGATGGTCATCACATCGCCCTTATTGACGGTAAACGAGATGTCTTTTAAGACGTGATTGTTCCCAAAACTTTTATTGAGTTGATTGACTTTTATAATTTCCATCGTTTTCCTCTAGAACTCGTATTTGTTTTCAAGCTTTTTAAACACCATCGTGATCACAAAATTGATCAGCAGATACAGGGCTCCCGCCACCAGAAAAGCAAAGGTATCGCCATCCCGGTTAACTGAGGTTTTGGCATAGTGAAGAATCTCCGCTACCCCAATAACCGTGACCAGGGCGGTGTCTTTGACCAGCGTGATGGTTTCATTACTGATCGCCGGCAAGCAGACCCGAATCATCTGGGGGATCACCACCCGGGTCATCGTTTCTATTTTGGTCAGCCCCAGCACTTTAGCCGCTTCGTACTGTCCCTTATCAATGGCCAGCAGACCGCCCCGGAAGATTTCTGCGAAATAAGCCGCATAGTTCATACAAAAGGCGATGCAGGCCGCCGTAAAGCGTTCAAATACAAGGTAGTCTCCCACCACCGGCAGCAGCGGCAGGCCAAAATAAACAAACATGATCTGGAGCAAGAGCGGTGTCCCCCGGACCACATAAATATAACCCTTGGCAAATGATTTAACCGGCGCTATCCGACTTCGGGCCATCAGGGTAAACATAAAACCCAGCGGTAGCGAACAGACAATGGTGACCGCAAAAACACTGAGCGTAATCACCATCCCCTGCAACATCGGCACGGTGATATTTGATAAATAAATATAAAAATCTGACATTTTTTTCTCCTGAGGAATGAATTAAAGTTATGGTATCACCAGTCATAAAAAAATCGGATCGAAACGATCCGATTTCTAAAAACTGATTGTTTTCTGTTAGTTTGCTTTGTAGATAATGTCTTCACCAAACCATTTGGTCGAAATGGTGGCGGCGGTGCCATCAGCAATCATCGCATCCAGAGCATCCTGAACCTGAGTCAGTAGCTCGGTGTTGCCTTTTTTAATCCCGACACCGTACAGTTCGGGTGATAAGCTTTCGCTTAAGATGACAAACTCGGCATTTTCAGAGGTAATGTAGTAGCGGGCGACAATGGAGTCTACCACAACAGCATCGATTCGGCCAATGCCCAGATCGCTCAGGGCCGATACATTTTCCGGGTATTCATTTAAGGCTGCTGCCTCTTTACTGATCGGGTCAGCTGTAAAGGCATCATAAGCTGAAGAACCTTTTTGAACCCCAACATTTTTACCGGCTAAATCGGCTTTGGTTTTAATCGGAGAATCTTTTTTGACTACAATCACCTGATCATTTTCCAGGTAGGGTGCAGTGAAATCCATGGCTTGCTTACGTTCGTCGGTGATGGTTAAGCCATTCCAGATGACATCGATATTACCGGAATCCAGTTCCAGTTCCTTGGTGTCCCAGTTGATCGGTTGCAGAACCACTTCCATGCCCATTCGCTTACCAACTTCTTTGGCCAGATCGACATCGAAACCAACAATTTCGTTTTTGTCATCTCTAAAGCCCATTGGTGGGAAGGAGTCATCCAAGCCGACCACAAAGGTCTTGTCGTCATTGTTTGCATTGTCTTCAGTTTTTTTAGCAGTGCTGCTGCAACCGGCAAATAATCCGGCAACCAGAACGACTACCAGCATCAGGCCAAGTATACTTCTTTTTTTCATTCCTTTTAGTCCTCTTTTCCTAATATAATCTGAGGCTATTATACACTTTATCACTGTGCATTGCTAGTCCTTTACATCAAAATTTTTAGGATAATGCCAGAAATCATCCCTGGATTATTTTAGCCAACCGGCTGACCGGTTCACGGCTTTATCCCAGAATCCGCATAATTCCTGACGTTTGGAATCATTGATTTGCGGTTCAAAACGTTTTTCAATTTTCCAGAATTGGCCGATTTCTTCAAAGCTGTCCCAGTAGCCCACTGCCAATCCGGCGGCGTAGACGGCTCCCAGGGTGGTAGTTTCGGTGATTACCGGCCGCTCTACTGGAACCCCCAAAATATTTGCCTGAAACTGCAGCAAAAAATCACTTTTGGCACCACCGCCGTCAGCTCTTAGTCTGGTCAGTTTAAAGCCGGACTTCTTTTCCATCACATTAAAGGCATCCTTGACCTGGAAGGCCATCGACTCCAGAGCCGCCCGGGCAATGTGCTGTTTGGTGGTTCCCCGGGAGATCCCGATAATGGTGCCCCGGGCATAGGAATCATAATAGGGTGCCCCTAATCCGACAAAGGCCGGTACAAAATAAACTCCCATACTGTCCTCAACCTGCCGGGCTAATTCCTCAGCCTCTTTGGCATCATCAATAATACCCAGGCCATCCCGCAGCCATTGGAGCACCGCCCCAGAAACATCAGCCATTCCTTCCAGACCGTAATCGGTTCGGCCCTTGGCACTCCACAAAACCGGAGAGAAAACGCCGTCAGTCGGGGGCACATATTTGTCACCAGTATTCATCACCATGAATGAGCCGGTACCGTAGGTGTTTTTGGCCATTCCTTTTTCCAGACAGCCCTGACCAAAGGCTGCCGCCTGTTGATCGCCCAGGATACCCGCCACCGGCACGGCAGCTCCAAAGAAAACTGCCGGATCAGTCAGGCCATAGACCTCACTGGAGGTTCGCAGTTCCGGTAGAATTTCCCGGGGAATCGCCAGTTCATTTAAGATCCACTCATCATAGTCCAGGGTTCGGGCGTTTTGCAGCAGGGTCACGGAGGCATTGGAATAATCAGTGACATGAGCCTGGCCACCGGTCAGCTTCCATACCAGCCAGGTGTCAATGGTGCCATACAGCAGTTCCCCGTTTTCGACGCCGGTTCGGACTTTGGGGTCGTGATCCAGCAGCCAGCGGATTTTGGTGGCCGCATCATTGGGGACAATGATCATCCCGGTGCGATCGACAATCCCAGCCCCGTCTTTGGCTTCCAGGGCTTCGCAGATCTCCAGGGTGCGGCGATCCTGCCAGACAATCGCCCGACAGACCGGCTGACCGGTATTTTTATCCCAGAACACTGTGGTTTCCCGCTGATTGGTAATTCCAATCGCTTCAATTTGTTGAGGTTTGATGTTCCCCTTTTGCAGGGCTTCGTCCACCATTTTTAGGGTAACCGCCCAGATTTCATTGGCATCATGTTCAACCCAGCCAGACTGGGGAAAGTGTTGGGTGAATTCCGAGTAAGCTTGCGAAATGATATTGACCGCTTTGTCGAAAATCATGACCTTTACGCCAGTGGTGCCTTCATCAATTCCTAAAATATACTTCATTATCCTTCTCCATTCTTTATTTTTGATACACGATTTTACCCTTAAAAATCGTCATCGCCACTTCAATCTCTTTAATCGTTTCCGGTGCTACCGCAAGCGGATTCTGATTGAGCACCGTAATATCCCCAGCTTTGCCTGGACTAAGACTTCCCCGGATTTTTTCTTCTTTGGCCGTATAGGCGCCATCAATCGTAAAGAGTCGCAGGGCCTCGACGGGACTGATGGCGTTCCCGGAATAGGGCGGATTAACCGCCGCATGGATGCCCAACAGCGGATTGATGGGGGTGACATTGGAATCGGAGCCGCCATTGACCACCAAACCGGCATCCAGCAGTTCCCGCAGGGGATAAGCCCGACGATTGCGTTTTGGCCCCACCCGTTCTTCATAAACACTGTCGGGGCCGCCCCGCAAATAGGTAAAGGCTGGCTGGGTGGAAATCACGGCACCCAGGGCGGCCGCCCGTTTTATGTCGCATTCATCAGGAAAGCCGAAGTGTTCAATCCGGAAACGGTGATCCGGCATCGGAAACTTAGCCAGGGCCTGTTCCAGACAATTCAATACCTGCGTGATGGCCCGCTGGCCGATGGCATGAAAGCCGGTCTGCAATCCAGCCCGGTGGGCGGCTTCGATGTAGCTAGTGACCCATTCATCGGAGAAAAAAAGCTCGCCCACCGAGGTGGGATCATCACAATAGGCTTCTTTAAAAGCTGCCGTTCGGGAACCAATTGAGCCATCCAGAAGAATATCGGTGCCAATAATGTTAAGGTTTTGGGCAACAACATCCGCCACTCGAGTGCTGCACCAATGGAGAACCACATGAATGGGCAGTTCTTCGATGATCTTTAAAAACACCGGAATGTCGTAATCCGAAGACAGATCCCCACCTTCCATGGCATGAATGGTGGTCACCCCCATGGCCACGGCGATTTGCGCCGTATGGCGGATGGCTCTTTCCCGCTGGGCCCAAGTCATCTTGTCAAAAAAATACTTCCGGGCATGGCTGTTGGCCTGACTGTGTAGCCGACCTGATAAATTCCCGGCGGCATCCCGGCCGAGCCCGTCTTCGGTTTCGCCAATGGCCATCAATTCCATGGCGATGGTATTGACCTGGGTATAGTGCAGACCCCGATCCACCAGATATACTGGTCGCTCTTTAAAACAGCTATCCAGCTCGACAGCAGTGGGCGGCCTTTTTTCGACCAGCCGGGATTCATCCAGACCATAGCCAAAAATCCATTCGCTGGAATCACCTGTCTGTTCCTTTACCAATGTTTCCAGCACCTCTTTAACCGCCCGGCAATGATAGAGGTTAATCCCAATAGCCGACAAGCCAGTGCTCATCATATGCACGTGGCAGTCGTGAAGCCCCGGTATAAAGGTTTTTCCACCCAGATCGATAATCTGCGCGCCTTCACCTGCTGCCAGATTTTTGATGGCCGGGGTCGACCCGATTTTCTCGATGATGCCATCCTTAATATAAACGGCCTGGCACGACGGCTGATTCGCATCCATGGTTACCCCAATACCGTTTATCAGGGCCAATTTATTTTCCATGGCGGCCTCCTTTCCCCTTTGACTCCATGGTTTAATCCAGAAAGGCGGCATTACTGCCGCCAGAGGTTGTCGCCAAACTCCCGTACCGACCAATTGTTAATCTGTTGTTCGCTGCGGAATCGGACAGTCTACGCCGTGTCCGCTCCGATGCGTACAACATGATGTAACAATTGTCGGTACTGGGTTAGCTTTTTCAACATTCTTAGGTAGCATTACTGCCGCCATTTTTCTTTACCCCAGGATCTTTTTAACTTCGGCGGCAACTGCTTTGCCGAGGGCGGCATGACCATCGGCGCCGAGATGAAGACCGTCGATCGCACTGACCTTGGCCACCGTGGCGGCATCAAAGAAAGGTACGCCCCGGCTTTCCGCCACACCCTGATAGAATTTGGCCATCTCCATTGATTTTTCCCGATTACCAGCAAACATCACGCTAAAGATGCCCTCTTCAATGGGACCCAGCGGTGGTGGCGCAATAAAGAGAACCTTTGGACCATCGGGACCAAAAGCACCAACCTGGGCCAGAGTTTTATCGAGAATCAGACTGGCACCATTGGCAATATCCTGAGCCGTCACGGTATAACGGCATTTTAAATCATTGGTACCGATCATAATAATCACCAGATCCAGCGGTGCATGACTGTCCAGCAGGGGAATAATATGCTGCTTGCCACAGCGGTATTCTTCAATGGGGTCATCCCAGACAGTGGTTCGGCCATTTAATCCTTCGGGAATCACTTTGTAATCACTGCCCAGTTCCTGCTGGAGGACACCAGCCCAGCGAACCTCATCCGGCCAGCGTTTAATCACGTCAACCAGATCATTGGATGGGTCCCATCCCCAGGTGTTTGAATCGCCAAAAATCATTACGTTCTTCATGAATTTTCCTCCATTTATATAAATTTTTGATACCAATAGAAAGCCTCAGGTTTCCAGATTCCATAAATCCGGACTGCTGGTAGCGACGGCTGCCACGCCAATGGCCATGGCTCCGGCGATTTGTTCGGCGGTTGTCATTAAACCGCCCAGGATGATGGGTGTTGTGGCTTCACTTTTTATCTCCCGGACAAGCTGCCGGGGGATGGTTCCCGGCATCAGAATAACCACATCCGGCTGTTGTTCTTTGATATTCGCTAAACCACTACGGCAGGCATCAGAATCAATGACAAAAAATCCGAAAGCGGCAAACATACCGGCCTCTTTGATATATTTCACACAGGGTGCCTTCATTGTAATGACGCAGTCAACACCGCAGTTTGCCATATACTGGATACCCATTTTATCCCGGGCAATTCCTTTAATCGAATCCTGGTGAACCATCACCTTTTTCCCGAAACGATGAATATGCCCCACCAGTTGTGGCAGGGTGTTGACATCGCCCAATTTAAGCATGATCCAATCCGCCCCGGTTTCTGCCATGGCATAAAGCAGTTCTTTGCGCTGATGAACCGAGGGGATCACCGGTTTGCTTTTAAATGGCTTGTTTGTATTTTTTGTTTCCACAGGCATTCCTTTCTCAGTACTCACTTCCCGATGTTCCACGCCCCGTTGCCTGATCGCTTTTTTGCTCCTTGGGCTTTACCGCCCTCCGGCGATTGTCCCGGTTTTTTCCGGTACTTATTTCAAACGTGAAAAAAGTCCGCATCATACTGGGGCACAGCCGGACATTCCGGCGTGACGCACCACAGTATCATACGGACATCTCTTAAACTCTTGCCCTGTTGGTATTCTTTTGTAATGGTTTACTATCTTTTATTTTATGCTTATTCCGCGATATTGTCAAGGTCGATTTGCTATATTTACACGAAGCAGCTGTAAGGATTATGGCATGTGTTTATAGAAAACTTCCAACATCGCCGCACTGGAGGCTGATCCCGGATCCCGATGACCGATGGCCCGTTCACCTAAACGCATGGCCCGACCTTTTTTGGCAACCAGTGGCACTGTTGAGTCGGATCCCTGAGCCCCAACTTCCATGGCTATTTTCATCGCTTCTTTGGGGGAGCACCCGTCATCGTGATAGGCTTTTTTCATGGCATCAACCGCCGGACGCAGAGTATCGACCATGGTTGCATCGCCAACCACTGCTTTGCCACGCTTTTCGATGATGGCCACGCCAGACTCCATCATCTCAATGAATTCATCGAAGGTCACCTCATCTTTGCCCTTGACTGGCAGGCCGAACTTCATAAAAAAGCCGCCATACAATGGACCAGCGGCTCCACCAACCTTGTCCAGTAAGGCCGTACCGGCATTTTTAAAGATGGTGTTGATATCTTCTGATTTCCATTCTTCCAGATTTTTACTGACTTCGCGAAAACCAATGCTTAAATTCATGCCGTGATCGCCGTCGCCGATGGCGGAATCCAATTGAATAAAGTATTCTTTTTTTTCTTCCGCCATTTCAATAAGGTCTTCAATGACTGCAATAAAATAGTCTTTATTTAAGATATAATCGCTCATATTCTTTCTCCTGACAATGGATTAATGGGCAGTCCGTTTTCTGACCGCCCATTTGGTTTGTTATTAAGATTTTGGGTTATGTTATTAAAAAATTGTTATTAAGAATAGATTTCGATCGTTTATTTTCCTGGGCTTAGTGTTTAAATCTGGGTGAAATAGGGAGCGTCACAGGGATAATCCATCAGTTCTTTGAGTTCATCGTCCAGTTTGAGGAGGGTAATTGACATCCCGGCCATATCCATTGAAGAAGCCATGGTGCCAACAATTGATTTATAAATCGTGATGCCTTTTTCTTCCAGGATTTGTGCGACCCGACGGAAGCAGATGTGCAGATCCTGAAGCGGTGTTGCTCCCAGGCTGTTAACCATTACATAGACCTCATCGCCAGCCACATAGGGAAGATCTGCCAGAATTGGTTCCATAATCTGATCAACGACCTTGTCCGCCGGTTCTATTTTTCCACGTCGGACTCCGGGTTCGCCATGGAGACCCATACCGATTTCCATGTCGCCTTCTTCCATTTCAAAGATTGGGCCACCTTTGGATGGTAAGGTTGGTGATGACATCGCCACACCCATGGTGCGCATATTGGCATTGCATTTTTGTGCCAACGCCACCACTTCGTCCAGATCAGCGCCCATGTCTGCCTTGGCGCTGGTGGTCTTGAACATGAAGAACATCCCGGCAATTCCTCGTCGGTCTTCGATATTTTCTGATGAAATAACGTCGTCCGTTGTCAATACCGTTTCCACCCGGATATCATCTTCTTCGTCGGCCTTTTCAGCGCCCATATCAAAGTTCATAACATCACCGGCATAGTTCCCATACAGATAGATACAGCCCTTGCCAGTGTCAACTGCTTTAACAGCCGCATAGCAGGGATCTGGAGATGGTGAGGTATTGATGTTACCAATAACCGCAGCATCAACAAAACCTTTGCCAACATAGCCTAAAAATAATGGTTCATGTCCTGAGCCGCCACCAATAACGACGCCCACCTTGTCTTTTTTCTTTGCGGATTTACTTACAACTACTCTTCCCTGGGCTTCGCCTTCTTTGATTAATTCCACATAATCTTTGTGTGCCAGAACATAGCCTTCCAACATTTCTTCAACTACATCATAGGGATCATTGATAAATCGTTTCATTTCATCCTCCTGAAAAAATAATTTGTATACGTTTTCTTAAAAAGCAAGAACCATGCCAAAATAAATACCCGTTTACTGGCCATTTGGCACCATTTCATTGCTGAACTCCGGGGATTTTTTACCCACCCGGGTATTATTTACCCGTTTTTTGATTTCTTTAACACACTTTTCTGAGGGTTGCCCCTTCTTTTGCCGTTTCAATGATCTGTTCCAGATCATTGCAGATGGTCGCCTGAACCACACCGCCAACCACCCCTTCAACCAAGGGAGCATCAACAATATGAACCTTTTCCTGGATGTCATCATCCAGCATTTCGATGGCTGTTTCGCTACACAAAACGGCACTGCCCAAATCGACAAAAATGAGAATATGATCACATTTAGCCAGGGATTCAATCGCCGCTTTGATTTTTAAGGTATTGGTACCAATGCGGCCACCGTCAGCGCCACCAGCCGCAATGACATCAACGCTGCCGTCGTTCATTTCCATCACAATATCGCGTAGCCCTTCGGCCAGCTTTTCGCTATGGGACACAATAATTACGCCTGTCATTTTTCTTCCTCCTTTCGCTTATTTACCCATTCCATTGTCACGTGGCAAATTTCTCTTTGTAACCAGAATTATCTATCAGCTCTCTGTTTTAATGCCACGGTGAATCGTGTTATCAGGTATTCTGAAAGCTAGTAATAGCAAATAACGTGCCAATTCTATTTGAGTTGATATTTTTCGGCTTTTTTGGAAATCGTTTTATGATCCAAACCCAATGCCTGACCGGCTTTGCGGAAACTGCCATGTTTTTTCAGAGCCTGCTCGATCAACCACCGTTCCATTTCCGCAAAGGTGGGGAGATCATCCCCATCGGATGAAAACGTCTTCTCCCGACAGTTCTGGTCACTTCCCTGATCACACAGATAGGCGGGCAAATCCGCAATGGTGATCCACTCGTTATTTGACAGGGTCATACCCCCTTCAATCAGATTTTCCAGTTCCCGGACATTTCCCGGGAAGTGATAGTTTTCCAGGGCGGTCAGGGCATCTTTTCTGATGGCGCATTTGGGCAGATCATATTTTTTGCTGATTTTCTCGGTAAAATATTCCACCAGCAGGGGAATGTCGCCCTTCCGTTGCCTTAGCGGCGGCAGCATTACGGTAATGACATTGAGGCGATAATAGAGATCCCGTCTGAAGCTGCCTTCCTGCATCATCGCTTCCAGGGGGCTGTTGGTGGCGGCAATCACCCGGACATCGATTCTGATCGGCTTAACCCCACCAATGCGTTCGATTTCCTGCTCCTGGAGCACCCGCAGCAGCTTGGCCTGCATGGCCTTGTCCATATCACCGATTTCATCAAGAAAGATCGTACCGCCGCTGGCAATTTCAAACTTGCCCCGTTTTTCTTTATAAGCGCCGGTAAAGGCCCCCTTTTCATAGCCGAACAATTCGCTTTCCAGTAAATTGGAGGGGATGGCGGCGCAATTCATCCCCACAAAGGGCTTGTCACTCCGGGCGCCAGCCCGGTGAATGGCCCGGGCCACCAGTTCTTTACCAGTGCCGCTTTCGCCCCGGATCAGCACCGCCGCATCGGTCCGGGCGGCCTTTGAGGCCACTGTCAGGCTCTCAATCAGGGCGCCACTCTTGCCAATGATGTTATCGAAGGATTGATTGAGGCCCTCTTTTTTGGCCAGCTCTTCCTGAAGATACTGGGTCTTCTGGGACAGCAGTTCAATCCGGTCGGCCAGCTTGGCAATTTCGGTCAACTCCCGGGCGACCACCACATTGCCTCTGAATTTGGCATCGATCATAATCGGACGGGCATGCATAATAAACTCCCGGCCGTCGGTGGTAGAAAGTATGATCTCCTCTTTTCCGGCAAAAAACGGATCGCCGAATTTTTCTTTGGGAAAGAGTTCCTGAATCTTTCTGGTTAGAACCCGGGTCCCTTCCTTCTTGAACATTTTGACAAAGGGGTGGTTCACATAAGTAATTTCCCGACAGCGGTTAATCATGCAGATGCCATCGTCGACGGTTTCAAGAATGTTATTGAATTTTTCTTTTAATTCTTTGACACTGTGGAGTTCCCAGGACAGCTCCTCAAGCTGGGAAATATCCTGAAACACCACCACCCCGCCAACCACCTCTTCATCAACAATGATGGGACTCTTGTTGGTAATGACCCACTTGTTGCCGATCTTGTGTTTCAAGCCGAGATTTTCACACTTGGAATGGAGCAGGTCGTTGAGATTAAAGTTGGGCACCCATTCATCACCCTTTTTTCCGATAATATCCTTGGCCTTGATGCCGGTGATTTCCTCGGCTGCCCGGTTGAAAATATTGATGATGCCATTGCTGTCCATGGCGATCAGACCGTTATTGATGCTTTCAAAAATCTTTTCACTGGCCAGGGTATTTTCCTGGAGGATGCTGTCAATGGCTTCGGTTTCCGGTATTTCCAGCTCGGGCGTCTGGCCCAGAAACGACGCCAGCCGGAACACCGCCTCCTCACTGCCACTGTCACTGCTATACACTTCCACCATCTCGCCATTTTTAACTTTCAGGGAAACCAGTGGCAACACACTGTTGCAGGGCACCCCCTCCTGAGAATTAATCCGCCGCAAATAGAGCTGGCAGTCCCAGATCTTTTCAAACTTCTGGGACTGCCGGGCAACCATCGCCGCCACCCGGGTATGCAAGCCATTTTTATTTTTTATGATAATCCGCTGGGTCTTTTCCATCAAAACCTCCCTGTCTTTTCATGGGCCGACATTCTGTCATATTTTCCATTCACTTTTACTTAATTTCTATTTCGCGCAAATGATTCTATACTTTACAAACCCAAAACTCTGTGCAATAATGATAACGTATCCAAAAACGAATTACCTTAAGGGAAAGACATTTTTACATAATGTAAAATATCTTTTTCAAAAAACAAAACCGAGGAGGTTCATCATGAAAATTGCTGTTGATTGTGACGACGCTGCCATTGATTTTAAAAATGAGATTTTTAACTACCTGAAAAAGGCTGGTTACGATGTCACCGATTTAGCCTATTCTGCAACTCACGATTGTGATTATCCGGAAATTGCCTTTAACCTGGCCGAAACCATCAAAAACAAAGAATATGACCGGGGCTTTATTTTCTGTGGCACCGGTTTGGGGGTAGCCATGATGGCCAACAAGGTTCCCGGGGTTTTTGCCGGCACCTGTCATGATGTCTTTTCAGCCGAGCGGCTGGCTAAAAGCAACGATGCCAATGTATTAACCATGGGTGCCCGGGTAATCGGCGTGGAACTGGCCAAAATGATCGCCGAAGCCTGGTTAAAAAGCGAATTCCAGGGCGGCGGTTCAACCAAAAAAGTTGAAAAAATGCGGGCTCTGGAAAAAACCTATCTGAAGTAGGCCGACCATGAAAAAGTTTTTACTGGGAACCAACTGGAAAATGAATAAAACTCTGGCTGAGGCCACCGACTATACCCTAGCCGTTTCCGAAATTATTACCAAATACCCGCAGTTTGAGTTTTTTATCATTCCCCCACACACCCACCTGTGGAAGTTAAAGGAACTGCTTGATTTAAACAAAAGCACCCTCAAACTGGGGGCTCAAAATATGCACTATGAGGATGCCGGTCAGTTCACCGGTGAAATTTCGCCTGTGATGCTGGCCGAAATCGGCCTGGATCTTGTCGAGCTGGGCCACTGCGAGCGACGCCAGTATTTTAATGAAACCGACGAAACCGTCAACCTGAAAGCCCTGGCCGCCCTCAAACACCAGCTACTGCCACTGATCTGCATTGGCGAAAAAATGAGTGACCGCAACTATGGCATTTCTCGGGAAATGTTGGCCAAACAGCTGAAGGTGGCCCTGAAGGACATTTCTGCCGATCAGATCGGCACATTCTGGATTGCCTACGAGCCGATCTGGGCCATTGGCGTCAACGGGATTCCCGCCGAAACGCCCTATGTCAACGAGATCCACGACTTTTTGCGCTCCGTGCTGCTTTCCTTGTATGGCCCCGCCGGAAACGATGTGCCGCTTTTATACGGTGGCAGCGTTAATATTAACAACGCCAGTGAATACGCCCAGCTTGACAATGTCGATGGCCTCTTCATCGGCCGCAGCGCCTGGGAACCGGATCTTTTTGAAGCACTGATGGCATCGGTAAGCAATACTCTGCGCTAAGCCTTTTTACAAACGAATCCTGATTTTTAAGATACCCGAAGGGGTATCTTTTATTTTTTCAGAAAATGCTGGATTTTACAAATCATCCGTGGTATATTTTAAACATGTTTAATGTTTGTGCAAACGCCAGTGACGTTTGCACCGGAGCAAAACATAACCACAGTAGCGCTGCAATCGTTTACTGATTACTAATGATGCGAGGAGAATTTTTTGATGAATCCAAGAGAAAACGTGATGGCCGTGTATCGTGGCCAACAACCCGATTACTACGGCGATTTGATGGCTGCGGTCGAGTTTATTCCTGATCCTTTCTTTGTTCGGGATGCCCTGCTCCCTCAGGATGGTCAGGAATATCAGGATTCCTGGGGAACCGTACGGGTTTTCCTGCCGGGTGCACCGGGGCCCCATCCCCATATCACCCGGGATAATGTGGTCATTACGGATATTGAAAAATGGGAAGAACAGCTGACTGTCCCCTCCCTTGACAATCTGGACTGGAGCACGGCCCGGGCAGCGGCCGCCCAAATCGACCGAAACGAAAAACTGGCCTGTTTCTTCTACCCGGGCGGCCTTTTTGAACGCAGCCATTTTCTGTTGGGGATGGAAGATGCCTTGATGGCTTATCTGGAGTATCCCGACGAAATGAAAGCCCTACTACGGGTGATTGCCGATCATAAGATGGCCTATATCCGCAAAGTGGCCGCAGAAACCCAGCCGGATATCATTTTTTATCATGATGATTGGGGTACCAAACAGAATCTGTTTCTACCCCCGAAGGTCTGGCGGGAGATTATCAAACCGCTGCAGCAGGAAATCGCCGACACCATCCATGACTGCGGGATGATCTACATGCACCATGCCGACTGCATTCTGGAACCAATTGTCAGTGATCTGGTGGAGATAGGCGTTGACATCTGGCAGGGCGTCATTGCCCAGAACGATATCGTCAAAATCCAGGCTATCACCCAGGGCAAACTGGCCATGGTCGGCGGCATTGACGGGCCCAAAATCGATGTCGAAAACATCACAGAAGAGCAGATCCGGGCCGAAGTGCGTCGGGCGGTTGACAGCTACTGTCCTGGCGGCCGTTTCTATCCGTCGATCCCCAACGGCATCTGCTTCCGGGAATGGAACAACGGCATTGTCATGGACGAGCTGGCAAACTACGGCCGGGAATACGCCCGGAATAACCCCGTCGCTTAACCGAAAGCCAGGCAAGCGACAGCGCAATCGGCAGCGCTTTTTTATCAGGCCGGAGCGTGCACAATACCCTACCTCGTTGTGCACCTCCGGCTGTTTTATGGCTGCCCTCACTTTGACACAACACAGTTTCGGCCCAGTTGTTTCGCTTCGTAAAGGGCTTTATCAGCCCGGTCAATAAATGCTTCCGGCGACTCCCCCTGTTTATAGGTGGCTACGCCAAAACTGGCGGTCTGTCTGAGGCCCTGGGTAAACGGCGTCGCTTCGACAACCGCCCGCAACCGTTCGGCGGCATTTTTTGCTCCCTCCGCATCAATTTGTGGCATCAGAACCAGAAATTCCTCGCCACCCCAACGACACAACACATCGACACTTCTGATTTCCCGGGCCAGTAATTTTACCAGCTGAACAAGAACCGCATCGCCAATATTGTGGCCGTAGGTATCGTTGACCTGTTTAAAGAAATCAACATCCAGCATGATAATGGCACATTCCTGACCATAGCGATTGCACCGGGTGATTTCACTTTGCAACAATTCATGGCCTTTTAAGCGATTGTAGACCTGGGTGAGATAATCCCGCTCAGCCAGCAGTCTGGCCTCCTGGTTGGCCTGCTCCAATTCCGCTGTGACCACCTTAATAAAATTAACGAGTTGGGAAATAATGCGATTGTTCTGGCGGTTAAAGGGATCGACCATGGCTTCAGCGCTCAGCTTTTCACCCCCATTTTCAGCCGCTTTGCGGCCCCCTCCAGCGTTGCCCCGGCTGAAAAATTTGACCAGTCGGGCAATCATCCGATTATCCCGGCGGTTACAGGGTTGGCCGGTTCGTAGTTCCGTCGGCCCTGTTTCAAGCACCGCTTCAGGCGGTTTACCTACTCCTTCTTTCATACTCACCGTCACCATGGTGGCATTAAGCAACATCACTGTTTCTTCGTGAGAGACAATCTCGCCATGGGTATAAAAACCGGCTGACGGGGCAATGGTTTGAAATGCTTTGGTTTCCAGCTCCACCTCATTCTGAAGCAGAAAGCGACGACAGGTACAGGAATAGATAAAAATCCCTTCCGGATGAAAGGCCTGAACCCGATCCTGAATATCTCTGGCATTTTTAATGATCAATGCCGGATTCCCATAGCCAATCCGGGCTGATTCGCCCTGTTTGATATCGGCAATAAATTTTATGTCGTGATGATCCTTGACTTCATTCGGCGTTTTGGCGTAGACAACCCCATTTCTTTCGACCAGCAAGGGAAACTCCAGCACATTCAAAAAGAAGTTTTCATCATCTTGAATGTTCAGATACCGATGGTACACCTCAAAAGCTGGCTGATTATCAATTGTTTTTAACCACAAGCCGTCCGTCTCGGTCAGTGTCAGTTCTTTACTCAGGGGTTCCCATCCTAAATACGTATGCACCACAATATCAATGTCATCACCCGTAAAAACCACTGCAACGACCCCGCTTGACGAGAATTGCTGATTCAAGGTGACGATGGGTTTCTGCTCGCCTTCGTAAACGCCGGCACCGGCCCCAAAAACCGGATAGGTTCCCCTTCTGCCCGCAGAAAAACCTTTGAGAAAATGAGAAGCATCCATTGACGACGAGGTAGCCAGCAGCAAAACCCCGGCAATCTTCTGACATTGGCTTTCAATTTTTTCCGATAAGTTTTTTCCCACAAGGGCTTCATCCTGGTTTTTAGTGTCAACTAAAAAACCCTGCACACCAGTCTTTTCAAAAAAAACAAAGGAAATGACAGAGGTGTTGGTGAGTAACCGCCCCTCGCTAATTTCCCCCATGGTCGAGCTCCCGACAATTACCGCCAGCGGTGCAACAACCCGAATCGCCGCTTCGATTTCTGTCAGCCATTGGGGCTCACTCCGGGCTGAAAATATCTGTACGAACACGGCCATCGACCGCTTTGTCTGGTTTTTTATTTCTTCTGTTTGAAGCCATTTCTTCAGGGTTTCAATCTGATTGATCGAAATGATTCTGCTAATCATTTATAACCAGCCTCTTTTCTTGTTGATGTTAATGGTTGCTTATTTTCTTCTCGCAACCCCAGTCTTCCTGGTTGATCTGTTTTGTGTCAGCATGTCCTCTGTCGGAAATACGGTAAATCCCGCTATGATGGCCTTAACAACTGACTCGGCGCAAAAATGTATAGTTTATCATATCAAAATACGGGATCGTTTGCAATGCCTTCAAAATCGGGTTTTTGTTCTGGCCTTACGCCGGGCTCGTTTTAGTTTTCCGCTGAACGCATCATGCAGTAACAGGTCAGGCCGATATCATCTGATCGATGCGATTCCATCAACTGAAATCCAAAGTGTTCATAAATCGGCAGGTTGTCGGGATTGAAGGTCTCAAGTACCATCGGTTCCTGATTGGCCGCACATTTTTTTAGCACCGGTGTCAGCAGTTTTCTGAAGGCCCCGCTGCCTCGTGCGGACTTGTCAGTGGCGATGACCAGCAGATGATAAACGTCTGTGGCACCATAGGCGAGATGCCAATTCGACGGGATGATCTGGGCCTGACAGACCGCCCGATCAGAAAGCAGCTGCAATTCCTCCGGATTCACGACCGCCAGCAGTTGTTGGGCGGATTGCTGCATCACCTGGGTCAGCCGTTCTTCGGGCCATTCCCGGGTTGCGTAACCAATCAGTAGCCCCTGGCCATCAGGCAGTACCTGGACGGCATTTTCTACCATGAAAGCCTGAATCTGCCCTGCAAACTGGGCTTCAATCAACAGGTCGGCCCGATCAAGACCATTGACCTGAAAGATCACCCCCGGATCTTCCATAAACCGGGTTTTCATCAGTTGGGTATAGGTTTTTAGTTCATTTTCATTTAACATTTGCATTCCTCCGTATTTTTGTTTGACAGGAGTTAAGTACTCCGGGTACTATTTTATCTGCTCCAGCAGGGTTTTTCGGGGATAAAAGCCAAAGCGCTCATAAAAGCTGAAGGCTTTTTCGTTGCCGACGGCCACCGACACGGACTTGGTATGGGCCCCCATCTCATCCATCCAGGCAATGGCATTGCCAAGCAAGGTCTCACCAAGGCCGAGCCCCCGATAATCGTCCTGGACATATAAGGATTCCATCTCCGCATCACCGGAGCATTCAACCCGGGAAATGCAGTAGCCGACATTTTGAGTAGTTTTTGGATCAACTGCAATTTCGATTCGCAGCCGCCCATTTTGGACCTTCGTGAGCAGATTTTTTTTGCGCATCGCAAACGTAAAGGCTTCATAGTGTGATTTAAAATTCACGGCGGCATCGCGGTGATGCCGGTTCAGCGCTTCCCACAACTCCTTAATGTCATCCAGCAGCGATTCATCGCCGCTGCGATAGGTAATCGGTGTGATTGCGGGGTTTTTGCCTTGGATCGGGCTTTTTTCCTTACTTTGCCCCCCGATATCATCCTGGGCGGCAAACGGATTCCTGTCATCTGCGACTTCCTGAATGATCACGATCGGATCAGAGATCAATCCATAGTGTTCATCCTCAGGATAGGTCACGGCAATCAATGGTTCCTGCCCGGCATAGGCAATCATGCTGGCCATTGAATCCCACTTTGTGCAGAGAAAAAAATGAGCAAAATCCTCCTGCTCGACGATTTTCAAAAAAGCACCCCGATTGCCCGGGATGGCCAGGGACTCTTTAACACCGGTTTGATATTCATATTGTTCAAACGCCGCCCGCATTTTAAGCGGCACAATTCCATGCCAGGTTCGTGAAAACATGATAACTCCTTTTATCCTATAATTAGTTTAACTTAAATGGCATTCAACAGCGCCATATACACGTGTTACAGGTCGCATTCGATGTTGGTGCTTACCGTCCCATTCTGTGGTGTCGTTTTGTGCGTAAGTTAAGTGTGCCTGGCACCCAGCGGATACTGTGGCAGCTAGCGCCTGTGCATCTTCAGCCCGGGAAGGTCATTGAATCGATCTGTTCATCAATCAAATTTTTTGCTGCACAGTGGCCCATTTTCCCGCCAACAAAGGCATAGGTTCCAATGACCTGCCCGTTTTGTTTTTTAACCGCTGCGGCAATACTCTCATGAACCTTGTCGCTGTTTCTCAGATCAGTAAATTGCTGAAAGGTGATGATGGTCACCCGTTTCCCTGAAAAATCGGCCTGCTTAAGAAAGGCGTTCATCGCCGGTACGGCATTACTTGCCCAAATCGGCTGCATTAAATAGACGTCCTGCGCCGTTGCGATTTCCTGCCAGGGCTCGCCTTGCAGTTTGGAGCCTTTTTTAAAAAGCGCCTGCAGGAAGTTGCCTTTTTTTTGTTCCCGCAGTTCGATTATTCTGCCGCCGAGCCGCTCATTTAAGCGCATTGCTCCGCTTCGGGTATTCCCATCTTTTGAAAAATAGACGATGACGGTGTGATTCTCGTTTCCCATAGCATTCCTCCATTTTTTACTTTGTATTTCTTTTTCAACCGTTATTTATTCTCCGTTGGTCCGACATTACGTGACGAGACCGGCATCAGGGGAATGGGTGCCTGTCTATCGGGTACCCCAATTCTGCAGTTCCACAATGTTGCCTTCCGGATCGGTGGCATAAACAAAGGTGGCCACCACCTGATTGGGATAGTCTGCGACAATCCGCTCGCCAATCTGACCCCCTCCGGCCGCCAGCACTTTTTTGAGCATTTTATCGAGATCGTCGACCTCAAAGGCAAGATGCCCCAAACCCGTCCGATTAATTTGTGGTAATCCCCCATCGACCCAATCGTCGTAGGAAAATATTTCCAGCGTCGGCAAGCTGTTTTCATAGCCCGGTAAACAAAGATGCTCGCCCCGGATATGCGCCCCCCGGATTCCCGTCAGCTGATCGATCCAGTTTCCCTGCAGATCTCGTTTTGGCGGGACAGGCACGCATTCAAAAACTTCCTGGTAAAACCGCGAGAGCTTTTCCCAGTCTTTGGCAATAATATTGGTATGGGTAAATTTTATCTTCATGATTCTCCTTCGTCGCCATGCCGCATGAACAACGGCTTCAAAAAACATCCACCTTGCGGAACTGGCCAAATGAAACGGTTGTCCCTTACTCTCAGCAGTAGGGGTAGCTTGGTCACCGGCTACCATGGACAAGGGGATAATCGTCCGGAACACATCCCCTCGGTAAAAATGGGTGCGGTGCCGGAATAGATTTTGCAGTATTTATAGGTATTGCGGATACCCGATCCCAGTTCGTCCACCAGTCCGATTTCCTTAAAGAATCGGGCAATGGTAGGATTCTTGAGGATCAGAATCGGTTTCTTAAACTAAAACGTTAAGGGCATGCGCCAAAGGCTCTAACGGCTTTCTCCCTGATTGTACCGATGATGAACTGATCCAGTTGGGACTCGGTCTGGCGGCTGGTCAGATGGATGATCGGCAACTGCTTGACTGGATTATTGATCATGTCTGATGCCATCCGGGTGGATCTTGTTTTATAGTGCACAAAACCTTCGTCCCCTTGAACTCTGATGTCTCCCTTTTTTTCGTTATTGACGCTATTTTAAAGCTCTGACTGAGCTAATTGATAAAATCGACCTCTGCTTTTTCCAACGGCCTCGATAATTTGTTTTTGCTGTAATGAAACAAACACCCGTCTTACCTGGGCCGGTGATAACCCGGTTAATGAACTTGCCTCCTGATTGACTATTTTTTTATTTTTTATCAGGTATTCAACGATTAATTTTTCATTCGGGTTTAATTCGCTCATTATCCGCTCATATTCGCTCATTATCCGCTCATTATCCGCTCGTTTCTGCACATCACTGAAATCTTCATTCTCATCACCTGTTTGTTTTTTCATGATCAATCATTCCAAAGGATATGTAATCTTTCCGGCCCTCAATTCTTTTACCGGTGGCTTTATAAAAATTGGATTTAAACAGGGTAAAGCTGGCGTCGCTGAACTTTTCATTGGTTGACAGTGCATCAAAGGAAAGCCGCTGGCCTTTTAACATCAGCTCATGAATGATATACGCCGGTGCAACGACACTTTCATTCCCAATTCGCACGTATGCGGTTCTTGTCCCATCATTGACATAATAGTAAGGGGTCATTTTCCCGGCTGCAATCTCCAGAACCAGAATGTCCTTGTTTTCCATGGTGACCGGCTTCAGTGAAAACATAATGAGTGGATCGACCTTGGTTTTTATGAGGTTGCTTATTTTTTCGGCATCCGCCTGAACATGGTCCAAGCCGATAATTTGGCGATCATCATCCACGCCAAACAGAATGCTACCGCCAATGCCGTTTGCAAAAGCAACAACCGTTTTCAACCAGCTCTTCGGTTTTGCCTTTTCCAATGAAACTTTAAAATCGACATCGGTTGATTCTGCCGTTAGTAGTTTCTTTAGCTCTGTTTTCATCGTTCACCTCATTTATATTTTCATTAGTTAAGTGGTGCCTGGCCCCGGGGCCACTTTATGCGACAACGTTTTATCTTGAAGCGATTTCAAAACGTCTATCTGTGTGCCTGTTAAATCGACTTGGTGCTTTACTTGGTGCTTGTCCTGTTCGACGATGGTATCTAAAACAGCGGATAGCGTGAATTCAATAAACACGCCGGAATCATTCGATTTTCTTGCCGCTTCGATTGTATCATAGTATTGCGGTCGCTTCGAAACTTTCCAGATTCCTCAACCAAGCTGTTTTTTGCAAGTACTTTTTGCAGAAAGTTGCAAGTTAAAAATACAGAATGTTG
>JABNAD010000211.1_pt1 | contig 46731 bp, 35 predicted proteins | sample 7240381 | NCBI WGS metagenome assembly JABNAD01 (sample SAMN11332834, study PRJNA596920) | anaerobic digester metagenome | biome: digested sludge; isolation source: digested sewage sludge-derived enrichment culture grown on H2/CO2 | place: Germany: Goettingen
GCCTTGGCCCAGAAAGGGTCGAACCGTTGTGGTAAAACCCCTTCGGGGCTAATTCTCATCTACCTACCATACCCCGCGGGTTTTACACCCACAGTTATTCAGATTTTGGCCTTTCAGGCCACAAAAAGGAGAAATAAGAAGAATATTGCCGTAGCACCACGGCACGCTGTGGCGTGTTTAGGATTATCAGAATACCAACACCAATTACCCACACACGTAGCGCCACAAAATCTTGTGGCGAATTAACGCAACGTAACAACAAAAAAACCGGACAGGATTTCAAACCCTGTCAGGTTTAAACGTATATGAATTTTTTTAACCTCGCCCTTTAGGGTGGGGTAGGAATAAGGTGTTGTATTAGGGCTTTAGCCCTGAATGTTGTGAATGTAATGATTTTGAAACACGGATACACAGAGGAATAGGAGAACACAAGAGGAACCAACCCCTGACAGGGTTTCGAATCCTGTCAGGGGTTGGCTGTCCCCCTTAGCGCTTCCGCGAAGAACAACCAGCCACGAAGTGGCGTAATCTCAATAACCGTGGGCGTAGCAAAGCAGCCCACGGGACACAACCATCAGCGTCTCGGCCCAGAAAGGGTCGAACCGTTGTGGTAAAACCCCTTCGGGGCTAATTCCCATCTACCTACCATACCGCGTGGGTTTTGCACCCACGGTTATTCAGATTTTGGCCTTTCAGGCCATTCAGATCAGGAATAGGAGGAATATTGCCGTAGCGCCACAGCACGCCGTGGCGATTTGGGTATTATCACAATTCCACCATTACCCCCACATATGTAGCGCCACAAAATCTTGTGGCGATTCAGGGCGTTGAGGATTAGGTAAAAAAACCTAACAGGGTTTCAAACCCTGTCAGGGGTTGTCTGTCCCCTTTAGCGCCTTAGCGAAGAACAACCAGCCACGAAGTGGCGTAATCTCAATAACCGTGGGTTATGCGAAGCAGCCCACGGGAAGCAGCCCACAGCGCCTTGGCCCAGAAAGGGTCGAACCGTTGTGGTAAAACCCCTTCGGGGCTAATTCCCATCTACCTACCATACCCCGTAGGTTTTGCACCCACGGTTATTCAGATTTTGGCCTTTCAGGCCACAAATAGGACGAAGAGGAGGAATATTGCTGTAGTGCCACGGCACGTTGTGGCGAATCAGGGCGTTGAGGATTAGGTAAAAAAACCTGTCAGGGTTCCAAACCCTGTCAGGGGTTGTCTGTCCCCTTTAGCGCCTCCGCGAACAAAAACCAGCCACGAAGTGGCGTAATCTCAATAACCGTGGGCGCAGCAAACCAGCCCACGGGAAGCAGCCCACAGCGCCTCGGCCCTGAAAGGGTCGAACCCATGCAGTTACGCCCCTTCAGGGCTTATCTCCATCACCTAGCATACCCCGTGGGTTTTGCACCCACGGTTATTCAGATTTTGGCCTTTCAGGCCATTCCGAACGGAAATAAGAAGAATATTGCCGTGCACCACAGCATGCCGTGGCGCTTTAAGGAATCATCGGATTGCCACCATAATCCCCCTAATATGTAGCGCCACAAAATCTTGTGGCGATTTAGGGCAGCGAGGATTAGGTAAAAACCCCTGTCAGGGTTTCGAATCCTGTCAGGGGTTTCCGCCTTTGCTAACAAAAACCAAGTTCTATCCTTGAATAGCCAAAAACGGACATTCTAATTCTCAATAATATATTTAAATATCTGTATAACAAATTAATGTATTTAAAGGAATAACATTTGCTTATAATTATGTTAATTTTTGTATAAAGTCCGAAAAAGAGCCTTTGGAGTTGGCAAAACGAGTTTATAGCGCAATAAATTGATTAAAGGGTGAAATAGCCATGTGTAGCACGCTAAACACTTTACCAATGAAACACGCATTTAGCAGTTAAATAGCTACTTTAGTGGGTTAAAATGGGCATTGTTTATTGCACGTTATAATAATACTTTGGGATAATTGAAATACGCACAGCTATGAGAAGCTTAAAATATAACCTATTGGCACTAGTACTACTAGTTGCATCTTCATTTGTTTTGCATGCGCAGTCCTATAACATGGACGACATTGATGGTACAACGGTAAATGTACCCACCGCTTCCACTGTTTATTTTTATGATAGTGGAGGTAATGGTTCAAACTATGCAAATGACGAGGATTATACGGCAACATTTAGGTCTGTAAATGGAGCACCGCTTCTTTTTACATTTACAGCATTTCAGACCTATAACGCTAGCGATTATCTTGAAATTTACGATGGAACTTCAACTGCAGCCCCGTTAATTGGGCGTTATAGTGGAACAAACAGCCCTGGTACTTTTACGCCAACAGGGGAGTATATTACCTTTAGATTTGTGTCTAATTATCGTTGGAGAACGATAGGTTGGGCCGCAACCATAACCAGTATGGATGTTTCTATTCCTGATATTACTACATGCTCTGCCGTTTCTACCGATCCCCAAGGTGCAGGGAATTATCTTGCAAACCAGTACTACAAGGTAACATATTATAGCGCTAAAGTAGGAAAAAGTGTAAGATTAGATTTTACCAGCTTTAACTTAGGATCGGGTGATAGATTGCTTCTTTTAGATGGCGATAGCTTAACTGCACCAAGAATTGGCGCCTATACAGGTAATGGTAGCCCAGGAACCGTACTTTCCACTAACGATGCTTTAACCGTTGTTTTCCAGTCTAATGCCGATGCATCAGTGGGAAGTGGCTGGAGTGCAAATGTATCTTGTTATGTTGTTTCATCATACTACAGCTATCAGAATGGAGATTGGGACAACCCTGCAACATGGACTACCGATCCTAGTGGATTTAATAAAATTAATCCGAGTTCGAGTTACCCATCGACATTAGATAAGGCGGTTATACTTAATGGCCGTACAGTTACTGTTACAAACAACAAAAATTCCGTAACCCAGCTTGATATTCGAGAGGGTGCAATTCTCGATGTGCAGGGCACCAATAATCATAACTTTGGTACTATTATGGGAAAGGGACGCTTGCGCTCTACCACTGGCGACTTACCCGAAGGGGTTTATACTCTTTTTACACAGGCAGGAGCAGGTACAATTGAACTTTACGACCAAATAACAACATCCCCAACGCTTGATAAAACCACCTTTAATAACCTTGAGATTAACGCCAACCCTGGTAGAACTGTTAATATTGGAAGTACTACCCAAATAAATGGAAATCTTTTAGTTAAAGGCGGTGTTCTTAACATTAATAGCCCAGCTGGTTCTAGTGTAACGGTAGAAGGTAATATTACCGTTAACTCAGGGGCTGTATTTGGCATGGGGGATACTGGTACAAACCAAAGAGAGCTAATTGTTAAGGGAAACTTTGAGAATGAGGGTACAGTTACATTTAGTAGTAACGCTACGGCTAATTACACGGCAGATCCAGATAGGGGCGTTACACTAGTTTTTAATAATCCTACCCAAAACCAATCGTTTGTTGTAAATGGTGTAACAACACTAAATAGGCTTATTGTTGACAAGGGTACCGATGACACCTATATGCTGGATGTAAATGCTAGTGCAACGACAAATTTTAGGTTGTTTGGTAAGAATGAAGATAATGCTACAAATACAGATGACCCAGGTAATGTAATAAACAATAAAGCTCTTGAAGTATATGCGGGTACACTCCGTCTTGGTTCAAACATTACAATTCCCCGTTTGGTAACAGCAAATGCCGATCCTTACAACAACTATTATGCAATAGATCAGGATGCAGCAATTATATTAGATGGAGCAAATATTAATGTGAATGAAGATGAAGATGATATTTCTAGCATTATAATCTACGGTAAATTGGTAGTTTCTGGAAACTCAACATTAACATCAAATGGTGGGCAAGGAATAATTATTAGAGAATATGGTTCTTTTAAAATTGAAGGAAACTCAACGGTTAATACTGGAGTTGTAAGAACTTCGAGTAGGGTTGATTTAGGCGTTCATAGAGGTACTTTTATTATGAATGGAGGTACTCTTAATATTAGTGGTAATAATTATGCTACATCACATCCCGCATTTGCCCTTCCTTTTCCTGATAATACAATACAAATTAGTGGAGGTGTCATTAATGTAGAAAACCCTTCAAACTACCCTGGTGAGGACTATTATGCTGAAAGTTGGCTTGTTTCATCAAACCCTGAGAATATCTCAATAACTGGAGGCGTTGTAAATATTTTTGCAAATGGAAGGAATGCAAGAATAAACAGTACTGCGCCTTTTTATAATCTTAATTTAAGTAGTAGCGATAACAGAACCATATCAATAGAGGAAGTTACGCAAAAAACCATTTTTATTAATCCTACAACATATATTACCGTCCCCGCTGCCCCCCGTCGCCCTTTGGTAGTACTAAACAACCTTACGGTTAATAGCAATACAACCTTTAACCCCCAAAACGAGAATGTAACCGTTGGCAGAAACTTTACCCTAACGGGTACATATGCCCCAGGAACAAATACAACCACGTTTAATGCCTTTGGTATTCAGTCGTTTAATAACAACGGCACTATAACTGGACCTGGTCTTTACGATATGGTGCTTAGCAATGGTTCCATACTTACCATTAGCAATCAGCTTAGCGTACGAAACAATTTAGCTATCAACACACAAACAACGCTTCGCGATGGTGGCCAAACCATTAGCGTTGCTGGTAACATTACTAATAGCGGTAAGCATGAGAGTGCTACTGGTGGGAGCATTGTACTAAATGGCAGCGCAGCACAGGCTTTAACTGGCGATGGGTTTGGTGTATTTGGTAATCTATCGCTAAACAAGCCCAGCGGATCTACAACCATGTCTGCTGATATGCAGGTAACGGGTAATTTACGTTTAGGTGGTACTGCCGCTGTGCTCAATATTGGAAGTCATAAGCTATGGTTGGGTGCTACATCCTACATATATAATGCACTAACAGGAACAACATCCGATAGAACGGGCTTTAGCAATACCCGAATGATTGAAACGGCCGGAGCACAGTCCGACTATGGTGTGGAGAAGGAGTGGGCTACAGTTGGGACTTATACCTACCCAATGGGTTCTAATGGCAAATACACACCTGCTGTTATAGAGTTAGATTCGCCACCAACACTTTGGGGTTCACTATCGGTTAATCCTGTTAACGGGATTCATCCATTGGCAACATCTGCCAATACCTTAAATTACTACTGGAACCTTCGTCGCGAGGAGATGACGGGTATTCCATCGGGTAACCTAAGGTTAAAATTCTATTTTGTTGATACCGATGTTGTTTCTGGCGATGAGAACTTATACGTTCCTGCATACTATTTCCCTGTTAGCTGGACTTTCTTTAACGATGTTAACCTTATTACCAATTTAACAAACGAGATACGATTCCTTGATGTGCCCGATCCTCGTGGTCACTTTACTGCAGGTGAAACAATTAGTTTTGGCGCTGTAACAACTTATTATAGTAAGGTTATAGAGGGTAGTTGGGAAGATCCTAATTCATGGAGCTATGATGCAGCAGGAACATTACCTGTAGCAGAGCTGCCTCAGGTTAATAGTCCTGTTATTATACAAAGTGGACATAAGATAAATACAACTGAAAACGATCATCTGGTTGGTAGTTTAACCATTGAGGCCAATGCCACACTTGATGTGGGAACCACAACGGGGCACTTCTTTGGACTAGTGCACGAAAGTACTGTATCGGGTACTGGAACCCTTAGAATATCTTCAAACACCGCAACGGCTGTATTCCCTGGTGGTGACTTTGGCGATTTTCTAGGAGATGGTGGCGGTACTGTTGAGTATTACACCACGGGCACACAGGATTACACCATGCCTAGCGGCGATATTACTACCATAACACTCCTTAACGAGGGGTTTGAGGGAGGATTCCCGCCTGCGGGGTGGACTGTCTCATCTTTTCCAAATGACGAGGGTGGCTCGCAATGGGAAAGAAGCAATCTGGAACGTTATGAAGGGACATACTCCGTAAGCCATCTTCCGTCTACTTATACTATACTTTTTTGGACTTTCTATCATGAACATAATGATTTGTTAATAACTCCCGCTTTAAATTTTACGGACAAGGCATCATATCAGCTTTCATTCTGGCGCAATAATAACAATGCAACACGGTACGATTATCAAGGAATTTGGGTTTCAACCACAAATGCAAACGTAGGTTCATTCTATGAGTTACAGGAATTAGGACAAGGTTCTGAGGATACATGGGTGAAGCATACAATAGACTTATCGTCTCTATCTGGAAATAGTGTAGTTTACATTGCGTTTGTTTACCGAGGAGGAAATACCGACGATGTTTATATTGATGATGTAAAAATTACCAAAACCATTGGTAACTCCCGTTACCATAACTTGGTAATTAACCCAGATGCAGGGCGTACCATAACTTTACCTGGAATAAATGTTACTACTACTGGTAAGGTTAATGTTAAGGGAGGCGGTATTGCGGCAACCTCCAATGCCTTATCGGCTACGCTCACTGTTGCCGATAGCCTAAATATAACCGAGAGTGGAACGCTACGTGTTGATAACGCAAACATCTTTACACTTGAACAAAAGGGTGCAATTACTATAGGAACTAGTGCTTCATTCCGAGTAAATACAACTGGTACAGCAAAGGCTCATGCGCTAAACCTATATGGCAACGTTGAGAACAACGGTACACTTAACCTTAACCCAGGAAGTGGCAAGTATGCCGACATATACTTTAAGGGCACAACAAACCAAACATTTGCGGGAACTGGTACAACAAACCTTAATAGGGTTTATGTTGATAAGGGTACCAACCAAACACCCTTGGTTGATGTTACTGCCGACCAGTTTACCATGAATACATCAACTGGGCAGGCGCTATTTATTAATAATGGTACAATTCGTTTTAGCGGTGCAAGCCTAAATCTTACGCTAACCACCAATAGCCCGTTTAGCATTCCGGCTACTGGGTGTTTATCGGTTAATGGTTCAACCGTAACAATGGGTAGCGCTGCCGATAATGGTGCCGATTTGCTACTTAGCGGTAAGCTAGAGGTTAGAGCGGGAACCATGAATATTGGTGCTGCTGCCAATAATACCCATAACGACATTGAGTACGCAACAGCTGGTACACCCGAAGTTGCTGTTACGGGTGGTACACTTAATGTAAACGGACAAATTCGCCGTTCTACAACCATTGCCACGGGTAACCTAACCTACCGCCAAACTGGAGGCGATGTATATATATATGGTAAGAACCGCGATGCAAATCAAATTAAGCGTGCGCTTTTGGAGGTTCTTAATAGCGGGAGGTATATTACTAGCGGTGGTAATCTCCACTTGGTGCAAGGAGTAGGTTCTACCCAGACCAACAACACATTTGGTGAGCTATACCTTAACCCTGCAACATCAATGGTTACAGGTGGTACCATAGTAACGGGAACAGCCGCAACTGGTGCTACAACCAATTATTTTAATTTGTATTTGGGGTGTCCAATCTACAACTTAACTGTTGATGGTACCACTACAGCCAAGGAGGCTAGGTTAAAGACGTTTGAGGCAACAATAAATGGTAATTTAATTATTGGTCAAACAAGTGGGGCCGCATCAAGATTCAACACTTTAGGTATCAGTGTAAATATTGGTGGTAATTTAGAGAACTATAGTACATATACAGCAACTAGTGCTTATATGTATAGCAATGCGAACCAGAATACTACATTTTTTGGAGAACAGACTAATCAACAAATAATAAGTAGAGGAACTGCATTATTAAGATTTGGAAACTTAATTATCGATAATCCACTAAGTGGTGGTAATGTTGACTTTTCGGGTAATGTTAACGGCATAGTTCTAGGTGATTTAATTATTAATAGGGGAGAGTTAATTACAAATAACATGTATTTAACCTTATTGAAAAACTTAATTAATCATTCGGAGCATACTTCTATTGGTAGTAATGGTTTTCTTATGTTTTATAATAATTCCAATATATCTGGAACTGATGGAACTGGTGTTGGTAAGATTGTTATCAGAGCAAATAATTCTGTAATATCAGATATTTCGTTTTCAATAAAAAACAACCTAACACTTGGTGCAAATAGTAAACTGGTAATTGGGGATAATAAACTAACACTTTCTTCAGGAACATCGGTTTCAGGAGCATCATCAACCTCATTTATTCTTACCAACGGTGCCCTCTCCGATGGTGGTGTAACCAAAGAGTTTACTTCTGCAGGAGGATCGTTTACGTTCCCAATTGGTGTGGGTAGCGCAGGAGGTAAATACACACCCGCAACTCTTAACGTAACCAATACGGGTGGTGTTGCCGGAACCATAACAGTTAAGCCTGTTGATGCTCCTCATCCTGTATGTACAAACGCCATAACCGATGAGCTGCAATATTTCTGGAATGTAACATCCACAGGATTTAGCAATCCTACTGTTAGCCATTCATACACCTATATGGATGGGGATATTCAAGGGAATGAGAATAACTATGTAAATGCTCGTTACCACAATTTTACCTGGACCAACAATACAGAGATTCTTGATTTTGCTGGAAATAGAATACTATTTACAGGTGTTAACTATATAGATGGTGAGTACACCGCTGGTCTTATTGATAATTTTGGTATCGTTCGTAAATACTACAGCCGTCAAAATGGTAACTGGAGCGTAGCAGGAAACTGGTTCCTCGATTCTCCAACTGGGCCAACCATTGCAACCGCTCCTCCACGTGGTAATCCTGTATTTATTCAAACAGGCCATACAATTACCACAAATCAAAATGGGGCTTATGCCGGTTCTGTTGACATAGCATCGGGAGCAACGCTCGATTTTGGAAGTACAACAGACCATAACCTTGGCCATGTTAGCGGTTCTGGAACCATGGCATTTACTGCTACAGGTGGTGGCTCATTTGTTTTCCCTGGTGGTGATTATACCGAGTTTATGAACACTACCGGTAGCACAGTTGAGTACTCAGGTGCAGGAACGTTACCTGCAGGAATTACAACATATCAAAATGTAACGTTCCTTGGGAATAACACAATAAAGATACCTGCTATTGATATTCTTATTAAGGGGAACTTAAGAATTGGAAGTGGTGCTTTAAGCAATGCCGATTTTAACAGAACCTTACGTATTGAGGGCGACTGGTATAATGCTGTTGCTGGTGGATTTGTGCCAGGATCTGGTTTGGTTGTTTTCGCTGGTGGAAACGAGCAGCAGCTAACCTCGTTGGGTGCTGGTGGCGAGCAGTTCTATAACCTTCAAATATTTAAAACGGCTGGTTCTACATTAACGCTTAATAGCAATGCAACGGTTAATCGTGTGCTTACCCTAACCTCGGGGTTGGTAAACACAACATCTACTAACCTTTTAACAGTTAGCTATGGTTCAACGATGGCTGTTGTTGGTGGTAGCGCAACGGCTTATGTTAATGGTCCTTTGCGTAGAATGGTTAACAATAGTTCCAATGCTACTTTCCCTGTTGGTAAGGATGGTCGTTATGGCAGCCTTTACATTTTTGGAACTACATCAACCGGAAGCCAGTACTACACTGCGGAGTACTTTAACACCACTCCAACCGATAATTTAAACTTTGCCGCACCACTTCAGCTTATTAGCAATAACGAGTATTGGTGGGTAACGGGTGCTGCAGGAACTTCTGCTAATGTTAGGCTGCGTTGGGACGCTTCTAGCGCCATTATTCCTGCTAGCGCTCTCGATAGGCAAAAGCTACGTGTTGCACAGTATCTTTCTCCTTGGACAAAGGTTGGTGAAACCGTTACTGATGTAAGTCAAACACAGGGTACTGTTGAAACATCAACCCCAATTGCATTTGGTGGCGTAGCGCAGAATTTCACCTTGGCTCTGGAGCAAACCGCTTCGGCGCAAATTACTAGTGGCAACCTTGCTGAGTGTAACGATGGCTCTTTATTCCCAGTTACCTTTAATGTTGCTGGCGACGATCCTTTAAGCGTTGTTATTCAGGTTAATGGTGTTAACAATAGAACCCTAACCAATCTTAGTGAGGGTAATCACACCATAAACTTTACCTATGCCGAGCTGTTTGCAATAAGTGGTGCTGGAGATTATACCATTACCATATCATCGGTTAAGGATGTAAATAATCTTTCGGGGATTGTATTGGGTAGTGGTGTTGTTCTTACCCTCTACACAACTCCAAACCCAATAATTAGTGGTCCAACCTCTGTTATGACAGGTTCATCAACCAACTTCTCCATTACTGCTGTATCGGGTAATACCTATTCCTGGTCGGTGTCGGCTTTGGGTTCAATTGTTGGCTCATCAACGGGTAGTACAATTCAGGTTGATTGGGGTGCTGTAACAGGAATTGCCACTATAACAGTTACCCAATCAAACACTAACTGTAGCACAGTTGCAACCTACGATGTTAATGTACGCGATTGGCCTGTTATTACAGGAAACTTTAATGTATGTGCTAATGCAACAGAGGTGTATGCTAGTAAGGAGGTTGCCGGACACGTTTATAACTGGTCGGTTGTTGGAGGTACAATTACCGCGGGTGCCGGTACATATCAAATATCTGTGCAGTGGTCCACTCAAACTGCAGGGCGCGTTACTTTATCGCAAGGGCCAACAGACGATTTAACCACGGTTCTCCAAGATGTGGTTATTAACACCAGTCCAACAGCAGTGCTAACAATTGATGGTAGTAGTAATATTTGCGATGAAGAAACGGTTGTACTTCAGTTTGGCAATGCGCAGGGCGGCGTATCGCCAACCTACTATCTACTTCTTGATGGTGTAGAATATTCGCCCTACGAATCGCTTATTGATCCTAAACCCAATCCGTTTACAACAGATCCTCTAATTTGGTCTGGAGCTACGCCCGACAAGGATTATGTATTTAGCCTTAGGGTAACAAATACAACTACGGGATGTACCAGTGCTTATGTGACCAAAACGGTTAAGGTTTGGAAAATACCTGAAACAGGTCCTCCATATCATATTCCTAATACCTTTGGTGATTAAAGGGTTCGCTAAGGCATAAAGAATTCTTCTCTCGCAAAGACGCAAAGGAAACTACCCCTGACAGGATTTCAAACCCTGTCAGGGGTTTTTCTTGTTTATTACCGCGTTAAATCGCCACAAGATATTGTGGCGCTACATATGTGGGGGAATAATGGTATAATCGTCATAAATCCCAAATCATCACGGCATGCCGTGGCGCTACAGTAATATTCTTCCTATTCCTGATCGGAATGGCCTGAAAGGCCAAAATCTGAATAAACGTGTGTGCAAAACCCACGGGGGAACCTATCCCAGACAGGGTTTCAAACCCTGTCAGGGGTATTTTGTTGTTTATCGCTGCTTTAAATCGCCACAAGATATTGTGGCGCTACATATTAGGGGGTAATGGTGGAATTGTGATAATTCCTAAATCACCACGGCATGCCGTGGCGCTACGGTAATATTTCTCCTATTCCTGTTCGGAATGGCCTGAAAGGCCAAAATCTGAATAACCGTTGGTGCAAAACCCATGGGGGAACCTATCCCAGACAGGGTTTCAAACCCTGTCTGGTTTTTTTGCCTAATCCTCACTGCCATAAATCGCCACAACGTGCTGTGGCGCTACGGTAATATTTCTCCTATTCCTCCTCTTTGTGGCCTGAAAGGCCAAAATATGAATAACCGTGGGTGTAAAACCCACGGGGTATGCTAGGTGATGGGAATAAGCCCTGAAGGGGCGTAACTGCATGAGTTCGACCCTTTCAGGGTCGAGGCGCTGTGGGCTGCTTCCCGTGGGCTGCTTTGCTGCGCCCACGGTTATTGAGATTACGCCACTTCGTGGCTGATTGTTCTTCGCGAAGACCCTAAGGGGACAAACCCTATCAGGGGTAGATTCCTCTCGTGTTCTCCTATTTCTCTGTGTTTATATTGCCTCCACTTCCCCTCTTCCAATATTTCCCCACTTTACCACCCAACTCCCGCACAAATAATTTATCTTTACAAGTTCAAAATGCTTGCAATGACAGGAACCAACAAAATAGGGCTAATAGCTGTAGTTACGGTTATGCTTTTTGCAATAGTAAACTCCTCGTGCAATAAGCGCAGCCAGCTGCTATACGTTAGCAATTTGGCCAATGAGAGTTTAGCCCGTAATCAGCAGGAACAGTATAAACTTAAAGGGGGCGATGTTCTTTACGTGCAAATACTTACCCGGGATCCACAGGTGAGCAGCATGTTCAACAACCGTGGGTTCTCTAGTTCTGTTGCAAGTAATATTTTTACAACCGAATCGTCATACTATTTATATGGATATTCGGTTTCGGATTCTGGCATGGTTCATCTTCCCATATTAGGAGAGCTTTTTGTAAAAGACCTAACCATTCAAGAGGCTCAAAGAGTAATACAGTCCGAAACGGAAAAGTACTTAACCGATGGTTTAGCCATTGTTAAGCTACTTAGCTATAAAATAACCATTTTAGGAGAGGTAAAAAGACCTGGAGTATATACCAACTTTAAGGATAATCTTACACTATTTGAAGCAATTGGGTTAGCTGGCGATTTTACCGATTTTGGCGAGCGTTCCAATGTCTTAGTAGTACGCCAAACGCCCGATGGTTTGGTTACCTATAGGGTAAATCTCCACGACAAGACTATTGTGGCATCGGAGGCCTACCACCTTTTGCCAAACGACATGGTTATTGTTGAACCTCGTAAGGGTAAAATTGCTGCACTGAACACTCCTAATATTTCAATTGTTTTATCAACAATAAGTACCTTGGCCTTAGTACTTAATATAATTTTAAAATAGCAAAGGGGTATTCCTTATATAAGTAATATGGAGCAAATTGAACGTAACGAGTATCCTCTTCCCCAAGAGGAGACACTAGATATAAAGAAACTCTTTTTTCAAGTACTGGGAAACTGGTACTGGTTTGCCATATCTATTTTTGCTGGTCTGTTTATTTCCTATCTTGTTAATAGGTACTCGGAGCAGATTTATAGTGTAACATCATCGTTAATTGTAAAGGATGATGAGAATACACGTGGGCTTTCGGGTGCGGAGAATCTTATACAGGGTTTAAAGCTGGTTAGGAACACTAAAAGTGTACAGAACGAGATTGGAATTCTTAAGTCATATACAGTAGCCTATCAGGCAATATCGGAACTACCCGATTTTTGGGTTAGCTATGTTGCTGTGGGCCGAAGGGGAATAAAGGAGAGTAAGTTATATACTCGGAGTCCTTTTGTGGTGACATATGATTCTCTTGAGGCTAATATCACCAATTACCCCGCTTTTGTTACCATTCTATCTCCCGACAGCTATTTACTGGAGATTGACGATGGAATGAACGTAAGGAAAAAGATGAAGTTCGGAGAACGCTTTACAAACCACTCTTTTAATTTTGCAATAGAATTACGATCGAATTTAAACTCCGAGGAGAATATAATAGGCAAAAAGTACTACTTTATCTTTAATAGCTTAACGGCTTTAGCAAAAGCTTATCAAAGTAAGGTTACTGTTGACCTTAACGATAAAAAGGGTTCCATACTAACACTCACCACCAGCGGTTTTGTTGCTGATCAGGAGGCCGACTACCTAAATAAAGTAATGGAGGTATATATACGTCGTGGGCTTGACGAGAAGAACCAAATTGCAGAAAATACGGTTAAGTTTATTGATGTTCAGCTTAGAGAGATGGAGGACTCTCTGCGTATAGCGGAGCAAAACCTATTAAACTTTAGGCTTCAGAATAGGGTAATTGATATATCAAAAGAGGGCACAAGTATTTACACAAAGTTGCAGCGACTACAGGATCAGTTCCTTACTCTTGAGCTAAGCAATAGGTACTACAGCTATTTGGCCGATTATTTAAAAACAAAAACCGATTTGGCCGATATTGTTGCTCCTACCTCCATGGGTGTTGACGATGTGCAGCTTAATATGCTCCTGCAACAAATTAGCCAAACTGTTATAGAGTACCAAACCCTAAGTTACTCTGCAAAGCCTGGTAGCCCAATAGCAGAGGAACTAAATAACAGGATAAGCACGTTACGTAAAACGTTGGAGGAGAAGGTATCGTCGTTACAAGAGGCAAATGGGGTTGCTAAGCGAGAGATAAGCCGACAGGTAAAGCTAATTGAAGATGAGTTAATGAAGCTCCCTTACCAGGAGCGTATGCTTATTAATATTGAGCGCGATTATAATTTGGTTGATAAGCTCTATACCTATTTAATGGAAAAAAGGGCAGAGGCTGCAATTGCGAAGGCCTCTAATATACCCGATAATAAGGTTCTAGATTTTGCATTACCCGTTAATGCGACTCAAATAAAGCCCAATAGAAAGATGAACTATTTATTGGGTTTAGTTTTAGGGATTGGTTTACCTCTTGCTGTAATAGTGCTATTCAATTTTTTAAATACTCGCATTGTTGATTTAAAAATTATTGCACAAAAAACCAGCGTTCCGCTACTGGGAACTGTTGGACATAACCGCTTTAATAGCGAGTTACCTACAATAGATAAACCAAAATCAACACTTGCAGAATCCTTCCGTGGTTTGCGTACTAATCTACAGTATTTACTGCGTGATCCAGAGAAAAAGGTAATTGCTGTTTCATCCACAATTAGCGGTGAGGGCAAAACCTTTATTGCAGCAAACCTTGCAGCAATTATTGCTACCACAGGAAAACGTGTTCTTATTGTGGGCATGGACTTACGTAAACCTAAATTACATCGTTATTTTGGAGGTGAAGCCCAAACAGGGCTAAGCACATATTTAATTGGTCGTAGCTCGTTTAACGATGTTGTGCAACAAACAGCGGTTGAAAATCTATATATGGTTGCTGCTGGTCCTATTCCTCCAAACCCGGCAGAGCTAATTGGTTCGGATGCAATGGATAGGTTTATTAATGAAGCAAAAAGTATTTTTGATTTTGTGGTTATTGATACCCCGCCTGTGGCTGTTGTTACAGATGCTTTATTAACCTCTCGGTTTTCAAATATTTTACTCTACGCAGTAAGATTCGATTATTCCGATGTAGAGGTGCTAAAACTGGTTGAGGAGATACGTAGAAACGGAGAGCAGCAATCGTTGGCGATAGTTGTAAACGATTTACAGCATAAGCGAAGTTATGGCTATTCTTATAGTTATGGATACACATACGGCTATGGGTATAGTTATGGTTCAGGTTATGGATACTCTCAAAAGGGAGATGGTGGTTACTATACCGACGATGAGCCACCTATTACTTGGAAGGAAAGATTTAAGCGGTTGCTTTAGTCGGTTTTGATTTTCTTTTCTTATTTTGTGCAGCAATTGCTGTAACTGACAGGGCGAAGCTGTATAAACAACAATCTTTTACTTGATTTAGTAACTCGCTCAATATTACTTATTCACAATATGCTAAAGATTCTAGTTACAGGAGCAGATGGTTTTATCGGTTCTCATCTTACCGAGTTATTGCTCAGCAACGGTTATAAAGTAAGGGCTTTGGCTCAATATAATTCCTTTAATAGTTGGGGATGGTTAGATGATGTTACCAATAACGAAAATTTGGAAGTAATAACTGGAGATATTCGCGATCCCCATTTTTGTAAAGAAATGGTTAAGGGGATTGACATTATATATCATCTGGCAGCACTTATTGCAATACCATATTCGTATGTAGCACCTGATTCATACGTTGATACAAACGTAAAGGGAACATTAAATATTTGCCAAGCGGCCAAAGATGCTGGAGGAATAAGGGTTATTCACACATCAACATCAGAGGTATATGGCACTGCCTTGTATGTACCCATTGATGAGAAACACCCAAAGCAACCACAATCTCCGTATAGTGCTAGTAAAATTGGTGCCGATATGATGGCAATGAGCTTTTACAATGCCTTTTCTCTTCCTGTTACTGTGGCACGGCCATTTAATACATATGGTCCGCGACAATCTGCAAGAGCAATTATTCCAACAATTATTACTCAAATTGCTTCGGGCTTAAAGCAAATTAAATTAGGCGATATTACACCAACTCGCGATTTTAACTTTGTTAAGGATACTGCTCGTGGATTCTTGGCTTTGGCCGAGAGTGAGAATACAATAGGTAAAGAGATTAACATTGCATCAAATTTTGAGATTAGTATGGGAGATACCCTAAATCTCATAAAAAGCATAATGGGTAGCGATGTTGAGTTTATAACCGATGAGCAGAGAATTCGTCCTGAAAAATCGGAGGTGTTTCGTTTGTGGGGCGATAATAGATTAATAAAGGAGCTAACTGGATGGCAACCCAAGTATAGTATAGAGACGGGATTAAGAGAAACTGTGGAGTGGTTTGTTAAGTCCGAGAACCTGAAGAAATATAAGACAAATATTTATAATCTTTAATCCACAGATAAACTCAAATCCTTCACAGATAAACACAGGTTTAATTTGTGTCAATCTGTGAAATAAATATGCGTGAATCTGTGGAAATTTAGAGATAATGAGCACTAACACAGAATACCCATTTAAAGAAGAAACCTACTAATAATTGGTTGCTGTATGGAAGTTCATAATGAGTTAGGATGTGGTTTTCTTGAGCCAGTGTATCAAGAAACATTATCTATTGTATTAAAGAAAAACAAATCCCTTTTGTAAAGGAGAAAGTTCTTGATATTGAATTTAGGGGCAAATTATTAGATAAAAAATATGTTGCCGATTTTATCTGTTTTAGTAAAATTATGGTTGATTTGAAAGCAACAGATGGATTAGTCGATCATGATATAGCTCAAGTACTAAACTATTTAAAAGCAACAGGCCGAAAGATAGGTTTATCAGTTAATTTTGGCTTAACTAAACTACAGTACAGGAGAGTTATCCTTTAATCTATTTGTTTTTATTTGTGAAACCAATTTGAGCGTATTTGTGGATATGGCATTTGAAAATATAATAAAGTTCATTAGAGAACTCTACAATCAACCAGAGGGCTTTATTCCCCTACATGCGCCTGTATTTAATGGAAACGAAAAGCGATACCTCGACGAGTGCATCGATACCACATTTGTTTCATCTGTAGGTAAGTTTGTTGACAAGTTCGAAGAGGAGATAGCCAAATTTACTGGAGCAACCAAAGCTGTTAGCTGTGTAAATGGCACAAATGCCCTTCATCTTGCTTTAATGCTTGTAGGAGTAGAGCGCGATACAGAGGTAATAACACAGCCTTTAACCTTTATTGCCACTGCAAATGCCATAAGTTATTGTGGGGCAAAACCAGTATTTCTTGATGTTGATATGGACACAATGGGACTTTCCCCAGAATCTTTAAGAAAATGGTTAGAGGAGAACGTTTCGCTGGGACAAAGTAACTCATTGCCAACTAACAGAATTACAGGTAAGCGAATTACTGCGTGTGTTCCCATGCACACATTTGGACACCCATGCCGAATTGACGAGATAGTTGATATTTGTAATGAGTTTAATATACCTGTTGTTGAGGATGCCGCCGAGAGTTTAGGTTCGTATTACAAGGGTAAGCATACTGGTACATTTGGGAAGGTTGGCGTAATGAGTTTTAATGGAAATAAGATTTTGACAACAGGTGGGGGTGGAATGCTCCTTTTTAACGATGTAGAGCTAGCTACACGCGCAAAACACCTAACTACCCAGGCCAAGGTACCCCACTTGTGGGAATTTAATCACGATGCAATTGGTTACAACTACCGTATGCCCAACATTAACGCAGCATTAGGACTTGCACAGTTAGAATTATTACCAAAATTCCTCCAATCCAAACGCAAAATAGCTGAAAGGTATGAGCAGTTCTTCTCATCGCATCATCGCATCATCGCATCATCGCATCAACAAATTACTTTTGTTTCGGAACCCAGCAATTCAAACTCCAACTACTGGCTAAACTGCATTCTCTTTAACAGCAAAGAGGAGCGCAATGCCTTCCTAAAGTACTCCAACGATAACGGCGTTATGACCCGCCCCACTTGGACTCTGATGAATGAATTGCCAATGTTTGCCAATTGCCAAACCGATGAGCTAAAAATTTCTAAGGATATTGCTGATAGATTGGTAAATTTGCCAAGTAGTGCAATGCATAAATAAAAAGAAGATAACATTGTTTTAAGTAGTTACGGATTAAATACGGAAGAAATACGGAAGAAATACGGAAGAAGCATGGAAGAAATACGGAAGAAATCTTAAAAATAATAGCCATTAACCCTGAATGTACAACACAAATTATGGCTGAACACATTAATGTGTCTGTAAGTACTATTGAGAAAAACATTGCTAAACTGAAAAAAGAAGGAATAATCGAAAGAGTAGGTTCAACAAAAAGTGGTTATTGGAAAATTCGAAAACAAAAATCAACGCAATAACGGTTTAAACTTTTCCAACAAAAACACCATTATGACCCGCCCTACTTGTACGTTAATGAATAAGTTGCCTATGTTTAAAGATTCTGTTCACGATAACTTGGTAAATGCTTTAAGTATTGAGAGTCGGTTGGTAAATATTCCAAGTAGTCCAAAACATTTATAAAAATAATGATTATGGATAAACCAAGTATATGCTTACGGGCCTTAACAAAAGCCGATATTGATAAAACCCTTATATGGCATCAACAAGATTATATACGAGATCTATATTTTGGCCATCCTTATCCTGTAAACAAGGAAATGGAAGAACTCTGGTACAACAAAATACTCACTAGCAATATACCAACTACAGTATTTGGCATTGAGGAGGTTGAAACTCAGTTACTAATTGGTATAACCATGCTTAAAGGTATTAATTTAATAAACCGTAATGCAGAATTTGCTATTTATATAGGCGATGAATTAAAGAGAGGGAAAGGATACTCAAAACAAGCAACATTACAAACCCTCAATTTTGCATTTTACAATCTAGGTTTAAACAGGATATTTTTAAAAGTATTAGAAAGAAACTCAATAGCGATAGAACTTTATAAAAAGGTTGGATTTATGAAAGAAGGTCTAATAAGGCAATCTATTTTTAAAAACAATAAATTTGAGAATGAATTATTAATGTCAATTCTTAAAGAAGAATTTACTCCCAATGAGTTATAAAATACTTACGCTTAACGATTCAAAGGAGTGGAGTGATCTTTTAGCTAAACTGCCAGAAGACCAGCAGGATATTTATTACACTCCAGAATACTACTCGCTTTACGAGAGCTATGGCGACGGTAAGGCTATGTGCTTTGTTTTTGAAAAGGATGGCGATATTGCACTATATCCATTCCTAATTAATTCAGTAAATGCCCTTGGATATAATTTAGATAAGGAGTATTATGATATACAGGGAGCCTATGGGTACAATGGGGTAGTTAGCTCTTCATACGAACCAAGTTTTATTAAAGAATTTTACAGCGAATTTAACTCTTTTTGTTCCCAAGAAAGCATTATTGCGGAGTTTTCTCGCTTCCATCCTTTATTGGGCAATCAAGAATTCTCAAAAAATCATATGCAGAATGCTTTTGATAGAGAGACTGTAGCCATTAATTTGCAACAAACTTATAGCACAATTTGGAGCAGAGAATATTCCTCCAAAAACAGAAATATGATAAGAAAGGCCAATAAAATTAACTATTCGAGTAGAATTATAGTACAACCCTCTAAGCAAGAAGTAAACCAATTTATTTCAATCTACAAAAGCAATATGAAAATGGTTGGGGCAGATGAGTATTATTATTTTAATAAAAACTTTTTTTATAATATATTCTCACACCTTAGAAAATATGTATTGCTTATTAATATTGAGGACAATAGCGGACAGGTTGTTTGCTCTTCAATCTTTTTACATTACGGTATTTTTTTTCATTATCATCTTTCAGGTAGAACAGTTGATGCCGATAATTCTGTAAACAACTTTTTGCTTGACGAAGCAGTTAAATATTCTAAGGGGTTAGGTGCAAAAATTTTCCATTTTGGAGGGGGGCGTTCGGGCGCACCCGATGATAGTTTACTTAAATTTAAAAGCAACTTTTCTAAAGATAGGCTACCATTTTATATAGGGAAAAAGATTTACAATCAAGATGTGTATAATGAAGTTGAAAGGCTGTGGGAAGTTAAGTACCCTGAAAAAAAAGAGAAGTATAAAAATTTGTTGTTGAAATACCGATTTTAAATGAAAAAAATATTGGTTATTGCCGTACATCCTGACGATGAAACCCTTGGTTGTGGAGGGACAATGCTGAAGCATAAATCAAATGGGGATAAAACCTATTGGCTTATTATAACTAAGGCGAATCAATCGATAACTTCAATTCCAGATATTGAAGAAAAGCAACGGGTTTATATAAATGAAGTTGCTAAAGTTTACAGTTTTGATGAATGGAAGCAGTTATCGTTTCTCACAACAGAACTTGACCAGTATCCAAAGGGGGAGATTATCAAAACAATTTCTGATTTTATAAACAAAGTTAAACCAAATGTAATATACTTTCACCACCATGCCGATGTGCATACAGATCATCATATTGCTTTTGAAGCAATTTATAGTTGCACTAAAAACTTTAGATATCCATTTATTGAAAAGGTTTTACTTTTCGAGACTCTTAGTGAAACAGAATTTGCACCAGCATTAAGAAATAACGCATTTGTTCCTAATGTATTCAACGACATTAGCAACTACCTTGAGCAGAAGGTGGAAATAATGAAACTATTTACAACCGAGCAAATGGTCGAGCCTTACCCAAGAGCACTATCAACAATAAGGGCGTTAGCTCGTTTTCGCGGAAGTCGAATAGGGGTAAATTATGCTGAGGCATTTATGTTACTATTTGAGAAAGTCTAAAGCAACATAGAACTATATTTAAATGCATGAAATGAATTCAACTAATAGGATTATTTTTAATACCTCTGTTCTCTATGGCCAGCTAATTATTGGAATGGCCTTAGGGCTATTCACTACTCGCATTATATTAAATGCTCTTGGGGAAGAAGATTTCGGTATATATATGCTAGTAGCAGGTGTAGTGGGAATGTTGGGTATACTAAACTCAAATATGTCGAATACAAGTATGCGATATTTGGCTCACAGCCTTGGCTCTGCTGATTTAATTTTATCCCGCAAAACTTTCAATACAACGCTATTCCTTCATATAATAATTGGTGTTTCGGTTGTTGTCTTGATGGAGATTATTGGATTATATTTAATCTATAATGTTTTAAATATCCCTTCCGAAAAAGTCTTTGATGCAAGTGTAGTTTTTCATTTTATGGTAATAACAACCTTTGTAACAATTATAGCCGTACCTTACGATGCTGTTATTAATTCGCATGAAAATCTTAAGGTTTTAGCAATTGTAGATATTATTGGCTACATCTTAAAACTAGTCATAGCAATATACCTTACTTACAGCCATGCAAATCTTCTAATACTTTATGGTTTTCTAATACTACTAGTTACAATCCTACAAAGATCAATTAAACAGTTTTACAGTAGAAGAAATTACGCTGAATGCAAAATATCATTTAAGCAGTTTGTAGACAAGAAACTTATGGTTGAAATACTTTCTTTTACGGGATGGAATTTATTTGGATCAATTGCTGCCTTGGCGTCACATCAAGTTAGAACCATATTAATTAACATGTTTTTTGGCGTAAAACTCAATGCTGCTGAGGGTGTTGCCAGCAAAGCAAGCACTACAGTAAATATGGTTTCAGCCAGTATGAGTAGAGCAATTAACCCACAACTTATGAAAAGCGAGGGGAGTGGAAATAGAGGTAGAATGTTAGCCATAACAGAAACAGGAACTAAATTCACGTCATACCTTTTCGCACTTTTCGCAATTCCTATACTATTAGAAGCACCATATTTGCTTAAACTTTGGCTTAAACACGTTCCTGAATATGCTGTCATATTTTGTCAGGTAACTTTAATTACCATGCTTATTGAAAAATTTTCTTTTCAAATTACCCATGCTATTAGAGCCGTTGGTAAAATTAAAGCATTTCAAATTACAGAAACAGCTATTATTGTTCTATTAATTCCTTTAGCATACTTAGCGTTTAGCATGGGCTATCCTCCTGTGTCTATTTATTTCATTGGATTATTTATTACTTTTTTCATTTTTTTTGAAAGGCTCTACTTTGGAAACAAGGTTGCGGGTATTAACGTGCTGAATTTTGTCAGAAATGCTGTTTTACCAATTCTTACCCCCATTATTGTATCCTTAGTAATAGCATTAGTCTTAAGACAACAATTTAGTGAAAGCATATTTCGCTTAGTATTTGTAAGTTTGCTTTTTATTGTACTATTATCGTCATTGTTCTGGTTTTTTGGAATAAACAGAGTTGAAAAAGATAAATTGTTGGCAGTTATTAGTTCATCATATAAATTAATTAGGAAAAAGAAGTTATGAAAGCAGATGTTGAGTCCCCTGTCCTTCTAATAGTTTTTAACAGACCGGATACTACAAAAGTTGTGTTTGATGCCATAAGGAAATCTAAACCAAAAAAGTTATACGTCTCTGCAGATGCGCCAAGAAAAGGGAACGAGAAGGACAAAACAAATTGTGAAGAGGTACGAAAGATTGTAGAGCAGGTTGACTGGGATTGCGAGGTTAAATATAGATTTCTTGACGAAAACTTAGGGTGTGGTTGGGGGCCTGCTTCAGCAATAACCTGGGCTTTTGAGAAGGAGGATAGAATGATAATAATTGAGGATGATTGCGTACCATCCCAACCTTTTTTCCCATACTGTAATTACTTACTGGAAAAGTTCAAGGACGACGACAGGGTTTGGTTAATTAGTGGTCGATCGCACCAGTCGAAATCGAGATTTTTCGAAAATCAAGATTACATTTTCTCTCACTATGGTCATTCATGGGGATGGGCAACTTGGAAAAGATGTTGGGATCACTTTGATATGGATATGAAAGATTTTCCTGATTTTATTAAAACAGGTGGTGCCGAAAATGTTTTTTCAACACTAAAAGAGGGTACACTATATAACAAAAAATACAAAAAATTATTTGCTGATAAATCGCTGCATACACATGTTTGGGATTTCCAATTTGGATATGCTATAACTAAAAATGGAGGCCTTTCAATAGTACCTGCTAAAAATTTAATTAAAAACATAGGCTATTTTGGCACTCATACTAAAAAAGAAAATGAATACACCGCACTTGAGGCAGCAGAAGAATTTTCAATTGAAAGGGAGCCTCAGTTTGTTTTAATTAATAGGGATTTCGAAAAACTCCATTTTAACAACCACATAAAAAAAGTATTTGGATACCATAATTTACTTCAAAGAATTGTAAGAAAAGTCTTAAAAAAACTGAAATGGCATTAGATGGTAAACTTAAAGTAGTTTGGCTCTGCCATTTTTCCAACTCTACTGTTCGCAGCAAATTGCAACTATCTAATTTGCGCATCGAAAATTTTATTAGACAATTATTGGGGAAAAAGAAAAAAAGCATAACCTCCGATTTTGCCCCATGGGTCACAAACCTGATAAAAGAGTTTGAACGGTTTAATGATGTTGAGGTTCATATAATAGCACCACATAGGGGATTAAAAAGATTTACACAGGAGTTTAACCACAACGGCATCTGTTATCATTTTTACAAACCCGAATTGCCTTTTATGCTCAGTAAAATCGCAAACAAAATATTAACGGGTAAAAAGCAATACAGGTTAAATCGTTACTTTATAAAACGCTTTATAAAGCAAATTAACCCAGATATTGTAAACCTAATTGGGACAGAGAACCCTTATTATTCAATTGGAGTGCTTGATATTAAGAATACACCCGTTTATGTAACCGCTCAAACGGTTTACACCAATCCTAACAGAATGGCGCTAACGGGTAGTGTGCAGCAAGATAGGTGGAACTTGGAGTTAAAAATACACCAAAAGGAAAAGTATTATGGTTGTACCGGGCGTATGCATAGGGATTTAATTGTTAATAACAATCCCAATGCTATAGTTTTTAAGATGTTTTTTCCCATTGAGTATCCACAAAAGGTTAAGGATCTGCCCAAAGAGTACGATTTTGTTTTTTTTGCAGCTGGTGTAACTAAGAAAAAAGGAATTGAGGATGCAATAGATGCTATAGCAAAAGTAAAGGCATACTATCCTAATGTAATACTTAACGTTGTTGGCAAATGCGAAAACACCTATAAGGATTTTTTAAACATAAAGATTGCGCAGTTAAATCTGCAAGAAAACATCATATTCAATAACTATTTCCCAGTTCATTCAGATATGCATCAGCATATTAAAAAATCGCGTTTTGCATTGTTGCCTGTAAAGCTTGATATTATTTCTGGAACCATTGTGGAAGCAATGCTCCTTGAACTGCCGTTAGTAACATACAAAACTACCGGCACGCCTTTTCTTAACAAGGATGGCCAAACTGTTCTGCTTGGCGACATTGACGATATTGATACCCTTGCAAAAAATATGCTTACCTTTTTAAACAACCCAGCATTTGCCGATGAATTGGCTGTAAAGGCAAAAGCATTTATTAAGAAAGAGTTCAACAATACAACCAATGCCAAACGTTTGGTTGCAAACTATAGGGCAGTTGTCAATCACTATCACAATAATACCCCAATACCCCAGGAACTTCTATTTAACCCCAACGAGTTCCCAGTTTACTAACATTGTGTTACATCGTGTCAAACACCGTGTAACTCTGTGGACTAAAAAAACACAACATGCAAACAAGCATCCCTCTTATAAAAATAATTGAATTCTTAGGAACTGAGATAATATCTGTATACGGTAATCCCGATGGAAGAATAGTTAACAAGCTAAGCGATCCTCAGAATGTTGACGAAACAACCCTCGACTGGGTATCGGACAGAAGACCCGACAAGCAATTTCTTGCAGAGAATTCTAAAGCCCAAGCAATAGTAGTTACAAGTGATGTAACCTACTCTGAAAGCCTAAAGCAGCAGGGGAAGGTTTTAGTTGTTGTGGCAAATCCCAAAATGGCCATAGCAAAAGTGGGAAATAACTTTTTTGTTGATAAACCAAAACCTCAAATACACCCAACGGCAATTATACATCCCGATGCATTATTTGGTGAAAATGTTGCAATTGGCCCTTACTGTGTTATAGGAAAATGTAAAATAGGGAATAATAGCGTTTTAGATGCTAATGTGGTCTTATACGATAATACAACTATTGGTAACAATGTTTATATTCACTCTGGTGCAATTATTGGCACCGATGGTTTGGGTTGCGAAAGGGAACCCGATGGAACCCTTGTAAAGTTCCCTCATTTGGGTGGTGTTATTATTGAGGATAATGTAGATATTGGAGCCAGTTGCCAAATTGCAAAGGGTGCGCTATCGAACACTATTATTGGCAAGGGATCTAAATTAAATGTGGGATGTTTTATTGCACATAATACTACAATTGGAAATAATGCTTGGATTTCACCCAAAGTAAATATTGCTGGTTCATGCAAAATACATAGTAATGTAACAATTTATAGCGGAGTTGTAATTAGGGAGCAAACCACAATAGGCTCTCATTCAATTATTGGTATGGGAGCAGTTGTTACAAAAAATATCCCAGAAGGAGAAGTCTGGGTAGGAAACCCTGCTAAAAAACTAAGCAAGTAAATGCTATGAAAAAAGAATTACTTATTAGCAACGCTTCTACCATTAAGGATGCTCTACGAACAATGGACGAGGTAGGACATAAGTTGCTAATTGTTGTTAATGTGGACAACATATTTGAAAGTTTAATTAGCATTGGCGATATACAAAGGGCGATAATAAAGGGCACAGATATTAGCGAGCCCATAGCAACAATTTTACGCAGCGACATTACCGTTGCCACAACCAACGACAATATCGATGAGGTTAAGCAGCGAATGAAACTCCGTAGAAACGAGTTTATGCCAATAGTTAATGAGCACAAAGAGATTGTTAGAATAATTCTGTGGGACGAACTATTTGATCAAAGCCTTCCGAAATCGAAAAGTAAGCATAACATGCCCGTTGTTATTATGGCTGGTGGCGAGGGGCGGAGGCTGCGCCCACTAACAAATGTGCTACCCAAACCATTAATTCCCATAGGCGAAAAAACGGTACTTGAGCATATAATGGATAGGTTCATGGAGTTAGGTAGTAACCGGTTCTACATTTCGCTTAACTACAAAGCCAACTTTATTGAGTACTACCTAAATGAGCTTAATAACACCAGCTGGGAAATTGAGTATTTTAGAGAAACCAAGCCACTTGGTACAGCAGGTAGCCTTCACTTGCTAAATGGTAAAATAAACGAAACCTTCTTTATATCAAACTGCGATATTCTTATTGATCAGGACTACTCCGAAATTGTTGACTTTCACCAGCAGAATAAAAATGATATTACCATAGTTGCTGCCATTAAAAGTGTTCAAATACCTTATGGTGTTTTAAACACAGGCACAAATGGGGTTTTACTAAGTATTGACGAAAAACCTGAGCTTACCCATAAAATTAATACGGGATTGTACATTGTAGAACCCCACCTAATAAAAGAAATTCCCGAGAATACCTTCTTCCATATTACTCATCTTATTGAAAAAGTAATTGAGAAGAACGGACGGGTTGGCGTTTTCCCAATAAGCGAAAAAAGTTGGACCGACATTGGCACATGGCAACAATATTTAAACCTAAGCAGAGGTGACTAAAAAAGATATATTTGTTCTTACAACCATACCTTTGCTTGGGTATATATTCTTACCTGTGCTCTTTCAGAATATACCACTACCTGGGCTATGGTTTGGTTCGCTGCTTATATACATTGGTGGGTTAATTCTAGCCAAACCAATTATATTTCTATCGAGAGAGTTTTTCGCCATATATGCCTTAAGCCTTATTTACTTCTTACTTGTTCCGAATACAGCTAATCCCGAGGAGCAAAATTGGCTTTTAAGTAGAATAGTTCCACTATTTGTTGGCGTCTCTTTGTACACCTATTTTTTTCGATATGCATACGATCCCAAGGGTTTACGGTTTTTGTTTTGGCTTGTTTTTATTTTTATTACCATTACCAGTCTCACAACACTAAACGGGCTATCCATGCATCCAGAGGCGTCCCGCGAATTAGCTAGTTCTGCAGGAGGCGATACAGAGCTTGCAAACTATTACCAAAGACTAGGTATTGCGGGCTACGGCTATATAACTGCATTAGCATACTGGGTACCACTTATGGTTTTATTTTTTAAAAGGGAACCCCACAACATAAAGAAAACAATTTGGCTCGGTGTAATCTTATTGCTTACATACACAGTGTTGCAAGCTCAATATACAACTCAACTTGGCCTGTTTGTTTTTGCATTAATTCTTGCACTAATGGGGTTTGAGCAATTTGCAAAGTATAAGTTGCTAATTGTAATTATAGGAATATTCCTAATAGCTATTCCTAGTTCTTTTTATGCTAATTTAGCAAATTACATTGCATCAACACTAGATTCAGAAATACTTTCAAGCAGAATATCAGATTTTGGCGATACTATTTCGAGTGACAGTTATGTCGAAGAAGAAACTCACACTAGTCGAAGAGCCGAAAGAATTCCATTTCTACTTTCAGAGTTTATTAGAAGTCCAATAATAGGAGGCGGACAATCTTCTGGTCATGTATTCTGGCTCGACCACTTATCGCTTTATGGCATTGTTGGTGCCGCCCCATGGCTTTACTTATTGGTATCTATTTACAAGAGGATTAAAAATTTAATTTCCAAAAATTTTTACTACTTCCAGATAGCATTCTTAGCATTTTTACTTCTCGGTTTTTTCAAAAATTCTGGAAATAGAGAGCAGTACATTATTTTGTTTTTTGCATTGCCAGGAGGGCTGTTTTTGCTAAACAACAAGAAGATTCTAAATTAATTTTTCCTGAAGTTTTTCCATATCCTCTCTCCTTTTAAATAAACTGTTTGAATAAATTAATTGTAATATCGTCGGGCTCATTCCCTTATGGAGGTGCTGCAACAAATAGGCACTTGTCGTACCTTAAAGGAATGGCTGAACTAGGCTTAAGTATTAATGTTTTTTTAGTAACCACAGCCGCTAATCAGTCTTTTTTAAGCAATAAAATAAAAGGAGAATATGAAGGGGTTGAGTTTAAGTACTCAACCTTTAATAAAAATCGAGACAATAGAGTTATTAAGATTTTTTATTGGTTAAAAGGTGTGCTTATAACTTGGTTTAGGGTTAGGGGGTACCTTAAAAAAAATCCAGACACAAAAATTCTCATATTATCTATCGATCCAATAATCCTATTAATATTCACATATTTAGCTCGAAAAAAAATATTAAGGTATTTCACGAGCGTACAGAGTTTCCATTTATTAACAAGAAAAGTATTTTTAGTAAAATAAAGCTAAAATTTTATTACAAACAAATTAGAAAACTCGATGGTCTTTTTGTAATTACAAATGCACTAAAAATTTTTTTTAAACAGCATATTGAAGAACAGAAGATTGTTCATATTCCAATGACAGTTGAACCAGAGCGGTTTAAAATTGAAAAATCGACTTCAAAATACGGCAAGTATATAGCTTATTGTGGATCGATGTACACCGATAAAGATGGTGTACCAATACTTTTAAATGCTTTTGATATTTTTGCAGACAAGTTTAGGGATGTTAATCTGGTTTTAATTGGAGATATTAGTAACAAAGCGAAGATAAGTCCGATAATGAAGGTGCTTAATGCGCTTAAACATAAAGATAGAGTTTACTTTACCGGATTAGTTGAGCGTAATGATATGCCAACACTCCTTGTTAATGCCTCGGCACTTGCTTTAGCTCGGCCTAACAATATTCAAGCACAAGGAGGCTTTCCTACAAAATTAGGAGAGTACTTAGCAACGGGTAATCCTGTTGTTGTTACAAGTGTTGGAGAAATTCCACATTATTTAAAACATCTCGAAAATGCATATATTTCTCAACCTGACAGCCCAGATGATTTTGCAAGAAAACTCATTCTACTTTTCACTGACCCACCTCAAGCTCAAAAAATAGGTTTAAAGGGAAAGGAACTTGCAACAGGAATCTTTAATTACAAAACACAATCGTCAAGTATTTTCAAGTTTATATATGGCTAACTTAACCTTCATTGGCGACATAGCCTTCAATGGCCTAATAAGCGAACAGCCTGAACAAAATGCTGTACGTTTTAGCTTAGTTGCACCCATTCTTCAGGAAGCAGATTTGGTATTTGCAAATCTTGAAACGCCAGTTAAAGCAGGTGACGAATACAATAACGAAAAAAGTATTATTCATTATGCAAGTTATGAAGTAACAAAAGACTTACTAAATAAACTTAATATTGGTTGCGTTTCCCTAGCAAACAACCATATTTACGACTGCAAAATGGATGGACTAAAAGCCACCATTAATTTGCTGGATAATTTAGGAATTTATCATACAGGTGCAGGATGGAAACAGGAGCATATTGAGCCAGTAATTATAGAGAAGGGAGGGCAACAAATTGGCTTTTTGGGGTGGGTGGTTTAACCGAAGATATTAGGAAGGCATCTTTGTCTGTAGGTAGTTCACATATTCATGTTGGGTACCTTTCGCATTTGGTTTATTACGGAGTTGTAGGGTGTTTTTTGCTTTACGGATTTTGGTTTTTACTGGTAAGACGGTTACATAGAACTGCAAAGAATACCGGATACTGGGGTTCATTCTTTGGTTTCTTAACCTTTTTATGGGCTTTTGCCACCATGAGTCAATCGTCAATATTTTACTATGGCATATCCTTTTGCTTAGTATTCGATAAATACTTTTCGGATAAGTATTATCAACAAAAACAAATTTTATAGATAGTAATAGAGCTGTTTAACCATTGCTAATAATTTAGAATGTGAGTGTTGAAAGGAATAAAATAATTTTTGTTAGCGGTACTACCTACCCTAATGGCTTGGCTTCTACTAATAGAATTAAAGGGTTATTGAGAGAACTATCCGGAAATTGTTGGGTAGCTAAGGCTTATTGCTTGTCTGCCACAAAGTATCCAACCGGATATGAAGGAGCGCATCCACAATTCAGAAAAGAGGGGACCGACGAGGGAGTAGAGTATTACTACCTTCCAATTAATGTAAGAGAGAGTAAATACAGGATACTTAGAACTGTTAATAATTTAGCGGGGCTGATTTTATTGCCATTTATTTTGATAAGTAGGGAGGGGAAACCAAAATTTGGCAGGGCTATTTTAGCAACAAACATTACCAGTATTTTCCATGTGTTATATTTTAAAGTAATATCATTAATTATAAATCATAAGTTAGTTCTTATAAGAAGTGAGTTTCCAAACATTGTTCAACACAGGTCAAGAGTAAAGTACTTTTTATATAGAACTTTGTTTGAAAAGTGGTATTTTAAGTTATTTAATGGTTATGTGTTAATGACCCGAACGCTAAAAGAGTATTTTTCTGTTTATGCCCGAAAGGATTCTAAATTAGAAATAATACCGATGACTGTTGATCTGAATAGATTTAACAGTTTCCAAGAATCCCCATTTCCATTTGAGTATATAGCGTATGCCGGAAGTTTATCGTCCAAAAAGGATGGGTTGGACATACTACTTAAAGCGTTTATTAAACTAGCCCACAAAAACCCCAAAATTAATTTAGCTATTGCTGGCGATAAGAATGACAGTTCTGCCTATAGTTATTTATTGGGAATAGTGAATAATGAAGCGGAACACATAAAGGGAAGAATTCACTTTGTAGGACGAATTGATAGTAATGATATACCTAGTTTTTTAAAGAATGCCAAGGCATTAGCATTGGCAAGACCAAGGAGCCTACAAGCCGAAGGAGGTTTTCCTACAAAACTTGGAGAGTACCTTGCAACGGGCAAACCCGTTATTGTTACCAATGTAGGTGAAATACCGGATTATTTACAGCATAAAAAAAATGCAATACTATGTAGTTCCGATGATGTTGATAGCTTTGCCGATGGGCTTGAGTGGGTAATTAATAACTACCCCGAAGCAACCAAAATAGGAATAGAAGGACGACTGCTATCTGAACAAGTATTTAGCGCAAAAGTACAGGGCGAGAAATTATCTAATTTTCTAAAATCACTATAAAATATAATTGTTTGATTATGAAAAAGTTAAAATCAACATACCTAAAAGTAAAGAATGTTTTTCGGTTACTTAAAAAGGAACGTAGCGGAAAATTGCACGCTTCATTATTTAAAAAACTCTTTTGCTATAAGAATGGCTTTCTTTCGGAGGCATCAGTAATTTATGACTTTAGTAGGAATAATGCCAAAGCATATATTTCAGATTATTGCAGATTTGTGAAAATACCATTTATTAACACACAGTTTTCCTATATACTTGATAATAAGTTAATGTTTGAGTTGTATTTTGAGAAACAGTTTGAAGTAATTAAAAGCGAGGGATTATTGCATAATACACAAATGTATTCCAAAGAGGGACGGCAAAATGCGGTAAATAGTATATTAAATATTTTAACCTTAGGTTTCGATTGTGTTGTAAAGCCCATTAGCGGAGGCGGAGGGTATGGAATTTTATTTATTGAAAAGAGAGATCAAGAGTATTTTCTAAATAATCGTCAAATAACCTTAGTTGATTTAAGTAACACCATAAACAAACTTAAAAATTATATTTGTTATAGGAGGTTTAGCCAAAAAGGTTTCTCAAATAAAATATATTCAAAATCGCTCAACACTATTAGAGTTTTAACAATGATTTCGCCAGTTACAAACGAACCCTTCATTGCAATAGCAGTCCATAGATTTGGTACAAGCCAAAGTGGCAATGTTGACAATTGGAGTAGTGGAGGAATCTGTTCGGAAATCGACATCGAAACAGGGGCGTTGAGTAAAGCCGTTGGTTACCCAATCACAGGAAAGTTAGAATGGCATGTTAAACATCCTGATTCAGGAGTGAAAATCGAGGGAGAAATTGTACCAAACTGGGATAGCGTTAAACTGTTTGTTTTAAAAGCAGCAAGAAATGTTGCGATGATACCATACATAGGTTGGGATATAGTTTTGTCAGATGATGAGATTTATATCCTTGAGGCTAATTCAAATTCTGATGTAAATCTTTTACAGGTTCACAGACCGTTATTATCTGTACCTGAAGTTAAAGAGTTTTATAAATACCATAAGGTACTTTAATAATATGGGAGCATTCTTCTTATATCAAAAAAACAAGCCGATTTCATTAGACCGTGTTAAGTCTGTTTTTGAGGCTAAAAATCTAGGTAATTGTCGTGAGTTTGACTTGGGGAATCATATTTTACTGTTGTATGGTAAGGTGTTACTCCCAGAGCCATTGTTTTTCTCTTTAGGTGACCATTTTATTTGTAACGTTGGAACATTGGTTTATAAAAATAAAATTGAAGAGGAGGCATTAACTCAATTCTTGCAAGATTTTATTGAAGGCTCTGTTTCCAGTAATGAAATTCATGGCACATTCTGTATTATAGTTCATACAAAGGGCCAATTATATGTTATAAATGACGATGAGAATCTGTATCCAGTATATGTGCATGAGGCATTTTCTTGTATTTCTTCATCATTTCTTGCTCTTTGTCAAGTAAGTGATAGTTTGTCGATTAACAGGCTATCATTACTAGAGAATTTAATTACTGGATGTTCATTGGGCTTTGATACCTATTTTAACGAGATTAAAAGATTTCGATGGGGCAATAATGTGTTTCTTCCCAATGATGTTTTAAGTCGGTTTTTTAATAAAAGTATACAACGCTCATCGAAAAGGAACAAGCACAGTATAATCCTCCAACAAAAAGAAGGGCTTCTTTCTGTTTTTAAAAGAATTGCCCCATTAGTAAATAAATATGCCTGTGAAATTGGTTTATCGAGCGGATATGATAGTCGTTTGTTATTTGCCTCGGCACTGCATTTTTTTAACAAAGATTTTGTTCATGTAAGCTCAAATTATAAGCAAAAACCAGACACGGATTTAAAAATTGCAAGAAAACTTGCCGAAGCCGCACAAAAAAAATTAACAGAGATTCCCGTTATTTCTACAGAATTAATGAGTGAAGAGCAATTTGAAAACAACTTGCGAAATGCGTTTCTGTTTTATGATGGGCAAATTCGTGTAAATCATGGCTGGACTAGGGAGTATAGAACTTTGCGTTATAGAAAAAGTGTTTTAGGTGAGGCTAAGGTTGGTTTATCTGGACATGGTGGCGAGGTGTTTAGAAACGATTATAATTTAGACTCTTATAGGTTTTCATATGATTTATGGTTAAAAAATAAATTTATTGGAAAAGCTGGGTTGAAGAAAGTTAAACTAACGAATGAAACAAAGGCATTGGTTTCTTATATTAAGAATAAAATAAACTTAATAAACGGACTCTCGTCCTCGGACCATTTGTGGGATAAAAGAAAGGCTCATGTTTTCTATAACGAAATTTGGGTTTCATCGGGTCCTGGTATTCGAGCTTCAATCGAAAACCAATTGTCCTACTACTTAAGCCCATTTACCGATTACTTAATCTCTAAACATACTTACAACTTGGTACCATTCCTAAGGAATGCATCTTTTGAGAAAGAAATGATTAGCAGCTACTGCAAAGAAGTTTCGGTTGTTCCTTATGAAAAAAAAGGACGAAATAAGTTATTGCCTTTTCTTTATACTACCTTACTATACCGATTCGGTATAGATATTCACTATATAATTCGTAAATATTTTAAGAATCCAGATCAGAAAAATGAAAATATAATTTCATTACAAAGCAACTATCCATACTTAAAAAAACTTTTTTCTAATCCTAAATTAGGCAAGGTAATTCCATTTGAGAAGTATATGAATCTTAGTTTAACTGAACCAGAGCGAGATCGTTTAATAGCATTTGCTTTTGTTTTGTTTTACTATAATGAAAAAATAAAATTATAACTAGGCCAACTAATATGACTAAGACTAAGGTTTGCATTCTTGGGAATGAAGATCCCGAAGATCATAGATCCTGGCTTGATGCGTGTAAGGATTCCTCTGAGGAGATAGAATTACTTGAAATAGACTTGACTAGTAATGAATGGAGTGAGCAATTAAATGAATTTTCACCCCATGTGTGTCTGCTAAAGCCATCGGGACGTACCTCTTTGTATCGACAGCTCTATCAGGAGCGAGTAGAGGTGATTGTTAAAGATTTAGGGTATAAAGTATTTCCTTCGTACGATGAATTACGTATTTATGAGAACAAGCGCTATTTTGCTTATTGGGCAATGGCAAATCGGATACCACACCCCAAAACATGGGTTTTTTATCGTAGAAGAGAAGCCTTGGAATTTTCTAAAACGTGTATTTTCCCTGTTGTTGCTAAATTAAACATTGGAGCATCAGGCAATGGAGTTAGGATTATTAAAAACCGCAAGCATTTAGTTTTATATATTGAACAAATATTTTCAAAGGGATTGGCGTCTCGTACAGGTCCCAAATTAAATAAAGGCAGAATATTAGTTCGACTTTGGAATAAACTTATAAATCCGCAACAGTTATTAAATCGCTTAAAAGTATATTCGCAAATAGCTGCCGATAAGCAGAAGGGTTTTGTAATATTTCAAGAATTTATACCACACAACTTTGAGTGGAGAGCCGTTAGAATAGGCGATTCTTTTTTTGCCCATAAGAAGTTAATAATGGGAGAAAAAGCAAGTGGTAGTTTACTTAAAAATTATGATAATCCACCCCTTGAGTTACTTGATTTCATTAGAGAGATTACAGATAAATTTTATTTTAAATCTGTAGCTGTTGATGTGTTTGAAACTAGCGAAGGAGGGTACTTAATAAACGAGATACAATGTATTTTTGGTCAGTCGGATTCTTATCAAATGTTAGTAGATGGCAAGCCTGGCAGATATGTTTTTGTTAATGGTATGTGGAATTTTGAGGCTGGTGACTTTAACAAAAACCAATCTTACAACTTAAGGTTAGAGTATTTATTGAATAATATTGAGCAATGAGGATACTATTTATATCTAGTGGTTCTTTAAATGGCAAGCCTTCTCCAATTATCTCTAATCAAGCATCTTTTCTGATTAAGAATGGGTGTGAAATTGATTTTTATTTAATACAATCAAAGGGATTTGTTGGTTATTTTACGGAGATTTTTAAATTGAGAGCGTTTTTAAGAAATAAACACTATGATGTTTTTCATGCACACTATGGTTTGTCGGCTATAGTTTCTACATTAGCAGGGGTAAGGCCATTGATAGTCTCTTTAATGGGTAGCGATGTACATGCTGGTGGATGGCAAAAATGGTTGATAAAAGTATTTGTAAAAAAACGCTGGGCTTTTACAATTGCGAAATCAAAGGAGTTGGCAGAAAAAGTTGGAGAAAACCATTGTTTGGTAATACCGAATGGGGTTGATATGGAAACATTCTATCCAATTTCAAAAGATATTGCAAAGCAAAGGCTTGGGTTGGACTTAAGTAAACGCTACTTGTTTTTTGCAGCAAATCCTGCGCGCTCAGAGAAGAACTTTGATTTGGCGAAACAGGCATATGACAGGATAAAATCGGATGAGTTAGTTTTAGTAAAAATGGAAAATATTCCCCACAATGATGTTTATTTGTGGATAAATGCCTCTGATGTCACATTGCTTTCGAGCCTATGGGAAGGTAGCCCGAATGTAATTAAAGAGGCTATGGCCTGTAACCGCCCCATAGTATCAACTAACGTGGGCGATGTAGAATGGCTATTTGGCAATGAACCAGGCCTTTTTATTGCGGGTTTCAATATTGATAATTATGCGGAAAAATTAAGAAATGCATTGATTTTTTCAGTTACAGCAGGAAATACAAATGGTCGTAATCGCTTGCTAAGTTTGGGGTTAGACTCTCGAATTGTTTCAGAAAAAATAATAACGATTTATAAAGGGTTACTATAAAATGGCAGTAATTACAGCGCTTGAAAATATTAATATTAAGGCATGGCATGATTTTGTGACCAAACATCCAAATGGCTCTATTTTTCTCGCGCCAGAGATGTTTTTTGTATATGCACAAACGCCTAATTATAAGCCGAGCGTTTTTGTTTTCAATGAGCCCTCTACAGGTTTGATTTGTGGGCTATTAGTTGCTGTTCGTATAAAAGAGAAGAAGGGACTAATTGGACGCTTAACAGAGCGTTCTATCGTTTATGGTGGTCCTCTTACTAATGGAGATACATTCGTAGTAAAGAGTCTAATCGAAGCGTACGACAAAACAAATAATCGCGAAGTTATTTATACTCAATTTAGGAATTTATTTAGTATGTCCTCTTTTCTCTCAACCTTTGAGGGGGCTGGGTATGTGTTTGAAGATCATTTAAATATAATTCTCGATTTGACAAAGTTTGATGGTAACATTTGGGATGGATATTCAAGTTCTAGGAAGAGGGGTATAAAAAAAGCATTAAAGTCAAACTTTATATTTAGGGTTTCAACTGAAATTTCAGAACTAGATAATTTTTACAAATTGTTGTCAGAGTCTTATGCTCGAATCAAACTCCCATATCCTCATAAAAAACATTTTGAGGCTATTTTTAGAATATTAAAGCCAGATAGCTTTAAATGTTTTTCATTAAGTTTAAATGGTGTAGTTTGTGCATCATTAGTTACATTGGTGTTTAATAAAACAATGTATGGCTATTATATGGGTTTAACTGGTAACCAAGATATATTGAAGTTACGACCTTCAGATTTATTGTTTCACAAGGTTTTTGAGTGGTGTGTTGCAAATGGAATTAATATGTTTGACTGGATGGGTGCCGGGAAACCCAATAAAGAATATGGTGTTCGCGACTTTAAACTTCAGTTTGGAGGAGAAATACATAATTTTGGTAGGTATACAAAAACTCACAAACCACTTTTATACATGTTTGGTAAAACCGCAATAAAAATATGGAAAAGAAGCAAACTGTAAAATATTTAATTGATGTTGGTCATCCTGCCCATGTTCATTATTTCAAAAAATTTGCGAATAAAATGCAGGATGATGGTAATCTGGTGGTGTTTACATGTAGGGATAAGGAACTTGTTGTAACTTTATTACGGCATTATGGGTTTAAATTCTTTAATTTTGGAAAACCCTACAAGTCTTTATTTGGTAAATTTTTTGGTCTTTTTTATTTTACATTCCGTTTATTCTTAGTTGCTATTAAACAAAAGCCCGACATGTACATCAATGCAACAATGTACTCTGCCTTTGTTGCTTGGACATTGCGAAAGCCTCACATCTCTTTTGAAGATACTTATAATATGGAGCAGGTTCGATTATACAGCCCTTTTACAACCGTTATATTAACTGGAGATTACGAACATCCACCCATGGGCAAAAAAGAAATTGAGTATGCAGGTTATCAGGAACTATTATATCTTCACCCTAATCAATTTACGCCAGATAAAAGTATTTATCGAACCTTAGGTCTTTCCGAGGGTGAAAAGTTTGTAATAATTCGTTTTGTTTCCTGGAATGCCTCGCACGACATCGGTCATAAAGGCATTAGTTCCGAAAAAAAACTAAAGGCTATTGAGGAGTTTAGCAAATTCGCTAAGGTCTTTATTTCGTCAGAGAGTGAGTTGCCTAATAAACTTGAAAAGTATAGGGTTAGGATAGAACCCCATAGAATGCACGATGCTATAGCTTTTGCTTCATTGGTGTTTGGTGAAAGTTCAACTATGGCAGAAGAAGCAGCAATGTTAGGTGTGCCATCTGTTTATATTTTTAATAATAGCACGTTTTACACAACTCATTTAGAGAAAGAGTATCGCTTGATGTATAACTATTCCGAATCTATTGAGGGTCAACAGAATGCAATCGAGAAGGGTATAGAGATATTAAAATCATCAGGTTTAAGGGAAGAGTGGCAAGCCAAAAGGGAAAAAATGTTGAATGACAAAATCGACGTTACCGCCTTCCTCGTTTGGTTTATCGAAAACTATCCGCAAAGTGCAAAGATTATGAAGGAGAACCCCGAATATCAATATATGTTTAAATAGTAGATATACTTATATATTTATTTCGTTATGCTCTTTAATTCCTTTGTTTTTTTAACATTTTTAGCAGTTGTTCTTCCTGTTTTTTATATGCTAAAAACCAAAGAACTCAAAAACGTTTTTCTATTGATATCTAGTTATGTATTTTATGGATATTGGGATTGGCGTTTTTGTACACTTCTTCTTATCTCTTCCGTAATTGATTTTTTTATAGGAAAGGAAATATACCAAACACAAAACACGAGTAGAAGGAAGATTCTTTTAATTAGTAGCCTTGTATCCAACTTAGGTATTCTTGGTTTTTTTAAATACTTTAACTTTTTTACAGCGAGTTTTCAATCTGCTTTCGGCTTTCTTGGTTTAAACCTGGACTTTTTACACCTAAATATTATACTTCCTGTCGGTATATCTTTTTATACATTTCAAACGCTCTCCTATTCCATAGATATTTATAGAGGAAACCTTAAGCCCACAAGTAACTTTGTGGATTTTTCTCTTTTCGTTTCATTTTTTCCTCAGCTCGTTGCTGGTCCAATAGAGCGGGCTTCAAATTTACTCCCGCAGCTTGATAAACAATTAATTCCAAGTAGGCAGCAAGTAGAAAAGGGTGTAGTGCTTATTATTACTGGACTTTTTCGAAAGGTTATGATAGGTGATGCCGCTGGTAGGTATGTAGATAACTTTTTCGGGAATATTCATTTGTATAAATCAGATGAACTCGTTTTTGCATTAGTTCTATTCTCTATACAAATTTATGCAGATTTTTCGGGCTATAGTCATATTGCTAGAGGAACTGCAAAACTATTAGGAGTAGAATTGATGAAAAACTTTGAACAGCCCTATTTATCCAGAAATATAACCGAGTTTTGGCGTAGATGGCACATTAGTTTATCTTCTTGGCTTAAAGATTACCTATATTTTTCTTTAGGGGGAAACAAAAAGGGTAGGTATAGAACCTATTTAAATTTAATGATAACAATGCTGTTGGGTGGTTTGTGGCATGGGGCAAGTTGGAATTTTGTTATTTGGGGTGGTTTACATGGCTCCTACTTGACTATTCATAAGTTATTTGTCGGTAATAGAAGGATAATGGCTAGTTCATCTGTTCCGAATAATTTAAAAGATTGGTCGCTTTTCATTCTGAACATAATAGGTACATACACGTTAGTTCTTTTCGCATGGTTGTTTTTTAGGTCTACCTCATGGAATACTACAACTTCCTTCTTTGAGCGGGTTTTGAGTTTTGAGCGCGGTGAGTTTACTATTCATTTGTTTGGAATAACTTCCAGTTTCTTGTTTGTTATGTTATTACTTGATTGGTGGGAATATAAAACAGGGAAACACACGTTTATACTAAATTTAAAGAGTAAACCTTTTCTTTGGGGGATATTATCTTGTCTTCTGATCATTACTTTAATATATATGTTCCAATCCGAACCATTGCCGTTTATTTATTTTCAATTTTAGTATGATTAGGACGCTTATAAAAAACAGTTTTTTATTTGGGTTGGGGGTATTTGTTGTTTTAGTCCTGGGAGAGATATTTCTTCGTGCATCGAAAATTGTACCTCCAGCATTAAATGTAGCAAATGTAGAACTGGGTCGTTCTAGGCGACCAGATTTATTTTGGGTAATGTTCAATGAGGGTTTTTCTATGGGATTTTTCAATGGTCATGGTTATTTAGGACCAGAATATCCCGCTCAGAAGGATGACTCCATTACTCGGATTGTTCTTCTGGGAGATTCTTTTGTAGAAGGATTTCAAGTGTTTGATCGGAATCATTTTAGGGCAATTCTTGAAAACAAATTGAATACGGCAAGAGACTCTTTCGAAGTATTAAATTTTGGCAGGAGTGGTTTTAATATAAGGGATTGTTATGTTTATTTTAACCGATTTGTGAATAGTTATGAACCTGATTATACTCTTCTTTTTTTATCAAATGAGGATTTGATTGAAGAAGACAATGATGAGTTGTTGCCAGTTTTGCAGCTAAAAGATTCATGTTTACTTATAAATGACAAATCTCTTGAGCGAATATTAAAGCAAAAGAAAATAGAACCATTGCTTCATAACTCATATTTTCTAAACATGTTAAATTCTACGAGGAAAAAATTCAAGGAAACATCAATGCTAAAATTATTATTTGGAAAATTCTATGTAGAAAAGGAGAAGCCTTTTATCGAAAACAGGAACGATCTTGGTAAAAAAATGAATATAAACAAAAGAATTGTTTTTGACTTAAGACTTCAAACTAATTTAGTCGTTGTTGACAAAATAGGCGATCTAGATAGTACTTTTAAAAAGTATGTTGACAGGTTTGGTATTCCAGTTATTGATATTAATAAAAAGTTTAGTAAAGATTCTCTTGATGCATATTTTTGGGTAGTGACAAATAAGAGGGGGCATTGGAATAATGAGGCGCATAAATTAGTTGGAACAACTCTATATGATAATGTATCCTCACTAAAGATTAATAAATAGCAAAACATGGATTTTACCCTTCTATCCTATAGAAATCTACTTGAAACCCTTTTATTAAAGGGTTTTTCGTTTATCACCTTTGCCGATTTTCTTGCGGAAGAAGGGGATGTAGCCAACCGTTCGAGGAAGATCATAATGCTTCGTCACGACGTAGATTTAAAACCCCATAACTCTCTTGCTACAGCTATTATTGAGGCAGAACTAGGCATTAAAGGCAGCTACTACTTCAGAATGGTGCCCGAAAGTTTTGATGTTGAAATCATTAAGCAAATTGCCAGTTTGGGGCACGAGGTTGGTTACCATTACGAAACCATGGATACTGCTAGTTTAAGGTTAAATGTTAAACGTGAAAAGTTAAACGAAAGAAGCAAAGAAGAATTAATTGATTATGCCTACAATGAGTTTTGTGAAAATTTGGGGACTATTCGTAAAACATATCCAGTTTCCACAATTTGTATGCATGGGAGTCCCCAATCGGGGTTCGACAATAAGGATATCTGGAAAAAGTACAACTATAAGCAGCTCGGACTTTTGGGTGAGCCATACTTTGATATTGATTTTAACGACTTTTTCTACTTAACCGATACGGGGCGTTGTTGGAACGGCTATAAATACTCTGTGCGTGATAAAATGGCTCAGCAGGAACGTTGGATTAAGGAGGGATCAGTTTTTAGAACAACTAACGATATAATAAAAGCGATAAAAGCAGACAGACTTCCCTTGCAAACAATGATTACTGTACATCCACAACGTTGGACTAATAACTACATAGAGTGGACTAAGGAATTGGTTGCCCAACGATTAAAGAATATTGTTAAGTGGGGGCTAATACAGATGGAACACAGGTAACACTGATTTAGCAGGTTTTCGCAGATTTGTGATTATCTGTTGCATCTGCGTCATCTGCGTTCTACTTAGAGATGGAACACACCTACCTATCGGCAGGCGGGGATAACACGGGTTGAGCCGGTTTTCACAGCCTTTAAACGCTAGGGCGCAATGGTGCAAAGAATATTCGGATTAAGAAGTAATTTAAACAATTCTTTATGGCTAAAATTATTGTAAAGGATTCTGAGGTAACCGTTATACAAGTAAATGGAGAAGATTTTATTTGTATTACAGATATGCTTAAAGCAAAAGATGGCGATTTTTTTATCTCCGACTGGCTAAGAAATAGAAATACATTGGAATATATAGGTATTTGGGAGCGGATATATAATCCAAATTTTAATTATGGCGAATTCGCCACAATAAGAAGTGGCTCTGGTTTAAATAGTTCTTGCGTCTAAACATACTCACAGCCCATTGCTCAAAATTAATCGTTTAATAAAAAACGCCGATATAATATGGCCAAGATAAACGTTAAGGATGCTGAGATTACCATAATTGTTCAAAATGAAATGGACTATATTTCGTTAACCGATATGGTTAGAAATATTGAGAATGGTTTAGCATTGATTGAAAAGTGGCTTAGGAATAAAAATACTATTGAGTTTTTAGGTATATGGGAAGAAATGTATAATCCTGTTTTTAATTCCCCCGAATTCGAGGGAATTAAAAACCAAGCTGGTTTAAACCGATTTGTACTCTCTGTAAAGCAGTGGGTTGAGAAAACAAACTCAAAGGGTATTGTTGCTAAAGCAGGTCGTTATGGGGGTACATTTGCCCATAAAGATATTGCTTTCGAGTTTGCATCATGGGTATCACCTCAATTTAAACTATACTTACTTAAAGAATTCCAGCGCCTCAAAGAGCATGAACAGCAACAGTTAGGCTGGTCGGCACAGCGAGAGTTGTCAAAAATAAATTACCATATCCACACACAGGCTATAAAGCAAAACCTTATTCCTAACGAGCTAACAAGAGAACAAATATCCACCATTTACGCCAGCGAAGCCGATGTGCTAAATATGGCTCTATTTGGTATTACGGCTATGCAATGGAGAGAGGCAAACCCCTCGCTAAAAGGCAATATCAGAGACTACGCTTCCATTAACGAGCTTATCTGCCTATCGAATATGGAGAACCTGAACGCCGTGTTTATAAACGAAGGGGTGAAGCAAAGTGAGCGGCTTGTTAAACTAAACCAAATTGCAATTCAGCAAATGAGCATACTCGAGGGGGTAGGAAATAGAAAGTATTTGAAATAGTAAAACCCCAAAACGCCTTTTAATCGTGGCCGCCAATGGGATGATTGACCTGCTAGCCTACGCGATAGGTTTCCGCAGCAGGCCTACTGGAACAGGCTTGGATTAACCTTTAGAAGCACACCCAAAGCATTATAAATGCTACGAAAAAGGGCGGTTTACCCCATAGAATAATGATTACCGTTCATCCCCAGCGATGGACAAATAGTCCCTTGGCTTGGATGTGGGAGTTACTCTTCCAGAATATTAAGAATGTGGTAAAATGGTTTGTGGTTAGAAGAAACGTTAGTTAAGGTATTGTTTAAACCAGCCGCAAAGCCCTAGCGGTGATACGAATAGAATCCACCAATCGTCGCGATATACACCCCATCTCTTCCCCCGTTCTCCCACATACACCTCTCACACTTCCCTTCACCTCTCCCTCCCCAATTCCCGTTTTCGTACCTCCCTCAAAACCATTTCTTAAATTAACTGTCACAAAAACAGTGCTGTACGAGTTTTGGCAAGCCAATTGCAATTACCTATAGCAAGAGAGCCAAGGTGCCCGAAAGCGGGCAGGCCAAAAACCAGCTCTTCTCTACTGTTTATAGGCTATTGAGAAAAAGAGGGTTTGTTGGTCATTAAATGCGGTGGGTTGGTCAAGTAAATGAACGCAATGGTATAAAACACCATAACCTTGAGCTCCGCAACACGTTAATAAACCTTGGTAATCTACTAACATTTAGCTTATTTTGCCATGACTAAAAACGCTAACATAGTACAACGTAACAACAAGCAAGGCGGCATGCCTCGCGATTGGATACCTCCCTAACGGGGTTCTCGGAGCAGAACCTCCGTTATCTTTGTGTGTATTAACGAAACTGAAAAACTAATTTTTTTACTCAAACTTTTAACACTTTAAACAACTCTATTATGAAAAGATCGACACTTTCTAAACTAGCGCTAACTCTTGTTGCCGCTTTCGTGTTCGTAGGTGCTAACGCACAGCCTTGGTCAAATGCAACTGAAGGAGATTACACTCGTTCTGCTGCTAATCCTATTACAAATCCTGCTAGTGTAACGTTTACTGACAAAGTTACCATTAACAAAACCATGCCTTTCTGGGTATTCCCTTCTGTGGCTTATAACCCAGACTATGTTACAACGGGGTTTACTACAAACTATACTACATCTGCGCAAATTGTTTTAAACGTTGTTTCTAGTTTTGCTTGGACTGCTGGTGTTGATGGTACTACCTCTGCCGCAAATAAAAACTATGTAGAGATTACTTGGTCTTCTGTGGGTGATAAAACAATCTCTGTTATTGAAACTCCTGCAGCAGGTATTTGCCCTGGTGATGCTGTTTACTTTGGTGTTAAAGTAATTAACGAGCCAAGTGCATCTATAGATGGCGCGAATGTTGAACTTGGTTTGAACAATGTAATCTCTCGTGCTTGTTGGTCTGCTACAGCTCCTCACAACGTTGCTATTAATACTACTCTTGCAAATGCTGATGAGGAATATCCTTACCACTTTAATGTAACTTATGAGGTATTTAATGTAGATGGACTTGATGCGGCTGGTGAACTTCCTAATGCAGCTGGTGTTTTCGATGCAGCAAATGCTGACGTAACTGATATTACTGGTGCTACTACAGTAAATGTTCGTGGTAGCGTTACCCCTGCGGCCAATCCATCAGATGCAAATCCTATTATTCTTGCTGCGGGAAATGAACTTGTTGCATCTCAGGATTATGTTGTACAGAACAATAAGATCACTGTTTATCGTATTACTTACAACAACGTTAACGCAAAGATTTCTCGTAAATCGGATTACTTAGCTGCAAGAGCTGGTACTTGGGCTGCAACTGATTATGCAAACTTTAGTTATTATCCTGCTGCACCTGCTGCAACTGCGAAGTACATTGTTTCTCTACCAATTCCTGTTACTGGTCCAATCTATCACATTGCTAATAACTTTGCTTACTAGTATTGATTGTTTTGAATTGTAGTAACACAATAACAGAAAACTCACACAGCCAAAAACTATTTGCTTGAAAAAGTTTGTTAACATATTGGCAATAGCACTAGGCGTTACTCTTATCGCTGTAATGCAGAGCTGGGGGCAGAACTTGCCCTCAGCCTGTATTGGCAGCAATGAAATGTACTGGGTTAGAGGCTTTAATGGCATTTCCAACTTCGAGTGGAAAGTCTATTACCAGGACGGCACCTTGGTTGATCCTTCGCATTACACCTTGGTGGGTCGTGGTGATAGTATCCAAGTAAGCTGGAGCGAGAGCTTGCCAGGCGGTATCTACACCTTCGAGGTTATTGAGCACTCCGATTATGGCTGTACAGGTGCACCCTGGAGGCAGGATATTGTGCTTAACAGCCCCACCATTAACATTCCCTTCGATGGCGTGCCAACCAACATCGCAATTTGCTTTGGCGATCAGGCAGCGCTAGACCCCGGTCAGTTCCAGAGCTACCTTTGGCAAGATGGCTCAACTAACCGCATTTACTACACCGGCGACGCTGGTACCTATCAGGTTAGGCTTGTTAACGACGAGTACGCCTGTTCCTATAACGACATTGAGGTTAATGTAAATCCGCTACCCGTTGTTTGGCTGGGTAACGATACCGTTCTTTTTGGCGACCAAACCCTTCTTCTTGATGCTTACGGAAGTGATATTATGAGCTACAACTGGAGTACTGGTGATATCACTTCGAGCGTATATGTTGATGGGCGCAGTGGAAACCAACAGGTTTGGGTAACCGTTACCGACGATAACACCTGTTCTGCTAGCGATACCATTTACATTGCCGCAGCCGATTACTCTAACATGAAAATTCCTGGCGCCTTTACACCAAACGGCGATGGAATTAACGATACCTGGCTTTTTCCCGCCCCCAACAAGGATGGATTCGACCTTTACCCTTACCTAAACGATGTTGACGTTAAAATCTTTAACCGTTGGGGTAAAATGGTTTGGGAATCGGAAGGGCCATTTAAGGCTTGGGATGGTAAGGATATTGGTGGACGAGAGCTTCCTATGGACTCTTACCACTACATTATAAGATTCAATGTGGGTAACGATGTGTACACCTACAAGGGGTCGGTAACAATTGTTCGATAGCCTTTGTGACTGTTAACAACAAAACGTAAACGTTTTAGACCAAAGTATAAATGAGGAGAAAAGTTTATATACTGATGATGATGATGTTTCTGGGAGGCCTAGCAGCCGCGCAGCAGCAACCCATTTATAGTCAGTATATGCTAAATCCATACTTGCTAAATCCAGCAATTGCTGGCCACGAGGGCATTACCAACATCAACCTAACTGCCCGTGAGCAGTGGTTGGGGTATAGCGATGCTCCTAGCACCTATGCGCTTAGCGCACAAACCCGTATTCTAAAAACCAGCTTTAGGAACCGCTCTAGGTTTATTAAGAACAAGGTTAGGCGCCGCCGCCCTAGCGGAAAGGTTGGTCTTGGTGCTTACGTGTTTAACGATGAGAACGGAAAGCTTAGGCGTACAGGACTTCAGGGAACTTACGCTTACCATATATTCATTAAGGATTATCAGCTAAGTTTTGGAGCATCCATTTCGGCATACCAGTTTAAGGCCGATGTTAAGCCATCCGATTTGTACAATGGGGGCAACGATCCGCTGGTACAGTCGGGTGTGGCCAACGCCAGGTTCTCCCCCGATGCCAATGTGGGAGTGCTAATTAGCAACGAGAATTTCTATGCAGGGCTATCGGTATCGTCACTATTCCAGAGCGCCATTCAGTTTGGCGATGGGAACAAGGAGAGCGCCTACCGCTTGCTGCGCAACTACTACCTAATGGGAGGTTACACCTACACGCCATACCGTAGCGATATTTCCTATGAGCCATCGCTGATGCTCTCCTTTACTGAGCGGCTAACCTGGAACGTAGATGCCAACCTAAAGGTTTACTACAAACAGGATTACTGGGCGGGCGTATCGTTCCGTACAGCAGGAGCCGCTGTAATGATGCTGGGTATGAAGTACCAAATGTTCTACTTTGGTTACGCCTTCGACTATGGTTTTGGCGATGTTAGCGCCTTTAACCAGTACGGCTCGCACGAGTTAATGCTGGGCATCCGCTTGGGCGACAATGCACGCCGCTACCGCTGGTTGAACC
>JABNAD010000212.1_pt1 | contig 46673 bp, 39 predicted proteins | sample 7240381 | NCBI WGS metagenome assembly JABNAD01 (sample SAMN11332834, study PRJNA596920) | anaerobic digester metagenome | biome: digested sludge; isolation source: digested sewage sludge-derived enrichment culture grown on H2/CO2 | place: Germany: Goettingen
TATTACGCTTCAAAATTATCACTATTCTAATTTACCGACAGGTTTAGTTCAACGTCTTATTTACACATCTCCACATTCATAAAACCAACCCAATCAATGGGTATATACGAATGTTTATTGTATTTCTTCCACAAAAAAATTACCGTTTTTTCCAATAAGTAAAGATGTAGAGTGAAATACTTTTCAAAGTTACTTTTTTATTGGCATTCACCACGTGCAAGGGCTTTCATAATCAATTTAAACTTACTACAAATAAAAACTCTAAAAATTACTCAGCCTTATCTTCTTGCCCCGCAATAAACTGAAACTCCAGTTTTTTTTCATTTCCGAAACTATCTTCCACAACCACTTCAAACTGCTGACTGTCGTCTGAACGTGAAGTGTAGTACAATCGGAACTCTTTATCCGGCAAAGGATAGCGGTCATTAGGCAGAAAAACATTTCCATCTTTGCCTAATCGCAACTCGCCGTAGCCATCACTTTGAAAATAACGAATAGTATAACGATTATCGGCAAAACTTCCGGTTTCAATTAGCGAGCAACGGATTTCGACAGTTTCGTTTTGCTTAATGTCTTTACGCACCGGCATCGTGCGAATATCGAATTCGTAAGCCTGTTGAATATCCAACTTGCTGTCACAAGCAGATAGACAAAACCCGGCAATGAGTAGCACTCCCACTACCCAAATATCTTTAAGTAATTTCTGTTTTATTTTCATTTTTATTTCTTTTTTGTTTGTTGATTTTACTTTTGTAAAGTCTCCCTTTAAGGAGATTTATAGGGCTAAAAAATAAGCCTTATTCCCGTTTGCAAAGAAGGTCTGAACATCTCCACATCACTTCCCCACAACACATTGCATTTCCCTTTTACGAAAAGCACAAGATTGTCGATTACAAATACATCCAATGCCAAGTGATACGCACCGCCGTAAACAAATCGGTCTCGTGTCAATAGTGTTGCACCGTCAGGTAAAAGCTTTTCATTTCGATTAACCGTTTCATAACCTGCAACAGTGCTAATTCTGGTATTGAGCAAGACATTCTTTCCTGCATCGGAAAAGAGATTTAAGAGATAACCGCCTTCAAAAGCAACCGTTTCGGATGGAATTTGCATATCACGATAAGCAAAATGTTTTTTCGCATATTCCAACCCGAACAGCCATTGATTAGCACGCTTGTGGTTAATCGTCATCGCTATTTCCAAAGTGAAATTGCCGTTTTCAAACAGCTTGCTTTCCGTAATCGGAACACCTGCTGACAATTGCAATCCCCGTTGTCCGGGTATCAACCGTTGGGCGTGTGATGCAGTGGCTATCGCCACCATCATCAACATAAATAACAGTATCCGTTTCATTAGAATTTCAATTTCAAGTTATCGATGTTTTTGGCACGGATTAAATCCTCGTTTTCTACCACAAACGTTTGATGCCTCCCGCCGTTTTGCTCAAAGAGTGTTACTTCCAACTGCTTATCATCGGGCAGCGTAAATTGTTCCAAGGCAAAGACGGAACGTTGGGTTTGGTATCCGCCGACACGCGTCACATCGTTGTACATCCGAAGCGGATGCAGGATTTGTTCCTGTATGGCGGTGCGTTTGGCCACTTTTTTATCGACTACCTTAAACGTGATGAAATCGATGTTATACGGCATCTGATTTTGGTTTTTTGTCAGTAAATGGAAATACAAAAGTCCGTTGTGGCTGTATAATCCACGCAACAGGAACTGAATGCCGAACTTTTTACTGCCGATGTGTTTGATTTCTCTGCGGTCGTTTTGCCAAATGGTTTTCATTATCAACTTGACCAACACCGGCGATTGACTGCCCAATTCTTTGAAATAAATATCAGCTTTGTTGGTGGGCAAATTATTTGTACCCGAATACAAGAAGTCCTGCATCTCGATGTTCAGGCGTTCCGGTTCTTCGGCATACTTTACATTGAAACTGTAAAAACTACCGTCCTCACAAATAACCGAAAGATTGGTTTCCGTTTCAAAGTCACGCACGGCTGCTTTTACACGAAGTACATTGTCGGCATCTTCCGCTTTTCCTGCAATGATGTTACTGCTTCCCAAATCAACATAACGGATTTGAGCGGGAAAAATCAGATGAACGGTTTTCTCGAACGTGATTTGCAAGCCGTAAGGCAACACGACTCTTCCGTTAGGAATGGCACGGCTCATGCCTTGATACAGGTCGCCCGAGCCGATTTGAGCATTAGCAAGAAAACTTCCTGCCAATAAAATGGTAGCTAAAAATAGTTGTTTAATTTTCATTGTTGTTATTTTTTTTATTTGTAATTAACTTATTTATTGTCTGTCAGATAGAGCAAATGTCCGCTTTTAAGCGTAACTTTTACTTCCCGCATTTTTTTGTTAATGTATTGCGATGCACCCTGCATTACACCCTTTCCTGCATCAGCAGCCAATTGCTGTCCTGCGGATGAATTAAACGTGAAACTCGTTCCTGCCGATTGTCCCATTCCGGCAACGACTTCCTTCACGGCATTCATCTCTTCGTGGTTGGGAATAAAAATGCCCTGCTGTCCGTCCATATCATACGCCGAAAGATTGACGGCGATAATTCGTCCCTGTTGCTCAATACTTGTTACGGAAAGCATCAAACGGTTACCTTGTATTTTGGCAATGGCAGTCAGGAGTTTGTTTTTCGGAAGGTGCAGATTGGCTACTCGTGCCGTTTCCAACAAGCGTAAACGGACGGTTTCGCCGTCTTTGATGGTTATCGTTTCATGAACCGATACTTTCAGCGTGTTTTTATCCATCGCTTCATTGATATTTTCCGTACCGGAAAAGAAATAGCGATTACGCTCTTGTAGTTGTTCAGCCATAAACACGCTATCCGGTACTTCTTGATAGAGTGACGAAACCACGTTTTTTACTTCGGGCAGTACGGTAAATGTCGGTTCTTTGGATTTGGCTTCCGCTTTGGCGTGTGCATTGGGAAACGGTTCGTCCATTTCTCGCTCAACGGCATTTTCAAAAGGATTTGTTGTTGCCGTTTGCTGATTTTGCGGCATATATTTGGCAGCTAACTGATACGACTTTTCCATTAAAGCGATGTGGTCGTCTTCTTCATTTTTACTCTCTTCCAACTCGATAAGCTTGTCACGAAGTTCCGTTACTTCTCGCCACAACTCTTCCTTTTCAGGGTCGTGAGCAGGCGGTTCGTTAAATGCTTGCAACATCCGGGTAGTTTCTTGATACTGATTGACCGATTTTAACATAGGGTCGTCGCTGTCGGTTTTGTATGCCGATAAAGCTTCGTTCCTGTTTTCGCTTTCACGGTCGAAATAATCGTACAAACTGCCTATCATTCCTTGTTGGTTTTTCTCTTTTTCTTCGTCTGTACCAAGTGTATAGGCTTTCAGTTTATCGTCGGGTAAATCGAGATTGGATGCTTGCGGAATATCGTCGTTCAATCCGATTTGCTCTTCCGCTTTTTTCTTTTCATCTGATGACGGTTTGAAAACAAGCCATATAAACAGGACGAAAAGAATACCCATCGCACTGAAAACAATTGCCTTTTTTAGTTTCTCTTTATCTTGTGGCGACAATTGTTTAACGACATCTTTTTTGTCGGGTTTGTCTTGTTTTCCGCTGTTTTCTTGTTCTCCTTGCGTCGAATGAGCGGTCTGTTCCGGCGGAAGGATTTCTTGACTTTGTTCTTTTTCATTTTTCATAGTTATTGATTTTAGGTAGTTGATTGTTCAAAATTTTCTGTCTGATACAAACTGTCTTTCAGTATCGGTGTATCTATCAGTTCCGGCACGTCTTGTTTGATTATTTCAGTCTGTTCCGTTTTTTCGGTTTTCTTTTCAGGAATAAACATCGGTATAATCAATCCGATACAACTGATAAAATAAATACTGCACACAGTAATAAGAATTATTCGTCGCTGCCGCATAGTCAGTCGCTCGCACCCTGCTTTTAGCCACAAGTGCAATCTCAAATAGGCTCGTTTCATCGCTTTATGGTTTGAATGTCTTGATTTTGCAATACAACGAAACGTTCCAAGGTAAATCCTTGCGGATTATTGTCGGAACGCACCGAATTAATCAGTTCGCAATCAGTTATAAGCGAACGTTCCGTGATGTTGCTTTGACGAATAATGTATTGCCGAGCAAATGTTTTTGCCTTGTAAGGATAGCTCTCGAAGTTGCACACGATGCTGTCTATTTCGATGCGTTGGTTGATATTTCCCGAAATTATTCGTGTGAAATACCCTTTTTCCATTAAATCTTTATAGTAATTGTATGCAGACTTGTCAGCAAGAAAAAAGGCACGTTTCATATTGCTTTCAATGGCATTTTTGTCGGGTGCAACGGTAAAAAAGAGTTCGTGAAAACGTCTTATGTGTTCCCTTGCTTCTACCGGACGATTGGCTTCCGCATTTTGTGAAAGTGCCAATATCAACGATTTTCCGTTGTCCAACACATATACTTTTTCTCGTTGTTTTTCGGCAAAGCTGTATGATTGATAGAGTGCATATCCGCAGACACACAAGCAGAGAACAACAAAAATCAATGCGTACATGCGTATCTGCTTAAAGGATGTTTCGATGTTTTTTAATGATTTGAATTCCATAATTCTTATTTTTATTATATTTTTGTATTTAGACAGATGTCTTTTTTGTCAGACACCAAGGGACGCGTTCGACATCTGACGCTAAGGTGTTGAAATGATTGAGCTTTCGGCGACCAGGCGCGATAGCATCAAGCTAGCCACTCAATCGAGAGCCGTTCCTATTATTATGAGAGCGGCTCTTTACTTCTTTTTAAGCATTCCGCGAATGCGTCCGGCAACATTTCCTGCCACTGCACCACCTGCCGCAGCGGTCGCTTTTCCGCCTGTTACGGCTTTACTTCCGGCACTTTTCGCCTGTTCGTTAAGGTTTTTGCTGTAATTACCCATGCCGCCACCTGCTTCGATAATCCATCCTGCTATGGTGGGTACGGTAAAATAGCCCACGATACCGATAAGAAAGAAAACGATGTAATACCAATTGCTTCCGTCGGCAATAAAGTTAGGGTCTTCCAACATGGCGATGTCTTTTTGCAGCATTAACACCTGTATTTTTGTCAAAAGAGCAGTCAAGATACTACTCACGGGCAACCACAAATAGACGGAAATATACCTGCTGAACCAAGCCGTTATTGAACCGCTCAATCCATCCCACATACCAATGGCAAAAACAATGGGACCTAAAATGGATAGGACAATCAAAAAGAAAGTTCGAACCGTGTCAATGACTAATCCCGCAGTTTGATATAAAAGTTCCAGCAGTTGATGTACCTTTTCCATCATCCATTTTTTGGTATTGTAAGCGGCTCTTTCAGCATACATTCCCGCAATGGTAACTGCATCGGATACACCGATGATTCCCATTTCTTCGATTTTCTCGTCCCATTTGGCTTGGTCTGCCAAATATGCCGTTTCGGGATTTCGCAAGAGTGCTTCGTATTGCAAATCATCTCGTTTCTGTTTCAATGTCTGTACTTCATTGTTTTGCTGTTTTACCATCTGTTCCGTGCCTTTTACTATCGGACTTAATACGGCATTGATGCTTCCCAAAACCAACGGCGAGAAAAACAGGATGCACAATCCCAATGCAAAAGGTCGTAGCAAGGGATACACGTCAATGGGTTCGGCACGTGCCAACGATGCCCATACTCGCATCGTGATGTAAAACAACGCACCCAATCCCGCAATTCCTTTGGCGACACCCGTCAATTGTGATGATAAGGGTATCATCTCGTTGTACGTTGTACGTAGCAACTCGTGTAGGCTGTTAAAATCCATATTATTAGTTTTTAGTGGACGAGTTTACAAGTAAACAAGATACGATTATCCTTATTTTCAGTATTTTGTCTATCGCTTTAACTTGTTCTCTCTGTTTACTCGTCAACTTGTTTACTTTTATTTACCAAAATCTATGTTCATCCATACCGTAAAGTTCCTGTACACGACGAGTATCGTCTTTTTTCTTGGCACGAACGTAGCTGACCGAGATGTTTTTGCGAGTGTAATAGGATGTGATTGCTTTGTACTCTTTTACCTGTTCATAGATAGCATTAATCATATCCATACGCTCCTTGTCGTTCATCGAGAAAGAACCGTTTTGCACTATGGCTTTCAACTCTTTGATTGACTCGCCGCTCAATTCAAGCAATCGGGCATAACCCGATGCCATAGCAGCGAGTTCGGTTGGACGAAAGTTGGTGTCGGAAAGCATTCGTTTGTAAGCATCCACGTAAATTCCCGTGATGTCGCCCACCATAACCAATGTTTCCTTAACCTTGTAAGCATCGCCGATTAAGTTGTTTACTTTTTTAAGGGCATCGTAATACTTTTTGGTGTCGTTGTAGAGTTTTTCCACTTCTTTAAATCCGTTCAGGGTATTTTTTACGGTTTTACTTGCCGTGGCTATCTCTTTAACCGAGTTAGCGATATTACCCGCAAAGTTACCCGGGTCGGTTACCACCCATTGGGCGTTGGCTGTCCCGATACAAAGGGCAAAAGCCAATAGAATAAGAGAAAGTTTCGTTTTCATGATGATAATTTTTAAAAGGTTATTGATTTGATTTATTTCCATTTCTTTTCTCCCTTGCCTTTTCAGCAAGTTGTTTGATTGCCTGTTCGATGTTGCCGTCGAGTTTTTCCGCCAAATTGAGCACTTCCATTTTTTCGGTCTCTTCGGTGGTGTAGGTCAAATACTCTTCCGTGGAAACTTCGGTAGCATAAACGGCAGATTGTGTTCCACCCAAACCAATCCACACTTCTTTGTAAAGCCTGCCGCCGTCGTTGTTCATGTTAATGGAAAGTATTTGCGACTTCTCTTTTTCGGTCAGACCCAACAAGTTTTGTATGCTGTCGAATTTATTGGCATATTTGCGTTGGTCTAACAGGATTTTACAGTCCGAGTTATTGATGATACTCTCTTTCACGATAGGACTTTGTATAATATCGTCCACTTCCTGCGTTACCACAATGGCTTCTCCAAAATATTTGCGGACGGTTTTGTAGAGATACTTGATGTAATCCGCCATATTTGCCGATGCAATGGCTTTCCACGCTTCTTCAATCAGTATCATCTTGCGAATACCTTTCAGGCGTCGCATCTTATTGATAAAGACTTCCATAATGATAATGGTTACCACCGGAAATAGATCTTTATTGTCTTTTACCGCATCAATCTCAAACACGATAAAGCGTTTGGATAACAAGTCGATGTTTTTATCGGAATTGAGCAGAAAATCGTAGCGACCGCCTTTGTAGTACTGTTTGAGCGTAGTCAAAAGATTATCGATATTGAAATCTTCTTTGGTTACTTTGATGTCCCTGTTTTCCAAATCATTTCGATAAGTGTCCCTGAGAAACTCGTAAAACGAATTAAATCCGGGCACAATCTCTCTGTTTTCACGTATAAGGTCAAGATACACGTTCACGGCAGAACCCAATTCGCCCGCTTCCGTTTTGGAAATCTTTTCGTCTTCGCTTTTCCATAGCGTTAACAAAAGCGTAGAGATACTTTCCCGTTTTTCCACGTCATAAACATAGTCATCGGTGTAAAACGGATTAAACGAGATGGGATTTTCATCGGTATAGGTGTAATAAATACCGTCTTCTCCTTTTGTTTTACGGTTAATCAACGAGCAAAGTCCCTGGTACGAGTTTCCCGTATCCACGAGCAGTACGTGTGTGCCTTGTTCGTAGTATTGGCGTACCATGTGGTTGGTAAAAAAGGATTTTCCGCTTCCCGATGGTCCTAAAATAAATTTATTTCGGTTCGTGATAACGCCTTTTTTCATCGGCAAATCGGAAATATCCAAATGCAACGGTTTTCCCGTGAGCCTGTCCGCCATTTTAATACCGAAAGGCGACGGCGAACTTTTGTAGTTGGTCTCTCCGGTAAAGAAACAGAGTGCCTGTTCGATAAAGGTAAAGAAACTCTCTTCGGCGGGAAAATCGCCTGCATTACCCGGTATTGCCGCCCAATAGAGCGTTCCGGCATCTACGGTGTTGTGTCGTGGACGGCACTCCATAAGGGCAAGAGCCGAACCAACATCGTTTTTTATCTGTTTGAGTTCTTCTTTGTCATCACTCCACGCCAACACGTTGAAGTGTGCTTTGATGGAAGTCAAACCTTGCGAATGTGCCACGTTCAGATACTCTTCAATCCACTCCCGATTGATTTGGTTGGAACGAGAATATCTTGCCAACGAAAGCATATTGCGAGCTTGTTTCTCGAAGTTTCGCAAGTTTTCATCGCTGTCCCCGATAAACAGATATTGATTGTAGATATGGTTGCACGAAAGTAACAATCCCACGGGTGCGGCAAAAGATAGTCGGCAATCCGAGCGGTCGGTGGACAGTTTTTCATAACGACTGTCGGTGCTGACATTTGTCGGCAAATCATCTGTATCGCTAAGCGTGTGAAGGCAGAGTATATTGTCGCCTATTTTTACTTCCGATGCTCCGAGCTTTATATCTGCCAAAGATGCCTGCTCCGCTTCATTTAGTGTAAAATAGCGGTCTAATAATCCCCTTTTTCTGTTTGTCCCGCAAATATCGTCTGCCGAAAGACGGGTAAGTTGCATTATTCCGCTGTCGTTAATAATCCGCTCGAACTGATCCACGCTTTCCAAAAATCGACCGATGGTTTCTTTGTCCTTTATCTCTTTGGGTAAAATAGTTCCCCTGCACAAAGTGCTGAAATCGCTCTGTTGTGCCATTCGTTGTTTGGTGGTTTTGGTCAGATAGAGATATACGGAATGGTTGAGAAACGGACGTTCATTGAAATGTCTTTCATACGAACGGCTCAAAAATGAGAGATTTTCCTTGCCGAAATTGGAACGGTAATTCTCTTTGATAAACCAATCTTGCTTATGCAAAATACTGTAATCGGGCAACACACGCACGGCTTTGTTCCAAGTGGCGTGCATTATTTCGTATTCGGGCAATGTAAGGGTAAAAAGTTCGGGCAGTTCCAACGAGAAGGCAACGGTTACATCGGCATCTTTCGATACGATGCAATCGCCTTCAATCGCCAAAAGCGGGAACTTATCTTCCAATCGGCTTTTCTTGCTGATGTTTCTCATCGAGTTACTCCTTTCTTGCGGTTAGATTTTTGTATAAGACGACACACCGAACGACGGCAAATCAAATAGCGGGGATGATAACCCACCGCACGGCGTTTCATTAAGCCGTACTCTCCGTATTTGCGGTTCATGGCGAAAGTTTGCCACACCAACACGGTGGCACCCGATACGCCCAAGACCCAACAGAGCGATTGGCTTACGCCGAACATGTAAAGGACAACGACAAGGATGAAATCAGCCAACAACCCGCCCACGAAAATGAACAGGTATTGAGATTTCAGTCCTTTGAACTCTACCGTTCTGCCAATGCCTTTGTTGATTTCGAAATCCGCCATTTTTACAAAAAGAATGAACGTAAAATGGTAGCTGCTACAATCAGGAACACACAAGCTCCGAACCACGATGCGGCTGTTTTGCTCGTATCGGGATCGCCGGATGAGAATTTTCCGTACACTTTTACTCCGCCGATAAGTCCTACTACTGCACCAATGGCATAAATCAATTTGGTGGCAGGGTCGAAATAGCCGGTTATCATTTTAGTGGCTTCGTTAATTCCGGCAGAGCCGTCGCCCTGAGCAAAAAGGTTGGCGGCAGAGAGTAACGCCATTGTGAATACAAGATAAATTTTCTTTTTTGTCATAATATTAATGTTTAAGGTTATGAAATGTCGGTTAAAAAGAGTACGGAACAAGCCTTAGATTTAAGGTTTAGATTGGCTGACGCGGCTTGTTCCGTCTCTTGCTTTCAAGGTTTAGATTAAGGTTAACTTTGGGCTTTATAAAAATTGCATCCAATTTTCCGGTGGTGTTTCAACTTCGGATTTAACTTCCGATGTTTCGTTTCCTGCTAAAATCTGCATCAATTGTGTGCTGAGTTCTTGTTGCATGGCTTCGTGCATTTTTAGCTTTTCAAGAAAATCGCTGCCACGCAGTTTTTGAGCCGTCTTTTGTAACGATGTTTTCTCTTGTTCGGTTACAGTTTTGCGTTCGACGGCTCGTTGCATCTGACGAATTTCTTTTGTCGTCAGGCTCTCGTCGGAAACTTGAATATCTTCGCCGAAAAGGATGTTGAGTTCTTCATTTTCAATCAAGCTTTCATCTATTTCATTTTCGGGCGACATCGGGTGGAACTCGTTTTCATCGTCCTCGCTCGGACTTTCGGATGCAAATGTAGGCGCTTTTTCCGTCCGATTTTCATTGGCTTTCTCAGGCTTTCTTTCCGTTCCCCGCGATGGAAACGATGTTTTGGATTTCCCGATAACGGATATCTGTTTTTCTGCTTTCGGCACATTTTCGGAAGTCGTGTTTAGCTTGTTTCTCGGTGCTTTTTTGTCGTGTTCAAAAATTATTATGTACACCAACAGCAGCACAATAACAATTATAAGTAAGGGTATTGCATTCATAGTAGTTCTGTTTTATGGGATAATGGGTTTTCGTCTGTTTTTCTCGATGCCTTTACTGATGGTATCCTTGTGTCGGGATAGATGTTCCCGCAAAACATTTTCTATGTAGGCAGAAAGCGTGATTTTACTACGCAAATCGTGCAGGATATGGCGAAACACGTCGAGTGTTTCTCTGTTCAATGAGAAGGATACACGATTTTCAATTATGCAGGGATTAAGAAATGTTTCCGTATAGGTTTCAAAATCTACGATTTGTGAAACTATTTCTTGGGCTTTCTCTTTCGGTTTTTCCGTTTTCTGTTTCGGAATAACGGTGTTTGATTGGGATGTTTCTTCCGGTTCCATTCCTGCCATTTTGCGGATTTGTTCGGCAATGGCTTTGTTACGTTGTTCTTCGATTGTAGGCATATTTTTTGGCTTTTGGCTTTTTGCTGTTGGCTATTAGCTTGGCATTCAAAATCATTGGGCAGTCAGTAAATTTTCCATTTTCCCTGCCAACAGCCAATGGCTAACAGCTAACAGCTTATTATAATGTTAGTTTTCTAATTATTTCTTCGGCAAGCTCTTCGATATTGCTTCCTGCGAGCAGCTTTTTGTCGGGTGGCAGGTAGGTGGAACGGAACACGTCCCGATTGTCGGGTGTCAACTCTTTTTTGAAACGGGATGAACGGGGTAACCGACTGTCGAGAATACCCAACTCCTGACGGGCTATCTCTTGGTCGTAAAATTCGATAACGGCAGGATTGACTCGTTTGTCGATTTTGTTCCAAAGCATATAAATCTGACGGATTTTACTGCTTGTCAGTGAAACACCTAAATCACGCACGGCAAGGGCGTAAGTCATACAGGCTACAAGCGATTGCGGATCGGGTTCTATGGGCGAAATTACGTAATCCATATCTACCGTTAAGCCTACCAATGCCGTATCATCAGCTCTGCCGGACAAATCGAAAAAGACATAGTCGAACTTTTCGGTAGAATGTTTCGCCAAAAAGCTTTCGGCATCTTGCAAAGCTCTTTCAGATGAACTTTTGAGAATATAATAGGAATTTTTGTCAAAACTCTCAAAATGTTTTTTCATTCGCTCCAACAGTGCGGAATTGCCATTTTGAACGGTCTGTTTATCTCTTTCCCGCATATTGAAAAAGCTGTATTGCGAAAAATCGCAATCAACGACAAACAGATTGATTTTTTTCTCGTAATACAGGTAGCTTGCCAAAATTTCGGCAATACTGCTTTTACCTACGCCACCTTTCAGTGAACCGAAACCGACGTAAACAGGTTTGTGCTTTTGTTCATTCTTTTGTTCTTGCATAATTTTCTGTTTTTAATGATTTATGTATTCTTGATTTTATTATTGCTCTTTTTTTTGTATGCGTTCTTGAATTATCGCATTCACTCTTTTATTCTTTTGTTTCTGTATCCTTTCTTGTGTGCTTGCATTATTGCATAACTGCATTATTTTGTGCTTGCACAATTGCACAATGAAAATTTTGCATGTGCTCTTATATTCACTCTTTTGTTCATTTATTCTCTTATGCTTTTCTTTATTCTTACACAAAGAAAAGCGATAATAGAGCAAAAACAAGGCTTCGATTGACCACGCTTTCTTAGGCTTTCTTTGGATGGAAACAAACCTGCCTGTTGCTACCAAATAGCGGCGTAACTTTGCATCGGATAAGTTCACATCGTTTTTGAACAACTGTTTTTGGGCAGTCATCGCATAAATTCCGACTGCCTTGATGGCTTTTCAATACGTTTAATTCGGCAAGGTGTACTTTTGTCCGACAACGCGATGCTTAGCCGACAAAAGTCCCTTGCCCCGGTGCGGGGATGTGAAGCTTACTCCAAAGTCGTAAGCTAAAACCTAAATCTATACAATAATGAAAAAACAAGAGATTGAGAACAATACATCGTTCCGCTATTATTTGCGATTGAACGAAAGGGACAATGCCCGATTTCTCGACCTGTTCGAGCGGTCAGGTGCGAAAAGCAAGTCGGATTTTATCCGTCATCGGATTTTTCAAACGCCTTTTCGAGTGATTTCTCACGATGCTTCCGCCGTAGATTTTTACGTGCGATTGACACATATCAATGCTCAAATTCGCAAAATAGGTGTGCTGTATAATCAAGCTGTCCGCTCGATTAATGTCTATCATTCGATAAATACCGCTCGTGTTTTATTGGCAAAATTGGAAGCGTATCAAGAGAAAACTACATCGCTTTTGGAAGAGAGTATTCGTTTAACCGAAGAATTTAACACGAAATGGTTGCCGAAATAACTGCTCCGATTAGTCTGAAAAATGTCTTGGGATACAACTTCGCCAAGGTGAAAGCGGGAACGGCTTCGGTTATTCTTGCTTCGCTTTTAAGCGTGGACGAGAAGGGCAAAACAGACTTGCTTCGTGCATTAACAGATATGGAAAACCGTCTGCCGTCGGGTATTCGCACTAAAAAACCGGTATTTCATTGTTCGATTAATCCGCACCCGGACGATGTGTTGACAGAGCAACAATTACAAAATATCGCTTCAGAATATATGGAACGTATGGGTTATGGCAATCAGCCTTTCATCGTGTTTAAGCACAACGATATTGCCCGTGAGCATATTCATATTGTATCGCTTCGGGTAGATAGTTTTGGAAGGAAACTTCCACATGCCTTTGAAGGCAGACGAAGCAAGAAAATAACCGATGATTTGGAACTGAAATACGGTTTAATACCGAGCGGAAGCCGTAAAAAACCACAAAAAGATATTGCCATAAAAAAAGTAAAATCGGCTGATATAAATAATGGGAATGTACGTGAACAGATTTTCGATGTGGTTCGGGCGGTACTGAAACAGTACTCATTTCAGTCACTCGGTGAGATGAATTTGATTTTATCCCGGTACAATATTTCCGTAGAAGAAGTCCGAAAGGAATACAAACGTAAACATTACGACGGTTTGGTATATGCCATAACTGACAAAGACGGAAATAAATTAATGTCGCCTTTGCACTCGAGTAAAATCGGTCGTGGAACCGGATTTAGTGCTGTTTCACGTCATTTTGAAAAATCGAAAGCGGTTATCAAAGAGAAAGCTCCTTTGTTTCGTAATGCAATTATTGAAGTAATGAGAACTTTGCCGGATAAAGAGCAATTTGTGACAACAATGAAGGCTCACGGTATTGATGTGTTTTTTCGTCAAAATGAAGAAGGACGGATTTACGGTGTCACGTTTCTTTCGGATAGTTTGGGCGTGGTTGCCAACGGTTCACGATTGGGTAAAGGCTATTCGGCTAACGTGTTCAACGACTATTTTACAAGCGGTAAAAATCCGTTTTTAGAATATTCTATACAAGAGATTGACACAAAGGAACAAATCAAGACTGAAAAAGAAATTTCTACTAATCAAGCAATCGAAGAAGAACAATTTTACGAAGAGTTTTCCGAAAACAGTGATTTGCCGATTACCGTTCACGGTATCGATTACAAAGAGTTGGCTTTTCAACGTAAGTTGAGAAACAAATACGGAAAACTGAAAATAAACAAAAAAAGAAGAAAACTATAAGGCTTTATGCAACAAGAAGACGATTTAAGGGGACTCGCCAAAACAATGGAATTTATGCGAGCCGTAAGTATTTTATTCGTGGTTATTCACTGCTATTGGTATTGCTACGAAGCGTTTCGGGAATGGAACGTAACGATTGGTGTGTTGGATAAAATATTGATGAATTTTCATCGAACGGCAGGACTGTACAAACATCCGCTGATTACGAAATTCCTTTCGGTACTGTTTTTGGCTCTGTCTTGTTTAGGTACGAAAGGCGTAAAAACTGAAAAAATCACATGGACAAAAATATGGATTGTGTTGGGTTTCGGAATTGTGCTGTTTTTTCTGAATTTTTGGATATTAGCATTGCCGATTGCCAAAACAGGTATTGCGGTGTGGTATGTTTTTACAATTTCGGCAGGATATATTTGTCTGTTGATGGCAGGACTTTGGATTAGTCGCTTGCTGAAAACCAACCTTATGGATGATGTGTTTAATACCGAAAACGAGAGTTTTATGCAGGAAACCCGATTGATGGAAAACGAATATTCGGTCAATCTGCCTACACGATTTTACTATAAGAAAAAGTGGAATAACGGTTGGATTAATGTGGTAAACCCATTTCGTGCGACTATCGTTTTAGGTACACCAGGTTCGGGAAAATCGTATGCGGTGGTAAACAATTATATCAAGCAACAAATCGAGAAAGGTTTTTCGATGTATATCTACGATTTTAAGTTTGATGACCTTTCTACCATTGCTTACAATCATCTGCTGAAACATATCGACAAGTACGAAGTTCCACCAAAGTTTTACGTGATTAACTTCGATAATCCACGCAAAAGCCATCGTTGTAACCCGATCAATCCGCAGTTTATGACCGATATTTCGGATGCTTACGAAAGTGCTTATACGATTATGTTGAACTTGAACAAAACGTGGATACAGAAACAGGGCGATTTCTTTGTGGAAAGCCCGATAATTTTGTTGGCTGCCATTATTTGGTATTTGAAAATCTACGAAAACGGCAAATACTGCACTTTTCCGCATGCTATCGAGTTTCTAAATAAGAAATACGCTGATACCTTTACTATTCTTACAAGCTATCCCGAATTGGAAAATTATCTTTCGCCATTTATGGACGCATGGGAAGGCGGTGCACAAGACCAATTACAAGGGCAGATTGCAAGCGCAAAAATTCCGCTATCGAGAATGATTTCGCCCGCACTCTATTGGGTAATGACGGGCGATGATTTTTCGTTGGATATTAATAATCCGAAAGAGCCGAAAATACTTTGCGTGGGCAATAATCCCGACCGTCAAAACATCTATTCGGCAGCATTGGGATTGTATAACAGCCGTATTGTCAAGTTGATTAACAATAAAGGACAATTGAAAAGTTCGGTTATTATTGATGAGTTACCGACAATCTATTTTCGTGGACTTGATAATTTGATTGCCACGGCACGTTCAAATAAAGTAGCTGTTTGTTTGGGATTTCAGGATTACTCGCAATTGACACGCGATTACGGCGATAAGGAAAGCAAAGTTATCCAAAATACTGTGGGTAATATATTTTCGGGACAGGTCGTTGGCGAAACAGCCAAAACCCTATCGGAACGTTTCGGAAAAGTGTTGCAGAAACGGCAATCGATGACTATTAACAGACAAGACAAATCGACTTCTATTTCCACGCAAATGGATAGCCTTATTCCGGCAAGTAAAATCAGTAATCTAACACAGGGAATGTTTGTAGGTGCGGTATCGGATAATTTTGACGAACGTATTGAGCAGAAAATCTTTCACTGTGAAATAGTGGTAGACAATGCTCGTGTTGCTGCCGAAACGAAAGCTTACCAAAAAATACCGGAAATCATATCGTTTACCGATGAAAACGGAAACGATACCATGCAACAAGATATTGAACGCAATTACAGACAGATAAAAGCGGATGTGGAGAATATCGTTTTATCTGAAATGGAAAGAATTAGGAATGATGATAGCTTGAAGCATTTGATTAAGGAGTAGTAGTCTAATGACACAAGTAAATAACTGTACCTACCCCTTTTTAACTGGAATAAATATAAAAAACAGTTTGACTTTTTTTATTGATATAATTGTTAATCAATTCATTCGCCATCAGATAATCAAATTTAGCCTCGCCTCCGGGATTGTAAAGGTTAAACTCTGTTTTTAAAGGAAAAAAGCTTTGCATCTTGTTTTTAAATTCCGGCGGTAGATTTTTTCCTTCAAAAAACCTTGACAATCCCTCCGACTTTACGGCAATTGATTGTTTATCTGATGTCTGTCTGAAAAAATATTCATTCCATACTGCAGCAGGTGTTCTAAGCCCCAATGAACCATGTTTACGTATATGATTATAGGTGAAAATGTATTGGGCTATCTTCATATCCGCATGATGGAAAGATTCAAATTCATAGCGTGATACCAGTTCCCGCTCCATAATACTGTGGAAAGCCTCAATATAGGCATTATCCTCAGGTGTGGCAATATGAGCAAATTCATGTATTACATTAATCTCTTCCAGGTATGCTCTTACAGATTTAGCTATAAACTGGCTCCCGTTATCGTTTCGCAGAGTAATCGGAGCGTTGGCCTTTTCAGGCAGTACATTTTTAAGCAGCCACAATACATCATGCTGACGAATGCTCTGTTTGAAGACATAGCCTACAATTTTGCGGGTATAGACATCAATCAAAGAAAGCAGGTATGCAAATTTTCCACTTATTGGAATGTACTTGATATCCATGCACAGATGCTGTAATGGATATTCTGCCCTGATTTTACGGAAACGAACAAATTTACGTTTGCCAAAATGAGTAGATATGGATTTTCCACAAAGTAATTTATTCTCCTTCATCAACCTGTATACTTTTTTATGATTCACAATATAACCCCGGTCAAATAATTCATCAGTAACAGGCTTATAACCATAACATAAAAACTCAATCCCTAATATATTCTTTATCTCTTCCACAATTTCATGATTTGCAGCCACACTCCCATCAGTTTTTAAGCTTGTAAGACTTGGTTTTCGTCCGGGCTTCCCGTTTTTTAATTTATAGTAGAAATTACTCGGATTCACTCCGCTCCACTGTAATCGTTTCGTAATGGGAACCTGATCTTTAAAAGAATCAATTACTTGCATCGCATCCTGTTTTAAAAGCGGTTTTTTTTTATGAGTTCATCTTTGAATCTCAACTCCAGACTAAGTTCTCCAACCAACTCCCTGAGACGTTTGATTTCTTGTTCCATCCTTCGTTTCTCAGGATCAACTTTAGGGTATTGAGCCTCAAGGCCCATAATACCCTGTTCATTAAACCTGCGTTTCCATTTGTGAAACAACGATTGCGACAGGTTATACTTTCGAAGCGTAGGTTGTAATCCATTTACTTCTACTTCTTGAATAATCTGGAGCTTCTGATCTTTGCTCCATTGACGCCTTTCTCTTGTCATAGTTTTTACAAAATTAAAGTGTCAAACTGAATTGCCAAATTTATTTCATATTATTGGGGGGGGTAGTACAATAACGTGAGTTCGAAGTAAGAAAAGTTCTAAAATATTAGGATGGAGTTACTAACTTTGCTGGGACAAAAAGTTAAGCATAAAAAACTTACATTTGTCAAAGTATGAGAAAACAAAGAACACATTATGACAAGGCATTTAAAGATAATGCCGTCAAATTAAGTCTCGAGCGGAAGAATGTTTCCGAACTCGCACACGAATTGGGCATACCACCTGCACTATTGTATCGCTGGTGCAAAGAGTACCGGGAACGTGGGCAAAGCAGTTTCCCGGGCAACGGAGTCCGTTCTCGTGAAGGAGAAGCCGGAAGGGTTGCAGAACTGGAAAAACGCCTCAAAGAGGCTGAAACAGAGCGTGACATATTAAAAAAAGCCTTAGGCATCATCTCCACGAGCGATCGTTGATTTATCAATTTATAAAGGATTACAACTCGAGGGAGTGGACGATTGGGATGATGTGCAGAGTATTGAGTGTATCTCGCAGCAGTTATTACCGTTGGATTAAGAACCCTATTAATAAACGAGAACAAAAGCATATGGAACTTAGCCGAGAGATTAATGATGCATACTTCAATGCCAAGGGGCGTAATGGCAGCCCCAGGCTGGCTAAAGATTTGCAAGCATCGGGGGGCAATGTTTCCAGAACAACTGTGGCCCGTCATATGAGAAAGATGGGGTTGCGCAGCAAGCTCTCTAAGAAGTTCAGAGTAACCACTGATGCATCTCACAATTGTAATGTAGCGCCTAATCTGCTTAATCGTGAATTCAGTCAAAAAGAACCAATGAGGGCTTGTGTATCCGACATTACTTACATCTGCTGTAAGGATGGATTCCTTTACCTTACGTGCGTGATTGATCTTTTTGATCGTAAACTCATTGGGTGGTCTATCAGCGATAATTTGACTGCTTCCGGCACTGTCATACCGGCTATCAGGATGGCCAACCGAAACAGACCGTTTAAAGAAGGGATGATCTTTCACTCTGACAGGGGCATTCAATATGCCTGCAAACAGACCGTTAATTTGTTGCAGTACCATAGGGTAGAGCAAAGCATGAGCGGGAAAGGCAACTGTTGGGATAATGCGGTGGCTGAAAGTTTCTTTAAATCTTTCAAAACCGAGTTGATTTATGGTACCAAGCTTAAAACAAAAGAGCAGATGTGCTTGGATGTATTTGAATATATTGAATCCTGGTATAATCATAAAAGAAGATTCTCAGCATTGGGTAATTTGACTATTGATGAATTTTGGAAACAGTATAATATTAAAAAACAGTTAATTAAAAATGTTGCTTAACTTTTTGTCTCAAATAAGTTGGCAATTCCAGAACCGTTACTTGAACAGATGGAAGATAATAAGTTGAAACTACCTAAAGAGCTAGTTTATGATCGTGGAAGTAAGGGACGAGAGCAAATAAAAGATGTAAACATTATTACACCCGATAAACCCAAAACCAACCAGACAGCATCTCAGAAACGTCAAAAACGGAACAAATGTAGAACCAGAGCCGCAATCGAATCTATTATCGGACATCTTAAAAAAGATCTCCGCATGGAACAGAATTATCTATGGGGAGAAAAAGGAATGCAAATTAACGCTTATTTAGCGGCAAAGGCTTGGAACTTGAAGAAAATGATGGAAATACTCAAAGAGAATTTCTTGAACTTTATTTTCAGATGGCTTTTAAAACGAAATATAATTTGAATTGTTAAGGAGCGACTAAATAAGCTACGCGATGTAATGGGCAAACACGATGGCATCTATACCCTGAGGGCGAAATAGAATTGGACGACGCGTTTTTTACTACCGAAGTTCCCATTGAATTAAAAGGAGAACCGCTCAAACGAGGGCGTGGAAGCAAGAAAAAACCAAAGTACTAGTCATTGCCGAAAGTAAAACAGTGGAAAATCTAAAGCCGGGAATGAAACTCAAGAAAGTTGGACACCTGAAAATGACCGTCATAGACGTCCTGAAAGCCGATACAATTACAAAAAATGTCAAAGAGCAAGTAGAACAGACGGCAGATATTATTTCCGATGATTCTACTTCTTACACAAACTGGAAGAACATGTTCAATCACACAAAGCATCCGTGGTTGCTCCCGAAGAGATAGCAAAAGTTCTCCCATGGGTTCACATAGCTATTAGCAACGCTAAAAGGCAACTGCTGGGTGTATATTACAAAGTTAAACCCGAATATTTACAATACTACCTCAATCAATTCTGTTATAAATTCAACAGACGATATTTTGGCGAAAAACAGTTTGACAGATTATTAATCGCAGCTGTCAGCTGTCCACAGGACTTCAAGTCAAGAATTTACAATAGGAAGAATTGCGGATAATCATTAAGACTTATTTAAAGCTATAGTTGCAACAAACTTCTCCCTTTACATTTCTTCCTTTCCACTTAAAGAAAGCCTTATCCATCCGCATCTCCCATTCATAAAAAATCTCCATATTTTTGTTTTGTAAACCTTAAAAAGCAAATAATATGGAAACAAACAATTCAGACAATTACGTTCTCGTACTCGAAGACCGTAGTCAAACCAAATCTGCCGAAGAAGCCGGCAAACTATCCGTGGTGTCATCCATCGACAAGAACGGTAAAATAAGTACCGTAGAACCGTTGGACAGCAACAGCAACGCCTTTATGAAGTTTAAAAAGAACGACAGCATGTTGCAAAATTTCTTTTCCAACCTTAGCCAACAATTTAAAGACCCGTCCCATACGGGCATTTATCAACTGTTGGCAGATAAAGTGGAAGAGTCGGTCGGTGTACTCAAAAAAATGTTGGAAAACAGAGATACTCCTGCCAACAATTCAGCTCTCGATGCCGTACAAATTACTGCCGACGACTTCGCACCCGCCCAAAAACCAACCGCCATCAATCCCGATGATGTAGATTGGAAAGAGATGGAACGCATCGGACTATCCAAAGAAAAACTGGAACAATCCGGCAATCTCGAAAAAGTGCTCAATTGGCAAAAATCTGACCTACTACCCATCGCCATTCCTTTTGGAAATGACGTTATCTACACTGAAGCTCGTGTTGCACTTCGACATGATGAAGACGGCAAACTTGGTTTAGCCATTCACACTTTACGAAAAGAGCCACAATTGGATTTTCCCTATATGGGCTACCGTTTCAGTGAAGAAGATAAAGAAACACTACTCCATAACGGAAATTTAGGAAAACAAGTGGAACTCACTCCTAAAAACGGAGAACCGTTTAAAGCCTATATCTCTATTGACCCGCAAACCAACGAAGTTATCGCCTTTAAAGCTGATCGGATAAACATTCCACGAGAGATAAAAGGTGTGGAACTCACTCCCGAACAGTATAATGATTTAACCGAAGGAAAAGCCGTGAAAGTGGAAGGAATGCTTTCTCGAAACGGAAAACCGTTTGATGCCACGCTTCAAGTAAATGCAGAACGTAGAGGCATCGAATTTATTTTTGACAACAACAGGTCGTTCAAAGAACGTCTTTCGCCTGAACAGAAGCCCGAAAATAAATACGGTATTGCCGGAACAATTTGTGGACTTGCCCTTTCCGAAAAACAGCAAAAAGCACTTTCAGACGGCAAAACGCTTTACCTGAAAAACATGACTGACAAAGAGGGACAGTCTTTCAATGCCTATGTGCGTTTTGATAAAGATGAAAATCGTCCACGTTTTTACAGATGGAATCCCGACAAGAAAGAAGGAAAAGTAGAAGCCGTTGCCGAAGAAAACAAAACCCAAGTGGCGGTAAACAATGAAGGCAAAACCAACGAAGCTACCAAAAACGTAAAAGAACCGCTCAAAAGCGGACAAACACGACCGGACGAAAAGCAGCAAGCCAAACAGGAGAACAAAGAGAAAAAACAGGAACAAGCTACCAAGAAAAGAGGCAGACGCATGTAAAGCCCCTCCAAACCTCCCCGCAGGGGAGGCTTTTTTTAACCATTCATTTAACCTTTATCTTTACTATGAAAGAAACTTCTAATTATTTAACTGCTTCCAAGTCCCCCAACGGGGGATTTAGGGGGCTTTGCATTATCGCGGAAAAACCTTCCGTGGCACGCGACATTGCTCGCATTGTAGAAGCAAACCAAAAACAAGACGGCTATCTTACCGGAAACGATTATACTGTAACATGGGCGTTTGGACATCTCGTGACGTTGGCGATGCCTGCCGAATATGGTTTCGAGCAATATAACGCCGACGATTTACCCATTCTGCCCGAACCTTTTAAACTGACAGTTCGTCAAGTCAGAAAAGGAAAAGAGTATATTGCCGACCCTTCGGCTCTTAAACAACTAAAGATCATTCGCACCTGTTTTGACCAATGTGAACGTATCATCGTAGCTACCGATGCCGGACGTGAAGGTGAGCTTATTTTTCGCTATATTTTTGATTATTTGCAATGTAAAAAGCCTTTCGATAGGCTTTGGATAAGTTCATTGACCGATAAAGCCATTCGTGAAGGATTGGAAAAATTGAAAAACGGCTCAGAATACGATAATCTATATTTTTCAGGGAAAGCCCGGAGCCAAGCCGATTGGCTTGTAGGTATCAATGCAAGTCGAGCACTTTCTCTTGCTGCCCGAAAAGGCGGTTACTCGTTAGGACGAGTGCAAACACCCACACTCTCGATGATTTGCAAGCGGTTTCTCGAAAACAAAAATTTCCAAAGTGTACCGTATTGGCAAATAAAACTCACTATCGAAAAAGAGGGCATCCGTTGTAAAGCCGTAAGTGATACTAAATTTGAAGATAACGCCATCGCCCGTTCTGTCTGCGACACTTACTTTGCAGACAAAACCGGCTTATTGACGGTGTCAAAAATCGAGCGAAAGACGGTTGATACAGAACCGCCCTTCTTATTCGATTTGACAAACCTGCAAAAAGAGACAAACCGAAAACACGGCTTTTCCGCCGATAAAACTCTTTCCATAGCTCAAAGCCTGTACGAGAAAAAGTTAATCACTTATCCGCGTACCGGCAGCAGATATGTCGGCGAAGATATTTTTGAAGAAATCCCTTCGCTTATCGAAAATCTGCACATACATCCCATTTTCGGAAACTACGCCCGAATGCTTAGCAAAAAAACATTGAACAGACGAAGTGTAAACGATGTCAAAGTAACAGACCATCACGCTTTGCTGATTACCGAAAACCTTCCCGACAGATTAACCGCCGACGAACAAATAATTTACGATTGCATCGCTTCACGAATGTTGGAAGCCTTTTCCGAAAAATCCACACAAGAAGTACAAAATGTTGAGTTTACTGTTGGAGAGTATCTTTTCAAAACGAAAAACAGCCGCCTTTTAGTAAGCGGTTGGCGAAGCGTGCTGAACGAAAAGACAGAAACGGATGAAAATGAAACGGTGCAGAGCGAACTTCCAAATTTTATACAGGACGAAACCGTACCTGTTCAATCTCACGAAATCACTCAACATAAAACCAAACCCAAACCGCTTTATAATGAAGCTACCCTACTTTCAGCTATGGAAACGGCAGGCAAAGATATTGCCGATGAAGAAGCCAAAGCAGCGATGAAAGAGTGCGGGTTGGGAACGCCTGCCACACGTGCCGGCATTATAGAAACATTGATAATAAGAGATTACATAGTCAGAGAAAAGAAGAGCTTAGTGCCTACTGAAAAGGGACTTGCAGTTTTCGAGATTGTAAAAGACCGCAAAATAGCCGATGCCGAGATGACCGGAAGTTGGGAAAAAGCATTGGCAGATATCGAAACCGGAAAGATGAATGCAGAAACATTCCATAAAGGTATCGAGATTTATACCCGGCAAATCTGCAAAGAGTTATTGTCTATCTCTTTTTCTAATAATTCCACAAATCTAATGGATTGTCCCAAATGCAAAACCAAAAACCTGATGCTTTATCCCAAAGTAGCCAAATGCAAAGAGTGTGATTTTTTAGTGTTCCGTGAAATTTGCGGACTTTTACTTTCTGATGAACAATTGAAAGCTTTGTTTACCGAAAGAAAAACGCCATTACTAAAAGGTTTAACCGCTAAAAGTGGCAAAAAATTCAATGCTCGATTGATATTAAATGCCGATCACACCACATCTTTTGCTTTTGAACCTAATAAAAAAACTAATACCAAATCTAATCGAAAACCTTAATCTATCTCTATGGCTTACAACAAAAGGCAAACCCTTATTGCCAATACCGAAGCGATACGAACCCTGTTTCGTATCGAAAAAGAGCATCGATTACCCACAGCTGCCGAGCGTGAAGTTTTGTCCCGATACAACGGCTTTGGCGGACTAAAATGCGTGCTCAATCCTACCGATACATTAGCCGATTTGAACCGATGGACGGAATCCGAAAAAGAGTTTTTCCCGTTAGTGGCTGAACTCAAAGAGACTATCCTTCAAAACACGGTAAGCAATCAAGAGTTTAATCTTTATTGGAACAGCATCAAACAGAGTGTTTTGACTTCATTTTATACTGATAAGCGAATAACAGATGCCGTTGCTAATGTTTTGGATAATGTCGGTATTCGCATTGACAAAATGCTTGACCCTTCCGCCGGAATGGGTGTATTCATGCAATCTTTTGCCCGACCATATACGCAAGTAACCGCTTTCGAGAAAGATAAAATTACCGGACGCATTCTGCGAGCATTGTCGTCGGACCAACAAAATACGGATGTAAATATTCAAGGATTTGAAGAAATACCTGCCGAAAAAAACGGCACATTCGACTTAATCACAAGTAATATTCCATTTGGTAATATGGTGGTTTACGACCGAGCCTACGCCAAAGGCAAAGACCCGATTAAAGAGGTTTCTACGCGAGCCGTTCATAACTATTTTTTCGTGAAAGGATTGGATACACTTCGAGAAGGTGGAATAATGGCTTTTATCACTTCAAGAGGCGTGTTGGACAGTCCAAAAAACGAACCAATCCGTCGTTATTTGATGGAAAACTGCCGACTGATCTCGGCACTTCGTCTGCCCGATAAGATGTTTAGTGAAAATGCCGGAACGGATATCGGAAGTGATTTGATAGTATTACAAAAACAGACAGGAAAAGGTATTGCAAACAAAACGGAAGAACTTTTTACTCAATCTTTCAGCATACCCAAAGGCGACGGTTTCAGTATCGCCTTTCATCATAATGCACTTTTCGAGGGTGAAAGCGATGAAGTAAGAAGCCGTCTTATCGCTACCGATAAAACAATGGATACCGACCCTTACGGCAAACCGTGTTGGGTTTATACACACGAAAAAGGTATTGACGGCATAGCGGATGATTTGACAGAAAAACTTTTTGTCGATGTAAATAACAGATTGGATAAACAACTCTATCGAACAGGCATTTCGAGTGACGAAGGCATTGATATAGAGCAAAATATAGAAGAAAGACAACCCGATGAAGAAAACTTACGATTAAAAGAGATTTCATCCTATATCAACAATCCGTGGTTACTGTCGGAGTTGGAACGAACTCAATTTCAAGAGAGCAAGAACATCTCTGATTTGCAAGAAGGAGATATGTTGCATATCCGTTTTTTAGGAACGGAAACAATGGCGGTTTACACCGAAAACCCGCCTGCCACGCAAACCGATACGGTTCGAGCGGTTATCAGTGCCGATGAAAAAGGAGAAAACAGAGGTTTAATTACTGTCCCGACAAACGATATTTTGGGTGTGTATGCCGTCAGTCCCGCTATAGAACAAAACATTGCACAGCAAAACGAAATCGACGATACTGTTAATCCTGACCAATCGCCGATAGAAGAGCTGCAAAAGTTGCAAAAAGAGATTTTATCTCAACAAGAAGATAAAAATATTTTGGTATTGATGCGACACGGCGATTACTACGAAAGTATAGGGGAAGTAGCTGAAACGGTTTCACAAGTTTGCGATATTCCACTTGAAACACGTGCGGGAACACATTATGCAAGTTTTCATCATTACCAATTAGACCAATTTCTGCCATTGTTGGTGCGAAGTGGCAATCGTGTTGCACTTGTGGATAGATTGGAAGAGCCCAAACAGGAAGTAAAGAAAGATGTTGCCGAAAAGAAAACTGAAAAATCGGAAGAGCAACAAGCTTACGACCTTGTTACTAAATCTATCCAAAAACAGCTTCCCAAACTTTACGCTACCGATAATAAATTGGTGGGTGACCGTATTGCTTATGCACGTTATTTTCATCCGATGAGTTCCTACACGGCGTATCTGTTGGAGTACGATCCGAAAGAGAAATTGGGTTTCGGACTTACCACGATGGGTTACGAGTGGGAATTGGGTTATATGTCCATTGAAGAGATGCAGTCGGTAAAAGTAATGGGATTGGGCATCGAGCGAGATATTCATTTTCAGCCGAAAGCTTTGTCGCAAATCGAAGAGTTGAAAGAGTATGTCGGCGAAGATTATACCCACGCCAAAGAAATTCAAATTATCGAACCTGAATCTGATAAAGCGAAAGAAACGCCCGATGAGCCTATAATTACGGAAACAGAGGAAGTTGAAACTATTCCTACACAGGAAGAAAAAGCACCTGACGGCGTCCCTGTTTTTACGCTGTTTTCGCAATTTGAAAACCGTTCTGAGCCTGAAATACGTCCCGATTTGGAAGCACCGCGTACAATGAACGACCAACAGGTCTATTTCGATGCGGACCATCATCCGATAGTTTCTACTTCAATGGATGAAGATTTTGGTCTTTTCCCGCCGGAGGAGATAGCTACATGGAATCGTGAAGTGGAAACTTTTAATCAAATTGAGCAACAACGTAAAGCTGAAATAAAGCCAACGCCAAGTCCTGCAACACCATCTGTTTCCAATCTTTCAACAAGTTCGACAATAAAACCCAAACCGAAACAACTCGTTCGGAACAGAGGAAGTCGGACAAAGAAAGAGGCATTGCCGAAACAGCCTGACCTGTTTTCCGGAATGTGGGATGAGCCGATTTCTAAAAAAAAAGCAGAGCAGCCGGAAACAAAACTCAAATCCCTTTTCGATGCGTCGCCACGTCCTTACCTATCCGCTATTGGTAAACATTTGCGGGACGGTTCGGTAGTTGTTCAAGGGAAACAAATCGGTTATTTGTCGGGGATAAATTCAGCTAATCCGCAGTTTAATCCCATTGATTTGCCATACGTTCAACTCTCTAAAATGAGTTTGTACGTTGACATTCGGGATACTTACCATCGTCTTTACGATTACGAGGCGAGTAAATCGGTTGAAGACAAGGAGCAACGAAGTCGCTTAAATACTCTTTATGACCGATTTGTCAGCAGTTACGGACATTTGAACAGTCGCAAGAATGCGGAACTGTTGCGAATGGATAGCGGCTGTAGCGAGATTTTCTTTTTGGAAAGAAGCCTTGACGGTAAATATATCAAAGCCGATATTTTCGATCATCCTACTGCTTTTGCCATCGGCGAATTGGAGAGTGCAAGCGACCCTATGGAAGCTCTTTCGGCATCGCTCAATAAGTTTGGCGATGTCAATTTGCCTTATATCTGTTCGCTATTACCCGATAAGGAAGAGAGCGAAATTCTTTCTGAATTGGAAGGACGTATCTATTACCAACCTGAAGAAAACAGCTATCAGATTGCCGATAAATTTATCGCGGGAAATGTGATTGAAAAAGCCGAGAATTTAGAGCAATGGATATTGGAAAATGGCGAAAATGATACGGTAAAAGCAAGTTTGCAAGCCTTACGAGAGGCCATACCCACGCCTGTTCCTTTTGCCGATTTGGATTTTAACTTTGGAGAGCGTTGGATACCGTCAGGTGTTTATGCCAAGTTCGTATCGGAATTATTTGATACCGATGTAACGATTCATTATAATTCGTCTGCTGACGAATATACCGTGAGATCGGACCGCAAAACACCGCAGATCTACCACGCTTTTGCCGTAAAGGGCGAGTTTCGCACCTACGATGGTATCAATCTGACTAAACACGCCTTACACAACACCATTCCCGATATCAGCAAGTCGAAAATGGTTATCGACCCAAAAACAGGTGAAGAAAAGCAAATAAAGGTGCGAGACGGCGAAACCATCCAATTGGCAAACAGTAAAATTGAAGAGATAAGGGAGCATTTTACCGAGTGGTTGTCGCGACAATCCGATGAGTTTAAAAACAAGTTGGCAGAGCGTTATAATCGTCTTTTCAACTGTTTTGTTCGTCCTGAGTACGACGGTAGTCATCAAACTTTTCCCGGATTGGACTTGAAACGATTGGGCATATCTGACCTGTATAAAAGTCAGAAAGATGCCGTGTGGATGCTCAAAACCAACGGCGGCGGAATTTGCGACCACGAAGTGGGTGCGGGAAAAACTTTGATAATGTGTTGTGCCGCTTACGAGATGAAACGTTTGGGATTGGCAAACAAGCCGATGATTATCGGGCTAAAAGCCAATGTATATGATATTGCCGAAACATTCAGCAAGGCTTATCCCAATGCACGTATTCTCTATCCGGGCAAAAACGATTTTACAGCAAAAAATCGTGTTCGCATATTCAACGACATCAAAAACAACGATTGGGATTGCGTGATTTTAACGCACGAGCAGTTCGGAATGATACCGCAAGCGTTGGAAATACAGCAAACCATTTTACAGCAGGAACTCGATTCCGTGGAAGAGAATTTGGAAGTTCTGCGTCAGCAGGGCAGAGAAATTTCGAGAGCAATGCTCAGAGGATTGGAAAAACGCAAAAACAACTTGGAAGCGAAACTATCGCTTATCATGGATGATATTGCCGAGCGGAAAGATAATGTAACAGATTTTAAACGTATGGGCATAGACCATCTGTTTGTAGATGAAAGTCATAAATTCAAAAACCTTACTTTTACCACTCGGCACGACCGTGTTGCGGGATTGGGTAATCCGGCAGGCAGTCAGCGTGCATTGAATATGCTTTTTGCCATTCGCACCATACAGGAACGTTCGGGAAAAGACCTTGGAGCGACCTTTCTGTCGGGTACTACTATCAGCAATTCTCTTACAGAGCTTTATTCAATATTTAAGTACTTGCGACCGCAAGCATTGGAGAAGCAAGGTATTCGCACTTTTGATGCATGGGCTGCCGTTTTCGCCGAGAAAAGCACCGATTACGAGTTTTCCGTTACCAATGAGATTATTCAAAAAGAGCGTTTCCGTACCTTCATTAAAGTCCCTGAATTGGGAGCGTTTTACAGCGAAATTTGTGATTTTCGTACCGCCAAAGATATTGGTATAGATCGACCTGAAAAGAACGAAGTTTTGCATAACATTCCACCCACGCCGGAACAAGAGATTTTTATCCGAAAGTTAATGGAGTTTGCCAAAACGGGCGATGCCACGGTTTTGGGACGTGCACCACTATCGGAAAGGGGAGAAAAAGCCAAAATGCTTATCGCTACGGATTATGCGCGCAAAATGAGTTTGGATATGCGAATGATTGACCCTTCGTTTTCCGACCACATCGACAATAAGGCTTCACATTGTGCCAGGTTGGTAAACGATTATTATCAAAAATACGATGCTCAAAAGGGAACACAGTTTGTCTTTTCCGATTTGGGAACTTATAAACCGAATGAATGGAACGTTTACGGCGAAATTAAACGAAAACTGACGGAAGATTACGGCATTCCTGGCAGCGGAATACGTTTTATTCAAGAATGTAAAACGGAAAATGCCAAAAAAGCGATGATAGCAGCAATGAATAGAGGTGATATTCGAGTTTTGTTTGGTTCAACCGAAATGCTCGGTACAGGAGTGAATGCACAGAAACGTGCCGTTGCCGTTCATCACTTGGATACGCCGTGGGTGCCGAGTGCGTTGGAACAACGGGACGGTAGAGCAATAAGAAGAGGAAATGAAGTTGCCAAACGTTTTGCCGACAATACCGTGGATGTGATCATCTATGCGGTGGAACGCTCGTTGGATAGTTATAAGTTTAATTTGTTGCACAACAAACAGGTTTTTATCAATCAGCTTAAAACAAATTCGTTAGGCAGCCGTCGTATTGACGAAGGCAGTATGGATGAAGCTACCGGAATGAACTTCAGCGAATATGTGGCAGTGCTTTCGGGAAATACCGACCTGTTGGAAAAAGCCAAATTGGATAAAAAGATGATGGCGTTGGAGAGTGAACGCAGAAACTTTCAACATGAGCGAGAGACAGCCAAGTCTAAATTGGAAGGTGTGAATATGTCGATTGAGTTCCACACCAAGATGATAAACGAGAGCAATTCGGATTTTGAAACGTTTAAGCAGAAAGTAAAGAAAAACGAGGATGGTACCTATCAAAATCCGCTGAGAATAAACGGTGTGCCGGAAAATGCGGATATCAAAACCGTTGCCGCAAGGCTGAAAGAGTACGAAGATAAAGCTCGTACCAAAGGCGAACACCTGCCTATCGGCGAATTATACGGCTTTCAGGTTTCGGTAAAAAGTGAAGCTTCAATGAAAGATAGTTTCGACTTCGTGGATAATCGTTTTTTCGTGAAAGGGAACGGCAGTATTTACTACACGTATAACAACGGTCATTTGGCAAACGACCCGAAATTGGCGTGGATGAACTTTATCAATGCTTTGGAGAAAATTCCGAGAATCACTGAAAGCCACACCAAAGAGTTGGAACAAATTCGTGCCAAAGTTCCCGTGTATGAATCGGTTGCTGCTGCTTCTTGGAAAAAAGAAGGTGAACTGAAAGAGCTGAAACGGCAAGTTGCCGAATTGGATAGAAATATCACTCTTTCGCTAAAAAAGGAGGATAACAGCGAGGTAAAACAAGATACTGCCACAACTCAACAAAAAGAGAATAATTCATCGGAGAGAGTGGTGGGTGTGAAAGTGAGAGTGTGAACTTTGTCCGAAAAAAAGTAGTGTTTTCGGACAAAATAAATGCAATTTCAATTTTCAAAGTATTACCAATCCGATTTAGGTAAAGAAAACAGGCAGACAAAAACCAACCGTCCGACGTAGTTCGGTACGACTAAATTCTTGTCTGCCCCTTTTATTTTGAATACTTGTTAAATCTCTTACTGTTTAGTTCGTCTGCGGCACATCGTCCGATTTATTTGAAGCCGTTCAATCACTACGCTAACACTTCGTTTCAATCAGGTTCAAAAAATCTGTCCGAAAAGCCTCGACGAAATCCGAAAGATAGGAAAGCAAAAACGAAAAAACATCAATTGAGATTGAATTTTTTGTTGTTTTTTGCTTATTAGTTTATTTTCGTTGTCAGTTGTATATATTTTATATGCAATTGGAAACAAAAACGAACTATTGGTGTTTTTCAAAATTTCAATTTATGCTAATTTTGATGCAAAGGTAATCAGAAACAGATTACCTTTGCTATATTTTTAGCAGAAATCCTATTTTCGATCAAACACAACCTGCATTACGTGAAGAAAACAGGCAGACAAAAACCAACCGTCGGACGTAGTTCGGTACGACTAGTTCTTGTCTGCCCCTTTTATTTTGAATACTGTTAAATCTCTTGCTGTTTAGTTCGTCTGCGGCACATCGTCCGATTTATTTGAATCCGGTCAATCACTACGTTAACACGACAGTTCATTCAGGTTCAAAAAATCTGTCCGAAAAGCCTCGACGAAATCTTATAGATAGAAAAGATAGAACTTCAATTTTAATTGAAGTTTTATTTTAATGTATAGCAATTATTGACCAAGAACTAATCTTAACCTTTCAATTTCCATGTCAAATTTTCGCGGATTTGACTTCCTAAGTTTCTCTATATTAAACAACTTCCATTGAACTGACGGATAGTCTTTAAATGTTTCGTATCCCAATGTCCAATCGGGATTACCCGATTCAAAAGAAAGAAGGAAAGATTTGTCATCGATAGAGAAAAATTGGTTAATCTCATGAATTAATTCATCTCGTGTCTGCTCAAAATCGCTGTAAGTAAATTCCAATTCTGTCATTCCTGCAAATTGGTTTTTTAGTGCTTGTCGTTGATCGACCAAGTTGGGTGCAATAGATTCAGATATGGGACGGTCGCTACCCAAAAGGCTGAAAATAATACCTTCTTTTATGTCGCTTAATGTGGCGTCCATATATTTGATGTCAAATAAGTCTCTCGGATGCTGACGTGATAATGCAGCAGCAACTTTTCCACCGTATAATTGTTGGTATGGAACTATATTGGCTTCACAATACAACTGAAATTCCTCTTGGGCTTTCTTGCACAAAGGCTTTGAAACAACCTCACCACAAATAATGCCTCGTTTTGTCTGATTAACTTCAATTTTAACCTGTTTTCCACGATATTCACACAGCAGCTTACAAATATCTTCTCGATGCGAAACCCGCCCTCCTTTCAATGTCCGTTCTATCCTTTCAGCAATGACTTTCAACTTCTGATTGATGTTCTGAATGCTTGTTTTTCTATCTTCCAACGGAACATAAGTTATATCTATATCAACCGAATATCTTAACATTGCTTTTTCGAAAAGATTGATAGCTGTACCACCGTGAATGGCGAAACTCTTTTCTTGGAAAATAATGGGGATGATTCTAAGCAGTAAATCAACTTTTTGTGCGTAAATATTATTCATAATCATAAAGCTCTTGTGGTACAGATATTAAATATTGGGGAACGAAAACTCCATTTTCTACCAACGAACGCTTCCCTTTGCCGATTGGTATTCGAGATAAATCTAATGCAGAAAACCATTGATGCCCTGACTTTTCTGCCATATACAAAAAAAGTCTTTTAACTTTCAGTGATGTACAATTTTCCAATAATTCCTGTAATAGCACGGGGCGCAAGGTTGTCAGCATTTCCATAAGATAATACAAATCCATCAACAAATAGTGCGTTGGCGATAATTGGAGACATTCCATAAAAGCACGCTCAGGAGATGATACATACTGTTTTTTTCCGGAAATTTCTTTTAATTCTACTCCCAACAAATATTCGGAAAATATACTTGTTGTGAAGTATCGTATTTCCATATCCCAATCTAGTTTTAAAAGCCAAGTTGGGAGTCTTTCTGTATAAGGAGTTTGCAAGTAAGCCAAGGGTTTACCAAGTACTCCATAATGCGAAAAACCCCTTAACGAGAGTGCTGTTGAAGCACTTATAACACATTTTTTTTTCAATTGTTTGTTATAAGATGAAATTGCAGAAAAAAGGGTTGGACGTTTGCCTGTGAAATAATATACTCCGGTAGCTATCCGTTTTAACCAGCCATTTCTGACATATTGGGTAATCTCCATTCTCGTAACACCCTGTTTTTCCAGCCAAGAAGTAAATAGAAGCGGATTTTCTGATGTATTTTGGATAAGTTGGTTTATTTTTGTTGCCATTTGCATATATTTTAATTGCAAATATAAATAAAAACAAACTATTAACAAAAACATTAATCTTTTTTCATCAATTTAAGGTCAAAAAAAATAAAAACTACGATATTGTGTAAAATTGAATACAAAATTAACATTTTTATCTACTTAACTCCCTTTTCAACGCCAAAATATCTTCCGGCGGGAAATATCGTCTATTACCGATTTTGAACGAAGGAATTTTACCTTCTTTTCCCCATTTAAGAGCGGTTTTAAAATGGATACGTAAAATTCTTGCTACATCGAAGGCATCGTAATAAGCATAATCTTCTTTTGGATTTTTCTTTTCGGATAAATGCATAATCAAGGTTTTATAAAGTAAATGTTATTAGTATCTTGGTCAATTATACCGTTACTTTTCATATAACTGATATAGCTTTTTGCCGTGCGGTCTTTTACACCTACCGCCTGCATAATTTCACTGACAAGTTCATTGTACGAAAGTCGTTCTTGCAAACGGAATACTTCTTTAGCGATTTGTGTTAATTCTACGAACTTACGTTTTTCTTTATCTTCTTGCGATTTTTCGCCTCGATACACATGCATATCTTTCTCTTTGTCCCAACCGAAAAGCATCATCGGAACATCTAACGGACTGCCGTCACGTACTTTTAACGCTTTAACCACTGATAATGCAGGATTTTCATCTTTCTCTATCGAAAGAATAGCTGCTGCCTTTCGTTGTAGTTCCGAGCCTATATGTCCGCGAAGTTTAATACCGTTTGGTACGAAATGCAAAACACATAAGATGCAAGTGTTATAAATTCCCGCTAAACGGTAAAGTTCATCCACAATGGCTACACTCTCTGTTTCATCGTTGGCACTCCGAATCAAGTCCGCTATACCGTCGATTACCACCAAGTGGATTCCATTAAATCGATGATGATATAGGTCCATACTATCTTTTATCAATTGCAGTCGCTCTTTGCGTGAAAGTGCAGCAAGAAAAACTGGTCGATAAAATTCGGGCATATAATCAATTCCTGCACGTCTTAATGTTTTACCGATATTTTTATGAAGTTGATATTCCGATTGTTCGGTATCGTAATGCAGTACCACTTTATTTTGAGTATTCGGACAAACATCTAATCCTAATAAGTCTGGAGTGTGATAAGAATCTTCATTAGGCAAAGTTCCGGCAATTATTGCTGATACGTAATTGCTTTTTCCTGTTCCTTCGCCACCTGTTATACAGAAAAGATTATCGTATGTTCCAAGCGGAACATCATTAACCGAAACCACTGTTTGAGAACGGTCGGGTGGATTGTTGTAGTCAATTTCACAAGAGTTCAACATCATGATAGTTTGAGTGTATATTTTTTCGAGACTGTCCGAAATTAGCTTTTTAAAATCATCTGCTGTGTTTCCCATTCGGAAATAGTCGGAAATATCTTTTTCCTGTTTTGTTCCCGATAAAGGAAGTTCCATCCGTATTGTTTTATAAGCTGAAAATGTTTCGCATTGGCGGGTAGATTCACGCTTCCCTGTTTCATCCATATCATACAAAAAAATCACGTGACGGAAACGACGAGCAAGCATCTCTATCATCTCATTTCCGATGCTTGCCGTTTCGCTGTTAAAGCAAACAGCATTAAACCCGTGAGCCGAAAGGCAAAGAACATCTTTTTCTCCTCCGGTAATAAAAACAACATCACCACGCTGTGGCAATTGTTCCAAACCAAAACAATATATTTCGGGCATTTGTCCACCGTAAAGAAAACGCATTTTGCTGTATGGACGGTATAGTTTGACATAGCCGTTACCGAAATAAGCAAAAATTGGCTCAGTGCGACTCGTTTCCAATTGAAACGGTGCTCCTTCACTGTTTTTACTCTTGTATGATGTTAATGATTTAACTTTGTATCTGTTCAATTCTTTTTGAGAGATACCGTATTCTTTCCAAAACGACAGCTCTTGTTCCGAAAAAGATTTTTCAATGGTTTTGAATGGCAAGATTGGTTCTTGTTCTTTTATTGTGAAAGGTTGGGTTTGTTTCAAAGTCGAAATTTTTGGTTGCTTATATTTTAAAGACGGTTGTTCAATATTTAGGCACAGGTCATCGTTTATTCGTTGTAAAACTTCCGGAAAATTTCGCTTTACATCCAAGTGATTAATTGTTGCTGCAAACCAAAAGCAATCGCCTGAGAACTCTACGTTGCCGAAGTCGTGCATTTTGTAACAATTTGATCGACTGTCGAAATAGATATTGCACGATGGCTTACTATCATCATAAAGTGGATTTCGGAAATTCTTTTTCAGCTTAAACTCAAAAGGCATATAGAAGTTGAAAATATGCAGTCCACGGTCGGTTCTTTCCAAAATTTCTTCTTTCATATTTCGATTGAAATACATAACCTTATTCGTTACTATTTTCTAAGATATTTTTAACCGCACCATCTCGAAAGGCTTCTAATTGCCGAAGTGCTTCAATTTTCCTGAAACCTCTAAAAGTAGCTCTACCACTTTTAATGGCTGCATAAACACCTTTAAAAGGATAAGCGACGTGATTAGCACTAATATAGCGGAAAGGTATTACATTGTTTGCTCGCCACCGTCCGAGTTCAGCCCGTGAAATTCCTACGAAACGCATTATTTCGGCAGACGACAATTCCATATCATCTGTCTGTGCATAGATTTTGCTTTGATTCTCTATCATTGCTTCTACTTTTGAAGTTCTTTCATCTAAGCGTGATAGAATTTCATGAATGGATTGGATATATGATGTGTCGCTGTTCATTTTGAGTCGGATAAAGAGTGAGCCAAATCACTTATTGCATCGCAAAACTTTTGTTTGATAGTGTTTTTACTTACATTATTTCTTTTAGCTGATTGAATAACCTCAAACAAAGTTTCTATTTCATTTAATAATGACTGATCTATAAGTTGCTCTTCTAAATTATTAGAGTTTGTGCCATTTGTAGATGATTTTATCAGTTCTAAAAAATCCTCACAATTTTTTAAGTACATAATACCCTCATCATGTTTATACTCTAACAAATCAGACTTGATGTTTCTTGAAGGAATAAATAAAAGCACAGCATAGACATCTAATCCTGTTGTCAGTTTTCGAAGACTGTTTTTACATATATTCCTTCTTGCACTTAAATAAGCTGTTATATTAGAAGGGTCAATTCCTGCTGTAATTGAAACTGTCTTTTTCAATTCTGCTCCCGAAGCCTTATACATTTCTTCTAAGCTGGCTCCTATTAAAATAATAGGATTAGTATTATTCTTTTGTTCCATGCCCACAAATTTCGTGAGAAGTATGCGGTTATGAATTATTTTATATAACTATCACACATTATATATTACGTTTTCAAGTATCTGATTTCAATTTAATAAAAAATCATGTCTTACCCTGAAAAAAGTTGACTCCTAAAAAGAGTCAAAATGAAAACAGAAAAGTATGAGTTCAGAGGAATAGGAAGTCCTCGCAGAGATTTTCCAACAGATGGAAGTCTAAAAAAGCAGTATCTATCCAAGGTGCTACATCTTTATTTTGAAGAAGGAATGGGTTATCGTTCCATTAGTGAAATTTTACCAGTTTCTTTTGCATCCATTGGTTATTGGATTCGTAACTTTGCCAAAGAATACAAAACTAAGGCAGAAATAATGGAAGCCATCTCCAATCTTGACGAATCCTCACGGGAAAGACTCAAGAAGACAAAGGACAATCCCGATACAGTTTCATCCAAAGACACAGAGTCTTTGAAAGCGGAGCTTACAAACCTTAGGGAAGAGTTGAAGTATCAGCGTCTGCGAGCTGATGCGTATGATGAGATGATAAACGTTGCAGAAGAACAATTTAACATCAAAATAAGAAAAAAAGTTGGCGCCAAACAGTAACAAACCTGCATACACAAGACAAGCGGCGATATCCAATAGCTGCGTTGTGTAGATTGTTTGGCGTTACCAAGCAGGCCTATTTCAAAGACATTGAACAGACAAGGCTTACCAAACTCTCCCAAGAAACATTTGCTGTAAAGTTTATTCATTCTGTTAGGAAGGTGGATCCGGGTATAGGCGGTATGAAACTCTGGCATATGTACTGTAAAGAATTCGACGGTAATGCCCCTTTGGGTCGTGACCGTTTCGAGACGGTTGTTGATAAGTATGGGCTTAAGGTGCGCCTGAAGGTCAGAAAACCTCGTACCACAGACTCCCGTCATGGACTGCCATTATATCCGAATCTTGTCAAGACGTTCATTCCTAGTGCCCCAAATCAGTTATGGGTAAGTGACATCACTTATATTCCGATTTGGATAGATGAGGGCGAGTGTCGATTCTGTTATCTTTCGCTTATAATGGATGCCTATTCCGAAGAAATTATGGGATATCAAGTCGGATCCACTTTGGAAGCTTTCTATTGCATCATGTCACTGCGCAAGGCTTTGAAGAAATGTGATGGAAGGATGGCTGATTTGACAGCCCTAATACACCATTCTGATCGTGGAACTCAGTATGCCAGCACCAAATATGTGAATATCCTAAAGAACCGCTCAATAGCCATCAGCATGACGGAAAGCGGGAACCCTAAGGAAAATCCCCAAGCTGAACGCGTTAATAACACGTTTAAGAATGAATTATTTTACAAGCGCCGCTTCAGCTCTCTTGCCGAAGTAAGAGCCAGTGTAGGCACGGCTATAGAGTTTTACAATAGGAGTCGTCCACACATGAGTATAGACATGATGACACCGGAGGAAGCATCCCTGTGTCAAGGAAAACTAAAGAAAAGGTGGCACAGTTATCGGGAGGCAGCTATAAATAAATTGTCCGATATGGGAGATAATCCCTAAACAAAGTATACCTTTGTCCCTGCCTGCGGTTGCCATCGAGCTACGCTCTTCAGGCAACCGCAGGCAGGGACAGACCAAATAAAGTCAACTTAAACAAGGAATAACAATCAATTTAGTAAACTTTCTACAGGGATTGTAAAATCAATAGTCAACTAAAATCAGGATAATACATCAGAGGTACCGTTAGTGCAAGGTGCAAGTCCCCTTATATATAGGGGCTTGCACCTTGCACTAAAATTGTAGCCAAAAAAATTGTAATGAATTATTATTTAGATTTTTGTAAATGTTCAAAAAAGGTGTATCTTTGAACCGGAAAACAGTAGAAATTGATATACTCTGCACGTACTCTGAATAGAGATTCAGTTGGCTACACTTCGGCTACATAAAAAAGAAAAGCTTACATAAAGAATTATGACATAGCGGTATAGAATGACATTGTCATTTCCCCCCGCTTCCGCTAAGAAAGAAAATCCCTTGCAAATAAATAATTTGTAAGGGATTTTCTTTTAAGGAATATGACTACAACACCACTTCTGGTACCACTTTGCCATCAAACAATTTAATTATGCGGTTGGCATAACCGGCATCGTGTTGGCTGTGCGTAACCATCACAATGGTTGTTCCTTCACTATTCAAATCAGTGAGCAAACTCATCACTTCTGCGCCGTTCTTACTGTCCAAGTTTCCGGTAGGTTCGTCAGCAAGGATAAGCTTGGGATTGGCGACTACGGCACGAGCAATGGCAACGCGTTGTTGCTGACCGCCCGAAAGTTGCTGCGGAAAATGTTTCTCCCGATGCGAAATGGCCATACGGTTCATTGCCTCTTTCACCCGTTGTTTTCGCTCGGCGGCCGGGATTCGCATATATAAGAGTGGAAGCTCGATGTTTTCGTACACGTTGAGTTCCTCGATGAGGTTGAAACTTTGGAACACGAAACCAATAATACCTTTCCGCAAGTTTGTCCGTTCGTTTTCAGTAAATTTAGATACGTCGGTTCCGTTGAGGAAATACTGTCCCGATGTGGGGTTGTCCAGCAAACCCAAGATATTGAGTAACGTGGTTTTTCCGCAGCCCGACGGCCCCATAATGGCGACAAATTCACCTTCGTTGATTTCGATGTTTACTTCGGACAATGCCCAGGTTTCCACTTCTTCCGTGCGGAAGATTTTCTGTAAGTTTTCTGTTTTAATCATAGTTTTTTTTAATTATAAATTATTAATTACCAATTGTGTCTTTGCGATTATTCCAACTTTAGTGCATTCGCGGGATTTGTTCTCATGGCAGTCTTTATTTGCCACACGAGGGTAAGCAGCGATACGAAAATTACAATAATTACCGATATCACGGAAAACATCGCTATCCATGATGAAACGGAAATTTTATAAGCGAAATTTTCGAGGTGTTTGCTTATCACAACATATGAGATCGGAATAGCGGTTAGAAAAGATACGGCTAATAGCATCAGGTATTTATTCAGAAACAGATGCATGATATTGTTTGTCGTAGCACCGTTTACTTTTCGCAACGCAATTTCGCGGTAACGTTGCCGAATATCGAAAACCGAAATTGCAAATAATCCCATACAGGAAACCAGAATAGCTATGATGGAAAATAACAGGTAAACGCGGCTTATCCGTTTGTCTTCTTCATAAAGTTTGGCAATATCGTCTTCCAGTAGGCTGTACGTAAATTCTGCGTCGTTGTTAATTTCCTTGTATAAATTTTCCAAATAAGCTAAAGCTTCTTTCTGTTTTCCGGGAACGAAACGTGCCATTAGGTAATCGAAATGGAAACCGCGTTCAGTGTAAGAAATTACTAATGGTGTGGTCGTTTTGGATAAATGTCCGGTATGAAAATCCTTTATTATACCCACTACCTGATGAATCGGCGCTGTTTCTCCTTCTCTTTTATATTGCGATTCGAGTTTTACCGTTCGAATATCAGTTATTTCAAATAATTTCGCAGCCGATTCATTGATGATGTATTTAAATTCACCGTTCACATCGGTTGAATCCCATAAGCGGCCTTCTTTTAACTGAAAACCGAACATCTTCATGTATTGAGGCGACATCCCGACAGAACTTACGGGTTGATAATTACTTCTGTCGGAACGTTTCATCGGAACTTTCGCTTCCAGATTATACACAGGAAGCCCGAACTCCCAGTCTGAAAATAAAGGCGATTTGTTCATCTTGTCCCTAACAAGAGTCGCATTTTCGCTTATTTTGCGGAATGCTGCTTCCATGTCGGAGCTCCTGAAAGCATTCAGATCACGGTGCATCATTCTTGCCATAATTACATCTTTGGTGTTGTATCCAGGATTGACGGCTAGCATATAATTCAATTGTTTCATAAAAAAGAGAGCAATAACTATCAACCCGAAAGTGATGACATATTGCAGAAACAGGAACGTTTTGCGTGAGGCCAGTGAAACCCCTCGCACATATACAGATTGGAGCGACGCGATGGGCTTTGAATAATGATACCTGAGATAAGGATGTAGTGAGGTTATTAAAGGCAGAAAAATCAGGATTAAAACTGAAAATAAGATACTGAACACAGGGTTTGGTATCACCTCAAAGTTAAGCCGGGTTGATAAATACGATTGTGCTATCTCGATGAAGAACCAGGCTAAAAAGACCGCAATAAGCGTCATCTGGAGATTTTCACCATAGATTTGCCAAAATATTTGTCCTTTACCGGCTCCGAATATTTTTTTTACACCAAACTCCTTTCCGCGTTTCAATGTGATGACCGTATAGATATTGATGAGGTTAAAAAGCCCCACCAACAAGATGAGTATACCTACAACGAGAAGTATTTTCACGGCATCTCTGTTCCCCTTCACAAATACCGAAAGATCATTGTTACGTGTTATTTTCCATACCTCGTGTGTACGGTCGAAGTAAAAATCTTTCAAGGGAAATAACTGAAGACGGACAGGATTGGGAGCGACAGATCTCGACTCGTCTAACTGTCTATTGCTGTCGTTTAATTTCCGCACATCGGCTCCTGTGTGTAATTTGATTAGGGTAAACGCTTGTATAGCCATAAATTGGCGCTGATCCTTGTCAAGGAGAATATCAAAAGCGAGGAACGATTTGGAAGAAGGCTTTCCGGTAACTCCAACCACTTTTAGTTCGTCGCCCGAAGAGTGGGTGAATTTTTTCCCTATTGGATTTTCTTTCCCGAAAAGCTTTTGTGCGAAATTTTCGGTAATGATTGCATCGCTGGGATCAATCATTTTATGGCTTCCGTAACGTATTGGAAACGGTAGAATTTTAAAGAAATTGCTGTCGGCAGCTATTGCTTTTACATTGATACGGTGGTTGCCTGAAACGATAAAGTCTTCTTCGTATGCAAAAAATGTAGTTGTATTTTTTACCGAAGGATTATTCAACAAGGGAGGAAAGGGGATGTTGTCTTCGGCTCGTACAGTAGCTCCACCAAAACGTTTTCGCCCGTCTTCGGGATTCTCTATCGATAAGATGTAAGTGTGTTTCAGATCCGAAGCAAAATGATTTACGGTAGTTTCCTGATTGATATACCTCGCAATAACAATAACAGACGCCAGACTTATTGCCAATCCCAACATGTTGACAATTGAATACAGTCTGAATCGGCCTAAAACTCTAAACGGCAATGCTAGTAATTTCATTATTTATCTTATATTTTAATAAATATAGTTTTATTTAATAGACTTTGACTTTACTCTGCCTTCAAACTTTCCACCGGATTGGTCCGCGCCATGCGCCACACGTGCCAGCCAACGGTTAAAAATGTGATAACGGCGACTAATAACAATGCAAGTAAAAACGAGCTTACCGATACATCTATCCGGTAAACAAACTGCTGCAGCCACCGTTCCATCAGCCACCACGCCAACGGCGCGGCAACCACAAATCCCACCGCCAACCACACGAACATCGGTTTCATCAGCAGCCATAAGAGTTGCGGCGTTTTCGCCCCGTTTATTTTTCGGATTCCGATTTCTTTGGTTCGCTGCCGCACGGCGTAAAACGTGATGCCGAACAACCCGAAACAGGTAAGCAGGATGCTGATCAGCGAGTACATGTCGAGCAGGCGCGACATCTCGAAGATTTTGCTGTTGGCTCCAATCATAGTGTCATATACTTCGCCATACATAAAAAAATCATCGGGGTATGCCTGTGCCCAAGCTTGTTTAAGCGATTTTACCACGTTTTTGGTTTCTCCTTTTTGCGTTCGAATATAAATGTTGATGAGTTGCTTTGTTTTATCTTTATATCTTATTATTGCAGGAATAGCTTTGTTTTCCACCGAACCAATGTAAAAATCTTCCACCACTCCGGCTACAACGGCCAACGAGTCATGGTTGTCAATATAACTGCGCAACGAATTACCTACCATATTCTCCGGCGATGTTTCGGCTACATCGGCAAATGTTTTGTTTACGAAAACCGGATGGGGATACTTTTCGTGTGCACTGTCCCAACCAACACCTGAAATCTGATTAAGTTGCAATACTTCGGCAAATCCATCGCTACCGGTAATCAGCAACACATTACTTTTTTGTTCTTCACCGTTCTTTTTCCGGAAAGTGTTTTCACCAACAAATATGGAATTTACTCCACCTTCACTGAAAGCGTAGCTTTGGATGCCTTGAATGCTTTTCAACCGAGACTCGAATGGCACGATGGATTCTTTAGCAAGCGGACTTCCCACCTCAATCACATCCTTGTAACGCTCTATGTCCTTTTCTACCAGATTAACCTGTTTGTTTACCGTTAGTGTTCCGATAATAAGCGCGAAAGCAACGATAAATTGAACCGTCACCATAGCGGCTATCCAACGGTTTTTCCTGGTTACGAAAAACAGGGTGTAATCGCTTCCCGACAGGCGACTGATTTTCCGGCTTATTATTAAGGCGGGAATTACCGTCAGCAGAAAAATCAACAGCATCAGTAACGGGAAAAAGTCCTTGTTGTAGAAATATCTCGATGAAAAATCGACGGCCACTACCTGTTTGAAAACGGGCAATAAATCGTGCATCAGGAACATCGCCAGTACAAACGAGATGAAAACTGTGAGAAACGTATCCAAAAAAATCTGCCACCGCACGTCAACAGGTTTTGCGCCCATCAGTTTTTGCGTATGCAGGGTTCTTACTTGCTGCAACACGCGCGAAAAACTCAAATTCACATAATTGAAAATAGCGATAAGAAGCACTAAAATAGCTGAAATAAACCCGATAAGTAATAAAGTATCTTTTCGGGAATGCAGTTTGGTGTGTCTCGAATTTTCGAAAGAGAGAGCATCGTCGAAATCATAAAAATAATACACTTTGTCTTTCGCTGCTAATTTCTCTTTTCTTACTTTCTGCTCAAATTGCTGCAAATTAGTTCCTTTTGCGAGTTTTAAAAACGTGTTTCCTCCGTCTTTTGTATCCGGATTACAAAATAAAGCATCGAAAGCAATACCCGATTGTTCCCGATTTTTTATTACACCTTCCACCGTGTAATCGTTGTCATTTCCGAAAACTTCGGAAATCCGTATCTGTTTGCCTATCGGATTTTCATCGCCAAAAAACAATTGTGCCTGTTTTTCACTCAGGAGAATGGAGTTGGGATTATTGAAAGCGTTCCAACTTCCGTAAAGCAACTCGAACGGGAAGAACGACGGAAACGAAGCATCTACATTGAGAATGACAGGTGCATCAAACTTTTGGTTATTTACCTCAACATACTTTATAAACGGCGAACCAAACTGCAAAACATCTTCCACTTCAGGATATTTTTGCTTGAGTTGTCCGGCGATTTCCTTTTTCATAAATGCCCATTTGGATCCCGAGTCATCAGAAGATCCCTGCATCACCCACACCAATTGGTCGCGGTTGGGATTGTTTTTCTCGATGCCGTATTCGTAGCTGACGAATGAAATCAACAATGCCGTGCAGGCGATGCCCACGGTAAGGCTGAGCATGGAAATGAGTGTGAACGTTTTGTTACGCCACCAATTCCTGAAAATGAGTTTTAGAGTTGTTTTGAACATATTTTTTTGATTTTTAGAGTGGGTGAAGCGAGTTCCGACTCGCTTTATTCTTTTCTTAAGCGACTTGGAAGTCGCTTCACCCGTTTATTATTAGTTTTGTCAATAACCGAATTAATTTGGTTTAAGGCATAACAGGCGGTTCGTCCACTTCCCATACCTCGTAAATTTTGTTGGAGTCCACGGCTTCGGTCTGTTCTGTTTTATTCAAAGGCGATTCGTCTTTTGGTTGTTTGTTTTTACCGGTGCAACTTGTCAGTAAAAACAGGCTTGCGAGAGCGAAAAAAATTGTTTTTGTTTGCATTATTTTTAGATTTTAGAGCCGGGAGTCAATAATTAAAAATTAAAAAATAAGAATTAAAAATTAAGACTGCCGGCTGTTGTTTATTTGTATGTTATCCTTTTTATTCTCAGCAATAGACTGACTCATTAGCATATTGGCACGTTAATTCCTTGTTTTTATTCCGATTTCAAACTCTCCACCGGATTGCTTCGCGCCGTGCGCCATACGTGCCAGTTAACGGTTAAAAATGTGATAACGGCGACTAATAACAATGCAAGTAAAAACGAGCTTACCGATACATCTATCCGGTAAACAAACTGTTGCAACCATCTTTCTATAAACCACCACGCTATCGGCACTGCTACCACAAAGGCTATTGCCATCCATATAAATATCGGTTTCATCAGCAACCATAAGAGTTGCGGCGTTTTCGCCCCGTTGATTTTTCGGATACCGATTTCTTTGGTGCGTTGACGAACCGCATAAAATGTGATACCGAACAAGCCGAAACAGGTAAGCAGGATGCTGATAAACGAATACATGTTGAGCAGACGCGACATCTCGAAGATTTTAATGTTGAGTTTGATAAATTCATTATAGGTGTCGATGTAAGTGAACCCGTCATCGGGAAAGGTTTGCCACCATGCCGATTTAATGGCGGAAAAGGTTTCGGAATCATTCTTGCCGTCGAGCCTGACACGCAATGTGCTGGTGTATCTCGGATCATAAGCATATCGCCCTATCACAAACGACGTTGTTTTTTCTTCTAAGGAATTGAAGTGAAAATCTTCCACTACTCCGGCGATAACGGATACCGAATCTCCCACATCGAAATACTTGGATAAGGGCTCGTTCGTTAACTCCGTTTCCCGTTTGCCCAATATATCGACAAACGTCTTGTTCACCAGTACCGAATATGGATTGATTTGGAATGATGACCTCCAATCGTCTCCCGAAAGTTGCCGGAGATTAAGTATGTCTAATAATTCTTCATCTCCCGAGAGTTGCAGCACCGCCGTTTCAATTTCTTCCCCGGTTTCTTTTCGTAACGTGCCGTGCATAATCCATGAGTTCATCACGGGCAGGTTTCCTATGGAAACACCGGATACGCCGGGAATATTTTTTAACCGGGATGTCAGTTTTTGAAGTTCCTGAATCTCCATCACCCCAGATATCTCTATCAGGTTCCGGTACCGGTTGCCGGTTTGTTTCACCAGGCTTACCTGCCGGTTTGCCGTAAGGGTGGCGATGATCAAAGCGAAAGCAACAACAAACTGCACGGTAATCAACGTGCCAATCCATCGGTTTTTACGGGTAGCGAAAAACAGGCGGTAGTCGCTTCCCGACAGGCGGCTGATTTTCCGGCTCATTATCCAGGCCGGGATCACCGTAAGCACAACAATGAACAGTATCAGTATCGGGTAAAAATCTTTGCTGTAGAAATATCCCGGTGAAAAATCGACCGACACCACCTGGTTGAAAACCGGCAGCAAATCGTGCATCATCAGTATTGCCAATACGAAAGAGATGAGAACGGCAAGGAAGGTGTCCGCAAAAATCTGTATCCGCACATCGGATGCGCGGGCACCCATCAATTTTTGTGTGTGGAGTGCTTTTACCTGTTGCAGGACGCGTGAAAAACTCATGTTCACGTAATTGAACACTGCCGTGAGGAACACCAGGATCGCGGAAATCAGCCCGAAGAGCAACAGGCTGTTTTTTCTGTAATGCCAGTAATTGAGTTGTTGCTGGTTATAAGTGGATGAAATGGATTGATCGAACGAATAAAAATAATACTGTCCTCCTGCGAGCGTCGGTATCCGGTCTTTCTTCACCTTTTCTTCAAATTGGGAGCGGTCTGTATGCACCGGCATCATCAACAGTGTGGGACCGCCCCAGTTGTTTTCGGAGTCGCAGACAAGCCCGTCGAAGATAATGGCCGACTGCGTGCGGCTTTTTGTTACTGCCCCAACCGTGTAAACGATTATTTTTTCCGAGCCGAAACCGTCCTCCTTACACACTGTAATCTGTTTTCCCAGAGCGTTTTCGTTGCCGAAAAACTTTTGTGCCTGCTTTTCACTAAGAACGATCGACTGCGGATTGTGGAAAGCGTTCCATGAACCGTACAGCAGTTCGAACGGAAAGAATTCTGGAAAAGAGGCATCCACGTTGAGAATTTCCATTGGCTCAAGATGTTGGTTGTTCACCTCGATATACTTCATGCCAAAACTGTTCAGTTGCAGGAACCCTTCCATTTCGGGATACTTCTCTTGCAGTTGTTTGGGAACATCGCTGCTCATATACGCCACTTTTTCTCCGGGGTTGGACGGCATATCCTGCATCACCCACACCAGTTTATTGCGGTTGGGATTGTTCTTCTCGATTCCGTATTCGTAGCTGACGAAAGAAATCAGCAGAGCCGTGCAAGCAATACCCACGGTAAGGCTGAGGATGGAAATAAGTGTGAACGTTTTGTTGCGCCACCAATTTCGGAATATTAATTTAAGTGCCGTTTTGAACATATACTTGTTTTTTAGATGATAAAAGTTAAGAGTCAAGACTTTAGGCTTTTATTCCGATTTCACCACCTCCGCCGGATTTTGATTTGACGCTCTGTTTACCTGACTAAAAAT
>JABNAD010000213.1_pt1 | contig 46320 bp, 34 predicted proteins | sample 7240381 | NCBI WGS metagenome assembly JABNAD01 (sample SAMN11332834, study PRJNA596920) | anaerobic digester metagenome | biome: digested sludge; isolation source: digested sewage sludge-derived enrichment culture grown on H2/CO2 | place: Germany: Goettingen
TTCCAACCCTGACCGACATTCAGCACGAGTTCCGCGAGACAATCCAGGCAACACTGCACTCGCACGTCACCCAGAACCGGTGCCTGGAGGTGGTACTGGTTCACGGTGACGGAAGCCAGCTCAAGGAGCTCGCCGAGCGCCTGATGTCGCAGAAGGGGGTCGAGTCGGTTAAGCTGACGACGATTCCCCTCAACGATTGATGGTAACGGGCAGGTCTTACCTACCCGCCGCCCTCGCAACTGTTGTCGATATCCAGCTGTGACCCGTCATCCCAGATGATGCCCTCCCGTTCCCGTTCGATCTGGGTGGTGATGTCCTCGATGCGCGCCTCTCGCTGTTTATTCACAGCGCCGGCGGGTGTCAACTGGTCGAGTCGGTACAGCAGTCCTGTCGAGTCGAGGACTGCATACGTCTCCCCGTCAACGGCCTGAAGCGCGGTGACGGTTCCCACAGTCCCGGTCCCGGAGTAGCGGACCCGGGCACCGACAGCGCACTCATCGGTCAGCATGAATCCCTGTGGACCGGTCCAATTGATAAACCTATCCTGTCAGGAGCCGCAGGGCCCTGACGACGCTCAGAGTAGAGGGGCGTGGCGTCGTCGTTGGAAGGTGACACGTCTCACCGAGAAGGGCCTGGAAGATCGCACGAACCGCCTCTCCCTGGGAGGGGCCGTACCCGCCCTCGAGGACAAGTGCGATCGGTCTCTCCTGGCTGTCTGCCGCAATCCGGGTCAACACGCCATAATCGTTCGGCTCGAGGGACATACCGGCCTTCGGATCGTCGGCGAGTCCGTCCTGGCCAGCCGAGACGATGAGGAGGTCGGGATCAAAGTCCATGATTGCAGGTACGAATACCTCGTTGAGCACGTACGCGATGTCGGATAGCGTCGCCCCCTCCTTGAGAGGAGCGTTCAGGTTCAGGCCACGCCCCTCTCCGATACCGATCTCGTCTATCCATCCGCTTCCTGGAAAGGCACCCCGGAGGTGCACGGAGCAGAAGAGGACCTGGTCCGAATCGTAGAAGATCTCCTGGGTCCCGTTTCCATGATGGAGGTCCCAGTCAAGGATTGCGATACGGCCGCACCCGTCTTCAAGCAACCGTGCAGCCGCCACGGCTACATTGTTGAAGATGCAGTAACCCATTGCTCGGTTCCTCGTCGCGTGGTGCCCGGGCGGCCGGACGAGGGCGAATGCATGTTCGCCTGCGCGAGCCCTACGGGCCGCATCGATGGAGGAGCCTGTGGCATAAAGGGCGGTCTCGAAGCTGCCGGGTGCCAGGTAGGTGTCGGGTGTGAGAAACGAAACCTTGGAACCCGAACTCGATAGAGCCGCTATCTGGTTGACGTACTCGGTGTTATGAACAAGGCAAAGGTCATCGACCGTCCCCATCGACGGAGGGCGGCGCACCACCTCGTGGGGTATGAAGTTTTCGATCAGGGCGAGTCGGTCGCGTGACTCAGTGTGCGCCGCGAGATGGTGGCACGAAAAGACGGGTCCGGTGATCGCGGATACCTCAGGCACGCCCTCTACTCCTTCAGCATCCTCTCGAAGCACGCCTCGAACTCGGAGGCCTTTGTTCTCCAGTCGTACGCGGACATGTCGATCTCATACCGAGGACGTTCTCGTGCGAGTGTGAGTGTCTTCTCGACGAACTCATCATAGTCCCGGTAGATATGAAGGTGTTCTCCGCCAATCCGCTGCATATCAGGGATCGGGGTGGAGAGAATCGGTTTCGAGCAGGCCGAATACTCGAAGAACTTGTTCGGAAGCGCTATGTCGATCCACTGGGGTGGCGAGAGTGGAATGGTGCAGATGTCCATGGCAGCGATATGGGCAGGAAGCGAGGTGTAGGGCTGGGTGCCGGCGAACCGGACCCTGTCGGTCACCCCGAGCCGGTCGGCCAGTGCCCGGAGCTCGGGGAGATATCCCGTGAAGAGTGAGCCTCCTACCACGAAGAGAAGCGCCCGGGGCTCCTTCTTGAGCACCCGGGGCAGGGCCTCGATCATCCGGTCGATGGCGTACCATCGCTCGACTGAACCCGAGAAGCCGATTACGAAGTCGTCGGGCGCGATGCCGTGCTTCTCTCGAATAGGGGTCCCGTCCATCGGTCGGAATATCGACGTGTCGACACCGTTTGTGATCAGGCCCGCCCGGTAACCATATGTCGCCAGCTTGTCGACGAGGCCTGGGGAGACGGTTGTGATCCTCTCGGAATTGTCGAGGTTATAGCGGACGACCTCGAGGACTGTACGCCGGATCATCTCCTTGAGCAGAGGGTTGTCGTAATACGCCGCCGCCGAGTCGGGGAACCAGTCCTTGAGGTCAAAGAGGACAGGTACACCTCTTCGGCGTGCAGCTCGAATGACCGCTGTTCCAGCGAGGACATGCGCCGCCACCACCAGATCGATCTTCTCTTCCCGAATAACCCGGGAGAGGACGCGGTAGTGCTCGGGAGCGTTGAGAGTATAATGGAGGAGGGGACTCTGGATCGAAAAGCGGGTCGCCTCGTGGACTCGAAGGCGCGTCTCGCGCTCCGGCGCCCTGCTGACATGGAAGTGAGGAACATGCACCTCGTGGCGCCGTGCAAGCTCCTCGAAGATATAGTGGTGGCGCGACGGCACCGGGTGGTGGATATAGTCCTGGGTCGATACGAGCAGGATCCGCATGTTCGGAAGAGTTCGGCCCGCATCCGCAAAGAACCTCTCGATGGAGGATCAGGCCGGGTGTGCCGGTGCGAACTCGACCCGACCTGGCGTCTCCCATCGATCAGGTGGTCTCGTTCCAGTCCTTTGCGACAGAGGCGTGACGCTCACGGATCGTGTCGGCCAGGGTCCGGATCGCCTCCTGCGTCTCGGTTGAGGGGAAGCCCTTTACCTGGACCGGTTCCAGGAACTCGACCTTGAGGTGGCCGAGCATCCCCTTGAGCGTCTCGACGGTCTTTCCTCCCCACCCGTAACTGGTCATGACTGTGGCGAACCTCGCCTTGGGTTTGAGGGCGTTTGCCAGGTAGGTCGCCGATATCGTTGCAGGGTGGGGTCCAAAGAGGACGGTCGGGGCTGCGATCACGATCGTGGCTGGGTCGACGAGCGCCATCGCGAGGTCCCCGAGGTCGGTGGAGGGGAGGTGGAACTGCCGGACGCCGACACCACGGTCGATGAGGGCGTCCACGAGGTATTCGACCATGGTCCGGGTGGAGCCGTGCATCGAGGCATACGCGATCACGACCTCGTTCTTGACATCATCGGAGACCCAGTCGTCATACGCGGCGAGGACGACCTGTGGATCGTCATGAAGCGGTCCGTGGCTCGGGCAGATGAGACGCGGTTCGAGACCCCGGACTTTTTCGAGGTATCCCTTGATGCTGTTCCGAAACGGCATCATGATCTCGGCATAGTACCTCTTAGCCGCCCGGCGCCACTCGACCTCGTCGGTGAGGAAGAGGTCGCTCGTGGCAAGATGGGCCCCGAAAAGGTCGCAGGAGAAGAGGATCTGCTCCTCACGAAGGAACGTGAGCATCGTGTCTGGCCAGTGGACCCAGGGGGTGACCAGGAACTCAAGGGTCCGATCCCCGAGAGAGAGGGTTTCCCGGTCCCCGATTACCTGGATCCGTGCCTCGGGGATGCCGAGGAGGTTGATGAGGAGGTCCCTGCAGGTCTTGTTCGTCACGACGACCGCTCCCCCGAACATCTCAAGGAGAAGGGGGATGATTCCAGAGTGGTCCTGCTCGGCGTGGTTGACCACGATGTAGTCGATCCGGTCGATCCCGGCCTTGAAGAGGTTGGTCATCAGGGCCATCTCCATCGTGGTGTCGACCGCATCGATCAGGGCGGTCTTCTCCGAGCCCTTGACGAGAAACGCGTTGTAGGTCGTCCCATCGGGCAGCGGGATCAGGTCGTCGAAGAGTCGCCTGTCCCAATCGATCGCACCAACCGAGATCACTCCGGAGGCGACTTCGCGGATTGTCATGGGTCAGCTCACCTCACATCTCGCGGAATAATTTCTTTGCTGCGCTACAGACTGGGCAGGCCCAGTCATCAGGAAGGGCTTCAAAGGCGGTGCCTGGGGGGATCTCGTGCCGGGTGTCACCGTTCTGGGGGTCGTAGACATAACCGCAGACGGTGCAGATGAACCGCTTCTGGGCAACCGGTTGTACCATGCCGGATGGTCAGCCCCATCTCTATTTATGGATTGTCACTGCTTCGGGGGCATACCGGTGAAGGAAAAAACCGAGCGATTGATTTCTATCCGCTCCGCGATCGAGAGAGTACTGTTCGAGCAGGTCGAGCATGAATTCCACTCGAGAGATGTACCGGCGGGGGATCAGCGTGTTGAACTCTTCTTTGGTCAGGCGATCAGTCGCCCCGAAGGGTGTCACTCCGCACCCGAGAAGGAAGTCATCGTCAGCCCCTGCAACGTACCAGGACTCGATCTCCATCACGACGACCGCGATCGCCCCCGGTTCGGCGCGTTGATAACGGCGCAGGATGACCCCTTTCTTGGAACGCACTGATGGCTCGGCATCGATGTCCGCCACGATCACGTACTCTCCTCCCATCCGCTCGATGCCGCGAATCAGACGGTCGACAACGACCCGTCTCAGGGAGGCGTACGGGATCAACCGGATCTCGTCGTAGTGGGTCCGCAGAACGGGGACCAGGGTGTGTTGGAAGAAGCGTACATCGTCCGATCCTTCGACGAAGATGTTAATTCGCGACATGAGGATCAGAGAAGGTCGGCCAGGAAGAGGTCGTCGAGCCCGAGATCCTCCTCGAGAAAGGTCTGGACCTCCGGGCGGTCAACCGGGCGGGAGAGGACCGAGAAGCCCCTCTCGTCACGCGAGACGAGGCAGACGGAGTCGATGGGTGCGTGTCTCAGGAGGGCCGGGTGCTGGGTTGAGACGATCATTGGCTGGTAGATGGCCGCCTCCTGCATCAAATGGACCAGGCGTTCGAGCAGAGCCGGATGGAGGCGTGCAGCCGGCTCCTCGAATACTGCGAGCTCCCGGGGGGAGAAGAAGAGTGCGACGATCAGCGCGAAGAGTTCAACCGTACCGCTCGAGAGGGCTTCAGCCGGGAGGTACCGTCCTGGGGCGTAGATCTCGGAGACCCGGATCGCGGGCACCCCTCCTGGGCCATCTCCCACCCGGACGTCCTCAACGAAAGGCAGGAGGTCCTGGACGAGGGCGAGGAACTGTCGGCACGACTCCGGGTGGGCAAGCACCCGTCCGAGTGCGATCGCAGCATTCGATCCATCTTCAGCCAGCTCGGCAGCACCGGTACGGAACTCCAGGCGCCCGGAGAGGTGAGGGCCGAACTCATAGCAGCTGATCTTGGCAAGGGCCCGGCGCACGAGACCCATCGGATAGAGGGTCGGCGATTCAAGGAGGAGTGCACATGGTGCGGTTGCTCCCTCTCGAAGCGGCGGTGGGAGGATAGCCTCCTCATCAACTCCTTCTGGGAGTTCGAAGCGGTACCGAACTTCCTCGCCTTCGTGGACGAGTTCCATCCATCCCGGTTGACTTTCGCCCCCCGCCAGAGTGACCGAGAATCGCATGAAGAACCGATCGGAGAGAACCTCTGGGCGATCGCCACACCCGATGGAGAAAGAATACCGGCACGTTCCGGGCGCGAAGACGAACGTCCTGCCGTCCGCCAGCCTTCTCGGCGATTCACCGGTCGGCAGGGTCAGTTCCACAGAGACCTTGAGTTCCCGCCCGCAGGCGAGGTCGGCATTCTGGAGGTACGAGAGTCCGCCCTGGAGCGAGATTGCGTTAGCGAGTCCCGAGCGGGCGATATCACGGAGGAAGAGGAAACCCTGGATCAGGTTCGTCTTGCCGGCAGCATTGCGCCCTATCAGAAGGACGAACGGTTGTAGCTGAAACTCCGCCCTGCCAAAGGAGCGGAAGTTTTCGAGGGAGAGGGAAGTGATCACGGTCGTCCCACCTGCACGATCCTTGTCCGGCCAGAACTTGAGGATTCCTATCTTCGGCAGGGCCTGACCTGCGAAACCCGACTGACCAGGAGATTGAAAGCCCGGGTCTTGGGGTTCTCACGGACCAGGACGTCCCGAAGAACAACCGTTTCGCCGTACGGCGTCCCGAGCAGGACTCGGTTTCCTGGTGTCTCGTGGTAGGAAGGTAAGACTGCAAAGACCGGGCGACGGGCAGTTCCATCGCAGATCTTGAGCATGTGCATCCTTTCATCCCCGAGATCATTTGACATCAGGGCAGCCATGCAGGTGATGCGCTGGCCCACGTGTCGATGGAGTTGAGAGAGGGGGACGAATCGCCTGCGGTCGGCATCCCGGCACTCGACCCTCGGTGGTCGTTCCCGACCAAGGAGCGCAGCTGAGAACTTGATGTCTGTGTTCCGGTATCGGTACCCGTCCCGGGCCCCTGCTGCAAGTGCGTCCTGGAGGCGGGTTGGTCGGATAACCGGTCGTTCCTCGAAAGACCAGCACTGCACCGGGCCGCAGCTGCTACCCCAGAGAAATCGGCACGGGTGATGAAGGTGGAGCCCGGAACTGATCAGTTCCCGCTGGACATCACGAAGGCCTGTTGAATTCACCAGATCTGCCGGTTCTACGAGGAGGGCCATGCCGCCTTCGGTAAGGTGGTCGGTCCATCGCAGGACTGCCTCGGCCCGTTGCCCAGCGTCACCCGGCAATTCGTTGAGCAGGTTCGAGAGGACCAGCAGGTCGATCTCCCGGGGGATCGCCGCTACCTCTACGTCCGCGGCATCCACCTGGAGCGCCGGGTGGACACGGACCTGGTCTTCGGGCCTGGAAAACCCCCTGACAAGGTGGCGGCAGGCCTCCCGGTGCTCATCGGACGGCTCCACAGGTATGATCTCGGCCTCGAATTTCGGGAGATGTCGTGCGAGGGTCAGGAGCGCAAGGGGGACCACGCCCGGCCCCGTACCGAGGTCCACAACGCGCATCCCGTCTCGGAGTCGTCCTCCTTCCGCGAGCCAGCCGAAGAGGTGGCAGGACTGGAAGTAGTAGACCGGGAACTGGTAGGCGAGATATGCGAGGACCGAATAGCCGGCCCGGTACGATATCTCTCGTCGTCTCCCTTCTCTCCAGTACCCGCTCTTCTGTGCGACGATGGCGCGGCGGAGCCGATCGAAGATGACTCCATCCCCGATGGGCCGCCCGGTCTTGGCCGCCAGGTACTCCTCGATCAGGTCCTCGAGCCGCACGGGGAGACGGCCTGATGCCAGGAACGAGTGGAACGCGTCCAGGTCCGCGGGGTCGGTGACGATCGGGTCTCCCCGGGGGGACATCTTCTCCCCCTCCTCAGAGTGGGCCCGCGTCCCTGGGTAGGTAGAGGTGCATGATGCGGGTGAATGGCCCCTCTCCGAACGAGGCGACCATGGCGGCAAGACGATACTTCCAGTTGCCGGGCTGCAACGCCGCCCCCCGTCGAAGGTAGTCGCGCCCCTTCTCGAACTCGCCCGAGAGCCCGAACTGGAGTCCGAGCCGGACGTAATGCTCGGCGAGGATGGGGGGACTGCGGGCGAAGTCGTCATGGTGGACCTCCAGGATGCGTTCCATCGACCGGTAGATGCCGGTGCGGTTGTTCGATATACCTCCTTCGGTGAAGCGCGAGTTCAGGAGCGGCTCGTCGATGTACTTGAACTGGTAGTCTCGTGAGATCCGCAGAAAGAGCTCCCACTCCTGCTTGCCCGGCAACCCTTCGAGCCAGTACCCCGACCGATCGAAACATTCTCTGCGCACGACAGCCGCCTGTGTCGTCACGAAGTTGTTCCTGAGGAGCTCGTCGTGGATCCATCCCTCACGCTGTTTCACCCAGTCGAAGGGGATGAACATCCGGTTGCCTTCGCCGTCCATGTATTTCCAGTAGCCAGAGTAGACGACCCCCACTTCTGGACCAGCGTGTTCCCAGACGGCCATGCACCGTTCGAGCTTTTCGGGCAACCAGTCGTCGTCCGAGTCCTGGAATGCGATGAAATGGGCCCGGGCGGCTCGAATGCCGACATTTCGGGCCGCGTTCGCACCCCTGTTCGGTTCATACCGGATATACCGTACCCGGTCGTCCGTATAGCCCTCCATGACGGCGGGGGTATCGTCCGCCGAGCCGTCGTCCACCACGATCAGCTCAAAATCGGTATAGGTCTGATCGAGAACGCTCTGGATCGCCCGCGGCAGGAGGTGGGCGCGGTTGTACGTCGGGAGCACCACGCTGACCGTCGGTGTGCCTGTCGCCGATGGCATGATTCATTTCTATTGGCCCGCCGGCATGAAGAAGCTGCTGTCAATTCCGCGAAAGAGAAAACGTTCTCGACCCGGTACTCTCATCGTCGCCGAAAACCTCTTTCCTGAAGGGGCATATCCGAGTCTTTGAGTACGGGCCGTTTCGAGTGGGAATCCACCACGGAGGCATGGGAAAAAGAGGGGGGGATTGGAAGGGTTGCCAGCTCAATCGAGCAGGATGGCGAGGGCCTCATGGCGGTATGCATCCATCACGTACGGCAGGCCGGAAACCTTTGAAGCGTCCTCGGTGAGTGCGAAGACATCGTTTCTTGAGATGGTCGCCAGCGAGAAATTCCGGCTGCCGGCCATCAGCTGCTGCATGCCGGTGCGGAAACGCTGAGCGTAGGTGTAGATACCGATTGCACCGAGCGGTATTTCGTCGAAACGCGACCCGTACTTCTCTCTGAGTTCCTCGTAGGTGACGAAGATCTCAGGGGCGGTTGAGCCGTACTTGGCGATATTCTTCGGAAGATCGCCGCATTTGATCCACTTCGCAATGTTCTTGCCGACCATTCCGGGTATCATCAGGCCTCGTCCCATGCAGACCGCCTTGACGTAGGGTGCACCCATCGCGATGGACTTGAAGACGTTTGCCTCATCTCCAAAGCCGCCGCCGATCGCGATATCGGGGACGCGCATCCCCTTCTTCGTGAGCATCTCGCAGAATTGGTAGGCAAGTGACTGGAGGTAGAAGGTCGGGATGCCCCACTCGTTCATCATCGGCCAGGGGCTCATACCCGTGCCGCCGCCGGCGCCGTCGATCGTCAGTAGGTCAACCTTCGCCTCTGCGCCGAACCGGATCGCCATGGCGAGTTCCTGGGCGGAGTACGCCCCTGTCTTGAGAGTGATGCGCTTGAACCCGATGTTTCGGAGCCGGTCGATCTCCTCGAGGAACGCCTCCTTTGAGACGAAACCGAGGCGCGAGTGGCGCTCGAATTCCCTGATGCTGCCGGCAGCGAATGCCTTCTCGTTTTCACTCGCCGTGGGATCGGGCAGGACAATGTAACCCCGCCTCTTGAGCTCGCGGGCGCGCTCGATGGACCCAACCTTGATTTCACCGCCGATGCACTTGGCGCCCTGTCCCCACTTTAGCTCGATGGTGTCCAGGTTGTGCCTGGATGCGACGTACTCTGCTGTGCCGAGGCGGGTGTCCTCGACATTCATCTGGACCAGGATCTCCCCGTACCCCTCGTGAAATTTCCGGTAGACCTCGATCCGCCGGTCGATCTCAGGGGACTTCGTCATCTTGCCGTTCGAGTCGCGGACGAGTTCGGGATCGATCCCGCCCACGTTCTCACCGCAGACGAGGGTGATGCCTGATATGGCGGCACCGATGGCGAAATGCGCCCAATTTACGCGGGCGATCTCAGTCGATCCGAGAGCACCGGTGAAGATCGGAAGGCGCATCCTGACCTTGCTGTCCCAACCGTACTCAGTCTCAGTGTTCACCTCGGAGAAGACTGCGGTGTCGGGCGATGCCTCGACACCCTCGGGCAGTCCGCGGGCGCCCACCGCATAGCCCTGTATGTTGACGTGGGAGTAGTCGATGGGGTACACCTTGTCGGCGCCGGCGGAGATTTCCCCAAAGGGGCCGGGATAGAGTACCTCGCGACCGCGGAAGGACGAGAGCCAGATCTCGCAGGCCCCGCGGCATCCGTCCACGCAACGCGTGCAGATCCCGGAGGTCGGGGAGACGTCGCGGGACCGGTTGGAGGTCCCGATTGCCTCGTTGGCGTTCGGTTGTCGAAGATTCATATTAAGTCACCTGTTTTCTGAGTTGCCAGGGATCTCGCAAACACCGCGATCTGCCCCCATGGGTCAATGCTGTATACGCCATCGCGGCAGTCGTTCCGAAAGCTTCCTGGTACCTGTCCCCGTTCTTCGGGATGGCCGCAGGACTCCTGATCCCCGCATTCAGAGATCATAGGACTGGTTCTGAGGTGCTGCATATCCCCTGCAGCGCGTCCTCTTGCGTCTTGCCGCCCCGGACCAGGATCGCTCTCTCGACCTGCATGACAAAGATCCGTCCGTCATTGATGGTCCCGGTTTTACACGCCTCTGCGATCGTGGAAACAAGGAGGTCCACCCGGTAGTAATCAACGACAATCTCGATCTGGAGCCCTTTTTGCAGCCCTCCGGGCATGAGGCCGTTGCGAGTCTCGGGAGAGCCCGATCTTTCCTCTCCGCACCCCTCGATCTCTGTGACGGTGATTCCCCTGAATCCGTTCGCTTCCAGTGCTTTCCGCACAGAATCCAGCTGTTCCGGTTTGATGATTGCTCGTATCAGTTTCATGGAACTCAATCCTGCCTTTCACGGCACACTGCCGCGCTCGGTGGTGCCAAGGCCTTGATGCTCGCATAGCTATGGACAGGGCAGATAGGTCCTGTCGACGGCAACCGCCGGGATGCGTACGATGATGAACGCCGCGTCCATCGTCGCGGGTGCGCCCGATGCGTTGCATTGCGCTGCTGCAGGCTACCTTCGAGCGGGCCTGATAACCACTGCCACAGCTGCGAAGATGCTGGATGCATGCGCATTCGGGGGGCTCATTATCCAGACTGTTGTCTACTGGTCTCCTCCTTTGCCAATTCCTTGTACCATAAATGGTACAGGAAGGATGTTGCGTACCTACATATTTAATACTATCTATTATTGTAGGGGTTATCACCAGTTCTTCCCGTTCTTTCTCGTGCAGGGATCCCGTCGGGTGTCCCCTGGATGGGGTGCGTTTCGGTATTCTGGCCTGCCTTCGTGGTGTCGTGACGAACGATGCAACCTGAAGCGACAATCTTCCCTTGCCTGTGCCGTACCTCCCTCGAAAGAGGTTTTTCTTTTCCTGGGCTCGCTTCTCACGCCACCGGTTGCCTCGTCGACGCTTCCGCTTCTCCGTCCAGTGTTCTCATGGTGGTGAGAGGATCTGTGTTCGATAAGGTTTTCGCCTGCTACGACACGTCTCTCGCTGTGTTTTGGTGCTGGTGGATGCCTCGTGGCACCTCAATGCCAGCAAAACCGATGCTGCTGTCGGGCAGGGGAGGCACGATCGCGTCGAACACGACCAGACATGCTGCTGATCGAGATGACCATCATCCCCGCCAGACCTGCTTTGCCGGGATTAACAGCGGTCATCAGCGCCCTCGAGGTTCGATGGACAACCCCCCCGTCGCCGCGGACGGGCTGAGGATCGCACCTCAGACCGAACGGATCCGGGCGGAACGGCAGGATAAAGTGCTGTCCACTTCTTCCTTGGCAGTCTCGCGTCCTCTCCCTCTAATACAACCGGCGACGGAGCAAGGGATGGCATCCTGCTTGGGCTCTGAATCGATTGCCCCCGGGGCGCCGAGGAGCGATGGCCCCGGTGGTTGCATGTGGGGTGTTGCCTGGGAATTCAGCACGATTGACTCTGAATGTCGTTTCGGGCTCCTCTCATGAAGGCCTGAGTCCCAGTCGTGCTGTGGGTTCCAGGTCTGAATCGGAAAAAAGGGGATATTTAAAAGATGCCCTGGGCTTTCATGGCCGAAGCCACCTTGAGGAAGCCGGCGATGTTCGCCCCAACCACCAGGTTGCTGTCCATACCGTACTCTTGTGCTGCGTTGTTCACGTTGTGGAAGATGTTGATCATGATCTGCTTGAGTTTCATGTCGACCTCTTCAGCAGTCCAGCAGCACCGCTCCGAGTTCTGGCACATCTCGAGGCCGGACGTTGCCACACCACCGGCGTTCGACGCCTTGCCTGGTGAAAAGACGATCTTAGCCTCGTGGAATGCGTCCACGGCCTCTGGTGTGCACGGCATGTTGGCACCTTCACATACTGCGATGACGCCGTTCTTCAGGAGGATCTTTGCATCCTCGCCGTTGAGCTCGTTCTGGGTGGCGCAGGGAAGGGCAACGTCGCAGGGAATCTGCCAGATACCGCTGCAGCCTTCATGATATTCACTGCCAGGGACGAGCGTGGCGTATTTGCTGATCCGCGCCCGTTCTACCTCCTTGAGCTGCTGCACCACATCCACCTTGATACCTGCGGGATCGTAGATATAACCGCTGGAATCGGACATGGCAACGACCTTGGCACCGAGCTGCTGGGCCTTCTCCGCGGCGTAGATCGCGACGTTCCCGGACCCGGAGATCACCGTCACCTTGTCCTTCATGGACTCCTGCTTCAATACGGCGAGTGCTTCCTGTGCGAAGTACAGCACGCCATAGCCGGTCGCCTGTGTTCTGACCAGAGAACCGCCGAAAGAGAGGCCTTTTCCGGTGAGAACGCCCGTGAATTCGTTCCTGATCCTCTTGTACTGGCCGAAAAGATACCCGATTTCCCGGGCGCCCACGCCGATGTCTCCCGCCGGCACATCAGTATCCGCGCCGATATACTTACACATCTCGGTCATGAAGGCCTGGCAGAAGCGCATGATCTCACCATCGGACTTTCCTTTCGGGTCGAAGTCGGAACCACCCTTGCCGCCACCCATGGGTAGGCCGGTCAGGCTGTTCTTGAAGATCTGCTCGAAACCGAGGAACTTGATGATCGAGGCGTTGACCGAGGGGTGGAAACGCAACCCACCTTTGTAGGGGCCGATTGCGGAATTGAACTGGCAGCGATATGCCCTGTTGACCTGTGTCTTCCCGTTGTCGTCAACCCATGCAACACGGAACACCACCAGGCGTTCGGGTTCGACGAGCCTCTCGAGAAGGCCGTTCTCGAAAAGGGCCGGGGTCTTCGTTATGACCGGCTCGAAGGATTGCAGGACTTCATACACAGCCTGCTGGAACTCCTTCTGGTCGGGATCCCTTGAACATACCTGCTCGTATACTTCTCGTAAGTACTGATTTTCTAAAACCATTCCAATTCACACTCGCTGATAGTTGAACGAAATATCAAATGTATAACTGATACATTGGATTGGTAGAACTCTCCGGTTCACACCTGTTGTTCTCGAACCGGCGACCCATCCCTTGCATCCTTGCTTCTTTGGGTTCAATCGATAGATCTCCCCGCAGATCAGGGGGTCTGTCTGAAGAACGGATCTTCACAAACCGAAAATAGTTTTGACCTTCTGAATAATAAGCCATTGTTTTCCACCCCCTAATAGTATTTTCTGCCTGGTGGTTGCATTGTTGACCTCTGACCTCTCCTTCACCGGATCCTCGTCAGCTGTTCGAGAACACCATAAGGCTCCTGTGTTGAATGAAAAACAGCATATCGAAGCCCAGGTATGCCATGGAGTGGCCGATCCGATCCTCTGAAAGGGGCAAGGGGACATCCTTCCGATCATACGGCCCTGTGGGGCAGTAGAGGTCGCGGCAGTTGGTTTCCGCATCCAACATGCCTGTCGATCGTTATCCGCCCGTGCTCCGTGCCGGTTCCTTCATCCCAACCGGTTTCTTGCGGTATCAGGTTGCTGAATGGTTGTTGTCATCGGGATCTTCCGGTTTCGGAGCAGCGAAAAGAGGAATAATTTGAAGGGATCATCATCTGGAGAGCCCCGGTCCTTGATGCCGGGTGAACGCCAACCGGGTCCAACCAGCGTGACGATATCGCTTTGAAAAATGGATTCCTGCGACGAGTTCTCCCGCCGCCGGAACGGTATTGTTACTGTTCCACCCTTTTGACCAGGTTTTCCATGACTTCGTTGACCGCTTTCCATGTGGGGTCATCGGCGTCCCGCTGGATCACGGCCGGCCGTCCGGCGTCACCAGCCTGCCGCATCTCGATGTCGAGCGGGATCGAGCCGAGGAATGGGACGCCGAGGTCGTCAGCCATCTTCTTTCCGCCGCCTTTGCCGAAGACGTCGATCTCGGTATGGCAGTGAGGGCAGATCATCCCGCTCATGTTTTCGACCACGCCGATCACCGGGATATCGAGCTTCTCCACGAACCTTACGGCCTTGCTCGTCTCAAGTGTCGCCACTTCCTGGGGGGTGGTCACGATCACTGCCCCGCGAAGGTTCGGCGCGAGTTGTGCGATGGTGAGGGCCTCGTCACCGGTTCCGGGAGGAAGGTCGACGACCAGGTAGTCGAGGGAGCCCCAGTTGACATCCGTGAGGAACTGGCTGATGGCCGACATCTTCATCGGTCCGCGCCAGATGACCGGAGTCGAGGTATCGGGCAGCAGGAAGGCCATCGAGACTGTTGCCAGCGTTCCGGTGACCCGCACCGGCTCGATCTTATTGTCGATTGTCTGAAGGCGGAAGTCCTGAACGCCAAGCATCTTGGGGATGGTAGGGCCGTGGAGGTCGAGGTCGAGAAGCCCGGTGTTGTACCCGTGGTTCGAGAGCGCAGAGGCGAGGTTGACAGCCACGGTGGACTTTCCGACACCCCCCTTTCCCGAGAGGACCAGGATGACATGCCGCACGTCTACCGCAGCCCGATCCGGGAGTCCAGTCCCCGAGCCCGGCTCCTTCTGGGCGCTTGGACAGGTGCTGCACTCGCCGCTGCAGGTCTTTTTCTTTTCAGGATCGGTACAGAGATCCGGGTTGTTCGCATTCTCTGCCATAAGATTCTCCCTTCACGGTGCATCCGAAGCTATATTAAACCTGATACCTCTCTCTTCGCAGAGAGGTGCATATGCCAAGAGAGGCCCGCATAACAAGGCAAAGGGAATTATTACAGGAAGGGGCACTTACGGGGTAGGCCCGTGCGGCGGGGGGTGAACCAGTGACGAGCGGACTCGAGCTGTTGCGGAGGGACATTGCCCGGCTCCGGGAGCGGGTGACCGAAGGTGCGGCAACCGGTCCGCACTGCTCAGACACACAGCCCCTCCGTGCCGAGCTTCTCTCTGCAGATCAGCTCTCGGTCCATGCGCGGGAGATGACGGGGTGGTACGGAGTTGCTATGCAGGGCGGCGAGGACCGCCTCCTGCCCCGTCTTGCCGAGAACGAGGCGGTCCTCGTCGAGACCTTTGCGCTCATCACCGCTGCCCTCGAGAAGAATCGTCGAATCGCCCCGGCCGGCGAGTGGCTTCTCGACAATTTCTACCTTATCGAAGAACAGATCAGGACAGCGCGTCGCCATCTCCCCCTCGGGTACAGTCGTCGCCTTCCCTGTCTCGAGACGGGTCCCCTGGCGGGATATCCCAGAGTGTACTTCATCGCACGTGAGCTGATCGCGCACAACGATGGGCGAGTCGACCAGGAGGTGCTGAGCGCCTTCGTCGGGGCATACCAGTCGGTGACACCCCTGCTGCTTGGTGAACTCTGGGCGATCCCGATCATGCTCCGGCTTGCGCTGATAGAGAACCTCCGTCGTGTCTCCATCAGAATCGGGGCGAACCGTGTGGACTCGGACAGCGCCACTCTCTGGGCGGACCGGATGATCGAGATCGCCGAGCGCGACCCCAAAAGTATGATCCTGGTCGTCGCCAAGATGGCCGAATCCGAACCGCCAATGACGAGTGCGTTCGTCGCGGAGTTGGCCCGTCAGCTCCGGGGCCGATCCCCGGTCCTCTCGATCGCTCTGACCTGGATAGAACAGCGGCTCGCCGAGGAGAGCCTGACCATCGAACAGATGATTCAGCTCGAGACCCGGTCACAGGCGGCCGACCAGGTGTCGATTGGTAACTCGATCACATCTCTTCGGACCCTGGAAGGGATCGACTGGAGAGAGTTTGTTGAACGGCTCTCGGTCGTCGAGCAGGTCCTGAGGGAGAACCCACAGGATCCCTATGGCGCGATGGACTTTGCGACCCGCGATCGGTATCGCCACGTCGTGGAACGACTCGCCCGTCATTCTCTTCTGACCGAGGAGCAGGTCGCTCGAAAGGCGATGGAACTGGCGGTCAATCGAAGGATCCTGGTCGGGGGGGCCGATCGTTCGGCACATGTCGGCTACTTCCTTATCGACCAGGGGCTCCCAGAACTCGAGCAGACGATCGACTACCGCTCCTCCTTCTTCGAGCGGTTGAGGCGTATCGGGCGGCGGTCTCCCCTGCCGCTCTACCTCGGTGGAATCTGGCTCGGATCAGGCCTCTTCACCGTGATCTGCGCACTGCAGATCGAGCTCCCGTGGGTGCCTCTCCTCGTGCTCTGCCTGCTGGTGTCGCTCCTCATCGTCGCATCGAGCCAGTCTGCAGTCTCGCTGGTGAACTGGGTTGCCATGCTGGTTGCAAAGCCAAAAATCCTGCCACGGCTCGACTTCAGCAGCGGGATACCGATCGAATATCGGGCTGTCGTCGTGGTTCCGACCGTCATTTCGTGCGAGGAGGACGTCAACCGCCTCCTCGCGAGCCTCGAGGTTCGGTACCTGGGCAACCGCGACCCTCAACTCTCGTTCGTCCTCCTGACCGACCTGCCGGCGGCGGAAAGCGCCGAACTCCCGGGGGATGATGCGCTCATCGGTCACGCGGTGCGGGGGATCGAAGAGCTAAACTCGAGGTACGCAGAGGTGGGGCGCCAGCCCTTTCTGATGCTCCACCGCTCCCGGACATGGAACGCACAGGAGGGGCGCTTCATGGGGTACGAGAGGAAGCGTGGGGCCATCGAGGCGTTGAACCGACTCCTGTTGGATGGGGACCGAAGTGCCTTTTCCATGACCGCCGGGGACCTGGACGAACTGAGCGGCACCCGGTACGTGCTGACTCTCGACGGCGACACCGAGCTCCCACGTGACTCGGCGCGGCTCCTGGTCGGAACAGCGGCACATCCGCTCAACCAGCCTGTGATCGACCCCATACTCGGGCGGGTGATCGCGGGGTACGGTGTCTTCCAGCCCCGAATCGGTCTCTCGCTGACGGAGTTGTCCCGGTCCAGGTATGTCCGGATCTTCGGAGGAGAGCCCGGGATCGATCCCTATACCCGCGCCGTCTCCGATGTGTATCAGGACCTCTTTCGCGAGGCGTCGTTTATCGGCAAGGGTTGTTACGACCTTGCAGCCTTCGGCACGACTCTGGGCCTTCGGTTCCCCGAGAACCGGATCCTCTCCCATGACCTTATCGAAGGGTCCTATGCCCGGACTGCGCTGGTAACCGATGTGGTACTCTTCGAGGACTACCCTCCCCGTTACCTGGCGGACATCTCGCGAAGGCACCGCTGGACCCGGGGGGACTGGCAGATTGGGGCCTGGGCTCTTCCGTTCGTTCCCGACCTCAACGGGGGCCATCAACCGAACACCCTGTCGGCCCTCTCGCGCTGGAAGATCTTGGACAACCTCAGGCGTAGCCTCGTGGCTCCGGCCGAACTCCTGCTTTTCCTGGTCTCATGGGTCGCTCTTCCCAACCCTGTCTTCTGGACCGGATTGGTCGCCGCCCTCATCTTTGCACCTCCAATCATCACTTTCCTCTTCCAGGTTCTCCAGAAACCCCGGGACCTGACGATTCTCCTGCACATCGCGGACTTATTGCGGTCCGTTCCGCGTTACTTCGCTCAGCCTCTCCTCTCGCTCATTCTCCTCCCCTTCGAAGCAGCCCTCTCCCTCGATGCGATCCTCCGGACGCTCGGACGGCTCTTCGTGACCCATCGGCGTCTCCTCGAGTGGACCACCTCCCGGGATGCAGGGCGCACAGAGGCCGACCTTGCCGGGCATTACTGGCGGATGTGGCCGGCTGTTGTGGCCGGAATGGGTTCGGTGGCGCTCACCTGTCTCTTTCGACCCGAAGCGCTGGCTTCGGCGCTTGTCCTCGGGGGCATATGGTCGGCATCGCCGGCAGTGGCGTGGTATCTCAGCCAGCCCATCCCCGAGCCGAAGCCGGCTCTCACCATGAAGCAGGTGCGGTTCCTGAAGTCGGTCTCACGGCGCACCTGGAGGTTCTTCGAGGTCTTCGTCGGTCCGGAGGAGAACTGGCTTGCGCCGGACAATTACCAGGAGTACCCGGTCGAGCGGATTGCTCACCGAACATCGCCCACGGATATTGGGCTCGCCCTCCTCTCATCCCTCGCCGCGCTGGACCTCGGATACCTCTCGCCTGTCCAGCTCGTGGTTCGTCTCGAGCGAACATTCGAGACCCTGCGGCAGCTCGAGCGGTTCAAAGGGCACTTATTCAACTGGTACGATACGATTACGCTCGACCCACTCCCGCCCCGCTATGTTTCGACCGTCGATTCGGGGAACCTCATAAGTCTCTTGGTCGCACTTCGCGAAGGGCTCAACGAGCTCGGGGGGATGCCGGTGCTCCCTGACTCTGCCCTCGACGGGATCCTGGACACAGTCAGGGAACTCCAGGCGGCAGTCGGAATGACCGAGCATGACCGGGACGACCTGACGTATGTCTCACCCCGTATCCGGGATCGGATCGACCGGATCGAGGGACTTCTTATCGCTCCTCGGGCGAGCTGCGCAGAGCGATACGACGTTCTTCATCGGTGCGCTGCCATGGTGCAGCCGGTTGCCGGCGACCTCAGGACGAATGCGGACGAGGAGGTCCGATGGTGGTCGAGCGCCCTCGAGCGACAGGTCCATGGTCTCCTGGGCTATGTCGACGAACTGCTTGGTTGGTGGGTCAGCGCTCCCCGTGACGAGGCCTTCTGGAACCGTGTCTCCGGATTCGGGTCCAATCATGTCGAATTGATCAGAGCCGCCCTTATCGCGGGCGATGCCGCATCTCCGGGACTTATCTCGTTGCGGCAGATGGAGGCCGATCTCCTGCCCGTCCTCGACCGACTCCTGACCCAACTGGCGACTGCAAGGGACGCCTCAGGCAAGGCGCAGTCCGATGCGGCCCAGCTCATGAACCTGCGCGAGGGGCTACGCAGCAGCGCCGGGAGTGCAGGGGTGATGCTCGATCGAATCGAGCGGTTGGGGGCGCACTGTTCCGACCTCGCAGAGGCAGAGATGACCTTTCTGTTCGATCCGACTCGGGACCTGCTTGCAATCGGGTACAACGTCACGGAGCTTCGACGGGACCCGTCATATTACGACCTCCTCGCATCGGAGGCCCGTCTCGCCTCTTTCATCGGTATCTCGACCGGCGAACTACCCCAGATGCATTGGTTCGCTCTCGGACGACTCCTCACCACGAATTCGGGGGGCCCACTCCTCCTGTCGTGGTCGGGATCGATGTTCGAATACCTGATGCCGCTCCTTGTGATGCCCAACTATCCCGAGACGCTCCTGGAGCAGACAGGTATCGCTGCAGTCCGCCGACAGATCGAGTACGGTCGCCTACGGGGAGTGCCCTGGGGGGTCTCCGAGTCAGGCTACAACCTGACCGATGCGAACCTCAACTACCAGTACCGGGCTTTTGGAGTGCCAGGGTTGGGTTTCAAACGTGGTCTGGGGGAGGACCTCGTAATCGCACCGTATGCGAGTGCGCTCGCATTGATGGTCCTCCCGGTCGAGGCAATTGAGAACCTCGAGTTGCTGGCCTCGACCGGCTTCCTCGGGAGATATGGGTTCTACGAAGCGATCGACTACACTCCTTCCCGTGTTTCGCATGGACAGAACCACGCGATCGTTCGGTCTTTCATGGCTCACCATTCAGGGATGTCGTTGCTGGCGTTCGTCTCGGTCCTCCTCGACCGGCCGATGCAGCGCAGATTTTTCGCGGTCCCCGAGGTCCGAGCGACGGACCTGCTGCTCCAGGAACGCGTCCCGAAGGTCACACCATTCTATCCTCACGCAATCCGTCGGGACGGAATGGTCCGCCGGGGGGCGGAAGGAGAGGCGCTCATCCGGGTCTTTTCAACGCCGTATACCCCGCGTCCGGAGGTGCATCTTCTCTCCAACGGCCGGTATCACGTGATGGTCACGAATGCTGGCGGGGGGTACTCCCGGTGGCGGGACATCGAGTTGACGCGCTGGCGTGAGGATCCGGTCGCTGACGGATATGGGTTCTTCTGCTACGTGCGTGACGTCGAGAGCGGTCGGTTCTGGTCGTCGTGCTTCCAGCCGACCCTTGAGGAAGCGGAGCACTACGAGGCGATCTTTCAGCAGGCCCGGGCTGAGTTCAGGCGGCGAGACGATGAGATCGATGTCCACACGGACGCGATGGTCTCCCCCGAGGACGATCTTGAGCTCCGGCGCATCCGGATCACGAACCGTTCGTGGCGCCGAAGAACGGTGGAGCTGACCAGCTATGCAGAGGTCGTCCTCGCACCTGCGGGCCAGGACGTCTCCCACCCAGCCTTCTCCAATCTCTTCGTGACGACCGAACTGATGCCTGAGCGAAACGCAATCCTCGTCACCCGGCGACCTCGTTCATCGGGAGAACACTCCCCCTGGCTCGTGCACATGATGGTCGTTGAAGGGATGACCGTGCGCACCACGTCATTCGAAACCGACCGCGCCCGGTTCGTGGGGCGAGGGCACACGCTCGCTGACCCGGTTGCGATGACGGACTCCTCGACCCTCTCCGGGACCTCGGGCTCGGTCCTCGACCCGATCGTGGCCATCAGGCGCACGGTCGCAATCGAACCCCAGGAGACCGTGACGATCCACCTCTACCTCGGTTTCGGTGAAAACCGGGAACGCATCCTGGAACTGGTGGAGAAGTACCAGGATGTCTACATGGGCGACCGGGTGGCAGAACTGGCCTGGACCCATACCCAGGTGATGCTGCGCCAGCTCAACGCGACCGAGGCAGACGCCCAGGTCTTCGCACAACTCGCGTCGGCCATCATCTATCTGAACCCAGCACGTCGTGCCCCCGCGGACATCATCGGCAGGAACCGCCGGGGCCAGAGCGGACTCTGGGGATACGGCATCTCGGGTGACAACCCTCTCGTCCTGGTCCGTATCGAGCAGACGTCCCGGGCAAGCCTCGTCCGGCAGATGATCCAGGCTCACGCATACTGGCATCGAAAGGGCCTCATCGCCGACCTTTTGATCTGGAACGAGGATATGACCGGTTATCGCCAGGACCTGAACGATGAACTCCAGCGCCAGGCGGCCCTCGGACCGGACCCCCACCTGGTCGACCGACCGGGCGGTATCTTTATTCGTCGTTTCGATCAGATCCCCGAGGAGGACCGCATCCTGATACAATCGATTGCCCGCGTGATCGTGAGTGACCGGGACGGTTCCCTCGAGGAGCAGGTCGAACGAACGCGGTGGACCGAACCCCAGGTACCCCAGTTTCTTCCCAGCCGACAGCGTGCTGTACCTCTGCCCGAACCTCCCGGTGAGGGAGAGCAGCTCGAGTTCTTCAACGGTTTCGGCGGTTTCTCCTCCAATGGAAAGGAGTACGTGATAGAGAGCCGTCCTGGCCTGGTGACCCCTGCTCCCTGGGTGAACGTGCTTGCCAACCCCCAGTTCGGTTCGGTCATTTCTGAGGGCGGTTCGTCCTATTCCTGGTCGGAGAACGCCCATGAGTTCCGGCTCACTCCCTGGTGGAACGACCCCATAACGGATCGGACCGGTGAGGCGTTCTACCTGCGGGACGAGGAGACGGGTGCGTTCTGGTCCCTCTCCCCCCTGCCAGCACGTGGAGAAGGGACCTACATTACCCGGCATGGATTCGGATACTCCATCTTCGAGCATAGCGAGGACGGGCTCTCGACGACCATGAATGTCCACGTCGCGGTCGACACCCCGGTCAAGACCTGGCATGTTCGTGTGCGCAACCGTTCGGGACGGGCTCGCAAGGTCTCCATCACGGGGTACGTCGAGTGGGTCCTCGGTGATCTACGGCAGTCCACAGCAATGCACGTATCGACCGAGGTTGATCCCCTCACGGGGGCCCTCTTTGCCCGGAACCCATACAACACCGACTTCTCTGACCGCGTTGCGTTCTTCGACGTGAACGAACAGAACCGGACCGTCACAGGTGATCGGCACGAATTTCTCGGCAGAAACGGCCGCCTTGTCCATCCGGCTGCCCTCAACCGCGCTCGACTCTCTGGGAGGGTTGGAGCGGGGCTCGATCCCTGTGGTGCGGTCCAGGCGGCGATAGACCTCTCTGATGGGCAGAGTGTCGACATCGTCTTCGTGATGGGTGTGGGTCGCGGTCTCGACGAAGCACGTTCGCTCGTGAAGCGGCATCAAGGGGTCGGGCCAGCCCGCTCCTCGCTACAATCAGTCCGCCAGTACTGGGACTGGACCCTGTCCGCGGTGACCGTCGAGACTCCCGACCGTTCCGTGGATCTCCTCCTGAATGGATGGCTCCTCTACCAGGTGATCTCGGCCCGGCTCTGGGGCCGTTCGGGTTACTACCAGTCAGGCGGTGCTTTCGGGTTCCGGGACCAGCTCCAGGATGTGATGGCACTCGTCCATGCCGAACCGATGATGATTCGAAAACACCTCCTCACGGCTGCCGGTCACCAGTTCCTGGAGGGCGATGTCCTGCACTGGTGGCATCCGCCGAATGACCGGGGCGTCAGGACACGCTGTTCCGATGATTATCTCTGGCTCCCATTCGTCACCTGTCGATATGTCTTCTCGACCAGGGACACCGGCATCCTCTCGGAACGGGTGAACTTCCTTGAAGGGAGGCCGCTCCTGCCGGACGAGGAGGCCTACTACGACCTTCCAACCGTCTCGGATGAACAGGGCACGCTCTACGATCATTGCGTCAGGGCGATCGAGTACGGACTTCGGTTCGGTGCCCACGGTCTGCCACTGATGGGCTCGGGTGATTGGAACGACGGGATGAACCGTGTGGGTGCGTTGGGGGCAGGCGAGTCGGTCTGGCTCGGTTTCTTCCTCTACTCGGTCCTGCTCCAATTTTCGGGAATTGCCCGAATCCGTGGCGACGATGCTTTTGCCGAGCGGTGCGTCCAGGAGGCATCCCGCCTTGCGACGAACCTCGAGAAGGCCGGGTGGGACGGCGAATGGTATCGTCGGGCCTACTTTGACGATGGGTCGCCGATCGGCTCCTCCGCCAACGAGGAGTGCCAGATCGATTCCATCTCCCAATCGTGGGCGGTGCTCTCGGGGGCAGCGGAGCGGGAGCGTTCCCGAATGGCCCTCGCCTCTCTCGAACGGCTCCTGGTGCGCAGGGGAGACCGCCTGATCGCTCTCCTCGCCCCTCCATTCGACCACGTCGAGCCGTCACCGGGATACATCCGAGGGTACGTCCCTGGTGTGCGTGAGAACGGGGGTCAGTACACCCACGCGGCGATCTGGGCGGTCATGGCCTTTGCCGCCCTCGGACAGCCGCAGAAGGCCTGGGAACTCTTCGACCTCATCAACCCGATCCGGCACGCCCAGTCCCGGGCAGCCGCAGAGGTCTACCGGGTCGAGCCCTACGTCGTCTCTGCGGATGTCTATGCAGTCGAGCCTCATATCGGGCGCGGAGGGTGGACCTGGTACACGGGCTCCGCGGGCTGGATGTACCAGCTCCTCGTCGAATCCTTAATCGGTGTCCGTTTGGACGTGGACCATCTCCGGTTCTCGCCCTGCCTGCCGGCTGGCTGGGAACGGATGGTGATTAACTACCGGTTCCACGAGACGGTCTACCGGTGTTTGATCCGGGCGACGGGTACGGCCTGTGGGATTCGTTCGGTCACGGTCGACGGCGTCGAACAGCCGGAACGGACGGTCAAGCTGGTGAACGATCACCGGCAGCACGAAGTCGAGGTTGAGATCGGTTGATCCAGCGATCGGTGTCTTCATTTTTTCCTTTTTATCGAATGCCGTGCTCACCGAGTGAGTGCCACCCACTCTTCTCTTCCTCATGGTGACTGGAAACGATGCCACCTTTCGCCGTCGCACGGCAGCACGATCGCACGAGAACACGAAGGATTCGGATAGACCGGGGAACGCAGAAAATGGTATTTTAGGAAAAAAAGGTAATATGCCGGCGGATTGCCAGTAGAGCAACCGCAGCAAGTGCGACGATTGAGAGGGCGGCAGAGGGAAGTCCGGCGCGCGTCGTGGTGGGTGTGATCGGCTGGACCGTCGTTCCGGGGACATCTGATGCTGATTCGGATGGAACGACCGAGGTGATCGTCTCGAGCGTGATCTCGGTGATCGGCGTCACCGCGGTGAAGGTCTCGAGAGGAGTTGTAGTGAGGGTCAGTGTCGTCGTCGCATTCTCGTCATCCGTGAGCGTGGCGTTGGGCGTCATGGACACTGTGGGAGTGCGCTTCATCGTAATGGCTGATACAACCCCGGTATACTCATCCGAGTCCGATGTCGAACTCGAAGCAGGTGCCTCGAAGGGTGTCACATACGCGATGATGGTCCCGTAACCTTCAGGAACGGTTGTGGTTGTCTCGTTGAATAGAGGCGTGATGGTTGGTTCGGCGTTGGGGGACTCGTTTACCACGGCCGTGATGGTCGGCTCGATGGTGTTGGATACATTCAATGACGGCAACAATTCAGGCGTCGTAGTAGTGACGACATTTTCAGCTGCAACCGGGGTGGATCCTGTGACAAAGAGCTCCATAATGAGCCAAAGAAGAGATTCGAGGTTATTTTATTGAATTTCATGGGTCTGGGCGTATGCCGGTTTCTGGTATGAAGATTTCGAGTTCGATCCGGCTGCGCCTCCATGGGGTGGATGGAAAACCCGTACCTGGGTCGAAAAAAATTGTGTTCGATCTCAGGTCTCATGCGAGCTTTCTTCCCTGGAATTCGGGTGATGGTATCTCGTCTTTATCCCCCTCCTGTCACTCGCCGTGCATCGATGGGACTACTATCCAGACCTTCGAAAAAAATATCGGGCATCTCGAGGGAGGCAAACCAGGAGGGATGGGGTGCGCGCCTTCGAGGACTGCTGCGGGCGATTAATGGGTCTGCTCTCTCAGGCTCCTTCGAAGGAGTTTCCACCCATGCACCCGAGGGAGGTTCTCGACCAGTTCGAGTCGGCGGGGAATCTTGTACCCAGCAAGGCGCGATTCGCAGTATCTCCGCAGTTCTTCCAGAGTGATTGAACGACCAGGTGCCGCAACAACCGCCGCAACCGGGATCTCCCCGCGCCGCTCGTCCGGAATGCCGTATACCGCGACGTCCTGGACTGCATCGTGTCCGATGATTACGTCTTCGACCTCGGTCGGGTAGATCTTCCAGCCCGACATGATGATCATGTCCTTCTTTCGGTCCGTGATGAAGAGGATTCCGTCCTCATCGAGGACGCCGATGTCACCGGTCAGGAACCACCCATCTTCGCGGAATACTTCCGCCGTCGCTTCCGGCTGGTTCCAGTAACCACAGGCGACCGAGGGGCCTCGGAGGGCGATCTCTCCGGCAACTCCGAAGGGGAGCTCCTGATCGGGGTTTTCGGCGTCCACGATTCGTACCTCGGTGTACCCAACCGCGACGCCGACCGAGCGGTAGCCTCTCGTGAGGTTGGGATAGGCGGGCAGCGTCACGGTGCCGGAACCGATTACGATCGTCTCGGAGAGGCCGTACGCATTCGCGACCGGGATACCAAAACGCCGGTCGAATGCCTCCCAGATGCTGGGGAGGAGCGATCCGCCTCCCGAGATGATCACTCGCGCGGACTCGAGCGCCTGATCGGCCTCGGGGCCGGCGTGGACCAGGGCATGGATGACGGGAGGCATGCCGGCGAGGACAGTCGGCCGGAACTGGCGCGCGAGAGCCAGGTAGGAGTTCAATGAGAAGCGGGAGAGCGCCACCCAGGTCCCTCCAGCCCTCAGGGTGGCGAGGCCCCAGGAACAGCCGACATGTCCCATCGGGTAGATCCCGAGGTAGATGTCCGTGGGGGCCAGTGAAAGCGCCTCGCGTTCGGCGTCGAGGGCGGTGATCCAGGCACCATGGGTGAGCATCGCGCCCTTTGGCCGACCGGTTGTGCCGGCAGTGTACTGTATGTGGCAGAGATCATCGAAGGAGCAGTGGACCGGGCGCATCGAGGTCTCACCCAACTGAAGGTCGTTCCACCCGACCTCGTCCTCCTCTCCATCGCCGACCACGATGCGATGGCGGAGGGTCGGGCATTGCCCCGCGATCGTCCGCACCACCTTCGCTCCCTCCCGATCCGTGATGATCGCCACGGCTCCTGCATCGTTGATCGCGTGGGCGAGTTCGCGCTCGCGGTACACGATGTTCGTTGGGACGGCGACGCCTCCCATCCGCCAGCTCGCGAGGTACCCAATCAGGTACTCAGCGGACGAGTCAAGGTAGATACAGACCCGGTCCCCCCGTTCGATACCGAGATCGATAAGCCCGCGCGCAAGCCGGTTTGTCATCGCACGGAGTTCACGGTAACTGAGCGATCCTCCGCGGTCCGGCTGAACAAACGCGGTTTTGGCCTCGGGGACGAGCCGCGCATCGAGGAGCGTGGTCACATTCGGCATGAGATGTGGTAGAGGTGTGTGGATCGGCCTATATAGGCATGGCGCTGGAACTGTTGCCCCCATTCCCATAACCGGAGATACCGGCATCGCGGAAAAAGGATACCAGAAACACTGCTCCGGCTCGGCCCTCTCGTGGGATATTTTTCCGACGGGAGAGTAGAATTACCGGTCGACCAGTATATTGTAGTATGGAGAGCCCTCATCCCTTCCTGATCGGAGGTTTCTGGCGACGTTCGGGGACGACGGTCGATGTCGTATCACCGTTTGACGGGACCATTGCCGGTTCGGTCGAACTCGCAGCTCCGGACGACCTCGTTGATGCGATCGCAACGGTGCGTCGCGGTGCAGCGGTCATGCGTCGAATCCCGGCCCACCGCAGGTCGGCGATCCTCCTCGAGATGGCCCGGCGTGTCGCCGCGGAAGCGAACTCGCTCTCCGATACCATCGTTGGAGAGTCTGGAAAGACTATCACTCTGGCGCGGGCGGAGATCGACCGGGCTATAGCGACCCTCCGCGTCTCGGCCGACGAGGCGCTCCGTATCGGAGGCGAACTCGTCGATCTTGATTGGAGCCCGGCGGGCGAGGGGTGTACCGGTCTTCTGCGACGGGTCCCCGTTGGTGTCGTTCTCGCCATCTCTCCGTTCAACTATCCGCTCAACCTTGTCTGTCACAAGCTCGGTCCTGCGCTTGCCGCCGGGAACGCTGTGATCGTTCGTCCATCGAGCCAGACACCCCTCACGGCCCTCGCCCTTGGTCGGATCGCCCTCGCCGCCGGGTGCCCACCTGAGGCGATAGCGGTCGTGCCGTGCCGCGCCTCGGACGCGGAGAGCCTTGTCGCAGATCCAGGGATCGACCTCCTCTCGTTTACAGGGAGCCCGACCGTGGGGTGGCGGCTCCGGTCCATTGCCGGGAAAAAGCATGTCGCCCTTGAACTCGGCGGTAATGCAGCGGTGATCGTCGAGCCCGATGCCGACCTTGCCGCCGCTGTTCCCAGGATCGTCAACGGAGGGTTTGTGAATGCGGGGCAGGTTTGCATATCGGTCCAGCGTGTCTTTCTTCACCGTTCCCTGTATGAAGATGGCCTGGCCCAGATCCTCGAGGCGACGCGGGGGCTGAAGGTCGGGGATCCACGCTCTTCAGAGACCATGATCGGCCCGATGATCTCGGAGAAAGCAGCTGCTGGCGCTGAAGAGAAGGTCCGTGAGGCGCTTGAAGCCGGAGCCGTCTGCGAGATCGGGGGATCCAGGGACGGCCCCCTCTTTCAACCGACGGTCCTGACGCATACCCGTCCGGATATGCGGGTCAACTCGACCGAAGTCTTCGCACCGATCATCACCGTCACGCCGTATGACCGCCTCGATGAGGCGCTTGCGACGGCGAACGGTACGCAGTACGGACTCCAGCAGGGGCTCTTTTCCCACGACCTCCGGTCGATAGCCCTCGCGGCCGAACACTGCCGAGCCGGGGCGCTGATCGTCAACGATGTCCCGACTTTCAGGATGGATCACATGCCGTACGGCGGGATGAATGAATCCGGGCTCGGGAGGGAGGGGCCGCGATACGCGATCAAGGAGATGACCGAGCGCCAGTTCATCGTCATCAGACACGGTTGAAGCCGCGACACTCACGGTCGCGCGTTCTTGACCGGGCCGGTCATCGGTTTCAACCGGTACGCCGGAAACCCCGGGCAGGAACCTGAATCTCGAACCGTGCACCGGGGCCGTTCTGTATCGCCTCGCGGATCTCGATACCCGTGATCGAGAGTATATCCCGGCAGAGACAGAGACCCAGCCCGGTTCCATCCGGCCTTCTCTTGAAGCACCCCTCGCGGGCTTCGGTGCTCAAACCTGGACCGTCGTCCTCGCAGGTAATGACCAGGTTCCTGGCGTCTTCTTCAGTTCGTACCGAGAGCCGCGTTGCTCCGGGGGCGTGGTGTGCTGTGTTCTCAGCAATCTGGGTGAAGACACGCGGGAAGAGCGGGTCTGCGTAGACCTCGTACGGCATCTCTCCACACTCGAACGTGAACATGGTCGTGCCCGCCATTCGGACCCCTTCCTTCACCGTCTCCTCGAGGGGATGCCAGATCGGGGGGTGTGCACCGAGGTCCTGGTAGTCCTTGGTGAAAGTAATGAGTCGCTGGATGTTCCGGGTGAGGGAGAGTTCTTTCTCCACGTACGACGAGATAACGGGATCCTTGTTGTCTTCGCTGGAGAGCTCGAGGTAGAGGAGAAGGGCGGTTACCTGGTTCAGGATGTCGTGCCTGGTGATCGATGAAAGCAGGTTCAGCTTCTCGCTGGCCCGGCGTGCCGCCTCCTCCGCCATCCTCCGTTCCGTCACGTCCCGAATAAAGGTGAGGACGTGCCGTGAACCCGCGAACTCTATCAGCCCGATAGAGTAGTCGACCGGGAACGGCGTTCCGTCCCGGCGAAGATGCTCGGTCGATCCACTCAGCCACGCGTCGCCCTCGAGATCCCCCAACCGCCTGGACAGGGAATTACCGTCGGAGACTGCCTCGATCTCGGAGATCCGGCTCTCCACCAGTTCCGCAGCGGAACGCCCGTAGCAGGCGGCGGCTGCCTGGTTGGCGGCGACCACGCGCCCGGTATCACCCGTCTCCGCTGTCAGGAGCAGGATCCCCTCCCCGGCCCGCTCGAAGATCGCGCGATACCGACTCTCACTCTCAGCGAGGGCGCGAGCCTGAGCCCGGGCCCCGGTGACATCGCGGAAGACCACCTGGACCGCTTGCTGGTCCTGGAAACCGACGGGCGCCGCGGTCATCTCGACCTCGATTGTCCGTCCGTCCGCCCGGACCAACTGCCCCTCTCCCGGAACCGGGCGATTTACGGGCTCACCGAACCACCCCTCGATCCCTTCGGGGGACATCCAGGTTCGAATCTCCTGTCCGATCCCCTCCCCGGGCAACGCCAGCCCGAGGATGGTCGCCGCTGCTGAGTTCATGAAGACGACATACCCGTCGACCTGGATCAGGAGCCCTTCCGTCATCGCCTCGACGACCGCCCGATACCCCGCCTCCCGTTCCTCGAGGGCTCTCAGGGTGCGCCGTTGTTCGGTCACGTCCTCGATAAGGGCGACGAGGAACGGGCTCTCACCGTCCGGATGGACCGGCGCCATCGAGACGACAACGTCCGCCGTCTTGCCATCCCCCCGTTCGATTCGGACCTCGCGAGGAATGCACCCCCTCGGATCGATGAACGCCCTTTCAAACTCCTCGTATTCGTGGTTCCTCTCGTGCGGCACGACAAGGTCCATCCAGGAGAGGGCCTGCAGCATCTCGGGGGTCCGCCCGAGGATCTCGAGCGCCTTTCGGTTCGCTTCCCGGATAACACCTGCCTCGCCGATGATCGTGATCCCGATAAGCGGAATCTGGAAGTACGAGCGGAACCGTGCCTCGCTCCTCGCGAGTGCGACCTGCACCTGCCGCTGCTCGACCACGGTTCGGATCTGCTGAGCGAGGTCCGCATACTGCGCTCGGGGACTTCCCCCCTTCTGCAGATAGGAGTCCGCCCCCAGATTCAGGGCCTGGATGGCGACTTCCTCGCCGCCGTGGCCGGTTAGAAGGATGAACGGCAGCCTGTCGTGCCTCGCCCGGACCTCTCGAAGGAAGGCGAGTCCATCGTGGTCCGGCATCTGGTAATCGGCTACTATGGCATCGAAGCTTCCCGTCTCCAGTGCCTTCATGGCATCGTCGACGCATCTGGCCCCGGTCACCCGGATCTCAGGGTCGATCTGCTCGAGGTAGCGCGCACCCAACCTGAGAAGGGCCGGCTCATCGTCCACGTAGAGTACCGTAATCACCATTGGCGACAGCTGCTTCTGTATCGATCGGCCCACCTGAAATGGCTATCGCAGGGGGACCATTGCCTCTCTTACTCCGCGCTCTCGAGGTGGTAGCTCCCTGCGGGAACGCAGATGTCGAACTCAAACCCCGCCGGGGTCTTTCGCTCCTCTACCGTCAACGGGCAATCATCCAGGATTCCCTGGAGGACTGACAGCCTGTCTTTTCCCTCTCCGAAATCCCCCCTCAGACCGGTTCCTCTCCTCTCCCCGAACCTGATGACAAGCCGGCTGTTTCCGTCGACCGATGCGGAGAGGCGAATGTCTTCTGCCCCTGTTCGAACGGCCTCTGTAAAGAGCTGATGAATAACCCGCTCAAGCCAGGCATCCGAGGAGACAAGGACCTCCGGGCATTCCGCCACGTATCCGTCGCTCGCGACTCCTGCTGCCCGTGCCGCCCGCCGAACGATGGGAAGGAGGGGAAGATAGCGGGCAGGATCGTCCGCGCGGGGTCGGTGTCTCAGAGCGTAAGCAACGTCCGAACGGATCTCTTCGTTCGCGATCATGATCCGTTCGATCAGCGCCAGGTCCCGGCGGGCGGTGACGTTCCTGCTGAGCTGGTTTGCCAGGCCGCGGATCACCAGGGTGCTCCGCTCGACCTGCTGTCGGAGTGTGGAACTGACAAGATCCAGCCTCTTCTCCATCTCCCTGGTCCGCGCCTCCAGGGCCTCTCGTTCCTTCACGTCTTCGATCACGAGGAGCAACTGGCCGGAACCGGTGTTCTTCAGGGTGATCTCCATCGGTGTTCCAACTTCGTTCGCGAGAGAGAACCTGCCCGAAGCGGTGGTGGCGTCGGTCCGGACCGCATCAACGAGGTCAAGGAACTGCTTCTTTTCCTCCAGCGCGAGCCTCGCGGTAAGATCGTCCAGGGTGTGCTTTTCCACATCCGTGCCGAGGAGGGCGCGCGACAGCGTGTTCGCCTCCACCGCTTGACCCGACTGGTTGTACAGGATTAAACCCCGGTCCGCGTGCTCGAAGACAGCGTGATACTGCGCCTCGATGCGAGTCCGTGCCCTATCCGCCTGGTGGCGGGCGACCATCGCGTGCAACCGTGGAACGAGGTCGCCGAGGAGCGCCCCGATATCTGCCTGCTTCCTGATGAAGAGATCAGCCCGCCCGTTGAGTGCTTCAATCACGACCTCCTCGCTCCCCCGGCCCGTAAAGAGAATGAACGGGATGTCGCCAAATCGACGCCGCACCTCGGATAACAGGGCGAGACCATTCGTACGGGGCATCGAGTAGTCGGAGAGGACCACGTGAATCGGCTCCCGTTCCAGGAGGTCAAGGGCCTCTTGTGCACTGCCTGCGGTCAGAACCTTGATCTCCGCGTCGTCCCTGAGCGCAGTTCGCACAAGGTGGAGCAGGTCGGGTTCGTCGTCGACGTAGAGGAGGCGGAGCATCGTTGGGCGCATCTCAGCGACAAGTAGCCTTGATTCTCTTATTAATACTTCTCTCGTCTCTGGAAGGACTCAGGCACCGATCAGTTCTGGGACGTTGATCATCATCAATCCGAAGATCAGCATGATCCCTGCGAATGCCATCTGAAGTGGGCGAGGTGAACAGGCGTGAGCGAACCGTGCGCCCACCTGGGCCATCGGGATCGAACTGGCAGCAAGTGCAAGAAACCCGGCGACGTGGACGTAGCCGACGGACAGGGCGAGGGTGGGCCCGCCGGGGGGTACGCTCAACGCATAACTGGTCACCCCACCGACCGCTGCAGAGAGGATGATGGGCATCGATGTCCCGACGGCGGCGTGGACCGAGTAATGGAGCAGCAGGAGCAGCACAGGCACCAAGACGACCCCTCCACCAATCCCGAGCATGCCCGAGAGGAGGCCGATTGGAACTCCCAGCAACAGGTATTGCGGGTGGCTCAGCTCGATGGGTGGTGTATCCCGGGAGCAGTCCGGGCGGCGGGCGAGCCGAAACGCCAGTGCGATCAACACCACGCCGAGGAGGAGTTCGAGCGGGCGGGCCGGGAGCCTGGTCGAGATCATCCCTCCGATAAAGGAGAAGGTGGCTGCCGATGGTGCCATCCAGTAGACGGCATCCCACCTGATGGCCGATCGCCGGTGGTGTGCCCAGGTGCCTGACGCAGCGGTGGGGAGCACCACCGCGAGGCTCGTTCCAAAGGCAGTTCGGAGTGCCGTCTCGGGGTCGACGCCAAACAGGCCGAGTGCCCAGTACTGGACTGGGACCATCAAGAAGCCCCCTCCGACACCAAAGAATCCCGATGCGAGGCCCACAAAAGCACCCGTCAGAAACAGCAGACCAGAGTACAGGAACTGGGGGTCCGTTGGATCACATCCCTGGATAGAGAGGCGGTGTCGTCGATTAGCCCTTCCGGTGATGACGGGGCCCGGTACCTGCATGCCCTGCACAAAGGTGGTCTGGTGTGGACGCAGCTCGCTCGTATTCCCGGGTTCCAGATGTTGGGACGCGCCACTGGAGTAAAAAGGGGTTTACTGGTACTCCGGCGGCTGAGCCTCTTTTGGTAGTCCGCCCTTGAAGTGTTGCTGGATCCGCGTGTAGTAGTTGCGGAGGTTCTCGTTCATGGTGGGGTGCACCTTCGCGAGTGCTGCCTCGAAGTGCTCCCACGTGATGACAGGGGTTCTTTCCCTGAGGGCATACATGCCAGCCTCCCGGCAGAGTGCCTCGATGTCTGAGCCGACATATCCCTCGGTCCTTGTTGCCAGTTCATCAAGTTGCTTGGTCCTTACCGGGTCCTCAAGCCTGAGCCCTCGCGCGGCAGTTGCCTTCGCCAGTTCCTGGCGCCGTTCGTACACCGTCAGACCCCCTTCGGCGGGGGGCGTGATGGTGCTCGCCGCCTGGCGTGCTTCATCGATCGAGAAGGTCCGGTTGCGCCCCAGACCTTCCACGAACCTCTCGAGTTCCACGGCGGTATATCCACCCGTGAAAGTCAGCACCTCTTCCATCGAAGAACCCGCGATCGGTTTTCCGCGAGTATGGATCTCCAGTATTCGCAACCGGTCGCCGCGCCCGGGCTGGCCGATGTAGACAAGCCGGTCGAATCGCCCGGCCCTGAGAAGGGCCGGGTCGACGATATCAGGGCGGTTGGTCGCTGCCATGACGACCACGTCTTTCAACTCTTCGAGTCCGTCCATCTCGGTCAGGATCTGGTTGAGGACCGACTCGATCACGTGCGAGCCCGTGTCCCCGCCTCGCGAGGGCGCAAGGGCATCAAGCTCGTCGAAGAAGATGATCGATGGGGCGACCTGGCGGGCCTTGCGGAAGACCTCCCGCACGGCCCGCTCAGACTCACCGACCCACTTGGAGAGGAGCTGCGGGCCACGGATCGGGATGAAGTTCGCACCAGACTCGGAGGCTGCTGCCTTCGCGATCAGGGTCTTGCCGGTGCCGGGCGGTCCATAGAGGAGCACCCCCCGCGGGGGCCGGATCCCGAGCATATCGAACCGCTCGTGGTCGGTGAGGGGGTACTCCACCGCCTCCCGGACCTCCTGTTTCGCCTCTTCGAGGCCGCCGACATCGGTCCAGTCGACATGCGAGACCTCGAGCATCACCTCCCGCATCGCGGACGGACCGACGTCGCGGAGTGCATCGCGGAAGTCGCGCGCCTGGACTTCGAGCCGCTCGAGGATCTCCTCCGGAATCTCGTCGACCTCGAGATCAATCTCGGGAAGGTACCGTCTGAGCGCGCGGATTGCCGCCTCGCGGGCCAGTGCCGCGAGGTCGGCGCCGACAAACCCGAAGGTCTGCTGGGAGAGTTCCTCCAGGTTGACATCGGCCGCGAGCGGCATGGTCCGGGTGTGGATCTTCAGGATCTCAATCCGATCCACCTCGGCAGGTACCCCGATCTCGATCTCTCGATCGAAACGACCGGGTCGGCGCAGGGCAGGATCGATCGCGTCGACCCGGTTCGTCGCGCCGATCACGACCACCTCCCCGCGTTCCTCCAGCCCATCCATCATGGTCAGGAGCTGGGCTACCACCCGTCGCTCGACCTCGCCCGTGACGTCCTCTCGCCTGGGGGCGATCGAGTCGAGCTCGTCGATGAAGATGATGGCTGGGGCGTTCTCACGTGCCTCCTCGAAGACCTCGCGGAGCCGCTGTTCGGACTCGCCGTAATACTTGGAGATCACCTCGGGGCCTGCGATCGCTATGAAATGGGCCCCGGACTCGTTTGCAACGGCCTTCGCGATCAGGGTCTTTCCGGTGCCGGGCGGTCCAAAGAGGAGCACGCCCTTCGGCGGTTCAATCCCGAGTCGCTGGAACAGTTCTGGATGCCGGATCGGGAGCTCGATCGTCTCCCGGACGCGCTGGAGTTCGTAGTTCAGCCCGCCGATATCCTCGTAGCTGATCTGCCGCGCCCCCTCGAACCCGGCGGCTGGCTTGTCGGAGAACTCGATCTCGGTGTTCTTCGAGATGATCACAGCCTCGATCGGCTCGACGATCACTGCCTTGAAGGCGACGATCTGGGGCTGCATGAATGGAAATCCCTGCCGGATCGGGACCGAGTCACCCTCGACGACGGGGAAGTCGATCAGCGAATTGGTCGCGTGTTCGAGGTTGATCGGGACGTTCGTGGGCAGGTCGACCGGCGGGGCGAGTACGACCCGCTGGGCCTCAATCTCCTCGGTGATCTTCGCGACCCGGATCCGGTCCCCAATCGAGACGCCGGCATTCGCCCTGGTGATGTTGTCAATCCGGATCTTCCCCTGGTTCCAGTCGGTGACCAACGCCCTCCATACCTTGGCGACGGTCCTTCGCTTCCCCTCGATCAGGACGATGTCACCCGGGGATACCCTGAGCTGCAGCATCGTCTCGGGATCAAGCCGGGCTTTTCCTCCGCCCTGATCCTCGGGATACGCGCTGTCAACCTTGAGAAAGAATTCCGGCATATGCACCTTACATCTTTTATGCCTTCATTTATAAGTACTGGTGAATGCGCATCCTGGTGATCGACCCGGTAGCGGGCGCCGCAGGCGATATGCTCGTCGGTGGGCTCCTTGCCGTCGGTGCTGACTGCGAGGTCGTGACGCGTGCGATGGCATCGGTCGTCGCCGAGCCAACGATCGAACAGGTGGACCGTGCCGGTATCAAGGCGATGCATGTCCGGACCCACGCTGCATGCACCCACCGGAGCCTCGACGAGGTGCTGGAGCGAGTCGATTCCGCCGACGCGTCTTGTGACGCCATCGCCCTTGCTCGGCGCGTCTTTCTCCGCCTCCACGCCGCCGAGTCGCGAGTGCATGGCGAAGACCATGTGCACTTCCACGAGGTCGGTGCTGACGACGCGATCGCTGATGTCCTGGGGGCATCGACGGCCCTACTCAGTCTCGGTGTCGACGGCGTGGCGGTGATGCCCGTCCCGTTCGGTCCAGGAACGGTCGATGGAGCGCATGGGGCCTATCCACTTCCCTCGCCGGCAACGGTCGCCCTGCTGTCTGACTCGGGGATCGAAGCGAGGCTGGAGCCCGGGGACGGCTCGGAGGTGCTCACCCCGACGGGCGCAGCCCTGCTTGCGGAGGTCCAGACCTTTTCCTGGCGAGCACTGGCTCCGTTCACGGTCACTGCCGCCGGCTACGGAGCCGGGACACGGAATCCGCCGGGCAAGCCGAACGTCCTCCGCGTCCTCCTGGTCGAGACCCGTTCTATGGACGGTGACCACGTCGAGGTCCTGGAGACGAACGTCGACGACGTGACCGGCGAAGTCCTGGGTCACGCAATCGTCCGCCTCATGGAGACCGGTGCCCGGGACGCGCAGGCGATCCCGGCCTTGATGAAGAAGGGGCGGATGGGGTACCTGGTCCGCGTCGTCTGTCGGCCCGAGGACGGCCCGAAGTGCGCCCGCGTTCTCGCCGAGGAACTGGGCACGCTGGGCGTCCGCTCGACCCCGTATATCCATCGTTTCATAGCGGAGCGAACCGTTGAACCAATCCCGGTCACTATCGGGACCGAGACCCGCCATATCGACGTCAAGCACGGTCTGCTTGATGGAAAAGTATACACTAGCAAGCCCGAATTCGAGCAGGTGCGCGACTGGGCGACCGCTCTCGGCCTCCCCTTCCGGGCGGTCTCCAGGGTGGTGGACGAGTCGGTGGGTCGACGAGTGACGGAGATGAGAGATGAACCCCGAAAGTGAACGGCTTCAAACTGGAAGCGTGGACCTGAACCGCCTCATCGGGGGAGGATATGAATCAGGGGTGGTGACGCAACTCTATGGCGAGGCGGCAACCGGCAAGTCCACCCTCTGCGTGCTCGCAACGGTTCAGGCTCTCCGAACGGGGCGCGCGGTCGTCTATATCGACACCGAGGGCTTCTCTACCGAGCGCTTCCGACAGATCGCGGGTGACGAGGCAGAGAGCCTCGTCGAACGGCTCTTCCTCTTCGAGCCGCTCGATCTCGCCGAGCAGGCGACGATGATCGCGAACGCCGATTCGCTCCTCCGGACCCGCCCTGCAGCCCTGATCGTGCTCGACTCGGCGACCGCCCTCTACCGGCAGGAGGACCTCGAGGACAGCAACGAGGCGATGCGACGGCTGACCCGCCAGATGCTTCATCTCCTTGGGCTTGCCCGGCGACACAATCTACCAGTGCTGGTCACCAACCAGGTCTACATGGATCCGGGCAGAAACCGCGTCGTTGGGCTCGGCGGCACTGCCCTCGAGCATATCTCCAAGGTGATCGTCCGGCTCGAGAAAGCCGATGGTCGACGACGGGCCGTCCTTGCCAAGCACCGGTCGCGGCCCGAGGGCGCGAAGTTCGAGTTCGAGATCACCGGGACCGGGATCCAGGGCCGTTAACAAAAGGGGGGAGGGGGAAATATGCCTGGTTCAGACGACCGGGTACTGGACCTCAGTCATCAGTCCGTTCTCCTCGATCTCATTGGGATCGTTGAGATAGAGCTCCCGGGCCGGCCCGTTCGGGGTGAGCCGGTGTGCCTGGACGTGTTTGAAGGCCGCCTCATGGGCTGCTGAGATGCCGGGGTAGGGGCCGGTGTAGATCACGGAAACAGCCCGGGTGGCGGGGAGGGTGACAAGTTCCGGCCCGTCCTCCTCGATCTCGATGCGGCCCACGATTGGTAAGGCCACTTCGATCTCCGCATCCTCCCCGCGGTACTCACTGTCATGATAGATGGCCATGATAGGGCCTGCCACCCGGGCGGACTGGGGTATGGTGGCCTGTGGTTTGAAGACGCTGCACACCTCGCCGATCAGGCGGGTTATCGTCTCACCGTACGGGCCGGTGCCTCGGCGCGACAGGACGCGCAGGGCTGGGACTTCCTTGATGATGGGTTCTGTGATGGACATGCAGAAAACCTCGAGCGCGACCCCGTTGTGTGAGAGGGCCGCATCAATCGCCGCCAGACGCCGGATCTCGGTCCCAACCGCATCACGCCTGGCCTGGAAGAGACTGCGGATCGTCTCGCGGTCACCCGTCAACTGTGCCTCGAGCAGGGTCTGAACCTCGCCGAGCGAGAACCCGAGCGAAACGAGGTGGCCGATCCTGACCCCCCGGCCAATCTGGTCGAAGGTGTAGTGACGGTATCCCGTGCAGAGGTCCTTTCCTGCCGGAACGAGCAGACCGCGCTCGTCGTAGAGGCGGAGGGCTCGCGGGGTGAGCCGGGTGACGCGGGAGAATGTGCCTATCGGGATCTGTTCCGGGGGCATGGCAGCACTCACCTCGTTGGAGTTCCGCCCTCATGAGGGCGCGCAGTCTTACACGGGTCAGGGTTCCAGCGATCCCGTGGGCCTGTGTTCATATGGGATGTCGCTCCAGATCAGCATATGCGCACATTGGTCATCCTGCTTTGCCTGGCATTTCTGCTGCTCGCTTCTGGGTGCACGTCCTCTCCACCTCCGGGAACTTCTACCCCCGCACCATCAGCCGAGCCACGGTACGAGGCAGGCGACCTCCTCAAGGGCGACCTCGCCAGCGCGGGGTTCGATGACCCGAACGGCACCCCAGTAGGAGCGGCGATCGTGGTGCTCGAGTACCAGTCCCAGCCGGGCCAGTACGTCTATACCCTGGTACAACCGGTGGACGGTGGCTGGGCATACATCTACCCGGCAGACGATTGGGCGACGCGCCTTGCCCGAGAACGGGCGGTCTTCGAGGGCTACCGGCTCGACGTAGCCGGGTACGTCCAGGTCGGACAGCTTCATCCGGCGACGACTGCGAAGGCCAGCGGTTCGCTCTGATACAAACTCATATCAGAGAACGGTGCCAATCCGTCTCCGTCATGCGGATCGGGATAATCTCCGACACCCACGATCGCCGGGGGACGATCGAGACTGCCGTCGAACGGTTCAACCAGGCAGGGGTCGAATACGTACTCCATGCTGGTGATTACATCGCACCGTTCGTCGTCTCCTGGCTCTCCCGCCTTGAGTGTCCGCTCGTGGGAGTCTTCGGGAACAACGATGGCGATAGGAGCCTTCTTTTGGAACGGTTCGACGAGCACGACCACCTTGAACTCCGCGGCGACTTTGCCCGGCTCGAACTGGACGGAGCTGCGATAGCACTTCTTCACGGTCACCAGAGGGAGCTGCTTACAGCACTCATCGATACCCAGGGATTCGATTATGTTGTCCACGGCCATTCTCACCGGGCAGGCTGGTCCGAGCAGGGACGGACACGAGTCATCAACCCGGGGGAGGGGTGCGGTTATCTGACAGGACGTCCGACCGCCGCGCTGCTCGAGACGAGGGCCGGAACGTACGAGGTGGTGGTCCTGGAATGACCGGAGAGGACTCTGGAGCGATTCTCGAGCGCACTGCCCTGCAGGTTGCATTCGGCCGGCACGGCGAGGCGATCTCGCTCGTAGAAGGAAGGCAGGATCTGCAGACCCTCCTGCTCCTGGCGACCGCCCTGGACCGGACAGGCCGTCTCGTCGAGGCGCTCGACTGCTGCTCTACCGCCATCGCTGTGGCCCCCCTCGACCCCGATGCCTGGTTCGTGCAGGGACGCGTCCTCTTTCACTTCTCCGAGTTCGAGCAGGCGGCCCAAACGCTTGGACAGGCCATCCGTCTTGAGCCAGGGCATGTCGAGGCTCATTATCTCCTTGGCAACACCCTCTATGCCCAGGGCAGACTTGCCGATGCGCTCGAAGCGTACCGGGCAGTACTGGACTGGGAACCCCTTCATCCGAAGGCCCTCTATAACTGCGGGGTGACCCTCGCCGACCTTTCACGATTCGACGAAGCGCTCGGACGCTACGATCAGGCGATCGAGATCGGCGGTGGAATACCTGCTCTGTTCACGAACCGGGGGGTCTGCCTCGCAGCGCTCGACCGTCTCCCGGAGGCGATCGAGGCGTTCTCGATGGCGGTCGAGATCGATCCCCGGGATCATGCTGCCTGGCACAACCGGGGCATCGCTCACGCGCGTCTCGGCCAGGACGATGCGGCCAGGTACTGTTTTTCCCAGTGCCGGGCACTCACCGATCGGTCAGGTTCGCCGGGAGTCCAGCGATGACGATCCGGTTTTTCTGCTGGGTTCGAAGGGTCCGGGACAGTGTTCTGGCCTGGATCAGCCAGCAAACGGTACCGCTCGCACAACGTTAAACGCAGGGGGAATTCGCCGCCGGAATCGGTGCGATCCTGCGGCATCCCTCTCCATTACCGCCCCGAGAACCGCTGGCGGGCCATCATCGACCATCTCCTCGACAGCCAATTCAACGGTTGGTCCCCAGTCGCTCGACCCGATAGGAGAGAAGGACGGTTCCGTCATCAGCGGGCTCCACGCCCGTTCGCTCCAGTCGTGGTTGATCCGCCCCTTCGAGGACGGGCGCTCCATCGGAGAAGAACCGGGGTCCCTGTCCTCCGACGATATACGGGCAGACGAGGACGTGGACCTCGTCTATCAGCCCTGCGCGGAGCAGGGCGGCATTCAACCGTCCTCCCGAGTCCACCCGTACCTGTCTCACATCAAACTCCTTCCTGAGATGGCAGAGTGCGCGGTACAGATCAACACGGTCCCTCCCAATGACAATGGTGTCGACGTTCCTCGATTCGAGATAAGCCCGATGGGCCTCAGGCACCGATTCGGAGAGGAGTGCGACTCCCCCACGCCAGTACGGGAACTGCTGAAAGACCGACCAGGCACGCACACGTCCCCGCCCGTCTACGATCACGAAGAGCGGACGGGTGTCCCCGGAGCGTGGACGCTCCGGAACAGGACCTTCGTCGTACTGGTTCTCCACCCCACTGTACCGCTCCAGTCCGATCACTACCGTCTCCGATCCCGACAGGACAGCCTCGACCTCAAACCGGGCAGCAATCGCGTAATAGTGCTCCAGGTCGATCGGAAAACCATCAAGACGACCGTCCAGGCTGATCGCGGAGAGCGAGATCACATGTGGACGACCCTCAACACTACCCTGGTCCATGAACCGGTGTCGCATCTCGCCGCGATGAACTGCTCGGTCGCACTGCGAAAGTGTTGTCGCGGTTCTATCCTGCTGCGGTTGCCCGGAAGATAACGAGGAAAGATGGGTTTGGGGGGCTCCTCCTCATTGGTCGAGGCGATCTCATTGCCGTGGGCGGAAGAGGAGAAGCGCGACCGAGAGGGCGACTACGCTCAGGCTTGTGGGAAGAGAGGTCTGTGCCGTTGTCGGCGGGACGGTTGTGCGATTCACCGACACTGCCGAAACCCCTGCCTGGACTGCTGCGGCAGCCTCGCTCCGAAGTGCCTCTGCTGCGTCGTCGCTCGGGTGGAGCTCGATCAGGGTATTCAGTACGTCGACCGCCTCCTGGGACCTACCGAGATCGATCAGGAGCGCCCCTTTCAGATAAAGGACATCGCGGTTCTCGGGGTCGTTCTTGAGGACACTCTCAACGAGCCAGAGCGCATCTTCATACTTCCCCTGGTCGGCCAGCAGGACCGCTTTTCCCATCAGGGCAAGAGAGGAGAGCGGTCGTTCCCTCAACCAGCTGTCGTAGGCCTCGAGGGCCTCGGCCGTCCGGTTCTGGCTGACCAGCAGCGTGGTCAGTGCCTCGTTGGCATCGGTTGACCCCGGACGAGAATCCACAGCTCGTCGAAAGTATCGTTCGGCCTCCACAGGATCGGTCGCCATCACCTGCTCACCGCGGTTGATCAGGGCGTCCACGTGGTGCGGATCGATAGCGAGAGCCCGGTCAAGTGCGGCGCGCGCGTCGGACCTGGAGTCCGCACCGTCCTGGAGCGAGAGCACCCCGCCGTGGATGTCCCAGGCGTCGGCCGATTCGGGAGAGAACTGGACGAGCCTCTCGGATACGGTCCGTGCCGCCGCGAATTCGCCGTTTCCGACACGGAGGCCCACCTCGAATGCAAGGGCCGCTCTGTCCTGGGGATTGGAGGTGAGTCGATCCTCGACCTCCGAAAGCCCCTCCGCGAATCGGTCGGAGTAGGCCATGACCAGGCCACGTACCAGCCAGGAGCGAAGGTGGTCGGGGTAGGTCGCCTGCATATCATTAAGGCCCCGCACTGCCTCGTCCAGGCGACCCATGCGCATGAGGTCGGTGACCTGGTCGAGCTCTTCCTCTACCATGTTCTCCGCTCCGCTGGCAAAGGGGACGAAGGTGAGGAGGACCTGGAAGGCGAGGATCGCAGTCAGCAATCGGGTTCTCATTGCGCAGATTACCTCTGCACCAGTTCCTAAAACCATTCCGCCTTCAGGCGGTTCGAGAAACCTGGCGGGGGATCATTCAATTTTTCAGCACAACGGCTGGCGCTCCACCTTGATGTCTCCCGTTCCTTACCTCCCGGACCGTGTACGCACGTTTGATGACAGTGCATCGATCAGTTTTTTGACCTCCGGCTTCGGCAAGGGTCCAGGTGGAACGACCGTTATCTTCACCGTCCGCAGTCGGTTGGAAGGCAATGTCGAAGGGAAGCTTTTCCCGGAGCCGTGTTTATATTTCAATTCACGCCCGGTTACCGGATCAGAGTCTTTATTCCCGGTTCGGTGCAAGGTTGTTAATCGAGGTCCCAACGTGGCGGAATGTCCCAACTGCGGCACGGAGGTACGGCCGGAATGGTCGCTCTGTCCCCATTGCAAGGTCAACATGCGGACCTTCACGGGATCTCCGCGAGGCCGGGTGACCCGTCCTCCTCCCATCGATCTTCCGGCCCCTCCTCAATCCGGTTCACCCCCAGTTCTTGTCCCCGCCCCCGCCCTGGCAGCGGTTGTGCCGGGCGTGCCCACCTCGCCGGTGCTCGCAATTCCTGTCCAGGACGGGACTGTCGCACCGCCAGGCCTGGCAACCCCGGAAAAAGCCGACCTGGCTCCCCGGTCATGTTCTCGTTGCGGGGCCCCGGTGGTCTCGCCCGATTCCGTCTACTGCATGCGGTGCGGTCACCGGATCGACCGTTCGCCGCTCATTGACCGTGTACAGAAGACTCTCTCGAGTCCGCTAGTCGTCGGAGGTCTCACCGCATTATTCGTCCTCCTCCTGGTTGGGCTCGTCTTCGCCCAGGGGCTCGGGACCCCGATACCGAGCGGGACAGAGGGCGGAACGGGTCTCGCCTCGGAGGCAGGCGGACCGCTGAACGCGCCACCATCGACCCCGACTCCTACGCCAGAGGTGTCGCGCCCGCCGGTTATCGAGGTCCCGGAGGTGATATCGCTCCCGACGAACGTGACGCAGAACGCGACCCCGCGTCCACTCGAGACCGTGCTCTTGGTCCGGACCCTGGACCGGTATATCCAGGACGCTGGGGGGGACGGTGATGACCTGCTCGCGACCCCCTCTTCATCCCTGACCCTCCTACCCACCTCCTCCACGCCGGGTTCGGTTATCACGATGACACCGGGGCCGGTCGGTGATCATGTCTGGGCGGGAGAGGGCAACTACGTCACCCCCTCCTTTGTTCTGGACGCCGGGGAAGTCCGACTCGAACTCGTCGCCAGGGAACTGACGATGGCGCAGCTCCTCGACGCGAACCGGACCGTTCTTGGGCTCGTCACGGCAGGCCCGAACACCGGGGGAACGACGATCCGCATTCCGGAAACGGGTGCCTGCCGGATCGAGGTCTGGCCGTTCGGGACCGGACTCTGGACCGTTCGGGTGACACAGATCGCCCCCGCGACGCCGCCCATCGCCCCTGCACCGACAGGGATACCGGCGCCGGTCCCATCTCCAACCACGCCGGGCACCCCTGGTCCCTCCCCGTCAATGCCACCCAGTCCGGTGTCGACCCCTTTTCCACAACCTCCTGTGAATGTGACGCCGAACGAGACAGCGCCGCCATCTCCCACGCAGACTCTGACCCCGCCCCCGACCCAGGCCCCACACACCTTTACCGGTAACGGGAGCGCCGTGACACCGTACTTCCAGCTCAACCCGGGAGTTGCCCTCTTCCGCTATAGCTACCTGGGGGATGGGCCGTTCACGGTCGCCCTTATCAATGGCTCTGGTGAGGTGGTTGACCAGGTGGTCCAGGCGAACGGGACCGTCTCGGGCTCGAAGGCGGTCGGTATCCCGAGACTGGAGAACCATCTCCTCAGCATCGAAGCGGGGGGAGGGTGGGAGATCTCTGTCGGGTAGGCATCCTGTTAGGACGGGCGACGATGCATCAGGTAAAGCCCGAGTCCAAGACAGACGATGCCGATTGGAATCACCAGCGATTCAACCGGCATGTTGCCGTACCCCGCGATCTGCACCAGTTCCAGGAACTGGACAAAGAGGATGATGATGATCACCTGCGCGAGAGATGTCTTGAGGTCAGCGATATCCTTCACTCGAAAGACGGTTGAATTATCATCCGCCGCGCGCTCGCTCTTCACAAAGAGGCCGAAGACCCCGAATGAAAAGATCAACATCACCAGGCCGAAGAGGAAGGCATCGACTGCCCCGATCAGGTTGATCGTCGCGACCGTGTCCCGTGCCAGGTTGGAGGGAAGATGGCTCTCGAATCCCAATCCCTGAAGGAACCCGCTTCCGGTGAAGAAGTAGACGCCGGCGTTGACCGTTCGAACCGCTCCGATCAGGAACATCAGGGTCGATCCGAGAAACGTGAAGCTGACAGCAATCAGGCTGAGGTATCGGAAAGAGGCGAGACCTGCCATTCGCACCATTATTGTGGACTCACCAGATAAAAAGACGAAGGCGTCCAACTCGCCGACAGATAGATGGAGTGATGCGATGAGAGATGGTAATCATGGACGATGAGGGAGAGGACGTGGTCGCATCGTTCGACAAATGCGCTTTTGCCCGGACTCTCGGTCTCCGGATAATCTCGGTGGTTTCGGGTATCGTGGATGTCGAGATGGATCCGTCGTGCGCGCTCAACCGAAACGGCGCAGTCCATGGGGGGGCGATCTTCGCGCTGGCCGACCATGCCTTTGGAGCGGCAGCCAACCTTGCAGGGGAAGAGGTGGCGCTCGGCGCCGAGATCGTCTACCTGCGACCAGGGACCGGGCGGTTGGTTGCACGTGCAGAGCGCACCGGAGAGACCGATGCGATATCGCTCTACCGGGTCGAGGTCCGTCAGGATGATCGCCTCGTCGCGGTCTTCTCCGGGCACGGGTACCGCCTTACCCGGAATGCCTGAACCTCCGGGACGACCCCTTATCCCGCAGCGGGTGCAACCTGATCCCAATGGCAGAGGTGATCGTTCGACCGGCGCGACAGGAGGACTGTGGACACCTGCTCGAACTGGTTCGGGAACTTGCAGTATACGAACGAGCTCCGCGCGCTGTCATCATCACGCCTGCTGCGTTTGAAGAGGCAGGTTTCGGTCCGACTCCAGTCTGGGAGGCGGTGGTTGCCGAGGACGGTGGAACCCTGGTCGGGTTCGCGCTCTGGTTCATCAGGTTCTCGACCTGGACCGGATGCCGGCTCTACCTGGAGGACATCATCGTGACGAGTTCCAGACGCGGAGAGGGTATCGGTCGACGCCTCTTCGAGATGGTTCTCTCCGTGGCGCGGGACCGAGGGTACTCCGGCATGTCCTGGCAGATGCTGGAGTGGAACGAGCCGGCCCGCGTCTTCTACGACCGTTTCGACACGCGGTACGACGTTGAATGGTTGAACTGTCACATCGATCTCTGACCAGCTCCTGGTTTCGATAGGTCTTTCTTCGCACGATATTCCCACCCGGGTCACCGGGTACCTTCCGCTCTCTCGCATCGGCGATGCGTGGGAGAAGCTTGACAATAGTCTTGAGATCTCGGCGGACTGTGATCCTCGTACCCTCTCCCGTGTCCTGACCACTGTCGGCGGTGACCGGGCTGGTCAGCAGGCGGTGTTTCAGTATCTCTCTTCTCAGTCCCGGCAATTGGTGTATGACCTCTCGTTTATCTTCTCCTATTCCGACACGGTGAATCTCGCGGAGTTCGGGTACAATGCCGAAGGCGTGTGGCTGCCGCAGGTCAACATCGCGCTCTTCAGTGCGACGGATACCGGACTCCCGGTGATGATCCGGGCACTCCCGGGCTCGGTCAGGGATGTCACCACGCTCCTCCGGTCACTCCGGGAGATCGATACGTCACGGATCATGCTTGTTCTCGATCGCGGTTTTGTCTCGGACCAGAACGAGAAGACCTTGATCGAGGAAAAGATTCCATTCATTCTTCCCCAGCGCCGCAACAGCACCCGATATTTGACGCGGATCCACCTCACCGATCATTTCTTCTACCACAAACGGTTGATCCATGCCGGAAAACGGGAGACAAATGGGCTGACGCTCTATCTTTTCGAAGATGCGGATCTTGCAGTGGAAGAGCACAAGACGCTGTATCATCTGTTTGATGAGGGGGAGATCGATCGCGAGACACTGAAGCGCCGGTTGAAACGGGCCGGGCGGATCCTGATCCTCTCCTCGATTGCGACAGAACCTCAGGAGATCTATGAGACGTATAAGTCCAGAAACCTGGTGGAGAGTCATTTTGCCGCCTTTAAGGGCCTGATTCAGGCGGACAAACTCTATCTCAGAGATGCAACGGCGGTCTTTGGACACGTGTTCATCGGATTTCTCTGCCTCTATCTCTACTGCCAGATCTTGAACCGGATTAAACAGGCGGGACTCTCCGCGCATCTCTCACCACAGGGGCTCCTCCTGATGTTGTCAAAGGTATATGTGGTGACAGGTGATGAGAAGAGGTG
>JABNAD010000215.1_pt1 | contig 46122 bp, 42 predicted proteins | sample 7240381 | NCBI WGS metagenome assembly JABNAD01 (sample SAMN11332834, study PRJNA596920) | anaerobic digester metagenome | biome: digested sludge; isolation source: digested sewage sludge-derived enrichment culture grown on H2/CO2 | place: Germany: Goettingen
AAAGGGGTTCCCCTTCATTTTAGCGTATATTATTTTTACCGGACACCAGTGATTTTTTTTATTGTTCATTTAACTGATTTATGTTTTTAGATACTCTTTTGAATTTTATATTTCATATTCATTAGGCATTTTCTCGCTATGGCAAAGTCCAAACAAGTTTGGCTTTTCTCATTTAGCTTAACGGAAATGTTCTATTTATTTCTACTTTCTTCATGCTGTTTTTCGCTGTTTTTCGCGTCCTTGAATTTTCATTTCTTCAAAATAGCCCGCTATTATGCGCGGACTGAAAATCCAAATCCATCCAGAAATAGGCATGAAACAGGACATGAAAAAATTCAAAACAGTTTCTATAACTCTTTGAAAACGTTTAAATATTCAGAATAGTGCTTGTCCCACAAGCTGGTATCCTCAGGTTCGATCCTCACAAGATCAATGGAGTTTCTGACCATTTTTCGTATATCGTTTTTGTCCTTTACTAATCCGAATGCTTTTGCCTGAAGCAATATGTTCCCAATGGCCGTAGCTTCCGACGGTCCGGCAACCACAGCTATTCCGATAGCGTTTGCAGTGAATCTGTTCAGCATATTGTTTTGTGACCCTCCTCCGATAATATGTAAGGTGTCAATGGGAAAATCGGCCAGGCTTTTCAGGTTCCCGAGTACCTGTTTATACCGGAAAGCCAGGCTTTCGTAAATACACCGGGCAATTTCTCCTATGCTCTGTGGAACAAACTGTTGGGTTTTTTTGCAATAGTTTTGTATTTCATCAATCATTGATTCAGGGCTCGCAAAACAGGATGCGTCAGGATTAATGAAGCATTTAAAAGGGTCAGCCTGAGTAGCCTCAAGCACTATTTCGTCGTAAGAGACATCTTTTTCTTTTGTCCATTCTTTTCTGCATTGTTCAATAAGCCACATGCCGCAGATGTTTTTCAATAAACGGATAGAGCCGTCAGCTCCACCTTCGTTGGTGAAATTCAGTGAAAAAGTTTCCTCACTCACAACAGGTTCTTTCGATTCGATTCCCATCAGCGACCAGGTGCCCGAGCTCAAATAGGCGAAGTTTTCATTTTCAGCCGGAGTAGCCATGACTGCCGACGCCGTATCGTGTCCTGCTACGGCAATAACCGGAACAGCTCCCAGGTGGGTTTGTTTTTGCGCGGATTCTGACAATGTGCCGATTAGTGTTCCCGGAAAGACAATCGGCGCAAAATTATCTTTAGATAGATTTAACGCCTGTAACAGCTCTTCGTCAAAAGAACGTGTGAAAGGATTCAACAGTTGAGATGTCGACGCTATCGTATATTCCGTAACCATCTTGTTTGTCAATAAGTAAGACAAAGCATCGGGCATAAACAAAAACTTGTCCGTTACGGGATAGATGGGGTTGTTATCTTCGTGTTGAGTAAATAGCTGAAAAAGTGAATTGAAATTCATGATCTGAATTCCGGTTTTCAGGTAGGTATCCTTTTTCGATAAAACCTTATTGAAAAAATTTTCTGGAGCAGTGAATGTGCGTGAATCGCGATAGCTGTAGGGCATACGAAGGGGTTCCCCGTCTTTGCCGAAAGACACGAAATCCACGCCCCAGGTGTCAATTCCAACAGATGCTATTTCAATACCTTGGTGTTGAATGTCTTTTAAAGATTTCACTATCTCACCATACAGATGAAATAAGTCCCAGTATAATCTGCCGTTGATGTCGATAATCGGATTTGCAAAACGATTGACTTCTTTCAACTCTAACCGGTTGTTTTTGATTGTACCCAAAATGGCTCGTCCGCTTGTTGCACCTAGATCGATAGCTAAAAAAGAGGTTAGTTTGCTTTCATTCATGATGAGGCTAAATAATATAAAAAGTTACAGTTCACAAAAATAAGAATAAGAACGGTAAGTAAAAATAATAAAAATGATTTTGTTGCTGTATTATTTGATATTTTATGACAAAAAATACAGTACAAAAATCAATAATTACATTGATTAAGAAAGAAAACCCTCTATTTTTGCAACATCAAAAGTTGACCATTATTAGCATTATTTTATTTAATTTTTTTTTTGGATACTTTAGTTAATATGGGTAACTTTGTGTCAGCATAGTGTGGGATACTTAATACTGTGTTATAAATCAATTATTGAAGAGCTTTCTAAAATCAAAAAAAATATGGCAATAGTGGTTATTATGCCCAAGCAGGGGCAGTCGGTCGAGAGTTGTATTATCGGCTCAATAAACAAGAAAAAAGGGGATAATGTAAAGAAAGGCGAAGTCCTTTTTTCCTATGAAACGGATAAAGCCTCCTTCGAGGAGGAATCCCCTTCGGACGGAGTGGTTCTCGAGTGTTTTTACCGGGAGGGTGATGAGGTGCCTGTCCTGGGAAACATGATGATTATCGGTGAGCCCGGCGAGGATTATTCCGCTTTGCTGCAAGGCAGTCCGGAGCCCGGGTCCGATAGCGGTAGCGAGGAGTCGATAACTGCAAGACAGGAAACCGTAAGCGCCGGGCCTGAAAATAACGCCCCGCAGAAGCTCGAATCCCGGAACGCAGGACCCGGAACCCGTTTCATTTCTCCCCGGGCCAAAAACCTCGCCTCAAAGGAAGCGGTCGATACCGCAGCGATAAGCGGGTCAGGGCCCCAGGGACGCATCCTGGAAAAAGACGTCCTGTCAACCCTGGAAAATCGTCCGAAAATGACTCCCCTGGCAAAAAAGATTGCCTCGCAGGAAAACCTGCAGCCACAATCGGGCACCGGCTTGGCGGGGACAGCCCGGTCCGCCGATTTGATTCCCTCGCCGAATACTGTCTACGCCAACGACTTTGAGGACAGGAAGCTCTCCAACATGCGCAAGCTCATTGCAAGAGCCATGCACGCTTCACTGCAAAACTCGGCGCAGCTTACCCACCACCTGGGTGCCGACGCGCGCCGGATCCTTGAGCTCCGGAAACAGGTCAAAGCGGATGTGGAAGCCCGGAAGCTATCGGCAAACATCACGCTGAACGACATGGTTTGCCATGCCGTGATCAAGGCCCTGAAGAAGTTCCCCAACGTCAATTCGCAATTTCTGGGCGACAGCATGCGCCTTTTCAACAAGGTGCATCTCGGGCTGGCGGTGGACACTGAACGTGGCCTGATGGTGCCGGTGGTGAAGAATGCCGATGACCTGTCGATCGTGGGGCTCTCAAACCAGCTGAAAGAGGTGGCGAACGCCTGCAAGGCGGGCAGCGTGAATCCGGATATCCTTTCCGCCGAGGCCGGTTCGTTCACCGTGTCCAACCTGGGGAATTACGGAGTGGAGATCTTCACTCCCGTTATTAACCTGCCGCAATCCGCCATATTGGGGGTAAACACGATAGTTCCGCGTCCGAAAGACCTGGGTGACGGGGTTTATGCCTTTGTTCCCTACATCGGCCTGAGCCTCACGTACGACCACCGGGCGCTTGACGGCGGGGAAGCCACACGCTTCCTGAAGCAGATTGCCCTGGAAATAGAAAATCTTGAAATCGATTATTAATCTAAAAAAACAAAATAATGTACGACTTACTGATCATCGGCGGTGGACCGGCCGGTTATGTGGCCGCGGAACGCGCAGGGCACAAGGGGCTGAAGGTGGTGCTGTTCGAGAAGAAAAGCCTGGGAGGCGTTTGCCTTAACGAAGGCTGTATTCCCACCAAGACCATGCTTTACAGTGCGAAGACCTATGAGAATGCCCTTCACGGGGACAAATACGGTGTTTTTGCGGAGAGTGTCCGTTTTGAATACGACAAGATTGTGTCGCGCAAAAATAAAGTGGTGCGCAAATTGGTCGCTGGCGTAAAGACCAAGATGAAAGCCAACAACGTTGCGGTTGTTGAAGGCGAAGCCTGGATCTCGGGCAGAAGCGCCAAGGGAATCGAGGTGGTTTGCAACGGAGAGCATTACCTGGGAAACAACCTGTTGATATGTACCGGGTCCGAAGCGTCGGTTCCGCCCATTCCCGGATTAGGGGAAGCCGGCGATGTTGTCCTGACCAACCGTGAGGTTCTTGAACTCAAGGAGCAACCCAAAAGTCTAGTCGTCATCGGGGGAGGAGTTATCGGGATGGAGTTCGCCAGTTTTTACAACAGTTTAGGGTCCAGGGTGACCGTGATCGAGATGCTTCCCGAGATTCTGGGAAACAACGATTACGAGATATCAGCCCTTTCGCGCGATATTTTCACCAGGAAAGGCATCGAATTTCACCTTAACGCCAAGGTGGTCCGGGTGGACGGAAATAAAGTGGTTTTTGAGAAGGCGGGAGAAACACGCACCGTTGAAGGCGATAAAATCCTGTTGAGCGTCGGGCGCCGCGCGGTAACCAAGGGCTTTGGATTGGAAAACCTGAAGGTGGAACTGGACAGGGGAGGCATCAAGGTCGATGAAAAGATGCGTACCAATGTACCTCATGTCTTTGCGGCAGGCGACGTGACCGGCTTTTCACTTTTGGCGCATACTGCCAGCCGGGAAGGCGAAGTAGTGGTCAACAACCTTACAGGAAAAGACGACATTATGCGTTATAATGCCATTCCGGGAGTCGTGTACATCAACCCTGAAATTGCAGGTGTGGGTGAAACCGAAGAAAGTGCCAGGGCAAAAGGGATTGCCTACAAGGTAGCCAGACTCTCCATGGCCTATGCCGGGCGTTTTGTCGCAGAAAACGAGGGCGGTGTCGGATTATGCAAGGTGCTTGCAGGTGAAAAATACGGCGAAGTCATCGGTGTTCACATGCTGGGAAACCCGAGCAGTGAAATGATTTACGGCGCCTGTCTGGCAATAGAGCAGGAGATGACGCTCGAAGAAATGAAAGAGGTCGTTTTTCCGCATCCTACAGTAAGTGAAATATTCAAGGAAGTGATTTTTGAATTTTGATTGCCCGGACTTGCTTGCTCAAAACCCAATAACAATTTATAAGAAAAATGACGATTGTAAAATCGATCGAAAAAATAAAACAGTATGCCAAAAATTCAATTTATTGATCCGGCTGAAGCCCGGAAACCGGGCTTTGTGGAATTTCAGCCCATTCCTGTCAATCAGTATCAAAAAACGGTAAAAGAAGAACGCGAAAATTTTACCGACGAGGAACTAAAAGCCATTTATCACGACATGGCGCTCATCCGCGAGTTTGAAACCATGCTTAACCTTATCAAAACCAAAGGTGAATACAACGGTGTGGCTTACAACCACCCCGGGCCGGCCCACTTGTCCATCGGACAGGAGTCGGCGGCCGTGGGGATGGCCTGGACGCTTACCGTGGATGATTTTATTTTCGGGAGCCACCGTTCGCACGGTGAAATCCTGGCCAAGGGGATGTCTGCCATCCATAAGCTTGCCGATGAGGAACTGTTGAAGATAATGCAGGGATTCTTTGACGGTTCGGTACTGGAAATCGTTCAAAAGGATTTCAACGGAACAACCAGGGAGCTTGCCCGCCGTTTTCTGGTTTACGGAACATTGGCTGAAATCTTTGCCCGGGAAACCGGATTCAACAGAGGACTGGGCGGTTCCATGCACGCCTTCTTCACGCCTTTCGGCGTGTATCCCAACAATGCCATCGTGGGTGGATCGGGAGACATAGCCGTTGGTGCCGCGTTATACAAAAAAGTCAACCGCAAACCCGGCATGGTGGTTGCCAACATAGGTGACGCGTCCATGGCGTGCGGACCCGTTTGGGAAGGGATCACTTTTGCCGCCATGGACCAGTTCAAGGAGCTTTGGGACGGAGATATGAAGGGCGGGCTTCCGGTGATCATCAACATCATGAACAACCAGTACGGGATGGGCGGCCAGACCTGTGGCGAGACCATGGGTTACGGCATCGCAGCCCGTATCGGTGCAGGTGTGAACGAGGAACAGATGCACGCCGAACGCGTGGACGGTTACAATCCGCTGGCGGTAATTGACGCTTACAAACGCAAGCGAAAAATAATTGATGAGAAAAACGGGCCGGTCTTGCTGGATGTCCTGACCTACAGATACAGCGGGCACTCTCCCTCCGACGCGTCTTCCTACCGCACGAAGGAGGAAGTGGAAGCCTGGGAAAGACAGGACTGTATTGCGTCGTTCGGCAAACAGTTGCTGGAGGCGGGCGTGGCCGTCCAGGACGAGCTTGACGCCATCTGGAATGACATAAGGACGCTCATCCACGAGATGTTCCTCAAATCGATCAACGATGAGATCTCGCCCCGCATGAAAAATCCCGACGCGATCGGGGATATGATGTTCTCGAACGGTTCCGTGGACAGTTTCTCCGATGCAAGGCCCGACGTGCTGATGCCGATGGAGGAGAACTCCCGCGTAAAGAAGATAGCCGGCAAGGAACGTTTTGCGTTCGATGCCGAAGGCAAGCCGTTCAGCAAGATGAAGCAGTTCCAGTTGCGCGACGCCATTTTCGAAGCCATCATGGACAGGTTTTACAAGGATGCCTCGCTCGTTGCCTACGGTGAGGAGAACCGCGACTGGGGAGGCGCCTTTGCCGTTTACGGAGGGATGACGGAAGCCTTGCCATATCACCGCCTGTTCAACTCACCCATATCGGAAGCCTCTATCGTAGGTACGGCCATCGGTTACGCCATGTGCGGAGGAAGGGTTGTCCCCGAAATCATGTACTGCGATTTTCTGGGACGTTGTGGCGATGAAGTGTTCAACCAGCTTCCCAAATGGCAGGCAATGAGCGGCAACGTGCTGAAGATGCCGGTCGTGCTTCGTGTTTCGGTGGGCTCCAAATACGGCGCGCAGCACTCGCAGGACTGGACATCGCTTGTGGCACATATCCCGGGCATCAAGGTTTGTTTCCCGGTGACGCCTTACGATGCCAAGGGGCTGATGAACGCGGCGCTTCAGGGAACCGATCCGGTGATCTTCTTTGAAAGCCAGCGCATCTACGATATCGGCGAGCAATTCCACGAAGGAGGCGTTCCTGCCGGATATTACGAAATACCCATCGGTGAACCCGACGTGAAGAAAGAGGGAAAGGACATCACCTTCCTGACCATCGGACACACGCTTTATCCCGCGCTCCAGGCGGCAAAAGAATTGGAGTCGGTCCATGGGATGAGCGCCGAAGTGATCGATGCCCGTTCACTGGTGCCGTTCAATTACGAAAAAGTGGTCGCCTCGGTGAAGAAAACCGGCAAGATCATTGTTGCCGGCGATGCGACTGCCCGCGGCTCGTTCCTGAACGACCTGGCGGCAACCATCGGTTCGCTCTGCTTCGATTACCTGGACGCGCCCGTTGCGGTGCTTGGGTCACGCAACTGGATCACGCCGGCTCACGAACTTGAAGGCGCGTTCTTCCCGCAGCCAGGCTGGTTCATCGATATGATCCACGAACGCATACAGCCCCTCAAAGGGTATATGCCCGGTGAGAATTTCACCGATGCCGAAATGATCAGGAGAGCAAAAAAAGGAATTTGATCATGAATTTACCAAAAGTAAATGCCCACCTGCATACCCCGTTCTCTTTCAGTGCTTTCCGCGATATTGACGATGCGCTGGACAGGGCCGTTGCTGAAAAGGTTAAAGTGGTTGGTATCAACGATTTTTATACTGCCGAAGGTTACGAAGAGTGGATGGAAGGTTGTTCCAAACGTGGACTTTATCCGCTTTTCGGCATCGAGTTTATCAGCCTGAACGAAGAGGATCAAAAAGCAGGTTTGCGGGTGAACGATCCCGGAAATCCAGGACGAACTTACATCAGCGGGAAAGGATTGTTACAGCCCTTTAAGCTGAGTGAGCCTTATGCTTCGCAATTGACGAATGTACGTACAGAGGCTAATAAGCAGGTGGAAGCCATGTGTGAAAAACTGAACGGAATCCTTACTGCTAAAAATGTCGGATTTGTACTCGATATGGATTGGATTAAGGATAATCTGAGTAAGGGTTCTGTTAGGGAACGTCATTTGGCGAAGGCTTTACGCTTGAAAGTTTATGAAAATTCAGGCGATAACCCAACAAGCATAAAGAACCTGCTAGAAGAAATTTTCGATGGAAAAGAACTGAAGTCGGATACTGAAAATCTTGCAGGTGTAGAGAACGAGATCCGTGCTAACCTGTTGAAAGCAGGTGGTTCGGCTTTTGTTCCCGAGACTGTCGAGGCGTTTCTTCCGATGCAGACGGTATGCAAAATCATTCTGGCAGCCGGAGGAATACCTACTTATCCCTTTTTAGCGGATGATGCCCAGGGAAATTATACCGATTTTGAACGTGACCTGGAACACGTGGCAAAACAACTGACCGAGCGTGGGTTTCATTCCGTGGAATTTATTACCACCCGAAACGATATGAACCTGTTGGAGAAATATGCAACATATCTTCACAACCAGGGTTTTATCGTAACCCTGGGCAGTGAACACAACTCTCCGTCAATGGAACCTATTGAACTTTTTGCCCGCAACCAGACCCCGTTATCGGAAAAATTACTGCGGGTCAACTATGAGGGTGCGTGTATTATTGCAGCTCATCAACATTTGGTTGCCCAGGGACTGAGCGGTTATTTGGATGAACAGGGGAACGCCGACCGCTCAAAAAGAGGTGAGTTTGTGAAATGGGGAGATGAGTTAATCAGAAACACAGTCGGAAAACAATAAAGATGAAAGAAATTCAGGATTTAATATCCATTTCGCGATTCTACGGCAAAGACAGCCGTTTTGTGATCGCCGGAGGGGGAAATACATCGTACAAGAACGAAGAGAAGATCTGGGTGAAAGCCAGTGGTTCATCACTCGAAACCATTACTGAAGATGGCTTTGCCATACTGGATCGCTCGCTACTTAATCCCATGTCTGGAAAGCAATACAGCGAAAATGCTGCCGAACGCGAAGAGCAAGTCAAAAATGATCTTGCTGCGGCTACTGTCACAAAAGGTAAACGCCCGTCGGTAGAAACCTCCATGCACAACGTGATCAACTATGCATTTGTGGTTCACTTACATCCAACGATCGTAAATGGATTAATGTGCGCAGTAAATGTCACCACAGTGTTGGAAAATCTTTTCGGTGAAAAAGTGTTGTACGTGGAATATACCGATCCGGGCTATGTTCTGTTTAAAAAAGTAGACGAGAAAATAAAGGAATATCGCCAGAAATTCAGCGAAGAACCACAGGTAATCTGGTTGCAGAACCACGGGATTTTTGTGGCTGCGGATAGTATTGAAGAGATAAAATCTATATATGGTTCAATTTTTGCAACACTTGAAAAGGCCGTGAGCATTCCATTGCCGGAAGACGAGAGGAAGGTGTGCCGCTGCGTGAGTGAAGTGTTGCCTGCAATCCGGATGTTGGTTTCTAAGGATAACCTTAAAACCCTGAAAGTTCGCAGGAACGGATTGATAGAATACTTTTGCGAAAGTCCGAAAAACCAGGTAGCCATTGCAAAACCTTTTACTCCCGATGCGATCGTTTACTGCAAGTCTAACTATTTGTTTTTGAACGATGAAACACCTGGACAAGTTCTCGAAAATGCTGAAGAATTGATTCCCGGCTTTGTAAATAAGTTTGGTTATCTGCCAAAAGTTTTGTTGATAAAAGGCATCGGGCTTGTATCCGTGGGAGATAATGCCAGACAATGCGATACCATTCTCGACGTATTTGAGGATGCTATGAAAGTTGCCTTTCTCTCTCAATCGTTTGGCGGTGCACACCCAATGACACAGGCTCAAATTGAATTTATTGATAACTGGGAAGTGGAAAATTACCGCCGCAGTGTTGCTGCCGGAAATGCTTCGGGGCGGGTAGAAAATAAAACCATTGTTGTAACCGGTGCAGCACAAGGTTTTGGCGAGGGAATTGCCGAATGTTTGCTGCGGGAAGGAGCCAATATTGTAGTGGCAGATTTGAACGAAGAGGCAGGACGGAATACGGTTGGGAAGTTTAATGGCCTGGCGAAAAGTAACCGGGCAATTTTTGTGAAAACAAATGTTTCCGAAATTTCAAGCCTCGACAACCTGGTGCAGGAGACTGTCTGTCATTTTGGTGGAATTGACTGCTTTATTAGCAACGCCGGTGTGTTGAGAGCCGGTGGGCTAGAAGATATGACACCCGAAAACTTCGACTTTGTCACAAAGATCAACTACAATGCCTATTTCTATTGTACAAAAGTAGTGAGCCAAGTAATGAAGCTGCAAACGAAATATGCATCAAGCGATTATTTTGCCGATATCATTCAAATAAATTCGAAATCGGGACTTCGCGGAAGCAAGGCTAACTTTGCATATGCTGGTGGGAAGTTCGGAGGAGTTGGACTTACGCAGTCCTTTGCACTGGAACTGGCTCCCTTCAGGATAAAAGTCAATTCGGTCTGCCCTGGCAATTACTACGAAGGCCCGCTCTGGAGTGATCCCGAAAATGGGTTGTTTGTACAATACCTGAATGCAGGAAAAGTACCCGGTGCCAAAACTATTGACGATGTGAAAGCGTTCTATCTGGCACAGGTGCCGATGCGAAAAGGTTGCACACCCGGGGATGTTACCAAGGGGGTACTGTATCTGATGGAGCAATGCGGCGAAACTGGACAGGCATTGCCTGTTACCGGTGGACAAGTAATGTTGAATTAATAAAATCATAGCAAAAAATGAAAACAAGAGCAGTCCGTTTGTACGGCAAAAAAGATCTCAGGCTGGAAGAGTTTGAATTGCCGGCCATTAAGGACGACGAGATACTTGCAAAAGTAGTTTCTGATTCATTGTGTATGTCGTCTTACAAGGCATCCTCGCAAGGCGCGGAACACAAACGGATCCCCGATAATGTAGCCGAAAACCCCATCATCATCGGTCATGAGTTTGCCGGAGAATTACTGGAAGTTGGCAGTAAGTGGGCGCATAAGTTCAAAGCAGGTGATAAATTCTCCATTCAGCCGGCCCTGTATTACGAAAACGGGCCTGTTGGTATTCTGAGCGCTCCTGGTTATAGTTACTCGTATATTGGAGGTGACGCAACCTATGTGGTGATTCCGAATGAAGTGATGGAGCGAGATTGCCTCCTGGCTTATCACGGTGAAGGGTATTATCCTGCTTCATTGGCCGAACCGCTTTCGTGTGTTATTGGAGCCATGCACGCCAATTATCATACCACTCCGGGCAGTTACCGGCATAATATGGAAATAATTGACGGCGGAAAGATGGCTATTCTTGCCGGAGTAGGTCCAATGGGGCTGGCCGCGATCAATTTCGTGCTCCGTCGCGAAGAAGTAAAGCCATCCTTACTGGTGGTTACCGATATCGACCAGACACGGCTCGACCGTGCAGCATCCATCTATACCGTTGAGTTCGCTGCTTCACGCGGAATCGATCTGAAGTACATCAATACAGGAAAGATGGAGAATCCCGTGGAAGAGCTGAAAGCAATCAGTGGCGGAGCAGGTTTCGATGATGTCTTTGTGTTTGCTCCCGTAAAGCCTGTGGTAGAACAAGGGGATGCTATTCTTGGATTTGACGGATGCCTGAACTTTTTTGCCGGCCCTGACAACCCGAACTTCAGTGCCATGTTGAATTTCTATAATGTTCATTACGCCTATACGCATATTGTCGGCACCAGCGGTGGAAATAACGACGATATGGTAGAAGCATTGGACATCATGAGCAAAGGGTTGGATCCTGCCGGATTGGTTACTCATATCGGAGGCTTGAATGCTGTTGCTGAAGCGACTAACAACCTGCCCCATATTCCTGGAGGTAAAAAATTGATTTATACACATATAGAAATGCCGCTTACCCCCATTTCCGATTTTGCAAGTTTGGGAGAAACCGACGGTCTCTTTAAGAAATTAGCTGAAATCTGTGACCGGCATAACGGTTTGTGGAGCGTAGAAGCAGAAGCATACCTCTTGTCTAACCATCCCTCAATCCGTACCCCATAACCCGAAACTGGCATCATATGAAACAACTAGACATTCATTTAATGCATCCGGTAGAGCAGATCAACATAATTATCGGACGAATTTACCGAAGCGGAATGACCACCACTTCCGGTGGAAATATTTCCATCCGGGATGATAACGGAGATATCTGGATCACACCGTCGGGCGTGGATAAAGGAAATCTGACCACCAAGGACATTATGTGTGTAAAAAAAGATGGAGCCGTCGTAGGCCTTCACAAACCATCTTCAGAATATCCTTTCCACAGGGCGATTTACGAATCTCGTCCGGATATAACGGCAATCATTCATGCTCATCCACCGGCGCTGGTCGCTTTCAGCATCGCCGGCACTGTCCCCGATACCAAGATTGTTCCGCAGGCGCATAATGTCTGTGGCGATATCGGTTTTGCGCCTTATGGCACACCTGGGAGTGAAGACCTTGGAAAAAAAATTGCCGGTGTGTTTCAAGACAAACGTTTCCGGGCCGTAATTATGGAAAATCACGGTGTTGTGCTGGGCGGGACCGATATGATGGACGCTTATCAGCGGTTTGAAACCTTGGAGTTTTGCTGCCGTACCATCGTGAATGCAGGTAAACTCGGAAAAGTAAAATATCTTTCTGACGAACAGGTGGCAAGCTATGTGAACCATATCCCGAGGAATATTTCACATTTTATGGATGTAGAATATCCGTCTGATGAACGTGCTTTACGTACCGAAATGGTTAATATCATTCGCCGGTCATGCGATCAGGGCTTGATGATTTCTACGTATGGAACGGTGAGTGTACGGTGGCGTAACGATGACTTTTTAATAACGCCCCGTGATGTTGCCCGTTGGGATATTTTGCCGAGCGATATTGTACAAATCAAAAACGGAATGGCAGAAGCAGGAAAAATACCCAGCCGTTCGGTAGCGCTTCACCAACGGATTTATCAGCTTAATCCGCACATCAATTCCATTATCTGCACTCAACCCATCAACCTGATGGCACACGCTGTGAGCGGAAGCAAGTTTGATGTACGTACGATTCCCGAAAGTTGGATCTTCCTGCAGGACGTGCCTTCGATTCCGTTCGGACTGATTTATAACGAGATTGACGGTGTAGCAAAAATGTTTCGTGAAAACCGGGTGATTTTGGTGGAGAACGACAGTGTCTTTGTTACAGGAGATAAATTGCTCAACACTTTCGATTACCTGGAAGTTGCCGAATTTTCGGCCAATTCTCTCGTGATGGCTTCTGCTATCGGACCGTTGAAACCTATCGGGGACAAGGAGATAGATGACCTTCGTATCGCCTTTAATGTTGGATAAGTTCAATTTGAATACGAAACTTATTTTTTCTCCCTCAACCGTACCGGCTTTTAACCTGGCTGCGGAGGAATACCTTTTTTCCGTCCGGGAAGATTATCTCTTCCTGTATGTAAATAATGCAAGTGTTATTGTTGGCTATAATCAGGCGGTGGTGAACGAAGTGGACATGGACTTTTGTATTGAGAAAGATATTCGCATTATCCGGCGTTTATCGGGTGGAGGAGCTGTTTATCACGATTCAGGAAACCTGAACTACGCTTTTATATCCGATAAGAAAGAAATGCCGCTCAGCGCCGATTTTCTTTTGCCCGTGATCCATGTGCTTCAGCAGCTGAATATTCCCGTTGAAACCGGAAAGAGAAAAGACTTATGGTTACCCGGTGGGTACAAGGTTTCGGGTACCGCGTCGCATGTGTCAAAAGGCCGTGAATTGCATCACGGGACATTGCTTTACGAAAGCAATCTAGAACATTTGAAACGTTCGTTAAGTCCGGAAAAAAGAAACCTTATAACCAAGGCAACGGCTTCCGTACCCAGTCCGGTGAAAAACATAAGTTCTTTTTTGAAAGAAGAAAAAAGGAACCCCTTTTCTTTCCGGGAATTTGTAAAGCGGTTTGTAGATGAATCGATGAAATATTTTAACATTGCCGGGCTAACCTCATTCTCTCCGGCTGAGGTGGAAGCTATAGAAACATTGCAACGTGAGAAATATTCGCAACGTACGTGGAATTATAAGATGTGACTTTTCTGATTTATCTCATTGGCCAATTTTGTTCCTTGAATAATGCGATGCGCCATTCCTACTCCGTCCCTCAGGTTACCGGCTATATGCAAGCCGGGAAATTTTTTTTCCAATTCCGATATCGTTTTCAATCGTTCTTCCGAAGAGATTTCATATTGGGGAATAGCATTCGGATGACGAAATATTTTAATCAAATCGGGCATTTTGTTTTCCGGGAATTTCAGCATGCGATGAAAAGCTTTTACCGTTTTTTCTTCAATCTCCGTGTCAGATAACTGCGTTAAATCTACTCGCTTTGTTCCACCCATAAAGAAAGAAAAAAGAGCGCCGTTTTCCGGACATCTTTTGTCAAAACAAGAGAACGGAAAAAGAATTCCCAAAAAATCCTCTTTGTCTTTAGATGATACTAATCCGCCAAAAGCGCTGAATGTTAATTCCTCACGTTCTTTTACTCCTACTGCCACTTGAACGATTGGGGCGTAGCGCAGATTGCTTATCTTTTCAATTTCGTTATAAGGAATAAACGGTAGGAGTGGCGGCAAAGCATAAGCTCCCACGGTGGTTATTACGTGGCGGCAGGTAAAATTAAGTTCTTTTCCGTTTTGTGTGCATTCAATCTGCCATGCTCTGTTTTTAGAATTTTGTGAAACGAAGGTGCCGGTTGCAGAAAGAAACAGGTTTTCTGTTCCGATATGTTTTTGCATGGCTTTGGGTAAATTCTCCATGCCGCCTTTCACCGAAAAAATACCTTTTGGAGTTTTAGACCGGGAGTCTCTTTTATTTTCGCAGGATTTTTTTATGCTTCCTCCGATAAAACTACCGTAGGTTTGTTCCAGACTGTAGAGCTTTGGCAATGCGTGACGGGTAATGAGTGTTTCGGCATCGCCGGCGTAAACTCCCGACAAAAACGGGTCGATAGCGTAATTGACAAACGATTTTCCTAAACGCCGCGCACCCAACGCTGCTATGGACTCGTCTGGATTTTTTCCTTTCTTCCGAAAAGGTTCACCCAATATCCGCAGCTTATCACTAAATGTAAACAACGGTGTAATAATGCCGCTCCACAGACCGTTGGGCAATGGATGGAACTGTCCGTTCTTCCATATCCACCTGCTTTCCGATTCTTTACGGGCAAATTCTATTTCGCAATCGGGCTGCAGTACATTAAATAAATTAATCACTTCTTCTGATGCGCTTGCTCCGGTATTTGGCCCCGACTCAAACACAAAGCCATTTTCATGAAATGTTTGTATTTGTCCGCCTACGCGATTACTCTTTTCAAGAATTGCTACCGACAATCCTCTGTTTTTCAGAAGTAAAGCAACAGTTAATCCGGTAAGTCCGGCCCCTATTATTACTACGTCTTTTTCCATTAGGCTAATCATTATATCGGTTTTGAAAATGTTTTATCCGATTGCAGCAAAAGCTTGTCGAGCGATGCCGCTACATTTCTTACAAACGGAGATCCTTTTTGTTTCATTCTTATTTCCTGTTCAGACCACTCAGTGATGCCGTCATCAGCAAATTCCTGTAATTTTTTTTCGTCGTACGTCGTTGCAGATTTTACTTCTGCAACAGATAGCTTAACTCTGTCGGCTATTTCTTGCCAGTTTATCCTGTTATTACACATAAGATCCGTGATGACTTCGCGTAAGATTTGTTCTTCTTGGCTAAGCGCATATCCTTTTTTTACCGGAATATGTCCTTTGTTTATGGTTTCTATGTATTCGTTTATGCTTTTGGTATTTTGTGTATAAGCAGAGGTAAGTTGCGAAATGGCTGTGACGCCAAAAGCATAAACCTGTCCGGTTGTACGTCGGGTACAATATCCCTGAAAATTTCGATGCAGTGTATGGTTTTGCCGGGCAATGGATAATTCGTCGTTTTGTTTGACAAAATGGTCTATTCCTACTTGAATATAGCCGGCGTGAAGCAATAGTTTTTGTGCATTTTCGTAGATGTTACTTTTCAGTTCGTCCTGTGGTAATGGATTTCTTTCGAGAAGTTGCTGCCGTGGAAATATATGCGGAACGTGAGCATAAGAAAAAGTTACAAGCCGGTCGGGAGAAAGTGCGATGGCTTGTTGAATTGTCTCTTCGAAGCTTTCCGTTGTTTGCAGGGGCAATCCGTAAATAAAATCGAAATTGATGTGAATATTTCTGTTTCGCAGCGCGGTAACTATTCTATCGATAGGGACTTGGGGTGCTTTACGGTTACAGGCTTTTAATACTGCATTGTTGAAGTCCTGAATGCCAATGCTTATTCTGTTGAATCCTGCATCTGCCAGCAATTCAAAATCGTGCTCGTCCATATATCCCGGATGACATTCGATGGCTATCTCGGGGTTGTCAATGCATTCGAATTTTTGCAGTAACAACGAGTTGATTTCCTTAATGTAAGATAATGGTATTGCCGTGGGCGACCCTCCACCAAAATGAATTTGCGATATTTTTCTCCCGGGGCTTATCTTTTCACAGACCAAATTTATTTCTCTTTTTATGGCGTCCCTGTATTCTCTTACCTCTTGCTCTTGCTGCATAGGAAAAGAGTTGCATCCGCAATAATAGCACATTCGTTTGCAAAACGGGATATGGATGTAGAAAGAGAGGTGATTGGGTTCTTGAGTGTTGGAGTGTGTAATAGCTTCCCAAAATTGAGACTCTGCAAAATTATCGTGAAAGAAATTTGCAGGCGGATAACTGGTATAGCGGGGTACAGGAGTATTGTATTTTGAAATTAAATGATCCATTTTATTCGTTATGTGAAGTATTTGGAATTTGTTCCATTTCAAGTTTATCCATTGAAAAAGGAGGACGATAAAACCACACGAAAACGAACGAAATTACTGCCAGAGAAATCTCTAATGCGAATAATCCGTCGTATCCGAAAATATCTCCAATTCGTGAACAAATAATGGCAACGATCATAGAACTTAGATGCGTAATAACAATTTGCATAGTAAAATCAGTACCTTCCCTGCCTTCTCGCACATTGTCCATCGATGTGGTATAAACTATAGTGGAAGCCATACCGTAAGTGCCCCATACGAGAGCAATTCCTGCCATTATTGCCACGAGACTGTGGACGTTTCCCGAAGCGTGCACCCACAGGAAATAGCTTGCCGTGGCAACGATAAGCAGCGATATGATTCGTCGTGATTTTTCTCGCCCGATCTTTCGGATAAACAGCCCCGAAAGGAACGAACAGAAGATGCCGGTAGCCGTTCCGAAAACACCTATCATTGCCCCGATTTCTTTCATATCGTAGCCCAGATCTACCATCAACGGCCGGAGAATGGAGAGAATGCCGATCACTCCCGAATAAAACAAAAAGAGGAATAACACGTGTTTGCCAATTCCTTTCTGTTTAAAGAACAGGTACATGTCTTGTGGGCGAGCCTTACTTTTATTTTGCCGTTCGCGTAATCTTAGGTTTATATTTAATTGCAGTGGAACAAGCGCCAGTAATACAAATATGGCAACCCACGGTAGCATTTTACCCCATCCGATTTGCTGAAAGAGCAGTAGGAGGAATCCCCCGCCTACCATGCTTCCTGTAAACGAACCCATAGACTGCATGCTGTTGAGCAAGCTGTTATCGCGGCGTTCAAAAGACCTGGCAGCCAACGCATCTGTGGCAATATCCTGAGTAGCCGATGAAATAAATGCAAGAAGAATCAACCCGATGATGAGCGTGAAATTTGTTTGCAGGTTGAGCATAGCCACAACAAAAATGAGCAGGGCGTAGACTATTTCCGAACCCAAAATCCATCGCTTGTAATCGTTTATGCTATCGCATTTTCTATCGATTATCGGTGACCACAGAAATTTCATGATCCACGGCAACTTTATTAGTTTCAGCAGCGCGATGGCCACGAGAGAATAGTCGCCTTGCCGCATTAAGATAGGTAAAACCGAAGAGAAAAAGCTCATCGGAATGGATTGGGCGATATAGAGTGTGAAAAAGGTAAAGAGATTGTACGATTTATCTATTTTCATTTTTGCTTCAGAAGTTTAAAGTCAAGCTGATCCCAACGGATAAAGGCTTGCCTTGTTTTCCACGTTTTCGTCCGCCTACCTCAAAAAAGTAACCTAAATATTGAGTGTTGGTGATGTTTTTTCCCCAGAGTGAAAAGCTTACATTGCCGTTTCTTGCGGTTACGCTTGTATTAAGTAAGCCATAGAACGGTTGTTGTACGGTATTGCTCTCGTGCCAGAACATTACACCAATACCGGTATAGTTTGCGTTAAAACTTATTTCATCGGAAAATTCGTTGGTTGTGTGGATCGTATAGTCAGCGTTTACCGAAACTGTATTACGCGGGACAAAAGGTAAAAACTTACCGCTATAATCGATATCATTACTGTATTGATATTTCGTAAACGTTGCATGCGTAAAGCCGTATGCGACATCTATCCCGAAGTTTTTAAAAGGGGTTGCGTTAAGTGTAGCTTCAAATCCTTGGCTTACAGAACTACCGGCGTTAAATATTTTTATTCCTTGTTGGTCCAGGTGTTGCTTAATTTGTTGATTGTAGGTGTTGATGCAAAACAGAGCTACCTCTGCAAAAAGTTTTTCGGGTATGATCCAACCCTTGCTTCCCAGTTCATAGTTCCAACTGTATTCGGGTTCGAATGTCCGTTGCAGGGGTGTATCGAAAACGGTATTAAATCCGCCTGTTTTATAGCCTTTTGCAACGGTAAGATAGAATTGTGATTGATGAGTGGGTAAATATTGGAGTGATGCTTTCGGTGTCCATTGTGAAAAGGTAAGTGGCGAATCGAAATCGTTAATTAATTGTGCTTCACTCTCGATTATTTTATGTTCTTCGTGAATAGAATTTGCTTTCTCATAATCATACCGTAAACCGGCTTCAACACGGAGTTTAGACGTAATGTTGAGTGTGGATTGATGAAACAGGGCAATTCCCCGGCTATAATCATCGTATCTTTTTTCGAGTTTATACTTTGGGGTCCTCAAGTTCATAAATACATCGGTAGCACGATCGATACTGTGGTTGAAAGCAAACACGCCAAAATTCCATCCGTAAATATTGTCGTTAAGTCCTTTCAAGATGATTTCTTCGGATATTAGTCGTTGTTTTTCTGATTGAATGGCAAAATACAGATTTTTGGGTGAGCCGTCCTGGTCAACTTCATACGTATCGTTTAAGTGCTGAACGGAGGTTTGCGATCTGATGGCGATGTAATCGTTGTAATAGCTTATCTGAAGGCCTCCATCGTATAGTTTTCGTTTATAATAGCTGGGATGATCTGTGCTTACAGAATCAACGAGAAGTGTTTTGTTATTTACATCTCCATAAGAAAAAGCACCTTGGTGAGTATTCTCGAAATTATTAGTTAGGCGGATATTCATTTGTGGTAAAGGCCGCCATTCAAAGCGTGTATTTACAGAAGCTGAACCTAGATAATTGGCCTTTTTCCCCGTATGAACATTTGTGATGTGACCGCTGTAATAATTGTAGTTTCCGGCAATGCTGTGGGCGAATTTGTCGTTCGCTTTGCCGAGATGAGAAAGCGTAACGGAAGTTTCGTCGTAACTCCCGTAGCGAAGTTGAAGACGGGTGCCTTGATAGCGGAAAGGAGAACGAGTATGTACGAGAATGGTGCCCCCCATGGCATTTCTGCCGTAAAGTGTGCCTTGTGGTCCTCGCAGGAACTCCACTTTGTCAATATCCAACAAATTGATATCGAACGATGATTTTTCAAAATGTGGAATTCCATCAACATACATCGCTACGCCGGGAGTGTTTATAAGCGCACCAACACCTCTGATGAAAACCGAGGAGGTGAGGCGTGTGTCGCGGTCGATGATCATAAAGTTGGGAATAATTCCGGTAAAACCTTTCATTTCGCTGATCTGTTGCCGCTCCATAAGTTGTGAGGTAACCACGCTTGCCGCCATTGGCCTCATGAGTTTGTTGTTTTCATACTTGAATGTGGAAACCACCAACGTATCTAAGTTGTAATGTCGTAGGGAGTCTTTTTCAATAGCAGAAATTGGAATGATAAGGTAAAGAAAAAGGAATAAAATACCGCTTTTTTGTAGTGAAAACGATTTTCTAAAGTGCATTTGATTTGTGTATAAATTTTAAATTCAACGTACAAAGTAAATGCGTTTTTGTTAAAAAAAAAATCACTACTTGTAGTGATTCTTATGGGAGTGGAGTTTTCCCTGAAACGTATTTTTCCCCTTAAATCGTTTCTTTACTTTTTCTGTCAACTCATAATTTTTCAATCCCCAATCAGGTGCAATAAGCAGTGATTTTGGTGATTGGGACGCAAATCGTTCAATATAAAAATCGGGATTCAGCCGTTCTGCGAAATCAACGCATAAATCCACATACTCTTCAAGTCCGAAAAGGTGAAACGACTCTGGAAGCAACCTGAACTCTTTGGCCATAGCCGTCCCTCTAATAATTTGTAACTGGTGGAGTTTTACGGTTGTCAGCGGTAATTTTGAGATTTCTACGGCGTGACTTAGAATGTCTTCATCTGTTTCTCCCGGTAACCCCAGAATTAAATGTACACCTACTGGAACTTCCCTTTCTGCTGTTCTTGTAATGGCTTCAACAGATTCCTCCCAGGTGTGTTGACGGTTTACACGCTCCAGCGTTTTATTTAATGTACTTTCTACTCCATATTCGATTAAAACGAACGTTTTTTTGTTGAGCTCTGCAAAATAATCCAGCAACTCATCCGGCATGCAATCGGGCCGGGTGCCTATGATGATGCCCACAACATCAGGATAGGCAAGCGCTTCTTCGTACATCTCGATGAGTTTTTCTACGTTATCGTACGTGTTGGTGTACGATTGAAAGTATGCCAGGTATTTCATTTCGGGATACTTGTGCGAAAAGAAGTTAATACCGTCAGCCAACTGTTCCGATATGCTTTTTGTCGGTTTGCCATACCCCGGACTGAAGCTTTGGTTGTTGCAGTAGGTACATCCTCCGCGGCCCTTGCTTCCATCCCTGTTGGGGCACGTAAAGCCGGCATTGATGGAAATCTTTTGAACTTTAAAGGGAAATCTCTGCGTGAGAAATTCTGAAAAATCGCGGTAGGGTTTGGTTGGTTGCATCTGTTGACCTTTGGTTGTTAAACGGACAAAGATAATTAAAAATAAAAAACGGAAACACGATATCGCATCCTATTTCCGTAAAGTGTTTGTATTTAAAAGTAGAGTTATTTTCTGGGAGCGTATACATTCAATGTAACCATAATGTTGCCGGGATTTTTTATAAAACTGACTTTTGCTATCCCTTTATCGGTATTTTTCTCATACGTTTCCACCCTGTTTTTCCCGTTTCTTACGATCGAAACCTGTTCGTATTTATCGGCTTTGAGCGCGTTTTCCACTTCCCGGGTAAAACTTTCGTCCAGCGATTTGTCGGCCGAATTCAACGTGAGCATTTGACGTCCCAGGCTTGTTGTCGATTTGTCGAACACCCAGACGTCTACGTTTCCGGCATCGTTCAGCCTATCCATCATGCTCGCTTTTTTCTGATACACATAATTGAAACGCTCATCCTCCATATATTTGTCGAACAACTTTTCGAGTTGTTGAGCCGATGCTCCGGCAACAAAAACGGTTGCCAAAAATAAAATTGAAAGAATTTTTTTCATATTTGTAGGGTTTATAAATTATTGTTTCACAGATTCTATATAATTGATTTTTTGCGATAAGTCGTCAAAGATCCTGTCGGCATCCATTTCGGTTTGTATGACATTTGCTTCTACAATCGGTTTATAGCTGGTGCGGATGATTTCATCGGCTTGCATAAACATTTTATCGGCGTATTGTTGCGCCTTTTGCGGATTGGTTACTTCATTGCCGTTTATGAAAACCAGGTAATCGCCTGACGGTATTCCTACTTTGTTTTTATACGGAAACAAAGTAACGACCAGGAGAGTAACTGCAGCGATACTTGCTGCAGCGATCCATAATTTCCAGATTGGAAACGGTTTTTTACGGTTCTTTTCTGCCGGAATTTCAAAAACGGGAGCAGCAATTTGTTTTTCTTTATCGAAAGCAATAAACAGGGGTTTATATATTTCGTGCTGAGGCAAAACGGTACTGCTCCGGAAATATTCCTTCAGCCTGCTTTCCTCTTCGGGCAATGTCTTGCCTTCAAAATAATTGTTCAGTATGTTATCTATGTTGTTCATAAAGCAGTTTCTCCTGTTGTTGATGAGTTAGAATCATTTCGCGGAGTTTTTTTCGGGCTCGCGACAGGTTTACGGTAACGGCATTCTCCGTTATCGACATGATTTCGGCAATTTCCTTAACCTCCATCTCCTCCACGTCTTTCATCCGGACAATGGTTCGTTGCATCTCGGGTAGCAAGTCAATCATCCTGCTGATGGTGTTTACCGTATCGGCCTCCTCCGTAAGCTGATGCGGACCGGGTGCAGGGTATGTCGCGTTAGCAGGAATTTCCCCGTTGGGTTGTTGTTTTCGCAGCCAATCAATGCACAAGTTTCGCATCGATGTCAGCACAAAGGCCTGCTGGTTTTCGATTATTTCCAACTGCCCGCGCTTTTCCCACAACCGCATCATCAATTCCTGATAGGCATCCTGCGACAGGCTTTCGTCTTTTAATACCGAGCGTGCCATGCGATACAGCTTATCGGAATAGCACAGGATTTGATGTTGAAATTGCTGAGCGTTCATACACATATATAGACGGGAAGCCGGAAAAAATCTTACACCGGTTGGCGGATTTTTTTCAAAGGTAACAATAAAAAAATATCAGATGGTTCGAAACTGGCTGATGCTTTAATGAGAAAATAAAGTGAGAACGTTATTCTTTTTCGAATTCTTTAAGATCGGAAATGTTTTGGTGGAGTTCATTGATTTTTCGAAAATATTTATAGGTAACCCAAATACCAAATCCCATTGCTGCCACAAAAGAAAGGATAGCTATTTCCAACATATGGGTTTGAATAAGTTGTTTATGCATTGAAATTGTCACCCAGATCATGAAAACAATGCCCAACACAATAGCAATAAAAGTACTTATGTAATTTATTTTTTTGAAGTATAGAAGTCCTTTTTCTCTTTCTAGAATGCTTTTTTTCTTCATTATTTTATCGAAAAGAAAAGTAGAATAAATTGAAAATAGTAAAGAAAAAAACATAAGGAATAAACCAAAATAAAATACATTCGTATCTAAGCCCTTGTAATTATGTTGCATTATCCAAATAAAGGGAATTGTAAAAATAACCAATATTAATCCGCCCCAATTTTCATTTGAAATGGATTTTATCTTCCCCTTCACTGCATTTTCCATTAGCTGCTTGTTAATAATTTCCTGTTCATCAAGCCTCTTATGTAAAATTTCCCATTGTTGTTTCAGTTGTTCGAGTTCCATATTCAAAAAGTTTAAAGTTTAATGTTTATAATGATAAATACATAGACATCGTTTTCAAATTTTCCGGACAATTCGATGTCGTTTTTTTGTGTCGCATCTGGCCGATTTTGGTCTGAGGCGTAGGGAGTTAAATGCGTCAAACGGTTAATTCGTCAGATGCGACGGAGGCCATTGTTTTCAGCTTTTCCTTTATCCGCAAAAGTTTTACGGATACGTTGGAAACGGAGATGCCCATTATTTCGGCAATTTCAGCATAACTCATGTTGTCCAGCCAAAGCAGGATAAGTGCCTTGTCCAATATGCCCAGCTTGTTGATGAGCGTGTGCATCCGGTTTAGTTGCCGGCTCTGTTCGCGGTCGTCATCCAGCATGTCCAGGTCGATGGATAGCGGGATGGTTGCCGCATGCTTTTTTGTCATTCGGAGCGACGATATGCACGTGTTGATGCAGATACGCGAAATCCACGTATTGATATTGCTTTCGCCGCGAAATTGAGAAAATCCCTGCCACAGGCGGATAAGTGTTTCCTGAAAAAAGTCGTTGGCCTCGTCGCTGTCTTTGGCGTACATGTAGCAAATCATGTACATGTTTGTTTTGTATTGCTTGACAATTTTTTCAAACTCTTTTTCGAGATGCATCGTTCACTTCGTTTATTTGTTAGACGCAAAAGTGAGTGAAAAACTACAACTTTCAGCGGAAAAATTTCGGATGTTTAGTCAAGAGTGTTACGTTATGAGGGCTAGACATAATAGTAATTATGAACAGTATTTTACTGGATTGTAGGTTTATATTGATTCCAATGCATTTTTTATTTTCATAATATGCATTTCCCGCTCCATAGAGTATGTTTTGCTTTTTAAGTTACTGATGGTATAAAGCTGTAGCGCTTTCTCTAAATATTCCTTAGATGGAGAGGAATTGTCTTTAATGCCTAATCCTAAAAAAAATCCAGCCAACTCGTCGGTGTTCTCAACATTGAACCCGTTGAAACTGTCTAAATATTGAATGGATTCATCCATATCTAAGGTGAGGAATTTATCAAACTCAAAATTCAGTCCGTTGAGCAAGATGTCTTTAGTCTCTTCCATTTGTTTATTGACAGTTATGGCTAAATTCTCTTTACCACCAAAAAGTTTCTGCTTTATAGCAGTTAATACAAGGCCTATCTTTTCGATTTCCAGTAGGAGATAGTCTCTTCGTTCCATCGTTTTAATTTGGTTTTTGAATATTGAATTATATCTTTCGTTTTAAAATGCTTTATTTGTTTATTATGCTTGTGTACAAAAATAATAAATAGAATTGCAAAACAGTTGAGATATACATCTTTAAAATCAAAAATAAAAAGAGGTTTCAGGTAGATAAAGTCAAGGATGCCGTTTTCCCAGATTATGTTTCCGATTAACGCGCATACAAATCCGGATATTTGAAATACAAGTCCGGTATCGAGAATTTTTTCACGGTCAATGGTATTTTTTTTTAAGAAATCGTGTAGAACAATAAAAATGGCTTGAGCAACCAAAAACAAAATTATATGAAACCAAAATCCCAAATTTATATTGAAGTGTTTGTATAGCAACGAATTTAAATAGCTGTGTTTGCTGTTAAATACAGGTTTAAACTCTAACAACCCCGGAATAATTTCGAATTTGATATCTAGGAAATAAACGTTTATGATAATCTTAACTGCTTGGTCTATGGCGATTAAGAAAATAATCCAAAAGAGGATTTGTTGTTTTTTCATTTAAAAATCGTGTATGCACATGTACAAAGATAATACCTTATTTCTCAAATTCTTTATTTAACTGGATTTGTGTTTTAGTTTGTTATAATGAGATTTGTTCTTATTAGACGCCAAATTGCGAAAAAAACTACAGGGATTAATAAGATATCACTCGATTATGCCACAACCTTACTTAAAAAAGCATTGGCTGGTTTGGAACAATCGCACTTCCGCAAGAAATCATTACCTTTGCACTTCAAAATCAAAAGGTAATGTTTGCAACGATCATTAAAACGATTTATTGTTTAATTGCTTCACCGCGAAAAGGATGGAGAAGAATTTCTGATAGAGATGCTGGACAACAGGATTTTATCAACAACTTCCTGTTTCCCGTTTTTGGGTTCATTGCCATTCCATCTTTTATTGGCGGAATGTGGCTCGCCGATAACGGTGGAATCCATTGGGCGTTAAAACAGGTGGTTATCGTGGTGTCGGCGCTTTTTGGCGGATTTTATCTGGTATCGTATGCATTAAACGAGCTTTCCCCTAAATTTGGGTTAGGTAAAAAGTTGCATGCCGCACAATTATTTGTGGGTTATTCATCGGTGGTGCTATACCTCTTGTTTTTCCTGATACCCCTCTTGCCGGGAGCTGTTTTTTTGTGGTTTGCTGTGATTTATACGTTGTATATCGTTTACGCAGGTGCCGGTGATTTTTTACACATGACGGCAAACAAAAAGTTGAGTTTCACCGTTATTGCATCATTGCTTATTGTTGTTGTACCTCTGGCAATAAAAATATTATTGGAATTTGTGATAAATTTATTGCCCGGTTAAGAAAGCTATTCACTCAACAAAACAGTCTGAAGTCTGACATTTGATCTCCAATAGTCTCAAAGAAATGAAACAAGCACCCATAAATATAAAAAACAAACGGGCCACGTTTGATTACGAACTGCTCGAAACTTACACCGCGGGTATTGTGCTTACCGGAACCGAAATAAAATCGATTCGCCTTGGCAAGGCTAGTCTGGTGGATACCTATTGCCTGCTCGAGAAAGGCGAACTCTGGGTGCGAAATATGCATATCGCCGAATATTTTTACGGAACCTACAACAACCACGTGGCACGCCGCGACCGAAAACTGTTGCTGAACCGGAACGAATTGCGAAAGCTTACCCGTGCGACCAAGGAAACCGGATTCACGATTGTGCCCATACGGTTGTTCATCAATGAAAAAGGGCTGGCAAAGCTGGTTATTGCGGTGGCAAAGGGAAAAAAGCAATACGATAAACGGCAATCGCTGAAAGAGAAGGAAGACAAACGCTCAATGGACAGGATGTTTAAAAAATGAATTTTCTCAAACAGATACTTTTCCCGTCTTTCAGAAAATCAGGAAGTACAACGATATGGCTGCTCAAAATTATTTTACCCATCTCGTTGCTGGTTCGTTTTCTTGATTATTTTGGGGCTTTGGCTTTCATTGCACAGTTCCTTGACCCCGTTTTCCTGCATCTCGGTTTGCCCGGAAGCACGGCAATTATATTCATCACCAGTATCTTCCTTCCCCTCTATGCGCCGTTGGCAATTATAATGTCAATGACGGTGACGTTGCGTGAACTGACTATTCTGGCATTGATGTGCCAGATAGCGCATAATTTACCCGTAGAAAGCGCTATCCAGGCAAAAACGGGCACATCGTTCTGGTCCATGTTTTCCTTACGGATTGTTGTCAGCATATTGGTCGGGGTGCTGCTTAACCTGATCCTTCCGGCTGATATGGGAATGCCCTTGTTCGTCAAGGTAAATGCTGAACTGCCAACCTCTGTTGCAGACGTGCTGGTGCTGTGGTTGAAGGGTTCGGTTCAGATGGCATTGCTGATATTCTTCATTGTTACCGTTCTGAATGTTATTTATAAGTTGTTGGAACAGAACAACATGATAGTAAGGTTGTCGAAAGCTATTGAATCTGTTTTACGTTTTTTCGGTCTGTCGGAGAGCACCGGATTTCTTTGGCTTATCGGTTATATCGTTGGGCTGGCTTACGGTGGAGCGTTGATGATTGACCAGATGAAGGAGGGAAAAGTAACGCGGTCGGATGCCGAATTATTAAACTACCACCTGGCGGTTTCCCACTCCGTCATTGAGGATAATTTATTGTTCGTGGCGCTGGGAGTATCGGTCTGGTGGATATTGGGTGTAAGGTTGGTGGTAGCCTGGCTGGTGGTTTGGGTTCGGCGGATTTTTTTAAAAATGAAGCGAAAAGCCATGTATTCGTATAAGAATATTTAATTTGACATTTTGTTAAGCATGAAAATAAAAGAAATTTTAGAATCCCGCATCCTCATTCTTGATGGTGCTATGGGAACAATGATACAACGTTATAAGCTCACGGAAGAGGAGTATCGCGGCGAACAGTTCAGGGATGCTGCGAAGCTGCAGAAAGGGAACAACGATTTGCTTTCCATTACGCAACCGAAAATCATTGATGAAATTCACCGCAGCTATCTGGCTGCTGGAGCCGATATTATCGAAACCAACACGTTCAATGCCAACGCCATTTCGATGGATGATTACGGAATGGCTCATCTGGTACGGGAAATCAATGCTTCAGCGGCTCAGATCGCGCGAAAAGCCGCCGATGAATTTACGGCTCAAAACCCCAGGAAACCCCGTTTTGTTGCCGGCTCCATTGGCCCCACTAACAAAACTGCATCGATGAGCCCTGATGTGGAAAACCCGATGTACCGTGCCGTAACTTTCGATGATCTGCGCGATGTCTATTACGAACAAATTGACGCCTTGGTGGAAAATGGGGTTGATATCCTGCTGATCGAGACCATTTTCGATACACTCAATGCCAAAGCTGCTCTTTTTGCGGCTCACGAAGTGGGGAAAAAAAGGGGCAGGAATATACCTGTTTCCCTCTCAGTAACACTTTCGGATAAGGCGGGAAGGACACTGTCGGGACAAACGATAGATGCTTTTCTTGCATCGGTAAGCCACGCCAACTTACTTTCGGTGGGGTTGAACTGTTCGTTCGGCGCATCGGATATGAAACCCTATGTGAAGCAGCTTCGCCGCGTTTCACCTTTTTACCTGAGCGCTTATCCCAACGCAGGGCTACCCAATCAGCTTGGAGAGTACGATGAGACACCCGAAAAGATGGCCTCCCAAATCCGGGAGTTTATCGACGAGGGATTGGTAAACATCGTTGGCGGTTGCTGCGGAACCACTCCCGAACACATTGCAAAATATGTCGAAATCGTAGCGGATGTTGTGCCACCGGCTCCTGTAGAACAACCCCGGTTGATGCGTCTTTCGGGCCTGGAAGAATTTGTGCTGACGCCCGGAATTAATTTTGTGAATATCGGGGAACGGTGTAACGTAGCGGGCTCACGCAGGTTCTTGCGCCTGATTCAGGAGAAGAAATACGAAGAAGCCCTGCAGATTGCCCGTAAACAGGTAGAAGACGGTGCACAGGTCATCGACATAAACATGGATGATGGGTTGCTCGATGGTGTGCAGGAGATGACCCGTTTTCTCAACCTGCTAGCATCCGACCCGGATATTTCCCGTGTTCCCGTGATGATAGATTCATCGAAATGGGAGGTGATAGAGGCCGGCCTGAAATGTATGCAGGGGAAGTGTATTGTCAACTCCATCTCTTTGAAAAACGGTGAAGTGGAATTTCTGGAGGAAGCCGGAAAGGTAATGTCGTACGGTGCGGCAGTTGTGGTAATGGCTTTCGATGAAAAAGGACAAGCGGATACCTACGGCCGGCGCATCGAAATTTGTGAGAGAGCCTACAGGTTGCTTGTCGGGAACGGTTTTCCTCCTCAAGACATCATTTTTGACCCGAACGTGCTAGCGATTGCTACGGGAATGGAAGAACACCGCAATTACGCCGTAGACTACCTGGAGAGTGTGAAATGGATAAAATCCAATTTACCGGGAGCTAAGGTGAGCGGAGGAGTGAGTAACCTCTCTTTTTCATTCCGGGGAAACAACTATGTCCGGGAAGCGATACACTCGGTTTTCCTCTATCATGCCGTTCAGGCCGGAATGGATATGGGAATAGTCAATCCCACAGAATCGGTGTTGTACGAAGATATACCCGCCGAAGTGAAAGAATTGGTGGAAGATATCATTTTCAATCGCAGGGAAGATGCCACGGAGCGGATGATGGAGTATGCACAGAGCATCAAAAACAAAACCCCGGAAGAATCGAAGGAAAAAGTGCTCGAGTGGCGATCCCTGCCTCTCGAAGAGCGGTTGAGTTATGCTCTCGTGAAGGGGGTCGGTGATTTTATGGACGAAGATATCGCTGAAGCGCTTGCGGTATATCCACGTGCTGTGGATGTTATTGATAAGCCGCTGATGAAAGGGATGAACGTGGTAGGCGATTTGTTCGGCTCCGGGAAGATGTTCCTTCCGCAAGTGGTTAAAGCTGCCCGAACGATGAAAAAAGCTGTTTCCATACTTCAACCCGTTATCGAAGCTGAAAAGTCGTCAGGAGCGGCGCAAAAAGCCGGGAAAATTGTATTGGCTACCGTGAAGGGTGATGTGCACGATATCGGAAAAAACATCGTTTCCATCGTGTTGTCGTGCAACAATTACGAAATTGTGGATTTGGGGGTGATGGTCCCGCCCGAAAAAATTATCGAAACCGTTATTCGTGAACAACCTGATATTGTGGGATTGAGCGGACTAATCACGCCCTCACTCGAAGAGATGGCTGTTGTTGCGGCTGAAATGGAAAAAGCCGGATTCCGGATGCCTCTGCTCATCGGTGGTGCCACCACGTCGAAGTTGCATACGGCCCTGAAGATAGAGCCGAAATACAGTCGGGGAGCAGTGGTATATGTTAAAGATGCATCACAAAGCCCGGGAGTGGTGGCGAACCTGTTAAATCATGAAACGAACGGAAATTATTCCCAACAAGTGCGTGATGAATACGCTGCCCTTCGCGAAAACAGTACGGACAGAAAAGTAGAACTGGTTTCACTTGAAGAAGCGCGGAAAAACGCATATAAGATTGACTGGGAAAATTTTTCTGCCGAAAAACCCCGGATGATGGGAAGAAAAGTGATGAAAAACGTTCCGGTAGAGGTTATAATTCCCTATATCGATTGGAAGTTTTTCTTCCACGGATGGAACCTGTCTGCCAAGTTCGGCTCTGTTGCTAACTCGGATTTCACAGTGGAAGGACGCAATGCCTGGATGGCAAAATTCAAGGACGACGAGCAGGAGAAGGCCGGCGAAGCCGCAAAATTGTACGATGATGCACGTCGTTTGCTCAATAAGCTGGTGAATGATCGGGCAGGATATATCCATGCTGTTTTTGGCCTGTATGAGGCATACAGTGAAAACGATGATGTTTTGGCTGAAGGTGTTCGTATTCCCATGCTGCGCCAGCAAAAGAAGAACGATAAAAACGAATACTTGAGCCTGAGTGATTTTATTGCGCCAGCCTCATCCGGAAAAAAAGATTATGTCGGCGCTTTTGCGGTTACTGCCGGAGATGGAGCCGATGAGCTGCTGCAAGTTTATGAAGACGAAGGTGATGAGTATTTGGCATTATTGTTGAAATCGTTGCTCGAAAGGCTGGCTGAAGCGGCAACCGAATGGTTACACCATATGATCCGGAACGAGTACTGGGGTTTTGAGGAAGACGAAAACCTGTCTGTTGCCGATATGCTGGCTTCAAGATACCGGAGCATTCGCCCAGCGGTGGGTTATCCGTCCATTCCCGACCAAACAATGAATTTTGTACTGCACGATATGCTTAGAACCGATGAGATCGGAATTTCGTTGACGGAAAACGGAATGATGAATCCACCGGCATCGGTCAGCGGTTTCATTTTTGCTCATCCACAATCGAAATATTTCGTTATTGGCCCTGTCTCCGAAGAGCAATTACACGATTATGCCCTTCGCCGGAACACGAAAACCGAAAATATAAGGAAGTTCTTATCCGCAAATTTATAAGGACAAAAAGTAAGGCGGCAACAATCCGCCTTGCCTTTTCAACTTTATATGCTTCCGTAACTCGCGATGGAGGATGCCGAGAGCTTTTTCAATAAAAAAGTAGCCGGCATTTTTGTTAAATCCGGGGAAAACAGGTACTTTTGAAAAAAATAATAATTGCTGATGAAAACTCTCAAAGTACCCAAACAACACATTTCGCAATGCGAAACTATTTTTGATTGTATAAATTTATTGCGCGAAGCCGGCGTAGTCGCTAAAATTGACCAGGTGAACTGGAAAAAAGAATTTCCCAAGTCACTTCCTGTTACGGTGCGTGTTGCTCACGATGGAGAAAAAATTTACCTCTGTTTTGAAGTGGTAGGAGAAAAAATACGTGCAGTGAATACAGAGGATTTCGGTTCGGTCTGGGAAGACAGTTGTGTAGAGTTTTTTATGCAGCGGGAAGGCGAAGCCGTTTATAGGAATTTTGAGTGTAATATATTGGGAGCGTTACTTGCAGCAAAGCACGAAACCCGGCAAATAGCGGAAAAACTGACGGAGCATATGTCCTCGATCTCCCGTTTTTCTACGATCAGACACAGGTATGAAAATGATGTACAGGTCAGCGACTGGACGATGTTCCTGATAATTCCCCGACAGGCAATGGGTTTCCATGCCGATGAGAGTTTATCGGGAAAAAAGATCCGGGCAAATTTCTATAAGTGCGGTGATAAGACCCCCGAAACACATTTCATCAGTTGGAGCCCCATCGATTTGCCTTCACCCGATTTTCACGCTCCACAGTTCTTTGGACTGTTGGAAATGGAGTGAGCCGAAACTCGTACAGATAACACAAACATAGTTAAATACATATGCAGGAAATTAGTAAATTGAAAGAGATCGTAGCCCAGTTTGTCGGCGACAGTGAAGAGATCGACGTAAAACCGTTAGGAGCAGGTCACATTAACGATTCATACAAGGTGAAAGCCGGCGAGAAAGAGTATGTGCTACAGCGTATTAATCATTCTATTTTTAAGAACGTACCGAAACTGCAAAGCAATATTCTGCGCGTAACGATGCATATCCGCCAGAAACTGATGGATGCCGGGGTGAACGATATCGACCGTAAGGTGTTGACTCTTGTTCCCACACCCGGCGGAAAACTTTTTTACCAAGATGCAGAGGGTTCTTACTGGCGGATGATGGATTTTATCCGGGATAGCAAAAGTTACGATGAGATAAATCCTGAATTGGCTTACAGGGCCGGACTCGCTTTTGGCGAATTTCAGAAAATGCTGGCTGACCTGCCGGGTGATCCATTGTTTGAAACCATTCCGAATTTTCACAACATTGAATCGAGACTGGAAACGTTCAGGGATTCGGTTAGAGCAAATAAAGTGGGCCGTTTGGTAGAGGTACAGGATCTTGTTAGTGAACTGGAGGCCCGTGCCGATGAAATGTGCAAAGCAGAAAGAATGCACCGGGAAGGGAAATTGATCAAGCGTACCAACCATTGTGATACCAAAGTGAACAATATCCTTTTCGATAAGAACGACCAGGTGTTGTGTGTGGTGGATTTAGATACGGTTATGCCGGGCTATGTATTGTCCGATTTTGGAGATTTTATCCGTACAGGGGCAAATAAAGGTGCTGAAGATGATCAGGATTTAGACAATGTTTCGCTTGATCTGGCCATCTTTGAAGGATATACTAAAGGTTATCTGGAGAATGCTGCTTCTTTCCTTACTGAGGTGGAAATAGAAAACCTTGCTTTCGGCGCCAAGTTATTGACCTATATGCAAACTGTACGTTTTCTGACCGACTATATCGATGGCGATACTTATTACAAAATTGCTTACGGAAACCACAACCTGGTGCGTTCAAAAGCTCAGTTTAAGTTTTTACAGAGCCTTGAACAGAATTTCGATAGGATGCAGGAGATTGTGTTAAGTACGGCGGAAAAATATAGATAAAAAACAGCACGGTTTATACGGGAAAATAAATAATGTAAAAAAAGAGCAGTGTGAAGAAAAAATCACTATCTTTGCACCGCTTTATTTTTAGGTAAAAAAAGTGGCAAAGTTCAGCTTATACAATATTCCTTTAAAGAATCTTTCTCAGGGAAAACATACTTATGAGTATGAGTTAGATAGAAAGTTTTTTGAGGCGATTGACGGTGATGAGGTAAAAAAAGGCAATGTCAATGTGGTGTTGACTGTCAAAAAAACTTCATCCACGTATGAGTTTAATTTCGATTTAAAAGGTATTGTTCAAGTGCCTTGTAACCGTTGTCTGGATGACCTGGACCAGGAGATTGATTCTCAAAACCGCTTAGTGGTGAAACTCGGGAAAGAATATTCGGAAGAGAGTGATGAGGTGGTTATTATTCCTGAAGATGAAGGGGAGATCAATATAGCGTGGTTTCTGTATGAGTTTGTGGCGTTGAATATTCCGATAAAGCATGTTCACGAACCGGGTAAATGCAACAAGACCATGTCCACCAAACTTCGTAAGCACCGGGCAGTAAGCAGAGATGACGAAGATGACGGTGGTGATATTCCGGACGAAGAAACTGAGTTTGCCGATGAAGAAGAAATAACAGAAAACATCGATCCAAGATGGGAAGGCCTAAAAGGATTGAATTTGGAATAACTTAAAATATAAACGTTAATAAATAAATATACAAAATGGCACATCCAAAACGAAGACAGTCGTCTGCAAGACAAGGAAAAAGAAGATCGCACGACCATGCCAAAATGCCAACTATGGCCATCTGCCCTAATTGCGGAGCATGGCATATCTATCACACTGTTTGTGGTGAGTGCGGGTACTACAGAGGAAAATTGGCAATTGAAAAAGAAGTTGCGGTATAAACTCATTCATTCGTAATAAGCAAAACCCTGAATAACCTTGTTTTTCGGGGTTTTTTTACAATAAAATCAGGATAATGAAGAACTTAAACGCGGTTATTACAGGAGTTGCAGCAGCTGTCCCCGATTATATACTTACCAATGAGGAGCTATCGAGAATGGTAGATACTTCCGACGAGTGGATCATGACTCGTGTGGGAATTAAAGAGAGAAGAATTTTAAAAGGAGAAGAACAGGGAATATCTGTTTTAGGGACAAAAGCAGTAAAGGAACTGCTTGAGAAAACCCACACCAAACCCGAAGAGGTTGATGGTGTGATTTTTGCTACAACAACGCCTGACCATCCCTTCCCATCCGCGGCATCTATCGTTGCTGAAAACAACGGGATAAAAAACGCTTTTTGTTTCGATATGGAAGTGGCTTGCTCGGGGTTTGTATATGGCCTTGAAGTATGTAACGGATTTATCAAGACCGGGAAATACAAAAAAGTTATCCTGATTGCTGGTGATAAAATGTCGGCTGTAACAAACTATACCGACAGGGCTACTTGTCCCCTTTTTGGGGATGCTGCCGGAGCCGTTATGATTGAACCAACGGAAGAAAACTTGGGTATTGTCGATACAATTCTTCGTTCCGATGGTGCAGGTTACGCCCCGCTACAAATGAAAGCCGGTGGAAGTAAGTATCCCGCCACTCACGAAACAGTGGATAACAATGAACATACCGTATATCAGGAAGGAAAAGTCGTATTTAAGTATGCCGTATCCAACATGGCACAGGTCTCGCTCGACATTATGGAGCGTAATAACCTCACTCATGAAGATCTGGATTGGTTTGTGCCTCACCAGGCCAATATCCGCATTATCGATGCCGCCGTGGCTCGCGCCGGAGTTGCCCCCGAAAAAGTAATGATAAATATCGAACGTTATGGCAATACCAGTGCCGGAACCATTCCGCTTTGCTTATGGGAATGGGAGCGCAACCTCCGCAAGGGCGACAACATTATCCTCACCGCGTTCGGAGCAGGCTTCTCTTGGGGAAGTGTCTACCTGAAATGGGGGTACGATGGCAACAAGTAGAAATGATTCACGGACGTTTATTGTGTTCAATCCACAAAAGGTCCGCTACATTATACCCGATATCCTGAGCTATCTTTAAGTATTTGCTTTTTATATCATCCGGGATGCTTGTTTCCCGGGACAGGATCCACAGATACTTTAAACTAGCTCCGGCGACCAATGCGTAGGTATAGTCCGGATCAATGGCAATGACGTTGTAACCCGAGTAAAATGGGCCAAAGAACGACACCTTCAGCATTGCTACATCCTCGGTTGCTACAAATTTTGCTTTTCCCACCGCTTGTTTCCATTCTTCTTTTTTTGTGTGGTACCCTTTATTGTCAACTTTAATGGTTCCGTCGGCATTCAAAGAATATTCAGCAGTGGTGTTGTCCAGGTCTTTCTCGTATTTAAAATCCAGCCTGGCAATCTCGTACCATTTACCAAGATATTTCTCTTTGTCAAAAGGTCTGACGGCAACAGCTCCCTTAGGGAGGGTGGAACAGGAAAAAAATGCGGACATAATGCCAATTACAGTTAGAGATAAGAATAATTGTCTTTTTTTCATTGATTTAAAAAGCTGTGGCCTTGTCAATTCAACGCCAAATGTTTTTTATACCCTTCCACAAATATAGCAGATAGCGGCCTTGCCGGGCAAATATATTCGCAGGCACCGCATCCGATGCACTTGTCTTTGTTCACTACGGGTACAAGCCGCAAATCAACCGTATTTGCGTCCGGCTGACCGGCCGGCGAAAGATAGCTTGCGCCGCTATCGCGGTACTCACGGGTAATGGCATCGGTAGGGCAGATACGCCAGCACCCGTCGCAGTTTACATCATCCTTCACCACGATGCAGTTCTCGCGTACATAAACGGCGTGTCCCATTGCCACTTTGGTCTTATCTCCTTTTGAAAGTTTTGTGATGGCGTCGGTAGGGCAAACATCTGAACAAACAGTGCAGTCGGTACGGCAATAACCGCGTTCAAAAGAGAGAGTAGGCTGCATAACCGCCGTCCATCCATATTCATTAACCGATGGACGGATAATCTTATCGGGACATTGATTGACGCACAGCAGACAAGCCGTACATTTATCGTTGAGGTTGTCGTGACTTAACGACCCGGGAGGAGAAACAGGTATGGAGCGTTTATACCGGTCTTTACGAACGGCAGGAAATTTAATCATGCTTCTCTTTTTTTCTTGAGCCTTTAGCCCGGTTGCGCTAGCAGCCATCAGGAGTGAAGTTATGAAAAACTGTCTGCGGGAATTGTTCTCCGAAGAGACACCGACAATCTCCAACGGCTGTTTTTTAGCCACCTTTTTTATTGAATAGGTCATGCTGCCGTCTTTGCACGATTCAATACAGTTGAAGCAAGTAACACAACGCGTGTAATCGATGGTGTGATTTTTAAAGTCGATGCACGATGCTTTGCAATCTCTGGAGCACCTGCCGCACATGGTACAGGAGGTTTTATCGATGCGGAGTTTCAGGATGGAGAACTTACTGAGGTAACCGAGAATAGTACCTACCGGACAGAAGGTATTGCAGTAAGTTCGTCCGCTTCTCCATGCCAGAAATCCGATGATCAATAGCGTGAGTGAGGCCAGCACCAACGAGAAAATGCTCTTTATCCAGATTTCGGTAGGGGCAAATGTATAATGCTGAACTCCCAACACCTTTGCAAAAAGATTGTTAACAGCTCCGTAAACCGGACTAACTAATTCGGTAACCATCCGGCCGTATGCTCCGTAAGGATCCAGAATAGCCGAAACAATACCGATTCCGGCAACAACCCCTACAATAAAAACGGCGAGAACTACTATTCTCAGCACCGTTTTTGCAGCGGAAAAACTGTAGCGGCGTGTTTTTTTCGACTTTATTCTTCTGGCGAAGTAAGAAACAATATCCTGATATACTCCTGTGGGACAAATAACCGAGCAGTAAATACGTCCGAAAACCAGAGTGAGCACAGCAAGCACGACCAGTACAACTACATTGAGTGCTAACAGGGCCGGGATAAATTGAAATTCGGCTAAAAAAGCAAAATTCTTGTGCAATACGCCCGAGATATCGAGAAACAGCAGGGAAATAACAATAAAACAGGCTATTGCCAAAGCAATTCTCATTTTCTTTAACATGGTATCAGGTGGTTTTTAGTTGTTGAACAAGATTATCGATTTTCAATAAATCGGTGGGGATTTTTATGTTCTGTGGACAAGTAGGTTCACATTCACCGCAATTGATACAATGGTTTGCCTGTTCCAGTTCGGGAATAGTGCGGTTGTAATCTACCAGGAATGCCCTGGAAGCACGTTCGAATTCAGCATCACGTGGCCCTTCGAGATCCGGAAGGTTACTGTCCCAGGTCGCCTTGTTGTAATAAAGCAAGATTCCGGGAATATCAACCCCATACGGACAAGGAACGCAATATTTGCAATCCGTACACGGTATGATTTTGTAGGTGCGGATAATTTCCGCTGCTTTTGCCAACATGTCTTTCTGCTTATCGGTGACCGGAACAAGGGGAGAATAGGTTTTTATGTTTTCCTGTAAATGTTCCATTAACGTCATACCGCTTAACACTACCATTACCTGTGGATGTGAACCCACAAACCGGAAAGCCCACTGTGCAGGCGTATCGCCAGGACGTTCTTCCTGCATCATTTCCGATACGGCACGGCTTACTTTTGCCAAACGGCTTCCCAGTAACGGCTCCATGATCATAACAGGAATATTTCGTTCCACCAGCCTGTTGTACATGTATTCCGCAGGAACACGGCCGTATTTCCAGTCGAAGTAATTCATCTGGATCATCACGAAATCCCAGTCCACAGGCTCTGCAAGCACCTTGTCAAAAAGAGGCTGATCACCGTGAAAAGACCATCCCAGATTCCGGATGCGTCCTTCTTTCTTTTCATTCAGCAGAAAGTCCAGCATCCCCCATTCTTTGTAAATACGTTCGTACATGACATCGCTGCTTAAGCTGTGCAGGTGATAGTAATCAAAATAATCTACCTGAAGTTTCTCCAATTGTTTGTGATACGTGGCAATGGCATCCTCTCTCGATTTCACACTGCCCGGCAATTTTGTTGCCAGGTAAAAGCTGTTACGGGGGTATTTTTTCAGGAGTTTACCGGTAACAATTTCCGATTCTCCCTGATGATACATCCATGCGGTGTCAAAATAGTTTATGCCATGTGCTATGGCGTAATCCACCAATTGTCCTGCTTTTTCTTCATCGATGAATTTTCTTATCCCTTCGGGTGTTTCTCGTTCCACGGTAGGATAACGCATCGTACCAAAACCGAGAAGCGAAATCTTGTCACCCGTTTTAGACAAGGCTGTATATGTCATTTTGTCGGTAGGAATATTGGTCAAATCCGGAACGGGTTGGCTCTTGTCGGTTTTTTTTGTGCAGCCGCCCAAATATAGGCTTGCCGGAATAACCGCAGCACCCAATCCCATGTATTTCAAAGCTGTTCTTCGCGAAATTTTTTGTTTTCCGTCATTTTCTTTCATAGCATACATGTTTTGTAGTATCTGACAAAAATAGTAAAATTCTTGCAAGATTAATTGTGGACAATATCAATTTTTTCTTTTTTTATTTTAATAAAAAAATAGTGTTGCACATTTTATAGTTATCGGACAATGGCCGGTATTATCGCTACTTTTTTTATTATCTTTGGATCAATATTTTCAAGTGGATGGTATTAAATAGATGCATCTTGCCTTTCTGCCTGACAGGATAGGGTTGTTGCGTTGCATATACATCCTTTTAATCGGTTGTGGGGGGCGGATATAAATTTTAAAAAAAGCTAATGAGAAAGGTATTGGTTGATTTATCAGCCCTGAATAATATATACAGTGGGTTTGGACAGATAGCGTTGACTTACGGCAAATATTTTGAGAATAATTATAAAAAAGAAACTGCTCGTTATTCTCTTACATTGCTGGTTCCTGACGATATGATGGGCAAGTTTGGCAACGAGGTCAACTACCTTTCATCATCCAAACGACTCAAAAGACGGTTTCCGTTTTTATTTCCAAAGTTTGATGTTTGGCACTCGACACATCAGTTAAGCAAGTTCAGGCCTTTCTATTCCGGCACAAAACAGATACTGACATTCCATGATCTGAACTATCTGTACGAAAGAAAAGGATTTAGCCGATACAGAAAACACCGTCAAATCCAGGGGAAAATAGACCGGGCAAATCAACTGGTTTGTATTTCTCACTTTACCAAAGAAGAAGTAGAGAGAAACCTGAACCTTAACGGAAAGAAATGCAGCGTGATTTACAATTACGTAGAGCCTTTTAATGAAAGTCTGGCTTCTAAACCCAGTATCGATATCAAAACGCCTTTTTTCTTCTCTATTGGTGCTTTGCGGAAAAAGAAAAACTTCCACGTCTTGCTTGATTTAATGAAGTTATATCCTGAAAAACATCTTTATGTCGCGGGTACTGAAGCCAAAAAAAAGAAAAAGAATGCGTATGCCCTGATGATGAAAGAACGCATCAAAAATGAGAAAATAACGAACGTTACCTTGCTTGGTGGAATTCTGCATAAGGAAAAAATATGGATGTATAAGAACTGCGAGGCTTTTCTTTTTCCTTCGTTGTTTGAAGGCTTTGGGTTGCCGGTAATTGAAGCCATGCAGTTTGGAAAACCGGTGTTCTCTTCAGCGGAAACAAGCCTGAAAGAAATTGGTGGACAGTTTGCTTATTTCTGGGACCATTTTGATGCATACTCCATGAAATCTCTAATAGATAGTAACTTGGAGGGATTTTATAACGACAAAGAATGGATGCGGAAAGAAAAACAATATGCGGAATCATTTTCGACTAACAACCATTTCGAAGAGTATGAAAAGCTATATGAGTCCATATGAAATAGATCTGGTTTATCTGTGGGTCGATGGTAGTGACCCGGAATGGTTGGCCAAAAAAAGAGAATATTTAGAGAATAAAACCGGCTTGAATATCGAAGCCACTTCAAAGGCGCGTATCGCCGACAATGATGAATTAAGATATTCACTGCGTTCTGCAGAGAAATATGCTCCCTGGATCCGGAAAGTTTTTATCGTTACCGATGAGCAAAAGCCCAAATGGCTTAATCTGAAAAACGAAAAGGTGGAAATCATAGATATCCGTGCGCTTATTCCGCCCGAAGCCTTGCCATGTTACAACTCGGTTATCATTGAACATTTTTTATATAAAATTCCCGGCTTATCGGAGCATTTTCTTTACGCTAACGACGATATGTTTTTCAATGCTGAAATAGGTCCTGAATTCTTTTTTAATTCCGAAGGAATGCCGATTGTGCGGTTGCAACGTGCATTTTTAGGAAAGTGGATGAGTCGAATTAGGGGGTTATTCAATATTCCTACCAATATCTATCGAAAGACCATTGACAGAGCAGCCGGATTAATCAAAGAGAAATTTGGGAAATATTATTCCGGAACTCCGCACCATAATATAGATTCGTATCTGAAAACAGATTACAGAAACGTGGTAGAAAAAGATTTCAGGAATGAGATTTTATCGACCCTGATCAATCACCTGAGAAGCGAACACGACATCCAACGGATCGTTTACTTATACTATGCCTTGGTAAAAAAAAGGGGAGTGCTCCGTTACGTGAGCCGAAAAGAATCTTGTCGTATCCGGCTGCAAAAACCTGATTTTATGGATTATATCATGTCGTATAATCCAGTGCTTTTCTGTCTGAACGATACTCATCGGGCAACAGATAAAGATCGTGAGAGGGTGAAGCCCTTTTTAGAAGCTCTCTTTCCTGAAAAATCGGGTTATGAACTGTAGGATAGAGACAATATTACAATTCAAAGCTCGACTTTTCTGGGAGAATACTTTCAAAAGATGCTTTTAATTCTTTGAGCTTTTTATCGTAGTTCCGAATATGTATGTTGTCATTTAAGCAGACAAGTTTGTATTTTTGTTCGCGGACAGCACGGATTGCTTTTTTAGATTTCAAAATAAGAGGGAACATCTTTGTGTCTTGATAGGTGTTGTAGGGTAGGAATTTTGAAGTGCAAATTTGCCAGGTCTTGAATAATTCAGGTGTAAGGTCGGAAGAACTTCTGAACCTGTTTTTCGACATTTCGGTCAATTCCTTTCCACAATTATCCCAAACTTCATGAAACGTAGATTTTAGAAAAGGCTGCGCATTGTGCGGGGTTCGCAGTGTCACAAACTTATTGTATGGTTTTAGCAGATATGCTAACCTTCTCCTTTTGCCGTACGATTCATGAAACCATTTATCGTAATCCCTTTTTAAAACCTCTTTTTTATCAAAAAACTTATTGATCAGTCTGATGTTATTCTTCAGCATCTTACCAAACTGAGAACGTCCAAAGTTAGTGCGAAAAGTGGCAATGTCTTTAGGAAGTCCATTTTCGAAGAAACGAGTTGCAGGGGTATGGTCTGTTACAAAAAAATCATCGTTAAAATAGACAAATTGTTCCGCTAAATCGGGGATTTTATGCAAATAAATTTCTATCAAATTTGAATTGAATACAGGTAGATATTGTTCAGGAATAAAATCTTCGTGATTAACTATATGCAGCTTTGAATGATTCTCATTTAGCCATTCTGGTTTTTGTCCGCAGGTGACAAAATGAATTTTTCGTACCCAAGGGGTAAATTTTTCTATTCCCCTGAACCAGTATTTTAGTAGCCCATAGTCTCTGAATCTAGCTTCTGACAACTCATTTACCGTGTTGTCTATTTTCCCCGAATAGATGGCAAAATCTTTTTGCCATCTCGGGTCATTCATATCTACCCAGGTTATTACAAAATCAATTTCCACTTCTTTGTTTTAAGAATTCAGGCGAAAGAATAAAAAATACCAACAAATCGTGAGGTTGTTGGAATGGTTTTCTGCTGACAGTTTATTTAATTTGTTTTGAATTTAAATTTGATGCCTGCCAGTTCTTCGTTAGCTTGAGTGATTTTACTCTTCAGGTCCTCTTTGTAGGTTGCCAATTTTTGCCGGAGTGATTCATCTCCAGTTGCGATCATCTGCAACGCAAGAATAGCGGCGTTAAGTGATCCGTTAATGCCAACAGTGGCAACCGGGATTCCCGGAGGCATTTGCACGATGGCAAGCAGTGCGTCCATACCGTCCAGTGAAGCTTTTATAGGGACGCCGATAACGGGAAGTGTGGTCATTGACGCAATTACACCCGGCAAATGGGCCGCCATCCCAGCTGCTGCTATTATAACCTTTATTCCCCGTTTTTCGGCATTCCTGGCAAATTGCTCAACAGCTTCGGGTGTGCGATGTGCAGAAAGTGCGTTTATTTCGAACGGAACTTCCATTTCGTCAAAAAAACAGGCAGCCTTTTCCATGACGGGTAAGTCGGAAGTACTGCCCATTATTATACTTATTATTGGATCCATCTGTTTACTGTCCTATGAGGGCTTTGTACGCATCACTTGAGAGAAGCTCATTGAGATCGGCTTCCTCTTCGATAGTTACTTTTACGATCCATCCTTCTCCGTAGGGATCTTGGTTTACCAGTTCAGGTTGGTCATCCAGCTTGGGATTGACTTCAAGTACCTCGCCGGTTATGGGCATCAAAAGATCAGAAACGGTCTTTACTGCCTCAATACTGCCAAAAACGGCTCCTTTGTCAACCTTTTCTCCTTCTGTTGTGATATCAACAAAAACAATTTCTCCCAGTTCGCTTTGTGCGAAATCGGAAATGCCGATGTAAGCCTCGTTTCCGTCAACTTTCACCCATTCATGGTCGCTTGAATACTTTAAATTTTCAGGAAAATTCATAGAAGTTATTTTTTTAATGTGAGTGGTTTTAATTGTAGGGTAAAAATACTATATATTTTCTTTACTGCAAAATCTTTTTAAGTAAAGGGATACAGCACTAAATATGCGTTCCGATCCATACAAAGAGAAAAGAAATGATAAATCCGAGGAAAAACCCTCCGACAACCTGTCCGAAAGTATGTCTTCGTAATATTAATCTCGATACGCCAACCAATCCAGCTACGGTGAAAAGTGCCATGAACAGGTAAAAGGGATTGGATTTTTCAATGAAATAACTTACCGACATTACCCCCCCCAGCAAACCGCCGATACCGAACATATGAGCGCTAATTTTCCACCAAATGGTAATGAATATAGCGATGAGGATAACCGCAATGGAAGAAGCAACAAGCATAAGAAACCATCCAGGCATTCCAATCCGGTAATAGTAAAATATCATAACGAGGTAAGAAACCAACACAATGGAATAGGGGATAAAACGTTCCTTTCGGATCTTGAGTGACAGGTCGGAAATTAATTTCAATTTGTATACCGCGTAGATAAGGATACCGGGAACCGCAAATGAAAAAAGAATCACAGGTGCCATTATTGTCCAAAACTGATTGGCAAACAATAATTTGAAATGCGTGTAAACAAAAAGCAGTAAAATACTGTATACAGGCATTAATAACGGCTGGAAAACTGACGATATAATTCGGGCAAATTGATTCATTGCTGGGTTATGCTTTTGAAACGGCAAAGTTAAATTTTTTTTCTTAAACGTGCCACAGGAATATTCAACTGTTCGCGATATTTTGCGACTGTTCGACGGGCAATGATGTACCCTTTATTGTTCAACAGTGCGGTCAGCTGCTCGTCGGTAAGCGGTTTGGAGGGATTCTCGTTTTCAATGCACTCCTTCAGGAGAGATTTTACTTCGCGAGACGATATATCTTCTCCTGCTTCGTTTTGCATCGCTTCGGAAAAGAAAAACTTCAGTGGATAAACGCCGTTATTGGTTTGTACGTATTTACTGTTGCTTACCCGGGATATGGTGGATATGTCGAACCCTGTCTTTTGGGCAATGTCTTTAAGGATCATGGGTTTGAGCATTGTCTCGTCTTCTGTGACGAAAAAATCGTATTGAAAATTTACAATGGCCTCCATGGTTCTCTGCAGCGTGTTTTGCCGTTGTCGGACTGCATCGATAAACCATTTTGCCGAATCTACCTTTTGTTTCATAAACAAAACGGCTTGCTTGGCATCGTTGCTCATACTCTCTTTGTTTTGAGCGTATCCTTGCAGCATTTCGGAAAAGTCGCGGTTTATTTTTAACTCCGGGATATTTTTGTTGTTCAGGTACATGCTGATTTCACCGTTGTAAGACTCCACGATAAAGTCAGGGGTAATGTTGCTCATGGCCACTTCTATTGAATCACCCAAAGCACTGCCGGGCTTGGGGTTGAGTGAAACTATCTCATGGATGGCATCGCGTAAGTCGTCTTGTGAAATATTTAGTTGACGCATGATTTTCTCGTAGTGTTTACGCGAAAACTCTTCGAAATAATTGGAAATAATTTCCAGCGCCAACCTATTTCCCTTTGTAGGCTCGTTCCGTTGCAACTGAAGCCTGAGGCATTCCTGCAAATCACTTGCTCCAACACCTGCGGGGTCGAGATCCTGGATTATTTCCAGGATGGATTGTAAATTCGTTTCCGGAACATCCAGGTTTTGTTGAAACAACAGGTCATCGGATATGGCTTGCAGGCTTCGTTGCAGATACCCGTTCTCATCAAGGTTACCGATAATGTACTCGGCAATTTTCTGATCCCGGGCATTCAGTTGGCGTAAACCAATCTGTTCCAGCAGAATTTCATTGAGGCTTTTATCATCCGAGTAAGTTGCTTCGATAAAATCGGGTTCGCTTTTTCTGTGGGATTTGTTTAACTGGTAATCCGGGATATCTTCTTCGGAAAAATAATCACCCAACACAATATCCTCTTCCGACAAGTTATCTTCACTTTCCGGAAACTCATCGGAACTTTCCGGATTAAGCTCTTCATTTCCTTCTTCCAACGCAGGATTATCTTCCAGCTCCTGCTTTATTTTGTCTTCCAGCTCTACAGAATTCAATTCAACCAGTTTTATCACCTGCATCTGTAGAGGCGATAACTTTTGAGTTTGTTTGAGTTCCTGTTGTTGCCTAAGTGCCATAAATGACTTCTAATCCTATTTTGAGAAAACAAAGATAGCTAAATAACCTTTTTTGTTATTCAACTTAACTATTTTTTTGTCAATACCGTTGAGAGGAATCGGCCTGCCAAGCGTAGAACTAACAATCGTCATCGTCATATCCTGCTTTACAGGTAAGCGGAGCGAGTGCGTAAGCGTCGTACTCATCATAGGCCGGGCCGGGTTTACCGTTGTAAACAATGATCCGGTCGGTCCTCACCTCATCACCGTTTTCGAAAACCATAAATTGTCCCGATTCTTGTTTACTAACGATTGCTGTTACTTTTCCGTTCGATTCTTTCAGATGCGGAAACTGATTCGCGTCAAAATAGATTACCTTGACCGAACCTTTTTTGATTTCTTGTTGAAACAGATCAAAAAAATCGGGATCAATGGGGGTGTATGCAGACAGTTTCATTTCTTTATTCTCCTTTCATGGATTAAACAGTGCAATATGGGTTTGAGTTCATTCAGTTCTTTATGTATGCTTTATATATTTTTATTTTAAGAGTTTTCTTGTGCGAAAAATTTATATCTTTGGTCATATAAATTCAAAAATCTTTCTTTCAAAAATCAATAGTTATGAGAAGATTATTTATCGTTTTGGGGTTGTTTTTGACAACAGGAGTCTTTTTTATTGTAAATGCACAAAGTAATAAAATCGTACTGGGAGAGTGGAAGTACAGTGTGCCGGAAGCACCTTTCGGATACGAAAAAGGGGTGATTTTCCTTGAAGAAAAGGATAAGTCATTATCGGGCAATCTCGTTTTCGATTCAGGTCTTAAGGTGAAGTTATCCGATGTTTTTCTCAAATCCGACACATTAAAATTGGGTGTTTATGTTGAATCGGAGTATGTTACTGTAGTTTCGAAGGTCAAAGGCAATGAAATGGAGGGTAAGGTAGATACTTCCATGGGGGTTATGAGGCTGAAAGCCGAGAAAATTGTACCGCAGACCAAAAAGAAACAGGGAAGTTAACCGTCGGTTTTTTTCCCCATCCGATTGCATTGGGAAATCAGGTGAATGCTTTTTTCTACTGCATCCAATTTATTATTGGAAAGGTCGATCCAGTTAATCTCCTTGTCCCTTTTGAACCACGTCATTTGTTTGCGGGCATAGTTTCGAGAATGTTGTTTTATTTTCCCGATGGCAAAATCAAGGGTGCAATTCCCGT